>WNFT01004596.1_pt1 | contig 12041 bp, 8 predicted proteins | sample 5400191 | NCBI WGS metagenome assembly WNFT01 (sample SAMN13153359, study PRJNA577476) | soil metagenome | isolation source: 80 cm saprolite under Madrone tree | place: USA:California | collected 2016-06-14
GCTGCAGGATCGCCATTGGAAAAAGGCACGCATGGTCGGCCGGGTGGACGAGTTCAACCGGAGGCCACAGGCACACCGGGCGTCACTGGGAGCCCAATGGGTTCTCCGGCCACAACAGGAGCGCCGTTTGAAAGAGGCAAACGGAAGGGCCGACCCGGGGAACAGCCCCAACCGAGTCTGACTGGTACACCAGTGAGATCACCGGCGGGTACCGCTTCTCCAGGCGTTCAAGGTTCTCCGGCTGGAGGAGAACACGGCAGGCAGGGGAGGGGCAGGTTCGAAACGAGCCCGACGCCCCCGCATGGGCCACCGCCACGCAAGTCGCCGCCCGGGCAAACCGGCGCGGCCCCGGTTGCGCCTGAGGCAACGCAGCCACCTAGCAAGAACAGAGGACAATTTGAACGCGGCGTTCCCAGTCCGAGCCCTGAGCAACCTCGCGGCACTACAAACGAGCCGCAGGGAAGATTTAGAGGACGCGGACGTGAGCAACCCGGTGCCGCTCCGGTTGCGCCTGAGGCAACGCAGCCAGCAGGCAAACACAGAGGACAATTTGAACGCGGCGTTGCCAGTCCGAGCCCCGCGCAACCTGGCGGCACTACAAACGAGCCGCAGGGGAGATTTAGGGGACGCGGGCCTGAACAAACCGGAACGGCGCCTCCTACCACAAAGGGCGCGGCTCCTTACGAGAGCCCCGCCGGCGGAGGGCAGCGAGGGCAGGGTGCCCTTGGTCAGCGCGGCGGAGCTTCCGCTGGGCGGTCTTCTCCTGGCGGCGCGCCTGGTCACGAAAAACCACAAGGCGGGCAAAAGAAAGGCAAGGAAACGTCTCCTACTCCTGGCCCTCAATAACACAAACTTAATTTGAGATTAACGGCGGCCCCGAGGTGATCCGGGGGCCGCTTTGCGCTACATCGAGAGCACCTCTTGCTCTTACCGGTTGCGCGCGGCTCACAGAGGCCGTGGCTACAACAACTCCGCAATTTGCACCGCGTTCAACGCAGCGCCTTTGAGCAGTTGATCGCCCGATACCCAAAAGGAAAGCCCGTTCTCAAGAGCGCAATCGATGCGGATGCGGCCGACCTGACAATTGTCTTTTCCGGCGACGCTTAGCGGCATGGGATAACAATTGCTCTGTGGCTCGTCAACCAATTCCAGTCCCGGCGCTTTGGCCAATACCTCGCGCGCTTGCTCTACCGATGCCGAGCGTTCGAATTCCGCGCTTACCGCGACTGAGTGCGCGCGATAAACGGGGACGCGCACGCAGGTCGCCGAGGCGCGAAATTCCGGAAGGTGCATGATCTTGCGTCCTTCATTTTGCATTTTCATTTCTTCCTTGGTGTAACCACTCTCGAGAAATGAATCGACATGTGGGAGAAGATTGAACGCGATCGGATGCGGATAAACTTGCGACGTATGCGGTAGATGCGTTCGACTCGCGTTCAGAACAGGTTCTCGCGCTGTGTCTTTCACTTGCTGGGTCAACTCTTCGATCGCGCGCGCGCCGCTGCCGGAAACGGCTTGATAGCTCGCAGCAAACATCCGGCGCACGCCAAACACGCGGTGCAAAGGATAAAGCGCCATCAGCGCGATCGCCGTCGTGCAATTTGGATTCGAAATGAGACCGCGGTGTCCTCGCACATCTTCGACGTTAATCTCGGGGATGACCAGCGGCACGTGCGGTTCCATTCGAAAAACGGAGGAGTTATCGATCGCAATCGCGTCTGCCTGGCAGGCAATCGGCACATATTTTCGCGAGACCTCGCCGCCGGCGCAGAAAAACGCGATGTCGATTTTTTCAAAAGAGTGATCGACGAGTTTGTCTACCGAGATCAATTCATCTCCAAATCGAACAGATTTCCCGGCGGAACGCGCCGAAGCGATCGGCCGCAGACTTGCCACTGGGAAATTTCGCCGTTCGAGCACCCGCAACAGTTCCTGACCGACCGCGCCAGTCGCCCCAACGACGGCGATGTGATAGCCTTTCATCAGCAGCCGGATTCTATCGCCAGCCGGATTTGATGCAAACTACGCAAACGAAAATCGTGGCCGTCGTCTTTAGGTGGATGAGGCTGCGCGAAGCAACACCGATCAACTGCTCACAAGCGTTGATGGACGGGCACTGAAATGTTCCCGTCGATCGCCGCCGCACTCGATTCACGCTGGCTCTGAGTTGCTTGATTCTCAATTCGGTGCAGCTATTTAGCCAGCAATGAAAAACGTTCACATTTCGATTCGCGATCAGCGCCTCACATTGAAGGAAGGTGAGACGCTAATCCGCACTTACCCGGTGTCCACTTCGCGATTTGGGATCGGGACGGAAGAAGGCAGCATGAAAACACCGATCGGTCGCTTTCGCGTTGCAGAGAAGATCGGCGACGGCCTGCCGAGCGATACTGTTTTTCAGAGTCGCGTGCCGCTGAAAGCCGACGATCCGCTTCCTCCCACTGAGGACTTGGTGATGTCGCGCATACTATGGCTTGATGGCTTGGATGAGCACAACACGAACACGCGCGAACGTTTCATTTACATTCACGGCACCAAACACGAGGACAAAATCGGCAACCCGGCGAGCCACGGATGCGTGCGGATGCGTAATGCGGACGTAATCGAGTTGTTCGATCTTGTCGATGTAGGCGCGCCCGTCGTGATCGAAGAATAAAAGCTGGTAAGTTTTAAACTTGCCCGACTCTGGACCTTGCAAATTGAAATGTGCGCCATTTTGATACATCCAAAAAAGTTGAGAAAAGCGTTGCTTCCCTGTAGTTCCTTGCCTAAACAAACCGGAGCAACTTGCTACGAAAGGAGGCGAGATAGATTGAAATTTTTAAAAGCGATCGTGATCGTGGCTGTTTTAGCCAGTGCTTTGAGCTTAGGTGCTTGCGCCCAACACAAGGAGGAAGTGACCACAGGGGCGGGCACGACCGGTTACGCAAAATAGGTCCGGCGCCCGGTTGTGATCTGTTCAAAAAAGTTGAGAAAAGCGTTGCTTCCCTGCAGTTCCCTGCCTAAACAGACCGGAGCAACTTGCTGGGAAAGGAGGCGAGATAGATTGAAACTTTTAAAAACGATCATGATCGTGGCGGTGCTGGTCACTGCTTTGGGACTCGGGGCTTGTGCGCAACACAAGGAAGTCACCCCACCTCCAAGCACGTACGGGAAATAAAGCCGCCGCCCAAGTTACTGTTTGCGGTCAACTTTGCGCACAAAAGGCCAGGTCACGGTCGACCTGGCCTTTTTCTTTTTTCATGCCGTATGTGGCCTATGCGACATGCGCGCACGTACTTCCCATTTCGCTGCGTTCCAATTAAACTGCGCCGATGGAATTAAACGGTCAGAAATTGACACTCGCCGATATCGCTGCGGTTGCGCTCAGTGGTCAGGCAGTTGAAATTTCCACCCTCGCACGCCCGCGAATTCTGGCTTCGCGCAAACTTGTCGAAGAAATCATCGCGCGTGATGCCGCCGTTTACGGCGTCAGCACGGGTTTTGGCAAACTCTCTGATGTTCGCATCCCGCGCGATGCGTTGGGCGAGCTCCAGCTGAATCTTGTTCGCAGCCACGCCTGCGGAATCGGCCAGCCACTCTCGGAACCGGAGGTGCGCGTGATGATGTTGCTCCGCGCAAACGTGCTTGCGCTCGGGCTTAGCGGAATCCGGCCCGAAGTCATCCAAATGCTTTGTGAGATGCTTAATCGTCGCGTGCATCCAGTCGTTCCGGAAAAAGGCTCGGTGGGCGCCAGCGGCGATCTCGCGCCCCTCGCTCATCTCGCATTGAGCCTGATTGGCGAGGGCGATGCCTTTTTTAAAGCTGAACGAATGGAAAGCCGCGAAGCGCTTAGCCGGGCCGGTCTCAAGCCCCATCGTCTGGAAGCGAAAGAGGGACTCGCGTTGCTAAATGGCACCCAGGCCATGCATGCAGTGGGCGGGCTCGCGCTTCTGCGCGCGAAACGGCTCTCTCGTGTGGCCGATGTTTCAGGCGCGATGAGTCTCGAGGCGCTGAAAGGCACCCCTGCCGCGTTCGATCCGCGGTTGCAAGACGCGCGGCCGCATCCTGGACAAAGAGCGGCGGCCAAACATCTGTTGGCGATTCTGGAAGGAAGCGAGATTCGCCAATCGCATCTCGAGAACGATCCGCGTATCCAGGACGCCTACAGCCTGCGTTGTATGCCGCAGGTGCACGGTGCCGCGCGCGGCGCGCTGTCGCATTGCGAGGATGTGCTTCTCATCGAATCTGCGTCGGCGACCGATAATCCACTTGTGTTCGCTGAGAGCGGAGACGTCATTTCGGGTGGTAATTTTCACGGCGCGCCACTTGCCCTCGCATTCGACTACGCCGCCATCGCGGTAACAGACCTGATGAGCATTAGCGAGCGTCGAATCGAGCGCCTGCTCAATCCGGACACGAACGAAGGCTTGCCCGCGTTTCTGGCCCGGCATCCCGGCATGGAATCAGGCTTCATGATCGCGCACGTTGCTGCGGCTGCTCTGCTTAGCGAGGCGAAAGTGCTCGCGCACCCATCGAGCATCGACAATGTTCCCACCTCCGCTGGAAAAGAAGACCACGTTGCGATGGGAATGACGGGCGCATTGAAATTCCGGGAAATTGTTGATCTTGCAGAAAATTTGCTGGCGATCGAGTTGCTCGCTGGCGCCGAAGCTTTGGAACACCGGCGCCCGCTTAAGGCCGGGACCGGTGTGGAAAAGGCTTTTGCTGTGTTGAGGGAAATTGCGCGGCCTCTCACGCAAGATCGTCCCCTCTCCGGCGACATTGCACGGGTTGCCGAAGCGATTCGCCGAGGCGATTTTGACAGCGGCTACGAAACGTGATGAGCGGAAAACGAATCATCCACGCCCCGCGCGGCACCCAGCGCAGTTGCAAAGGCTGGCATCAGGAAGCCGCGATGCGGATGCTGATGAACAATCTCGATCCGGATGTAGCCGAAGCCCCAGACCGGCTTGTCGTTTACGGCGGAACAGGTCGCGCCGCCAGGAGCTGGGAAGCTTTCGACGCGATCATTCAATCCCTGCACAATCTCGAAAACAACGAGACGCTCCTTGTCCAATCTGGAAAGCCCGTGGGAAAATTCCGGACGCACGAAGAAGCTCCGCGCGTTCTGATCGCGAATTCCAATCTTGTCGGTCAGTGGTCGAACTACACGGAATTCAATCGCCTCGAGAAAATGGGCCTTACCATGTACGGACAAATGACCGCCGGTTCGTGGATTTACATTGGTAGCCAGGGAATCGTGCAGGGCACGTTCGAGACGTTCGCTGCCGCCGGACGCAAACATTTCGGCGGATCGCTGGAAGGAAAATTTGTCTTAACCGGCGGGCTCGGCGGGATGGGCGGCGCCCAACCACTTGCTGCAACCATGAATGGCGCAGTTTTTCTTGGCCTTGAGGTCGATCCGTCGCGGATCGAGAAAAGATTAAAGAGCGGTTATTGCGACAAGATCGCGCACTCGCTCGATGAAGCGTTGCGGATGATTGACGATGCGCGTAACAATCGGCAATCGCTTTCTGTCGGACTCGTCGGTAATTGTGCCGATGTCCTGCCGGAAATCGTGAAGCGCGGCATCGTTCCGGACATCCTAACGGATCAAACTAGCGCGCACGACGCATTGAATGGCTATGTGCCGCACGGAATATCACTCGAAGACGCGCTCGCCTTACGTGTGAAAAGTCCCGAGGAATACATCGACAGGGCAATGCATTCGATGGCCGTTCACGTCGAGGCCATGCTCGCTCTGCAAAAAAAAGGCGCCATCACTTTTGATTACGGAAACAACATTCGCGCGCAGGCGAAAAAGGCTGGCATCGAGAATGCATTCGATATTCCCGGGTTTGTTCCCGAATACATTCGTCCGCTGTTTTGTGAAGGTCGCGGGCCATTTCGATGGGTCGCGTTGAGCGGCAATCCCGAAGATATCGCGCGCACCGACCGGCTCGCGCTCGAATTGTTTCCGAGAGACCAGACGCTCGCGCGCTGGATGAAGCTCGCACGAGAACGAATTCACTTTCAAGGATTGCCGGCGCGGATTTGCTGGCTCGGTTATGGCGAGCGCGCAGAGTTCGGCGTCGCAATGAACGAGTTGGTGAAGCGCGGCGAAATCAAAGCGCCCATCGTGATCGGGCGCGACCATCTCGACGCGGGCTCGGTAGCGTCGCCCAACCGCGAGACCGAGGGGATGATCGACGGAAGCGATGCGATTGCCGATTGGGCGCTGCTCAACGCGCTCATCAACACAGCCACCGGCGCATCCTGGGTGTCGATTCACAACGGCGGCGGCGTCGGTATCGGCTATTCGCAGCACGCCGGCATGGTCGTAGTCGCCGATGGCGGCGAAAATTCCAAACGTCGTCTCGAGCGCGTTCTAACGAGCGATCCGGGATTGGGCGTCCTCCGCCATGCCGACGCGGGCTATTCCCGCGCAATCGAATTCGCCGCCACAAACAAGATCGACATCCCGATGCGCCCGCAACGGCGAGATTGAAACTTACGTATTAGCGATTCGCTTTCCTTGCAATCCGGTCAATCGCGTAAATCCTGTCTAGAAATTCTGTGACTATGCGAAAGCTGATTGAATGCGTGCCGAATTTTTCTGAGGGGCGCGATCTGGAGGTCATTCGGCAGATCACCGATGCCATTGAATCGGTGGATGGCGTTTCATTACTCGATGTCGATCCGGGCGCGAGTACGAACCGGACGGTGGTGACGTTTGTGGGCAGTCCTGATGCCGCGGTGGAAGCGGCCTTTCGCGGAATCAAAAAGGCGGCCGAACTGATCGACATGCGCAAACATAAGGGCGCGCATCCGCGCATGGGCGCCACCGACGTTTGCCCGTTCATTCCAGTGAGCAACATCAGTTGGGAAGAAGCGATCGCTTGCGCAAACAAGTTGGGAAAACGCGTCGGCGAGGAGTTGAGCATCCCCGTCTATCTTTACGAAAGAGCGGCAAAAAACGCGTCGCGCTCGAATCTCTCGGTCGTTCGCGCGGGAGAATACGAAGGCTTTTTTGAGAAAATAAAAGGCCCCGCATGGAAACCGGATTTTGGGCCTTCCATTTTCAATGAGAAATCGGGCGCGACTGTGATCGGTGCACGCGATTTTTTGATCGCGTATAATGTGAACCTGAACACGAAAGCGGTGAGAAGAGCAAATTCCGTCGCGTTTGATGTGCGAGAAAACGGCCGGGTCAAAACGGAAGACGGCACGCCTTTTGGAAAACCGGTGTTGGATGCCAGCGGCGAGCCCGTCCGCATTCCTGGAATGTTGAAGCACGTGAAGGCCATTGGTTGGTACGTCGAAGAGTACGGAATCGCGCAGATTTCCATGAACCTGACGAACATCGAGGAAACACCTTTGCATGTTGCGTTCGACGCCTGTGTCGAATCAGCGAGTAAACGCGGTCTGCGTGTGACGGGGTCGGAAATCGTCGGCATGGTTCCGAAAAAATGTCTGATACAGGCCGGAAGATATTTTCTCCGCAAACAGAAATGGTCGGAGGGCGCCTCCGAGGAAGCACTGATCGACATTGCGGTTCGGTCAATGGGATTGGGTGAGTTGAAACCTTTCGACCCGAACGAAAAGGTGATTGAATTCAAGATCGAATCCGATTCCAAGAGATGGTTATTGAAAATGAACCTCCGCGAGTTCTGCAATGAAACGTTGGGCGATTCGCCCGCACCAGGCGGCGGTTCCGTGGCGGCGTTGATGGGCGCGTTGGGCGCTTCGTTAGGCGGAATGGTGGCCAATCTTTCCGCCGGAAAACGCGGGTTGGACGACAGGCTCGAGTATTTCAGCGACCGGGCGGTGAAAGCGCAACAACTCAAAGACGAATTGCTCTCGCTTGTGGATGAAGACACGGCCGCTTTCAACAAGGTAATAGACGCATTCGCGTTGCCGAAGGAATCGGCGGAAGAAAAAGCCGCGCGCTCAGCGGCAATCGAGCAAGCGACGAAACATGCGGCCGAGATTCCATTCAAGGCGATGGAAACTGCGTTCAAATCTTACCAACTGCTTTCCGAAATGGCCGACAAGGGCAATCCTGCCTCCATTTCGGATGTTGGCGTTGGCGCTCTCGCGACGCGCGCCTGCATCGAAGGGGCGGCCATGAATGTAAGGATTAATCTGGCCGGGCTGAAAGATGAAAAATTCAAATCGGCGTTCGTTGAAAAGGTCCGGAAGATCAGTGCAGATTCCGAGGCGCGGTTCAAAGAAATTAACCACGTCGTGGAAAAGAAGCTTGGTTGAAGCGTTGAAGCGACAAAGGCAAATCCGCCTAAACTTTTTGACGCCTTAACCCCTCAGCGATTTCATGGGCACCCTTGCCGTTCTTAATGCTTCACAATTAGTTACCCTGGCCGGGCCGCCCCGACCACGTATCGGAATGGAGATGTCGCAGCTAGCGATCATTCGCGACGGTGGAATGTTGATCCGCAATGGCAAGATCGATATCGTTGGCCTGAGCGACGAGATCGAGAAAAAGGCAGACGATGCGGAGATCATCGATGCCGGACGGCGGGTTGTTCTGCCTGGATTCGTCGATGCACACACGCATTTGGTCTTTGCCGGCAATCGTCTCGATGATTTCGCGCGGCGAGCGCATGGTGAAACCTACGAGCAAATCGCAGCAGCCGGCGGCGGGATTTGGTCAACGGTGGAAAAGACGCGCGCGGCCAGCGACGTCGATCTTCTTGCGCAAGCGAAGAAGCATGCGCAGTGGTTTCTCCGCTGCGGAACGACGACGGTCGAAGCTAAATCGGGCTACGGGCTGACGGTTCATGATGAGCTAAAAATTTTGCGCGTGATTCGGAGGCTTAATCAGGAGACCCCACTCGAAATTGTTCCGACGTTTCTCGGCGCACACGCGGCGCCGCGCGAGATGAGCGCCGATGAACACGTCAAGTGTGTGATCCAGGAAATGCTGCCCCGAGTTGCATCAGAAAAGCTGGCGGAATTTTGCGACGTATTTTGTGAGCGCGGCTATTTCGACGTCGAGCAATCGAGGGAGATTTTGACCGCGGCAAAAAAGCTGGGACTCAAGCTGCGAATTCACGCCGATCAACTCACTAATTCCGGCGGCGCAAAACTGGCCGCCGAATTAAAAGCGACAACGGCGGATCATTTGGAAAAAACCGACGAGCGGGGGATCGCAGCGATGAAAACCTCAGGCGTGCAGCCGGTTTTGCTGCCGGGATCAGTCTATGCGCTTGGGTGGGCAGATTATCCGCGTGTCCGCGAAATGATCGAGGCGGGGCTTGCTGTTGTTATTGCAACTGATTTCAATCCTGGTTCGTCGCCAACGCCAAGCATGCCGATGGTCCTCTCGCTCGCGTGCACGCAAATGAAAATGTCGCCAGCGGAGGCTATCACCGCCGCGACAATCAACGCAGCCTACAGTCTCAATCTTGGCGACAAGATCGGCTCGCTCGAAATCGGCAAGCTCGCCAACTTCTCGATCTTCGATTGCAAAGATTATCGCGAGATCGCGTACTGGTTCGGCTTTCCGCCAATGCATTCCGTTTACGTGTGCGGCGGCCGATGTGTCCTGTCGCGGGCGGAGGAAAATTAATGCGACGCTCAGAGAGCGCCGCTACAGTAAGACCATTCATGAAAGTCGAAATTGAAAAGCAGCCGGGGTCTATTTCTACGCTGCAAATCGAATTGCCGTCCGACGAGGTTTCCAAGGAGTGGGACTCCATCGCAAACAACTTCGCGCGCCTTGCGAAAATTCCAGGTTATCGGCCGGGGAAGGCGCCGCGCTCGGTGATCGAAAAAAGATTTCGCAAAGAAATTCAGGAAGAGCTGACCAAAAAACTCGTCTCAAAGAGTTATCACGACGCAATCGAGCAGGAGCAATTACGTGTTGCTTCATTGGCTAACATCGAAGATGTCCAATTCGGTGAGGACAAATCGATGCGCTTCCGCGCGACCGTGGTCACCACGCCGGAGTTCGACCTGCCGGAATACAAAAACATTCCTGTGCAGTTGCCCGAGACGAACGTCTCCGATGCGGAGGTCGATGCGGCGCTTGCGCGCTTGCGCGATCAATCGGCCGACTTTGTCGATGCGCCGGAACGCGGCCTGCAAATGGGAGATTTTGCGGTTATCGACTTCGAAGGCTCAATTGACGGCAAGCCGGTCAGTGAAATCGCACCGCAGGCGAGCAAAAATCTTCACGGTGGCAAAAAATTCTGGCTGCATCTGGCACCGGACAATTTTCTCCCGGCATTCTGCGAGCAGATGACCGGACAGAAGCGCGACGAAACGCGCAAGATTTCCGTCGCATTTCCGTCGGATTTTCCGGTCAAAGAACTCGCGGCCAAAGAGGCAAACTACATAGTCACGTTACGAGAGATAAAAGAAAAAGTTCTGCCGCGGCTTGATGATGCTTTCGCAGAGAAGTTGATCCCCGGAAAGACGCTTGTCGATCTTCGTCAAATGATCGAACACGATCTCGAACACGAGAAAGAACATGAGCGCGAGCGAGCGAAAGAAGGACAGGTCGTTCAGTATTTGCATGAGCGCATCCAATTTGAGTTGCCGCCTGCTTTGCTGAAAAACGAAACACGACGCACTTTAGGCGAGCTGGTGCAACGAAATCGCGAGCGGGGCATTCCTGATGAAATGCTTAAGGACAAAGAGAAAGAGCTTGTCGAGAGTGCCGCAGGTCTCGCTGCCCACCGGTTGAAGACCAATTTCATTTTGCATCGGATCGCGGAATCCGAAAAGATTGATGTCTCGCGCAAAGATGTCGATCTACGGATCAGGCAGGAAGCAGCGCGTTACGATGTTTCCGTCGACAAAATGCGCAAAGAGTTGGAAGAGCACGACGGTCTCAATTCCTTCGCGGAACAGATTCTGCTAGGTAAGACCCTTGATTTCCTGAAGGCGAATGTTAGCGTCGGAAAGACGGAAGTAAGCACTGTTGGAAAAGAAAAATCATGAACATATCCAGTAAGAACCGATCGCAATCGGTGCTGATTCCGATGGTCGTGGAACAGACTGGCCGCGGCGAGCGCAGCTACGATATTTACTCACGGCTGCTTAAAGATCGCATCGTTTTCATCGGGACCCCGATGGACGATCACATTGCCAACCTGGTCATTGCCCAGCTGCTGTTTCTGCAAATGGAGGACTCGAAAAAGGACATTAACATCTATATCAATTCGCCGGGTGGCTCGGTTACGGCTGGGCTCGCGGTTTACGACACCATGCAGTTTCTCACGTGCGATGTGACGACCTATTGCCTCGGCATGGCTGCGAGCATGGCTGCGGTTTTGCTTTGTGCGGGGACGAAGGGCAAGCGGTTCGCGCTTCCGAATTCAGATATCATGATCCATCAGGTTTCCGGCGGCGCGCAAGGGGCGGCGAGCGACGTCGAGCGTCAGGTCGATTACATGTTCAAGCTTAAGAAACGCCTTATCAAAATCATCGCTCAACACACCGGTAAATCCGAGGAACAGGTGCGGATGGATTCGGACCGCGATTATTACATGTCCGCTGAGGAGGCGAAGGCGTACGGTTTAGTGGACGAAGTAATTAAGTCCCGCAAGGAAGTGAAGCTGCTCGATGGCGCGACCCCTCCTTCCGGCGACCGATCGGTAGAAGTCGCTGAGGCTGCTTTGCCGCGGAAGGCCGGGGGATAAGAGCTCTTTTCTAACACCCAAATATGGCTCGCGCTTCCAACCTCACCATGTGCTCGTTCTGTGGCAAGAGTCATGCGGAGGTGCGCAAATTAATCGCAGGACCGGGAGTCTATATCTGCGACAGTTGCATAAACGTTTGCAAAAACATCCTCGATAAAGAGCTCAACGAGGACGCCCGGCGCCAGTCCTCCAACATTCGCGTGCCGAAGCCGGCAGAAATCCGGCGCTCGCTCGACCAATATGTGATCGGGCAGGAGGTCGCCAAAAAGACGCTTTCGGTGGCGGTGCACAACCATTACAAGCGCGTCCTGCAAACTTCGGCGTCGGCTGATGCATCTGCGGCATTCCAGCCGGATCCACTTGCGGAAGTTGAAATCGAGAAGAGCAACATTT
>WNFT01004598.1_pt1 | contig 12040 bp, 10 predicted proteins | sample 5400191 | NCBI WGS metagenome assembly WNFT01 (sample SAMN13153359, study PRJNA577476) | soil metagenome | isolation source: 80 cm saprolite under Madrone tree | place: USA:California | collected 2016-06-14
GTAACTCCTCCGCCGCGATTGGGTGATCAGCGGAATACGCGTTGGAACTTTGCGGAACCGCGCTTCTCACTCGAAGGGATCCACACCCAGTAATACGGGGCTCTCGTCGTCCCGTCTCCATAGAGCTCGTAGCGACCCTCGGGGTAGGTCACGACGCGATTCGAGGGCGCAGAAGCCACGACTGGGACGGCTCGTTCCGTGGTGGTCTCTTCCGTATAGGAGATGTAGCCTCCGTGAACCGCGATGCCGGCAAGCGACACCGCCATCGTGCGCACATCGTGCGCACTGTCTTGCGACTGAGCACGATCATGTAATGCCTCCTGGGTGACTGCCGTGAATTTAAAAGACGCAATCCTAATGGCGCGCATGCAGGCGTCGCCCCGGGGCTTGTAATTGTTACCAACCGACCCGGTAAGTATGACCGGGTGCCCGAGCCATCTCGCTGGCTCGCTATGCCAGGCGCAAATCGTGTTTCCGGCCTCTTAGCTCGTGCTCCCGATTGGCATGGCCTTCGCTTGTTACTCTTGACGTAAACAGACAGAGCCGTGACGGTGCCATCCACCGGCCCCACAGGAGATCGATCTGACCCGCAGGGGCTAGCGAAGCGTAGTCATTCCGGGTACGTCGTCGGCAAGGGGCTCGTCGAGATGATCCGGGAAGATTTCGTGGCCGAACGGATAGCTATCGAGTCCTGGTAGCCAACGCGCTCAGGCGCGGCGGAGCTGAAGGAGGCACGGAACCATGGCAGAGACGTGGGGCGATCTCGTCTGGGCGGCCCTGCAGGATCTCCACAACCGGCTGGTGGCGGTGCTGCCGAGCATCCTCGCCATGCTCACGCTGGCGGCCGTGGGGCTCGTCGCCGCCTGGGTCGCCGCGCTCTTGCTGAGACGGCTTGCCCGGGCGGTGGCCTTCGACCAGCGCGCAGAGACCTGGGGCCTCGTATCCGCGATGGGGCGCGCGGGCCTTCGCAGGTCGCCCTCCCAACTGCTCGCCGTCATGGTGTTCTGGGCCATCTTCGTCCTCTTCCTGACCTTGGCGGTGGATGCCCTCGCCATTCCGGGCGTGGGCCGCGTGACTGATTTCGTGTTCGCCTGGGTCCCGAGAGCCATCGGCGCGGCCGTGATCTTCCTCGTCGGCTGGCTCATGGCGAACTTCCTCGGCGAGGGCGTGCTCATCGCGGCGGTCAACTCGGGCTTGCCCGCGGCGCGACTCATGGCCCGCGCCGTGCGCTGGGGAGTGCTCCTCTTCGCAAGCGCCACGGCGGTCACCCACTTGGGCATAGGCAAGGAAATGGTGCTGGTCGCTTTCGGGCTCACCTTCGGGGGTCTGATCCTTGCCCTCGCCTTGGCCTTCGGCCTGGGCGGTCGGGTCCTGGCCAGGCAAATCCTCGAGCGGCGGCTGCGCCAAGAGCCTCACCCAAGCGAGACGCTGACTCACCTGTGAGCGCCGCGCAGGGCTCAGTCGCTCATGATGGCGGTGCCGGCATGACGGGTATCGACGCCTTCCTTCAGGAGGCCGTGGGGGTGGCCGCTCTATGCGCGAGGGCCCTGCCGATCGACGTGGGGAGAGCCGCCGCGGAGGAGCGTGGGCGGGTATCTCGCGGGGGTCGAGCGATGAGCGGCTATCGCGTCCCGGTAGACCTCGAGCGTCAGCTCGGCAATGCGCTCCCAGCTGAACCGGGATTCGACGCGCCTGCGTCCGGCCCGGCCAAGAGCGGCGGCGCGCTCGGGCTGGGCGAGGGCGGCGCGCATGGCGGCCGCGAGGGCGGGAGGATCGGCGGGCGGCACGAGCCAGCCGGTCTCGTCGTGGACGACCACTTCACGGATGCCGCCCACGGCCGTGGCGACCACGGGCCTGCCGCACGCCATGGCTTCCAGGTTGATCAGCCCGAAGGGCTCGTATACCGACGGGCAGACGAAGAGCGCGGCATGGCTGTAGAGCTGCACCACGTCCTCGGGGGGCAGCATGGCGTTGAGCCAGCGCACTCGTGGGAGCTGCGCCACGGCGGCGGCGAGCCGGGCCCCGAGCTCCGGCGTGTCGGGGGCGGTGGCGCAGAGGACGAGCTGGATGTCCGGGGGCAGCGACGCCGCGGCCTCGAGGAGATGGAAGATTCCCTTCTGCTCGCTGATGCGTCCCACGAACAGCACGTAGGGCGTGCGGATGCCGTGGCGGTCCAGGGCGTCCCGGCGCTCGGTGTGCTGGAAGATTCCCGCGTCGACGCCATTATGAATGACCCGGACGCGGCCCGCGTCAACCGAGAAATGGGCGAGCACATCCTCACGCATCTGGGCAGAGACGGCGATGACCCGGTCCGCGCCCTCCACGGCCGCGCGCTCCGCCCAGCTCGACACCTCGTACCCCCGGCCGAGCTGCTCGGCCTTCCAGGGTCGGAGGGGCTCGAGGCTGTGGAGCGTGACCACGAGCGGGATGTCGAAGAGCGCGCGCACGAGAAGCCCGGCCAGGGCCACGTACCAGGTATGCGAGTGCACGACGTCGGCGTCCACGCGGTCGCGGGCCATGAGCAGATCGGTCGAGAGAGCCTCGAGGGCCGGCGCATAGCGGGCCTCGTCCGTCTCCGCCGGCCGCGATCCGTCCTCTCGGGACTCACCGGGCCGGGGCCCGGCCAGCCGATCCCACGCCGGATAGCCGCGCACGCGCAGCCCCGGCTCGGACCGCTCGGCGTCACCGAAGCAGCGCACTTCGACCGCGGCCCGGCCGGCGAGCGCGCGGCTCAGGTGCTCGACGACCACGCCCGCGCCGCCGTAGACGTGGGGCGGGTACTCGCGCGAGAGCATCAGCACGCGCAGGGGCGCGCCCCCTTCATCCGACGCCGCCATCAGAGGCCCTCCCGTCATGCCCGCAGCTGAGCCCTTCGTCTTCCAGGGATGCGTCCAGTCGTGCGAGCTGCTCGCTCATGAGGCGCACGACGCGCGCGAGCTGCTCGAGCAGATCAAGCACGTGCCCGCCGAGTCCATCTTCTGCCACACCTCCGTACTGCTCATGCACCGGCCGCCGCAGCCGGACGCCTATCCCAACGACTTCGCGATGTGGGCGGACATCGAGCTCCGCGACCGGCGGCTCACGGAGCGGTTGGCCGCCATCGATCCCTTCCGGCTCGGCTCCATCGAAGGCGTCCGCGCCGAGCTCGTCTCCACCCTCGAGCATCACGCGCAGCAGCTCTCGGCCGCGCCGACGCGCGCGGACGATCCGTTTCGATTCCTACAGTATCATCCCGCGCCGGTTCCGACCGGACACCAGGCGCGGACGCTCCGGGAGTTCCGCGACGCGCTCACCGGGGTCGACGTGAGCACCATCTTCTTCCACATCGTCGAGGCGCGTTACCGGCTCGGGCGCGGGCGCGGCGATTTCGCCGAATGGGTGGACACGGCCCTCGGCCGCCACGAGCTGGCCGAGCGCCTCAGCCACATCGATCCCTATGCCGGCACGCTGGAGCGGGTCCGGGAGCGGCATCTCATCGCGCTGAACCGGGCGCTGGAAGAGGAGGGCCAGGCGTGAACGGGATGGGCGCCAAGCTCGACGACTACCGCGCGGTGGCTCCGCGCGGCTCCGTGGACTTCATGCTGCGGATCGCGGACCGGCTGCGGGGGCGCCGCATCGTGCAGGTGAGCGTGTCCCGCTACGGCGCCGCCGCGGAGATCCTGAAGCGAATCGTGCCGATCCTGAACGACCTCGGCATCGAGACGGGCTGGGAGGTCGTGATCGGCAGCGCGGACTTCGACGCGATCGTCACCGCCGTGAACAAGGGGCTGGCGGGAGTCGAGCAGGTGGTGACCGAGGCGATGCTGGCCCGCCTGCACGCCACATGCGCGAGCAACGCGCGGCGGCTTCCGCTCGATGCCGATCTCGTGATCGTCCACGACGCGGCCGCGCTGCTCCTCGTGGAAGGGCGTCCCCCGGGCGGGCGCTGGCTGTGGCGCTACCACGGGGACCTCTCTTCCCCGCAGCCGCAGCTCTGGAACGCGCTGCGCCCCTTCGTCGACAAGTACGACGCCGCGGTCTTTTCCACGCCAAGGTTCGCCGCGCCGCTGTCGACCCGGCGCTTCCTCATCGCACCCTCGATCGACCCGCTCTCCGAGCGCAACCGCGAGATGCCGCGCGTCGAGCAGAGCCGGCATCTGGAGCGCCTGGGCGTCCGATCGGACAAGCCGGTTCTGCTCCAGGTCGGCCCCTTCGAGCGCCTCCAGGATCCGCTGGGCGTCATCAACGCCTACCGGCTCGTGAAGCTGCACCACGACGTCCGGCTGGTCCTGGCGGGTCCGCCGCCACGCGCGGGCGGTGTGCTCATGGAGACGCAGGAGGCGGCGAGCGAGGATCCCGACATCACCGTCGTGGTGCTGCCGCCGGACCCGGAGACCGAGCTCAACGCGCTCGAGCGCGCCGCGACCATCGTCCTGCAGAAACCGCTCTCCACCGACTTCGGCATCGACGTCGCCGCCGCCATGTGGAAGGGCAAGCCCGTGGTGGGAAGCCTGGCCGGCGGCCTTCCCTCTCAGATCGTGTCCAAGGTCACGGGCTACACGGTGGAGACGGTCGAGGGCGCGGCCTTCCGCATCCGGCACCTGCTGAGCAACCCGGAGATGATCGGCCGGATGGGCGCGGCCGGCCGCGAGCACGTGCGGCGCAATTTCCTGGTCACGCGGCACCTGGGCGACTACCTGGCCCTGCTCGCCCACCTTTCGGGCCAGACGTCGACCCAGACGTCGACCCAGGCATCGGCCCCGACATCGGCCCCGACATCAGCCCCGACATCAGCCCCGACATCAGGATGACGACGGGACTCACGCCATGGCCTACGAGCTGCTGACTGCGGACGCCCAGGCCGAGCTTGCGCGCCTGGGCTCGGCCGAGCTCGTCATCGGCGTGCCGACGGCGAAGCCGAGCCCGAGCCTCGACGGCGTCGCGACCGCCGTCCGCGCTGGGCTCCAGGCGCATTTCGCAGGGCATTCGGCGGCGGTGGTTCACGTCGATCAGGCGGCCGGCGACGCGCCGGACGCCGCGCCGGCCCAGGCCTTCGGCAATGTACCGCTCGTTCGGATCCGGCCTGCTCACGCGACCGGGGGCCCGCTCGTACACGTCAGGCACCACGAGGCGGTGGCCACCACGCTGGCGGCCGGGCAGGCGCTCGGGGCGCGGGCGATCATCCTGCTCAACCCCGAGATCGCGAGCCTCACCGGTGACTGGCTGAGCGGCCTCGGCGGGCCCGTGCTCGCCGATGACTGCGGCGTGGTGGTGCCCGTCTATCAGGGCGGCCGCTACGAAGGCACGTTGACCCACGCGCTCGTCGTCCCCCTGATCCGGACGCTTTTCGGCAAGCGTCTCGCCCGTCCACTGGCGGAGGAGTTCGGCTGCAGCGGCAAGGCGGCGGCTTTTCTGCTCGACCAGGACATCTGGGGAACAGACCTCGGGCGCAACGGCCTCGAGTTCTGGATTCCGGCCGCGGCCATGGCCGAGGGGCTCGCGATCGGTCAGGCCACGCTCGGTCCGCGCCGCATCTCCGTCCCCGCCCAGCCGACGCCGCTCGGCGAGATCGTGGGGCGCACCGCGGGCTCGCTGTTCGCCATCGCCGAGCGGTACGAAATGCTCTGGCTCGAGAGTGCGGGGTCGGAAGAGGTCCCCTTCGTGGGGCCGCCGCCCGAGCCGCAGCCGGGCCCGGCGCCGGACCCCGAGCGCATGCGGGAAGGCTTTCAGCAAGGTGTCCGGGATCTCTATCCGGTCTGGGAGCGAATCCTCGCGCCGGAGACCCTGAGCGACGTGCTGGCATTGGGCGAGAGCACTACCGGCGAGTTCCGGTTCCCGGACGGTCTCTGGTCGCGGGTCGTGTACGACTTCCTGCTGTCCTATCGCGCGCGCGTCGTCTACCGGAGCCACGTCGCGCAATCGCTCGCCCCCCTCTACCTGGGCCGCGTGGCCTCCGTGATCTACGAGACGCGAGGCCGCCCGTCCGACGCCGTGGCGAAGGTGACCGAGCGACTGTGCCAGGTCTTCGAGGAATGGAAACCGTATCTGGTGGACCGCTGGCGGTGAGGTCCCAGACCATGAAAAAGGAGCGGCTGCGTCCCATCCTGATCGAGCGCGTCGAGCCCGCGGTGGACGACGGGCGGTATCCCTGCAAGCGGGAGGTCGGCGATCGTCTCGAGGTCTCCGCCGACATCTTCAAGGCGGGCCACGATCTCCTCGACGCGGTGATCCTGTACCGCGCCCGGGATGAATCGCGCTGGATCCAGGCACCCATGCGCCCGGCGGGCAATGACCGCTGGGCGGGGCAGATCCCGCTCGAGCGGAACACGCGCTACGCGTTCACCATCGAGGCGTGGACCGACGTCTTCGGGTCCTGGGTAGACGAGATCGAGCGCCGCCTCGCCGCCGGACAAACCGACCTCGGGAGCGAGCTGCTGGAAGGCCGAGAGCTGGTGCGCCTGGCCGCCGCGAACGCCGCGGCGGAAGAGGCGCTCCGCCTCACGCTCCAGCGGTACGATGCCGCGCCCGGCCAGCAGGCCCGCGTCGATCTGCTCCTCGACCCCGCCCTCCGCCGGGCCATGTCGGGCCTGCAGGAGCGGAAGGATCGCGCCCGCTACGACCGCGAGCTCGAGGTCGTCGTGGATCGCGCGCGCGCGCGCTGGGGCGCCTGGTACGAGCTCTTCCCGCGCTCGCAGGGGCGGGACCCGGAACGCCACGGTACCTTCGCCGACTGCATCCGCCGGCTCCCCGACATCCAGCGCATGGGCTTCGACGTCGTCTACCTGCCGCCCATACACCCGATAGGCCGGACCCACCGCAAGGGTCCGAACAATACGCTGGTAGCGGGGCCCACGGATCCGGGAAGCCCGTGGGCCATCGGGGGGCCGGAGGGCGGGCATACGGCGATCCATCCCGAGCTCGGCACGCTCGAGGATTTCCGGCGCCTCCTCGAGGCCGCACGGGCGCTCGGCATCGAGGTCGCGATCGATTTGGCCATTCAGTGCTCGCCTGACCATCCCTGGGTGCGCGAGCATCCGGAGTGGTTCTACCGGCGCCCCGACGGCACGCTCAAGTACGCCGAGAATCCCCCGAAGAAGTACCAGGACATTTATCCAGTCAACTTCTCGTGCGAGGCGTGGGAATCACTCTGGGACGAGATCGTGCGCGTGGTGCTGTTCTGGGTGGACGAGGGCGTGCGCATCTTCCGGGTGGACAACCCGCACACCAAGCCGCTCGAGTTCTGGGAGTGGCTGATCCGCGAGGTCCAGGATGGCCATCCCGACGTGATTTTCCTCTCCGAGGCGTTCACCCGGCCCAAGATGATGAAGGCTCTCGCCAAGGCGGGCTTCAGCCAGTCGTACACGTATTTCACCTGGCGCAACTTCAAGGAGGAGCTGACCGAGTACTTCGAGGAGCTCACACGGTCGGACATGGCCGAATACTTCCGCGGCAACCTCTTCTGCAACACGCCGGACATCCTGCCCGAGCTTCTCCAGCGTGGCGGGCCCCCCGCGTTCAAGATGCGGGCGGCGCTGGCCGCGACCCTCTCGCCGCTCTGGGGCATCTACAGCGGCTTCGAGCTCTGCGAGGCCACGCCGGTGCCGGGCACCGAGGAATACCTCGACTCGGAGAAGTACCAGATCCGCGTGCGGGACTGGGACCGGCCGGGCCACATCAAGGACTACGTGGCCCGGCTCAACCGGATCCGGCGCGAGAACCCCGCGCTCCAGACGATGCGGAACCTCCGCTTCCACCAGGCCGACAGCCCGCACGTTCTCTTCTACAGCAGGATGACCGAGGGGCGCGACAATGTGGTCCTGGTGACGGTGAACCTGGACCCCTTCGCGGTGCACGAGGCGCCGCTGCACCTCCCGCTGGACGAGCTGGGCCTGACGCCCGATGACACGTACGAGATCCACGAGCTGCTCACCGACAGTCGCGCGCTGGTGCGCGGCGCGCGGCAGACGGTGACGCTCGACCCCCAGGTCTCCCCCGCCCGCATCTACCAGATCGAGCGGTGGCGGCGCCGCGAGCGCGATTTCCAGTACTTCATCTAGCGCGATGCTGACAGATCGCCAGGCCATTCAAGAGATCCGGATGCGAGGCGGCGCCCCGCCGACCACGGCGGCGGCCTGAGCTATGACGACCAGCGACGGGCTGTGGCACAAGGACGCCGTCTTCTACGAGCTGCACGTCCGCGCCTTCAAGGACGGCAACGACGATGGGATCGGCGACTTCGCCGGCCTCACGAGCCAGCTCGACTACTTCAAGGAGCTGGGCGTCGACTGCCTGTGGCTACTGCCGTTCTTCAAATCGCCGCTCCGCGACGACGGCTACGACGTCAGCGACTACCGGGCCATCCATCCCGACTACGGCACCATGGCGGACTTCGAGAAGTTCCTCGAGGCCGCCCACGCCCGGGGCCTTCGCGTGGTCGCGGATCTCGTGATGAACCACACCTCCGACCAGCACGCCTGGTTCCAGGCGGCGCGCCGCTCGCCCGACTCGCCGTTTCGCCACTACTACGTCTGGAGCGACGACGACCAGACCTACCGCGACGCGCGCATCATCTTCGTCGACGCGGAGCCGTCGAACTGGTCCTGGGACCCGGTGGCCAAGGCCTACTACTGGCACCGGTTCTTCCACCACCAGCCCGATCTCAACTACGACAACCCCGCCGTCCGCGAGGAGATGCTCGGCGTCATGGCCTTCTGGCTCGACAAGGGCCTCGACGGCTTCCGGTGCGACGCGGTGCCCTATCTCTTCGAGCGGACCGGGACGAACTGCGAAAACCTGCCGGAGACGCACGCGCACCTCAAGGAGGTCCGCGCGTGGATGGACGCGCACTACGAGGGCCGGATTCTCCTCGCCGAGGCCAACCAGTGGCCGACGGACGTGCGCGCGTACTTCGGTGACGGCGACGAGTTCCACATGGCCTTCCACTTCCCGCTCATGCCGCGCGTCTTCCTCGCCGTCCGCCACGCCGACCGCCGGCCTATCACCGACATCTTCCTGCACACGCCCGAGATCCCGCCGGCCTGCCAGTGGTGCCTCTTCCTCCGCAACCACGACGAGCTCACGCTCGAGATGGTGAGCGAAGACGAGCGCCGACACCTGTACTACGCCTACGGCGAGGACCCGCGGATGCGGCTGAACGTCGGGATCCGGCGGCGGCTGGCCCCGCTGCTCGACAACGACCGGCGCAAGATCGAGCTGCTCACCGCCTTCCTCTTCACCCTGCCCGGCAGCCCGATCCTCTACTACGGCGACGAGCTCGGCATGGGCGACAACATCTATCTCGGCGATCGCAACGGCGTCCGCACGCCCATGCAGTGGACGGGTGACCGCAACGCCGGCTTCTCCCGCGCCGACACCGCGCGCCTCTTCTTGCCGCTGATCGTCGACCCGGTCTACGGCTACCAGGCCATCAACATAGAGGCGCAGCTCCGGACGCCCAATTCGCTGCTCAACTGGATGAAGCGCCTCATCGCCGTGCGCAGGAAGACCCGCGTCTTCGGCCGCGGGACGCTGCGCTTCCTGCGCCCCGCCAACGAGAGCGTGGTGGCCCACGTCCGGTCCTACGAGGGCGAAACCGTGCTGGCGGTGCACAACCTCTCGAGCGCGTCGCAGCCCATCGAGCTCGACCTGCGCGCCTGGGCCGGCCATACTCCGGTCGAGATGCTGGGGGAGAGCCGCTTCCCGACCATCGGGACGCAGCCGTACGTCATCACCCTCGGACCCTACGGGTACTACTGGTTTCGGCTCCAGCCGCCGCTGTCCGAACAGGCCTTCTATGGCATCGAAAACACTCCGCTGTGACGCGGCGGCGGTGGTGGGGCATCTCGCGGGGGCGGGCGCGCCCGCGCTTCGCGCCTTCGTCGAGCGCCAGCGCTGGTTCGCCGCCAAGGCGCGCGGCCTGGGGATCGTGCGCGTGGAAGACTGGGCCGCGCTCCGCGACGATCCGCCGCTCGTCCTGCTGCTGATCCGCGCGGACGAGGCCCGCTACTACGTGCCGGTCGCGCTCGGCCCGCCGCCGCCCGACACGGTGCGGACCATCGGCCCGCTCGCGGGCCTCGCCCTCTTCGACGCGCACTGGCATCCGGACTTCGGCCTCTGCCTGCTCGACGCGATCACGTCCCGGCGCGCCTTCGCGTCGGCCCGCGGCAGCTTTCGCTGCGCTCCCGTGGACCCGTGGGATCACCCGTCGTGGGACCCGCCGGATCGCGCGCCGGCCAGGCCGCACACGGGCGAGCAGAGCAACACGTCGATCTTCTTCGACCGCCGCCTGATTCTCAAATCCATCAGGAGGCCGGAGTCCGGCATCAACCCGGACTTCGAGATGCTGCGCTTCCTCACGAACCGCCCCGGCTTCACCCACGTGCCCCGGCTCGCCGGCTGGGTGGAGTATGCCGGCCCGGGCGAGACCGCCACCGTGGCGCTGCTCCAGCAATTCGTCGCCAATACGGGCGACGGCTGGACCCACACGCTCGCGGGGCTCGGCAGCCTCTGCGAGAAGCTCGCGGGCGCGCACGGCGCCGCCGCCGTCGAGCCCGTGGCCGTCGAGTCCCGTGTCGCCGCGCTCGCCGTCGATCTCCTCGCTGACGTCCGCGAGCTGGGTGCGGTGACCGGGAGGCTCCACGCGGCGCTGGCCTCGGACCCCGACCTTCCGGCCTTTCGCCCCGAGCCCATCACCGGCGAGGACGTCAGACGCTGGCGCAGCACCATCGTCCAGGACCTCGAGCGACTGACGGACGAGATCGGTGTCGTGTCCGCCCGGAATCCCTCCGCCCGCGCGGCGCTCGCGCCGCTCCTCGAGGCGCGAGCGCGGATGGAGCGGGCCGATGATCTCCTCCCGCTCGCCGACGGCACGGTGCACAAGATCCGCTGCCACGGCGACTACCACCTGGGCCAGGTGCTCAAGACCGCCGAGAGCTTCGTGGTGATCGACTTCGAGGGCGAGCCGGCGCGCCCCGCCGAGGAGCGCCGCGCCAAGCAGTGTCCGCTGCGCGACGTCGCGGGCATGCTGCGCTCGTTCGACTATGCGGTTCACGCGGCACTCGCCGCCCACCCTGAAGCCACGCGCGCCCGGCTCCGTCCCGCCCTCGAGGCCTGGGAGCGTCAGGCCGTGCGCGCGTTCCTCGGCGGCTATGGCGTGGCCGTCGGTACGAGCGCGGACCGCCTGCTGCCGCAATCCGCCGAGGCGGCGCGACGGGCTTGCGCGATTTTCGAGCTCGAGAAGGCCTGCTACGAGCTGCGCTACGAGCTCAACAACCGCCCGGACTGGATCGCGATTCCGCTCGCGGGGATCGTGCGCCTCCTGGCATGATCGAAGCCGCGGCCCGAGCCGCGAAGGAGGGACGGCCTATGCTTCGCAAGCACATCCTCACGGATCTCCCCGCCGGCCGGGCGCGCGCGTCCGACGTCAAGGACATCCCCGCGCTGGCCACGGTCCTCGTGACCTCCGAGGCGCCGGACCATCCCGTCGATCACCTCTTCGACGCCTCGGACGGCCCCGGCGGCACCCGCTGGATCGCCGCCGCCGACGGGGAGCAGACCTTGGTGCTGGCGTTCGACGTGCCGCAGACCATCCGCGCGGTCGGTATCGAAGCGGAGGAGCCCGACGCGACCCGGACAAACGTGCTGACCATCTCGCTGTCGGACGATGGCGGCCGGACATATCGGGAGCGGGTACGCCAGGAGTTCAACTTCAGCCCCGGCACCGCGTTCGAGCGAGAGGAATGGTCCATGCCCGCCGAGCGGGTCACGCATGTCCGCATCGTGATCCAGCCCGACAAGGGAAACGCGCCGCACCGCGCGACGTTGACCTCGCTCACGGTCCGATAGTCGAAGTCGGGGGCTTGCTGCTACCGCGCCGCTTCGGACAGGTACCAGCGCACGCTCCACGGCGGCAGCTCCGGCCAGGCGGCGGCCGCGGGGCCGAGCGGGTAGATCTGGCGGCCCCTGTGCGGCATCGGTCCCGGATGCGCCACGGTCCGGGGGCCCAGATTGGCGATCAGGCGGAGCACGTGTTGGTCCGGGAAGGCCCACGTGACCTCCAGCA
>WNFT01010408.1_pt1 | contig 12038 bp, 9 predicted proteins | sample 5400191 | NCBI WGS metagenome assembly WNFT01 (sample SAMN13153359, study PRJNA577476) | soil metagenome | isolation source: 80 cm saprolite under Madrone tree | place: USA:California | collected 2016-06-14
ATGATGGTAGCGGTCCGAATGCCGGCAAGGATGACGGCTAAGGCAAGCGGGAAGCGAACGCGGAAAAGGATTTGGGCGCGGGTCATACCCATGGCTTCGGCGGCTTCGAGGACAGCGGGATCTATGCCGGTGAGGCCGACGTAAGTGTTTCGAAGGATGGGGAGAAGCGCGTAGAGGACGAGAGCCACGATGGCGGTGCGCTTGCCGATGCCGCCGATGAACGGTATGGGAATGAGGAAACCAAAGAGCGCGAGGCTAGGGATCGTCTGGAAGATGCTGGCGATGCCAAGAGAGATGGTGCGCAGCGCGGGGCGCTGCACGATGAACATGCCGAGGGGAACGCCGATGAGAATGGCGATGAGCATGGCGATGACAACAAGGGTTAGGTGATCGAAAGTAGCGCTCAGAATTTCAGCGCGATGATCGGCGAAGAAAGACCAAGTGGTCATTTCAGGGCTCATGCGGGGGCCCCCGGGGTCGTGCCGAGAGAAGAAGTGAAGGCGCGGACTTCGGGGTGGTTGAGATGAAGGAATTCCTGCGGCCCGGCGCTGGCGACGATGCGGCCGGATTCGAGCAGGACAATGCGCGAGGCGAGGAGCAGGGCTTCGCGCAGATCGTGAGTGACGAAGACGATGGTCTTGCCGAGGCGGCGGGCCAGGGCGCTGAATTCGCGCTGCAGCTCGGCGCGGGTGACGGGATCGAGAGCGCTGAAAGGCTCGTCCATCAGCAGAATGGGCGGATCGGCGGCCAGGGCACGGGCAACGCCGACGCGCTGACGCTGGCCTCCCGAGAGTTCGCGGGGGCGGCGGCTAGCAAATTGCGCCCGCGAATCCAGGCCAACAAGCTGAAGCATTTCATCAACGCGCGCGGCGGCGCGGACGGCGTCCCACTTTTCCAAAGTGGGTACCAGGGCTACGTTTTCTGCAACCGTGAAGTGCGGGAAGAGGCCGGCTTCCTGAATGACGTAGCCGATGCCGCGGCGCAGACGGATAGGGTCCCAGGCAGTGGTCGAGCAATCCTGGACGAGGACTTCGCCTTTCGTCGGAACTAACAGTCCATTAATCAGCTTGAGAAGAGTGGTCTTGCCGCTGCCGCTGCGGCCGAGAAGAACGAGAGTCTCACCGTGAGGAATTTCTAAGGAAATGCCAGAAACGATAGCACGGGAAGGAATATCGTTTATGTGATACGACACATTGCGAAATTCGATGGTATTCGAGGCGGAAGGCACGGTTTTTGTATTCATTTCCTATTGACAGCAGCAAATCCCAGAGGGACCATCTTAATGCACTAGGCCTCCTGACGCCGAATTTTGAGCGCATCCTTCGCGCGGAAGTTGCATCCAAGAGAAGGGGAAAAACGCCATGGGAGCTCTCGCCACAGCCGTCCGCATCCGCCACGACCATCACACCAGACTGCTCGAAGCCCGGGCACGAACCGACGAATTATTTCGCGTGGTTCGCGAAGAGGCCATTTACGACCGGCCGATACCCGAGAGACATCGCATTATCTTCTATGTTGGGCACGTAGAGGCGTTTGATTGGAACCTGCTGGCGCTGCGCGCGTTTGGATTAAGTTCCACTCATCGTACGTTCGATCAACTATTTGCGTTTGGCATTGACCCGGTAGACGGAGGATTGCCATCGGATACGCCGGCGGATTGGCCGGCACGCGAAGAAGTCGAGCGATACAACCGGCGTTTGCGCGAGGAGCTGGACCACGCGGTCGAGCATGCGCTGGAGCGTCCAGAGGAAGGTCATCCGCAATTGATCTCGATGCTCGAAGTGGCGATTGAGCATCGGCTGATGCATGCGGAGACGCTGGCGTACATGCTGCACCGGATGCCGAGCAATAGAAAGATTAGCGGCGTGGAGCGCACGGCGTGGAAGGCGCGCGGAGTGAAATCACATTTGGTGGATATTCCCGAGGGGCGAGCAACGCTCGGTCTGGACCGCGTTCATGGAGAGTTCGGGTGGGACAACGAATTTAGCGCGCATAAAATCGCAGTGGACGAATTCGCGATCGACAGCCACAACGTGACGAACCACGATTTTCTACGGTTCATGCAAGCGGGGGGCTACGAGAACCGCTCGCTGTGGAGTGACGAAGCGTGGGCGTGGAAGGCCAAGGACGGCATCGAGCATCCAATATTCTGGGGACGCGAAGGCAACCTCTGGTTGTACCGCGCGATGTTTGGCGAAGTTCGTTTGCCACTGGAGTGGCCGGTTTACGTGAGCCACGCCGAGGCCACCGCGTATGCGAAGTGGCTGGGGCGCAAACTGCCGACAGAGGCACAGTTTCACCGCGCCGCGTATGGAACGCTCGGCAGCGCGAACGAGCGCAGCTATCCCTGGGGCGAGGAAATGCCAAGTGAGTCGAGAGGAAACTTCGATTTCAATTCGTGGGATCCTTCGCCGGTGGGCGCGCATCCCGCGGGGGCCAGCGCCTTCGGTGTGCACGATCTTGTCGGGAACGGGTGGGAGTGGACACGAACGGAATTTGAGCCGTTCCCGGGATTTACACCGATGCCCTTTTATCCGGGCTACTCCGCGAATTTCTTCGATGGAAAGCACTACGTAATGAAGGGTGGCTCGCCGCGCACCGCGGCATGCATGCTGCGGCGGTCGTTCCGAAACTGGTTTCAGCCGCACTACCCGTATGTCTACGCAACGTTCCGTTGCGTCGAGGACTAATCAACTCCAATCAGGGAGACTCCATGCTGACCTCTACCCTTCCCGTACGGGACGTGGCTGAATTCGCGACCGACGTGCGCGAGAGCCTCACGAAACCTGGACAGCGGGAACTTCCTTCAAAATACTTGTACGACGAAGTGGGCTCGGCGCTGTTCGAGACCATTTGCGTGTTGCCGGAGTACGGGCTGACGCGCGCGGATGCGCGGCTGCTGGAAAAATATGCGGCCAAGATTGTGGGGCGGCTACCGTCACCGATTCAGGTAGCGGAACTCGGAAGCGGCTCGGGAAAAAAAACGCGATGGATCCTGGAAGCCCTGTCGCGGCGGCAAATGACGTATTACTACCCCATTGAGATTTCGCCTTCGGCGCTGGAGGCCTGCGCGAAGGAGCTGGGGCAGATCGATCTGGTCGGCATCGTTGGGTATGAACAGCCGTACCTGGAAGGACTACGTGCCGTCGCCCAAGGACGGGGGCCCCAGGATTATTTGCTGGTGCTCTTCCTCGGAAGCACGATCGGCAATTTCGACCGAGAAGCAGGGGATGCCTTTCTTCGAGAGATGAGGGCGATTCTCCGGCCGGGAGACGCTTTGCTGCTGGGCACGGACCTGGAGAAGAGCGTCGAGCTGCAATTGCACGAGGCACGGTGGAACGCCACGGAACGACGCATCGAAATGCACTTGCGTTCCATGCGGCGGCAGACGGTGCACATTCGGGCCGCCAATCTGCGGATCATGCTGGGCGAAAACGAAACCATCTGGACGGAAAGCTCGCACAAATACCAGGCCGAGGAAATTCCGGAGATGGCGGCGCGCACGGGATTCTGCTGCGATGCCCAGTGGGTCGACAGCGAGTGGCCGTTCGCGCAGAACCTGCTGATTGCGGAGTAGCAGAGCGATTGTTGGTTCGTGACTCGTGAAGAGACATTGAGAAGTTCCAATTTGGGAAGAATCCCCCACACCCCGGCAGTTTTTCGTAAGAGTGGCAAACAAAGGAGTTACAGCATACGGAACATGGAAGTACATACGGAACTTGGAAGAGTGCGGAAGCAGCAGAAGCAACGAAACCATTTTGCGCTCGCTGCGCGCGAAAGTCGAAGAGAAACACTAAAGTAAAGGCATCACCCCCTACACCCCACCATTTTGTATGAATATCAAAAGAAAAGACTTACAAATTTGCAATTTGTAAGTGATTCATTCTAAAGGGCACGTTTTTGGCTTCCTAGTGGAGCAATTCTCGCCAAAAACAAGAAGCTCTGGGCCCCGCCAGAGCAACCTGCCACAACGCAAATAGAGTTTTCTATAGGGTTAATTATACCATGGGATAGAGGACAGTCAAGGAGAACTTTGGTAGCGGTCCGTTTTTGATTTTGTGCGTTTAGCAGGGCTGTGGATACGTTCCGGGTGCACGGTGATACACCCGCGACGAGCGACCAATTTCAACTGGGCTTCGGCCATCCGAACCACACAGGCGTAGTTTACTTTGCGGAAAGGAAACGGAGGATCTCGCGCATTGCGCGGTCTCCTTGATCCGTTTGGAAGAGGAACTGAGCATGCGCGGAGCCATCAAGGATGATCAACTCCTTTGGCTCCGGAGCTTTCTGGTACTGCTCCTGGATCCTGGGAAGGCGAGGTCCATCCTCGCTTGCATCGTCGCGTGCCACGATGAACAGGCTGGATGACTTGAGCTTTTCGGCTGAGGCGTTCGGCGATCCGCCAAGGAATACCAGACGAGCAATCTCGCCCGGCCGCGATGCGATGGACGCATCGCCAGCAGCTCCGGCTCCCAGGCTGCCTCCAACTATTGATACGGACTTCGCGCCCGCTTTTCGCAGATAGCGGACGGCGGCCAGGACATCCAAGTGGAGCGGCGCAGTAAAAACGTCGGACTGGCCCGGACCTTGCGATTTACCATAGCCGCGGAAGTCGAACGCCAGGACTCGAAATCCTGCCGACGCGAGGGTTCGAGCCTGCTTGTCCCAACTCTCCTTGTTGAAACGGCCGCCGTGGGCCAGGACGACACCTCTGTCACCTTCGCCGTAAATATTGGCCCAGACTACGCCGCCATCCTCAGTCGGAAAGGAAACGGTCTTTTGGGCGGCGGCGTTGCCGGCAAGCAACACCACAACGATAGTGGCAATAAGCAAGCGCACGCTGAAAATGTACCACTGCTGCGGCGGATTCGTCTTGTGGGGATTCACATGTGTATTCGGTTGGGCTGGCCGGATCAGCGAGGATCCTGAGCAGCGCCGGAAGAGGAGACCGAGAAGTGCAATACGCTGGAGTTCGAGGTGGGCGGGCCCGAAGTGCTGGCGGCGATGATGACGAGATCGTCTCCAACGCCGGGAGCAGTTGCGGCGGGAACGTTTAGGTCAACCAGGACGGCTCCCGACTCGTCCGCGCCCAACGCCAACTCTTTCGGTTCCACCTTGCTCAAGAATTTACGCGTGTCTGTCACGGTGAGCTTGAATATGCGCGGAGAGCCGATGTTTCGCACCGTGAAAGCCACGTGCCTGGTGGTGCCCGGGGATAATTCGTCAAAATCCAGCTTGGAAGAAAGTTCGACGCTTTCGGCGTGAAATAAATTCGAGAAAAATCTCTGGGATTGTTTGCCATGCGAGTCGCGGCCCATCACCGCAACGCGGAATGGCACGGCCGGAAGGTCCAGGCTCCCGACAAATTCGAGAGATTCCCGGTCGGAGTTTACGCGGTGCAATGACAGCTTTTGAATAGTGTCTCCTCGTTCGGTAACAAGATAGAACTCGGCAGTTCTTGTGGCAGCGGCAGAGAGAGTGGCTTGAAGCGTTGCAGGGGTTTCCGCAGGCGGCTGCCCCTGGATCTTGAATAGTCCCTCGTGGCCTGGACGGCCGCCTTGCTTCACAAACTCGACGCTGACAAAAAAGATGTCACTCTGCGCCTGGGCTTCGAGCCAATATTTGCCCGCGCCGGTAATCTCTCGGAGCCACTCTCCCGCTTCTGGCGAAGTCACCGTTAAGATTCGACCGCAATTTAGTTCCGTAACCTCCGTGCCGGCCAAACCCTCGGTAATCGCGCCTCCGGAGGGCTGAGTGAGCTTGAGCTGGTTGCCCTTGGTATCCACTGAAAATGTGAACGTAATTCTCTTGGTCACGGAGTCCACGGGAATCCTAATCGTTTGCGGCTTTCCGTCGAGTGTTCCCGTGGCCCAGAACACCGTTGAGACGTTGTTCCGCGTTGATTCACGCACAAGGTGAAAGGCTTTGGCGGCTTCGGAGCGCTGCAAAAACAGCGGGACTCCGCCAGTCTCATTGGCGGTGTGGATGTAAGCAGGATCCGCCGGACCACAAGCGTCCGGACCAAACGCCCTGGATCGATTCGTGGAAGGCTGCGCCTGTCCGAGCGCCAAGGAGGCCGTCGCACAAAGAAGCCCTGTGCTCAGTGACGCTCGCGCGCAAGTGAATACCATTGGCCATCTTGCAATTGTAGAATTCATTGCTCAGGGTACAGCGTCGCACTCTCAGGGATGCGTTTTTCTAATTCATCCCTGTTGTACCGACATTAACAAAGATGCGTGCGCAGAGGGCAACCGAATTGACGGGCGCGTTGGCATTCGGTCACTTCGGCGTGATGCTTATTGCAGCGAGGACACTTCGATTCGACCGATCAGCTGACAACTCGCCGTGGCGAAGAATCAGAACGTTTCGATGCGCCAGACGAGGCGGGTGGACCAGGTCTTTTGGGTGGTGAACGGGGGACGCCAGAGGGCGAGAATCTGCGAGCCCTGGTAGACGCGTTCGAAGCCTTCCTCGGATTCGGAGACCGTTTCGATAGGCGAAACCCAAAAATCCTCGACGAGGGGCGCGTGCAAGGCGATGCGAACGCGTTGCCAGCCGTCTTCCATGCGCAAGATGGGGCCGGGCATGGAACCACTGAAGCGAAGGTTTTTCTTGCCGAGAGGCGTTTCAAAAAAGCGGTCGGGTTCCGTGGGGGCAAGAAGATTGATGACCGATTCGATGCCGACGGCCACGGGCTTTTCGAGAAGTTCCTTAAACTTCAGAGTGATTTCGCAAGCCACTTCGAAGCCGTTGCGGGTGGGGCTGAAAGAAAACTGCTTGAGGAGCAGGAGTTTGGATGTGGCGGACTGGTTCTTGCCAAGCAGCGACAAGCTATCCGCGCGGAAGAGTTCGGCTTCGTAAGGGGCGGAGTTTTTCACGGTGAAAGCGCCGCCAGCGAAACCGGCGTCTTCGCGCAGCTCCAGAGCTTCGTAGTCAGCGTGGGTGCGCGCGGGATCGAAGATCAGGACGCGGAAGGCGTGGCGAGGCCAGCGATCGTAACGAAGAAAGCGCTCCAGGCCGGGCTCTTTCACGCGGGTCTGTTCGTGAATGGAGGCGACGGCACCCGTGGAGGGCTTTCCCACAGCTTCGCGCAAACGCGTGTGGTAGGCCTCGGGACGGCGCAGAATGGAATTAACGAGCGTGGCGGCCGCAGGGCGGAAATCGAGCGCGGCAATGGTGCCGCCGTCATTGGGCTTCAAAAGCGCCTGAGCTTCGAGGGAGGTAAAGAGCAACTCGTTGGCGCCATCGGCGTCGTAGTCCAAGAGCTCGACGCGCGGGACGAGCGCGCCGGGAGTCTGGCGGTCGGCGATGGCCTCGGCGCGAATGAGATTGCGCCAGGGGTCGGTGCGGAGATGCGGAGCGTAAATCCCACCAAAAATTCCGTGCCAATAGGCGTCGTTGCACTGGGCGCGCAAGAGCAGGTCGCGGGCTTGCAGCAATTCGTCGGCGGCCTTTGGGCCGTCGTGCCGCACGGGAGCGGCAGCGATGCGCGCGGAAACGCGCAGCATTTTCTTGTGTAGGAGATTGGACTCGGCGTATTTGCGAAAAAAACCGCGCCAGGAACCACCGCGAAGGAAAGCAAGAACTTCGTTGCGCGCGATAAATTCCTTCAGCACTTCGTGATAGCGCTGGCGGACGCGCGTAGGGAGGGCCCACTCCATCATTTCGGTGTAGGAAGCGGTGGGAAGATCGGCGCGGCCGAGCGGAGTATGAGTGGCCAGATAATCGCCGGGAGTGCTGAGTTGCAACCAATCGGAGTTGGCCTCGAGGGCGGTGAAAAAATCGGAGAGCCAGCCGTCGGTGTAACAGTGTTCGTGCGTCCCTGGCCAGACGCCAAACTTTTCCATGTCGTCGCCCATGGCGGCCACGCCGCCGGGATGGACGCTGGCGGCATCGCGCAAATAGGCGATGACGTCTGCGACTTTTCCAAAAGGAACGAGATAGCGCAAAGCTTTCTGCCCGGGATAGAGGCAGACGGACTTGCCGCGGTCCTCGGCAATGTAGGCGCCAAAAAGTTCTTCGGGCTCGAAACCCGCCGCCAGGAAATGCATGTCATCCACAAGAGTGTAGGCGACGTTCGCGTCGGCAAGAACAGTGGGGAGCTGTGGCTCCCAAACGCGCTCGGAAAGCCACGCGCCCGAGGGAAGCCGGCCGAAGTGTTCCTGGAGATAGGAAGCCAGGCGAGTGATCTGTTCATGCTGATCCTCGGGTGGAATCGAAACGAGGATCGGCTCGTAGAAGCCGCCACCGACGAGCTCGACCTGGCCAGACTGGACCAGCTTCTTGAGGCGAACGAAATAGTCAGGCCGATGCTGCTCGATCCAGGTGAGCAGCGGCCCGGAATAGTGCAGGCCGAGACGGACTCCGGGATGCTTTTCGAGGTGCTCAATGAAGGGAAGATACGATGTCTTGTAAGCCTTTTCGAGGACGTGCTCGAAATTGCCGCAGGGCTGATGCGCGTGAATGAGAAGGGTGAGATGGAATTTCTGCGGCATGGGGACAGTTTTTTCTCGCTAACATCATAACCTGTCGTGCAAATTTGTGAATTCCATGGGGCTTGGGAATGCGCGAAGTGCGCACGTCAGGGGCAAGCGCGGCACGACTCCAGCCACGCGCGGGGTACGCTCACGGAGTGGCGTGCTTGAGCACCCAATCGGAGACGGCGTTCAAGGCTTCCGGAGCCATGGTTTCTTCGATGCCACCATACTCGGTGGGCGAACCGGTCGGACCGTGCTGGAAGAGGTGGTTCAAGCCGGGCAATTCGGTGGTTTGAAAATCCTTATTGCCTCCGTCTTGCAGGGCTTTCTGGATTTTGGCGAGGTTTTCTTTCGGCGGCACCTGAAGATCCTTTTCACCGCTGAGGGCGAGGACCGGACACATGGTTTTTCGCAATGCGGGGAGCGGATCGTAGTCGAGGTAGTGTCGAAACCACGGCGAGACCAGCAAGCGCACTTGGGTCTGTACTGCGGCTGGCGGAAGCGCCGCGCCTGTGCTGGTGGATTGCACAAGGTCGTTCAGTTTCGCTTCCAGCGCTGCGGGATCTTTTTCCTGACGAACAAGTGCGTATGTTTGTTTATCGAAGGCGAGCGTTCTTGAGACTTCGCCTTCGCCGACGCCGGCGGCTTTCAAGATAAGCTCGGACTCGAGCAGCAGGATGTCTTCGCCCTTCAGGCCAGGTCCGGCGAGAAAAACGATCCAGGCAACGCCGGTGGAATGCGCGGCAACCAGCGGTGCGATCAAACCACCTTCGCTGTGGCCGATCAGGCCGATTTTCGTTGTGGCAATTTCCTTGCGGGTTTTCAGATAGGCGAGGGCGGCATCGGCGTCGCTCGCAAAATCTTCCGTCGTAGCATTGCCGTAATCGCCAGTGGACTTGCCGTTTCCGCGCTTATCGAAACGAAGAACGGCAACGCCTTTTCGGGTAAGGTGGTCGGCCAAGACCAGAAAAGGGCGATGCCCAGCGAGCGATTCATCGCGGTCGTGCGGCCCGGAACCACTGAGGAGAATGGCGGCGGGAAACGGGCCCGTGCTTGAAGGAAGTGTGAGCGTGCCAGCGAGTGTGACGTCGGCCTTGGCGTTCGCGAACGTGACTTCTTCTTCTTTGTACGGGTAGGGCTTTACGGGATTCTGCGGGCGGACCAGTTCAAGAAGCTTGTCGGAGCGTCGAAACTCGAGTTTTTGCTCGACGCCGCTTTGCGTCCAGCCACCGGTGATGGTTGTCTTTGCGGCGTTGAGCGTGCCGTCATAAACGCCGCTCACTACAGGTATTTCAAAATGAAAGGCGGCGTCTTTCTGGCTTACTTTGGTGGCAGGCAGACCATTCACCCCCTGGTCGGGGCTGTCGAGCGCAGCAACGAGCTGCCGCTTATCGTCATGCGTGACGTGCAACTGCAAGCGAAGGCGCATGCCGTGGCCCTCCAGCGCGCCTTGCCAAACTCCTTCGGCGGCAGCGATGGCGTCGGAAGGCTTCCTTGCGCCGGATCCCGCAGGCTGGCGATGAAAAACAAGCGGCAGGCTCACGTTGCCTTGCGTCCAGGCGCCGTCTATCGTGGCGTGATTGGCGGCAAACTTTCCTTCGTAGGAAGCGCTTACGGAGGATACATTGAAAGTCAGTGCGGAATCTTTCTGGGTGAGAAAGGTGACTTCAATGCCGTAGACGCCTTGATCCAGGCTGTCGATGGTGGCTTTGAAGGAGCCGTCCGGAGTTTTTGAAACGTGCAGAACGAGGTGGAGGACCGCATCGCCCGCTTGAAGAGAACCGGTCCACTCGCCTGCAATGGTGGAGGCCCGCTGCGGATTCGGCTTGTGAACGGATGGAGTTTGAGCCGAGGCTTTGGCAAGAAAGACGAGGCTGAAAAAAGAAATGGCCCAGGTGAGACAGAAGTTTCCAGGCTTCACTCAAGACCTCCACTCGCGACGTCAGGAGGGTAGATGACCCCCGGCGGAAAAGAGTTGGCATGGTGCCGAGGAGGGATAGAGGGGATAACGAATGGGGCGTGAGTCACCCTCGAATTCGGAGCTGCAATTTTGGGGCCGGCAAAGAAAAAGTGGCACGCCGAAGCGTGCCGCCCAAACTGCAACAAACCGGGTTCATGCTAAATAACGAATTACTTTCCCTGTTTCGCGTACCAATCGGCGTTGACCGGCGTGAAGCTGTTCCACTTTTCCGGAAGATCTTCGAGCGCGAAAATAGCGGTCACGGGACAGACGGGAACGCAGGCGCCACAGTCGATGCATTCAGTCGGATGGATGTAGAGCTGCGTCTCAGCCTCGAAAGCCGGTTCATCTTTGCGCGGATGGATGCAGTCCACCGGGCAGACATCTACGCACGCGGTGTCTTTTGTGCCGATACACGGCTCGGCGATCACGTAAGCCATTAAGGGTCTCCTTTGTTCGGACTGCGCCAGCGGCCCATGCAGCGAAATAGCACGACCGGCAAAAAATCCTTATACCACGCGGCTGGCCAGAGCGACAAGCAGCTAAGGTCATTGTACGAGGTGGGAAGAAGTTTCTCAACCGGCGGAGGTGCGGATAGAATGGGACCGGAAGGAAAGACCATGAGAATACGGACTGGCTTTGTCCAACTTTGCTTGCTGGCCGCAGCGACGGCCTTGGCTGCGCCGCAGGCCCCGAAGACCGCGCGCCCCCGCGATCCAGAAATGATCGACTTGCAGGGTTACCAAAAATTGGTCGAGCAATACCACGGGAAACCTCTGCTGGTGAACTTTTGGGCGACGTGGTGCGAACCTTGCCGTGACGAATACCCCTTGCTGAATGAATTGGCGAAGCAATACGCGCCTCAGGGATTGAAAGTGGTGGGCGTAAGCCTGGATGATGATGGGGATTTGATCCTGATGCGGCGTTTTCTGGCGCGGTATAAGCCGATATTTCCCAACTACCGGAAAAAGGCGACCGGACATATGCTGGGCGAAGGCACGCGGGATAAGTATGAAGCGGCGATTCGAGAGCTGCTGGCTTCAGGAAGCAACTAAAACTAAGAACCTGTTACGGAGATAATTGGTGCTCAATACCAAGGGCAATCGCATCACCTATTTTGGGCACAGCACGTTTTCGTTGACAACGCAGTCGGGCCAGGTGGCGCTCATCGATCCGTGGGTAACGACGAATCCATTTTGTCCGGAAGCTTTGAAGAAAGTGGCGCGGCTTGATGCGATTTTCCTGACGCACGGGCATACGGATCATATGGGCGATCTCCTGGCCTTGGCGAAAGAGCACAAACCGAAAATTGTGGCGAGCTTTGAAACCTGCCTGTGGATTGAGAGCAAAGGCTTCAAACAAGAAACTTCTCCGATGGGGAAAGGCGGCTCGCAACAAATCGGTGATTTTGAAATCACGATGACGCACGCATTTCATTCGAATTCGATTGACGATAACGGAATGCGGCACTATGGCGGCGAGCCCGCGGGCTACATTATCCGCATGCCTGGCGGGTTCAAGGTCTATCACGCGGGCGATACAGCCCTTTTCGGCGACATGAAATTGATCGGCGAGCTGTACGAGCCGGACCTCGCGATGCT
>WNFT01004602.1_pt1 | contig 12036 bp, 12 predicted proteins | sample 5400191 | NCBI WGS metagenome assembly WNFT01 (sample SAMN13153359, study PRJNA577476) | soil metagenome | isolation source: 80 cm saprolite under Madrone tree | place: USA:California | collected 2016-06-14
ACGCCGTTGAAGCGGCAATTCGCGCGCGCAACCTCGACCGCGATCGGATCGATGTCGGTGGCAATGACCGGCAAGCGCCAAATCTTCGCCGCCGCAATCGCGAGCACGCCGCTGCCGCAGCCGAGATCGAGCACTGAACGCGGCCGTCCGCGGCGCGCCGACAGCGACAACGCCTCTAGGCACAACGCAGTTGTCTCATGATGGCCGGTCCCGAAGGCAAGCCCCGCTTCGATGCATATCGGAACGACTCCGTGCGGCACGCGTCCCGTATCGTGCGCGCCATAAAGAAAAAACCGTCCCGCGCGCACCGGATGAAGCCCGCTCTGGCTTTGGCGAATCCAATCACGGTCGGGCAGGGGAGCAACAATGACGCTGCCGCCGACCAACCGCGACAGCAAAGCTTCATCCGGCTCCGAATCGTACAGCGCTTCCACCGTCGCAGCGGGACCGAACGGATCTTCCGCGATCAGCACTGCTTGCGGCGTCGGCGGCGCCAGCTCGAACAGCGCCGTCACATCCGCCACGCGCCCCTTCGCCACCCTAACCGACGCCTTCCACAGCGGAAGAGACGCGCTCATTCAATTGAAAGACTGTTACCTCCCCCAACGAGGGGAGGTCCAACCGCACGAGCGCAGCGAGGGCGGTTGGGGTGGGGGGAGTGCCAGCCGAAGTGCGAGATGCAAACTGTTCCGCTCATGCCTTGGCTACGAATCCGTCCATGACGCGCTTCGATCCCGCCTTTTCGAAATCGACGAGCAGTTTGCTGCCCTCCACCGCGACGATCCGGCCGTAACCGAATTTCTGATGGAAGACGCGCTCGCCCGCGGAATATTTCGACGCGCCAGGATCGCCGCTCGACAGCACTTTCGCCGTCGCCTCGATGATGGTGGTACGTCCATGGTCGGGCTTGACCCGACCATCTCGCCCGCTCGCGCGCGCTTCCTGAGCGCGGCGCCAGCCGGGACTGGAATAGGTGCTGTTGAACTCGCCCTGGTTGTCGCGGAACGAACCGTAATTGCCGTAGAAGCCTTCATTCGCGACGCTTTCGATATGCGCTTCGGGCAGCTCGCCGATGAAGCGCGACGGCAGGGCGCTCTGCCATTGGCCGTGCACGCGCCGGTTGGCGGCGAAGCTGACGAAGATGCGCTTCTTGGCGCGCGTCAATCCGACATAGGCAAGGCGGCGCTCTTCTTCGAGGCCGGTGTTGCCTTTCTCGTCGAGCGTGCGCTGCGACGGGAAAAGCCCTTCCTCCCAGCCGGGCAGGAACACCGTTTCGAATTCCAGGCCCTTGGCCGCGTGCAGCGTCATGATATTGAGCTTGTCCTCGCTGTCGTTGCTCTCAAGCTCCATCACCAGCGAGACGTGCTCGAGAAACGCGGCCAGCGACTCGAAACTCTCCATCGAGCGCACAAGCTCTTTTAAATTTTCCAGCCGCCCGGCCGCATCCAGCGTCTTGTCCGCCTTCAGCATGTCGGTGTAGCCCGACTCGTCGAGCACGATTTCGGCCAGCTCGGCGTGCGGCAGCTGCGCCACCTGCTGTTGCCAGCCGGCGAAGGATTTCGCCAGACTTGAAAGGGCCGCGCGCGCCTTCGGCGCCACTTCGTCGCTTGCCGCCAATTCCTCCGCCGCCACCAGCAGAGGCAGATTCGCCGCGCGCGCGTGATTGTGCAGCGCCTGGATGCTGGCGTCGCCCAGCCCGCGCTTCGGCTTGTTGATGATGCGCTCGAAGGCGAGATCGTCGTCGCCTTGCGCGACCACACGCAAATAGGCGAGCGCGTCGCGGATTTCCGCGCGCTCGTAGAAGCGCGGACCGCCGATCACGCGATAGGGCACGCCGAGTGCCAAAAAGCGCTCCTCGAATTCGCGCATCTGAAACGCGGCGCGCACCAGGATCGCCATGCCGGCATAGGCGTGGCCCTTGCGTTTCAAGTTCTCCGCTTCCGAAGCGACGTTGCGCGCCTCCTCTTCGGCATCCCAAACGCCTTTGATCTGGACCTTTTCGCCGTCGGTCTCGCTTTCGGTCCACAAGGTCTTGCCGAGCCGACCGCGGTTGGCGGCGATCAGCCCCGATGCCGCGCCCAGAATCGCGGGCGTCGAGCGGTAATTGCGCTCGAGCCGAATCACCTTGGCGCCGGGAAAATCGCGTTCGAATTTGAGGATGTTTTCGACTTCGGCGCCGCGCCAGCCATAGATCGACTGGTCGTCGTCGCCAACCACGCAGAGATTCTTGTTGGCGCCGGAAATCAGCCGCAGCCAAAGATACTGCGCCACATTGGTGTCCTGATATTCATCGACCAGCATGTAGCGGAAGCGCTGCTGGTATTCCTCGAGGATTTCGCGATTGCCTTTCAGAAGCGCGATCGGCTCCAGCAGCAGATCGCCGAAATCCGCGGCATTGAGCGACTTCAGCCGCGCCTGATACATCGCGTATAGCGCTTTCCCCTTGCCGAAGGCGAAGGCCTGGGCATCGCCGTCTGAGACATCCTTCGGCAACAGCCCGCGGTTTTTCCAGCCGTCGATGAGCAAAGCGAGCGTGCGCGCGGGCCAGCGCTTCTCGTCGATGTTCTCGGCCTCGATCACCTGCTTGACGAGTCGGAGCTGATCGTCCTGGTCGAGAATGGTGAAATTGGCTTTCAGCCCGGCCAGCTCCGCGTGCCTGCGCAAAATGCGCGCGCCGATAGCATGGAAGGTGCCGAGCCATTGCATGCCCTCGACCGTGCCGCCGATGAGCGCGCCGATGCGCTCCTTCATCTCCCGCGCCGCCTTGTTGGTGAAGGTGACGGCCAGAATCTGGCTCGGCCAGGCCCGCCTGGTGGCGAGGATATGGGCGAGCCGTGTCGTCAGCACGCGCGTCTTTCCCGTGCCCGCGCCCGCGAGAACCAGCACCGGGCCGTCCAGGGCCAGCACGGCTTCGCGCTGCTGCGCGTTCAGCCCGCGCAAATACGGCGGTTCCGCGGCCGGTGCCGGACTGTGCGCGGACGGCGATTCGAACGCCCTGTCCAGCGGATCGGCGTAGGGATTTGATGGCGTCGTCATGATTCCAGGCAATCTTACCAGCCGCGTGCGGCTTCTGTCGCACTTTGTTCTCTTGTCATGTGCGGCAGAAGCGGGCCAAAACGCAAGCAAGCAAAGCTGAACCTGAGGTATTCCAACAGCTATGATCGACAAGCGCGTGGATAACGTCGCGCAGGCCCTGGATGGAATCAGGGACGGCTCGGTCGTGCTCTTGGGTGGCTTCGGCGTGGTCGGCCAGCCGCAAGAGCTGCTCGAGGGCTTGATCGCGCAAGGCGCGCGCGAGCTCACAATCGTCTCCAACAATGCCGGCTTCGGTTCGCCCATGCTGCCGAAGCTGTTCGCGGCGGGACGCGTCGCCAAGCTGATTTGCAGCTTTCCCCGCCCCGCGCCGCCGGAATTCGAAGAGATGTTCAGGGCCGGCAAGATCAAGCTCGAAGTCGTGCCCCAGGGCACCATCGCGGAGCGCATCCGCGCCGCGTCCGCCGGCATCCCCGCCTTCTACACGCCGACCGCCGTCGGCACCAAGCTCGCCGAAGGCAAGGAAACGCGCACGTTCGACGGCCGTACCTATGTGATGGAGCACGCACTCAACGCCGACGTGGCGCTCATTCAGGCATGGCGCGCCGATCGCTGGGGTAACCTGACCTATCGTGGCGCGGGCCGAAATTTCAATCCGGTCATGGCCATGGCGGCGAAGCTGACTATCGTGCAGACACGGCACATCGTCGAATTGGGCGAACTCGATCCCGAGACCATCGTCACTCCCGGCATCTTCGTGGACCGCGTGGTCCAGGTGACGAGCGCCGATCCGCCGCCCGCTTGAACGAGGACCATCCGTGACCGCGAAATCCGATGCCGTAAAGCCGCTCGATCGAGATGCGATAGCCGCGCGCCTCGCGCGCGACATTCCCGAGGGCTGGTATGTGAATCTCGGCTTGGGCTTACCGACGCTCGTTCCCGATCATATTCCGGCTGGACGCGAGGTCGTCTTTCATTCCGAGAACGGCATCCTCGGCATGGGTCCCGTGCCGCCGAAAGATGCGATCGACACCTGGCTGATCAACGCCACCAAGCAGAACATCACGCTGGTGCCGGGCGCTTCCATTTTTCATCACGCCGACAGCTTCGCGATGATACGCGGCGGACACTTGGATCTTTGCGTGCTCGGCGCCTATGAGGTGGCCGAGAACGGCGACATCGCCAATTGGGCGACTTCGGCGAACGATTCTCTGCCGGCCGTCGGCGGCGCCATGGATCTCTCGGCGGGTTCGCGCCGGCTTTGGGTCTTGATGGAGCACACGACCAAGGACGGGCGTCCGCGCCTGGTCCGTGCTTGCGCCTATCCGTTGACCGCTTCGGGCGTGGTGAAACGCATCTACACCAATCTCGCCGTCATCGATGTAACCCCTCGCGGCTTCGAGGTCCTCGACATGGCGCCGGGACTGACCCTCGACGCGCTTCAGGCGCGCACCGACGCGAAGCTCAGGATGGCAAGCGGTGCATAAAGCAAAAGCGGGTTTCGCTTTCGCGAAACCCGCTCTCGTTCAACGATTTCAAGCCGATCGCTTAATCCAGCGGCTCTACCTTCAGAATCTGGTTGCCGTGGTTGCTGCCGACCCAGAGCGCATTGCTCGCGTCGTCGAAGTTGACGCGCCGGACGTTGGTCGAACCGGGCATCAGATAGACGATGCTTTCGCCGGTCTTGGGATCGAGCCGCACGATGCGATCGCTCATGACGGAGCCGGTATAGACGTCGCCCTTCTTGTTGGCGAGCGCGTCATAAGGCATCTGCCATTTCACCGGCATCTGCCACTCGGTGATCTTCTGGGTTTTCGGATCGAAGCGCCCGACGGCGTTGGAACCGTATTCCGCGTACCACAGCACGCCGTGCTCATCGAAATGTCCGCGGCGCGGCCGCGCATGCGGCAGGTCCGGCTCCCAGGTCGCGAGCGTCTTCGTCTTGGCGTCGATCTTGCCGATCTTGGTGCCGCCGAATTCGAGCAGATAGAGATTGTTCTGCTCGTCGGTCGGGATGTCGTAGCCGTTGATGGTGCGGCCCTTCTGATCCTTCAGCACGCCGAGATTTTCCCATTCGCCGGTCTTCACGTCGACGCGGAGAATGGAATGATCTTCCTGATTGTTGGTCCAGACCTTGCCGTCGACATGCCAGTTGGCGGGCGAGACCATGGATTCTTGCGTGTTCGGGCCCTGCCACTGGTCTGGAACCTTGTAGGTCCTCACCTTGTTGGTCTTGACGTCGAGCATGGCGATGCCGCCCTGGTACATCATCGAGGCCCAGATATTTCCGTCCTGATCGGGCTTGAGCTCGAGCAGGCCCTTCGGCTCGTCGTCCTTCAGAATCGGAATCGGATGATCGACGATCTTGCCCGTCTTGGGGTCCATTTCGCCGATGAACTGGCTGCCGAAATCCGTGTACCAGACCTTGCCGTCGTGGAAGACGACGTCATGGGGCATCGCCTCCGGGCGCGCGAGATCATATGCGGTGATGATCACATGCGTGGCGCGGCCTTTGGGCCTTGGAAACGCAACCAGCGGATAATTCCAGGTTTCGCTCTTGGAAAGATTGATGCTCGCAAGATATTCCGCGGCCTGCTTGAGTCTCGTCTCATCGACGATGCCGCGATTGCCGCGCGGGCCCGGCAGCAATTTCTGCGGCCGTTGCGGTTGCGTCCCGGGGGCGTAGGTGCCCATTCGGGGGATCACCTTCATGAATTCTTCGGCCGTGTAGGCGCTGGTCACGGGACGGCTGAGCGTATGGCAGGTCGTGCAATCCTGCAGGAACGACTTCTGTTCGTCGGTCCCCGGCATGGATGCAAGCCATTCGGCGTTCGTCATTTGCGGCGCGATATTGACGGCCTTCGCGAGCTTGAGATCGCTCGTGGCGGTCTTGCCGGCCGCGACGTCGGCAGCCGGGCGGCCGCTGGCGATGTAGCCGATCGCGCGAATCTTGATGTTGTAGTGGCCGGGTTCGAGACGGTCGGCGGGGAACGCGTAGTGTCCCTTCTCGTCCGTTACCACGGTCGTCGCGATGTGCGCGCCTTCCTTCTTCGCGGTGACGAGCACGCCTTCCATGGCGCCTTCCTGCGCCGAGGTGACGGTTCCGGTCAGCGCCACGGCATTTTGCGCCGGCGCTCCCGAACTGGTGAGAAGAGCAGCCGCTGCGACGGCGGACATGTAAAAGGAGAGTTTCCTCGCGTTCATCGATCCCTCTTTGGCTTGAAACGGCGTTATAGATTCAGCCGCGCACCATACACCAATCAAACGGCCGAACAAAGCTGGCGGGCCGGCATGAGCGGCGCTGTTTCCTGGGTAAAAAGCGTGGAAAACAGCCTAGCGCTCCAGTCCCTTATCGGGATCGAGCTTTTTGCCCTCGAGCTCCCGCACATCCTTATCGGATCGCGCCTTCGTGATGTTTCGCTCGAGCTTGGGCGCGCCGAAGCGGTCGCGGTTCGCATCCGCCTCCAGCTCCTTATCTGCGCGTTTGCGCGCCTTTCTTGCACGTCGGAGATTGACGATTTCGCTCATTTTAGCCGCTGTCCTTGGCTTGGGCGCGGGCGAATGCGGGTCGAGCCGTGGCGCGCGCGGCGTAATTCTTGAAAACATCGCTTTCCGGCACGATGCCGCGCGACATCAGCAGCGGCAGGCTGCCGCCAAAGACGATGTCGACCGCGGAAAATTTGTCGCCCAGAAAATACGGTTTTAATTCCAGGGTACGAGTCAAATGTTCAAGCACCTCTTCGAACGGACCCCAGCCGAAGGTGCCGTAGACGTGTTGAATCTTCAAAAATTTGGCCGTCAGCGAAGGCTCGAATACACCGGAGTAATAAGCGAGCCAGGACACATAAGCGCCGCGCTCCGCGTCGCCGATCTTCGGACCCAGTCCTGCGTCTGGAAACGCATCCGTAAGATACAGCGCAATGGCCGATGTCTCGAATATCGTTGCGCCGTCATGTTGAAGAGCGGGCACCTTGCCGAGCGGATGCGGATTGGAGGGATCGCGCGCACCGCTTCCATCACCCCGGCGGATGGACGCCATCTTCGTCTCGTAAGGCGCGCCGATTTCTTCCAGCAGCCACAGAGTGCGGAACGACCGCGAACGCGGCGCGTGATAGAGCGTGAGCATGGAAGGAGTCTAAAAGGACGGCGCGGCCTTGCCAAGCGCGCGAAGAAGCACGTGAACGCGCAAGGTGCTTGCGAGATTGCGGCTCCCGCGCGCTTGGTCCACGCGTGCCACCAGCGCGGCGAGCGGCAGCCGTTCCTCGCGCGCGATCGCCTGCAACGCCGTCCAGAATTCCGGTTCCAAGGCCACGCTGGTGCGATGTCCCGCGATGGAGAAGGAGCGTTTTTTCATCGTCCGGTCCCGAAGGGTCATTTCGGGTGGATCATGTCCTCGGGCCTGACCATGCGGTCGAATTCGTCCCCGGTGACAAGGCCGCTCTTCACCGCCTCCTCGCGCAGCGTAGTACCGTTCTTGTGCGCGGCCTTGGCGATCTTGGCCGCGTTGTCATAACCGACTTTCGGGGCGAGCGCCGTCACCAGCATCAGCGAACGTTCGACACCGGCTCTGATATTGTCGACGCGTGCCTTTATGCCCACGACGCAATTGTCGGCGAACGAGCGCGCCGCATCCGCCATCAGCCGGACCGACTGCAGGAAATTGTACGCCATCACCGGATTGTAGACGTTGAGCTCGAAGTGCCCTTGGGAATCGGCGACCGTCAGCGTGACGTGATTGCCGAAGATCTGCACGCAGACCTGCGTCAGCGCTTCCGACTGGGTCGGGTTGACCTTGCCCGGCATGATCGAGGAGCCGGGCTCGTTCTCGGGCAATTCCAGCTCGCCCAATCCCGAGCGCGGTCCCGAGCCTAAGAGGCGGATGTCGTTCGCGATTTTGAACAGCGACGCCGCCACCGTGTTGATCGCGCCGTGGCTGAACACCATCGCATCATGCGCGGCGAGAGCCTCGAACTTGTTCGGCGCTGTCGTGAAAGGCATCCCGGTAATCGCGGCGATGCGCTCGGCGACTTTTTCCGCAAACCCCACCGGCGCGTTCAGTCCCGTTCCGACCGCGGTGCCGCCCTGGGCCAATTGCATCAGATCGGGCAGCGTCAGCTCGATGCGTCTGATGCCGTTGGCGACCTGCGCCGCATAGCCGGAAAATTCCTGCCCCAAGGTCAGCGGCGTCGCGTCCTGCGTGTGCGTGCGGCCGATCTTGATGATGTCCTTGAATTCCCGCTGCTTGGCTTCGAGCGCATTTTTCAAATGCACAAGCGCGGGAATGAGATCGTGGACGATCTGCTCGGCCGCGGCGATGTGCATCGCGGTCGGGTAGGTGTCGTTCGACGACTGGCTCATATTCACGTGGTCGTTGGGATGGACGGGCTTTTTCGAGCCCATCTCGCCGCCCAGCATTTCGATCGCGCGATTCGAGATCACCTCGTTCGCGTTCATGTTGGATTGCGTGCCTGATCCCGTCTGCCACACCACCAACGGAAAATGATCGTTGAGCTTGCCGTCGATGACCTCCTGCGCCGCCTTGACGATCGTCTGGCCCAATTTCTTGTCGAGATGGCCCATCGCCACGTTGGTTTCGGCGGCCGCGCGCTTGACGATGCCGAGGGCGCGCACGATCGGCAGCGGCTGCTTCTCCCAGCCGATCTTGAAATTTCCGAGCGAGCGTTGCGCCTGCGCGCCCCAATATTTGTCGGCGGGAACCTCGATGGGCCCGAACGTATCGGTCTCGATGCGGGTCTTGGTCATGGGCGGGCCCCGGTAGAAGAGACGGAATCGATGTCCTAACCGGTTCGGCGGACGCGGTCCACGGGCCATGGACCGGCAGTTCGTGCTCTATTTCTTGCGGAATTTGTCCAGGCTGACAATCTGAGGCGCGCTGGCCGGCTCGGATGGCTTCTCGCCGGCGGCCGGTAGAGCGGGCCCAGGGACTGCAGGTGCGCTGATCTCCTTTGCTTCCGGGGGCTTGGTATTCTGCGCCGCGCTGCTGTTCTTGAATTGCAAGCCGAATTGCACGCTCGGATCGACGAAAGCGGTCAGCGCGGAAAACGGCACGACAAGCGTCGCCGGTATCTTCTGGAACGTGAGACTCACTTCGAATTCGTCCGCGCCGACCTTCAATCCCCAGAACTGGTTTTGCAGCACGATCGTCATTTCATCGGGGTAGCGCTGCTTCAAGAAGTCCGGAACCTCGACGCCCGGATCATGCGTCTTGAAGGTGAGATAAAAATGATGAGCGCCGATAAGGCCCTGTTTCTCGATCCGGCTGAGCGCTTCTTTCACAACGGAACGCAACGCGCGGTCCCCGAGGGCTTCGTAACCGATGTAATCCTTGGCCATGGGCTCGACAGCAGGTAGGTGGGGGACTTCTGTTGCCCGGCGTCCCCCGGTGCCGCGCTTACCTAAGTTTTAATTAGGCAGCGAGGGCCATTTGATTATCGTTGGCACCTGTACGAATAGCCCGATAACGGCGGATACCATACCGAGCGAAAGGACAGCCTTTACACGTCCGTCGATCCTATTTCGCCCCCACAGATGCCCGCCGGAACCTAGCCTAGGATGAGGCCCCGACGAGCATTTGGTGGAGGCGCCGGGTACCGCCCCCGGGTCCGGTCCGCTTATTACGCAGCCGTTTATCGCCATAGTTCGGGCGAACCCGAACCCCCCTAATATAGGGACTGGGGGTAAATAAATGAAGGAGGCGACTAATTTTGCTCGCGGTGCTGTGTGCCGTGCCAAATGCGGGCGATTTCCACCCCTTCATTCTTGACGCGGTAGACGATGACACACGGCCAAACGGTCGTCAGTTCGCGCGTTCCACGAATCAGACCGGGTCGACGCCGCTCGGGGAAAATTGACAGCCGGTCGCGCGCGGCAACCAGTTCTAGCGCCAATCGAGACGCTGCTTCGGGATTGTTTTGGCTGATGTACTCCCGGATGCGTTGCAAATCCGCGCGCGCCTCCGGAGAGAAGATGACCGCCATTTCGGCGGCGGCAATTCGCTCTTTGTGCCCCAAGAGAGAAGCCAACGCCGGATTTTGGCGTAAGGAATCCCCCGTCCTTCGTCGAGGGACGCAAGGCCTTGCCTGACTGCCTTTTCGAACTCGGCCGCTTCCGTGTCCTGAGGTTTGATCTTTGCGGGCTTGTTCATGACACAATTATATCCGATCTGAAAGAAAGACGCACCCGCTGCTTATCGTCTTCAGGGAAGCCGTTAAACTGCTTACGGGAATCGACGCAAGCCAATTATCCATGCGCCAGTATCACGATTTGATGGAACGCGTGCTCAAGGGCGGCCTTGAAAAGCGCGACCGCACCGGAACCGGCACGCTGTCGGTCTTCGGCCACCAAATGCGCTTCGATCTGGCGCAAGGATTCCCGCTCGTCACCACCAAGAAGCTGCATCTCAAATCCATCGTCTACGAGCTGCTCTGGTTCCTCGCCGGCGACACCAATGTGCGCTGGCTCCAGGAGAAGGGTGTCTCGATCTGGAACGAATGGGCCGATGAGCAGGGCGAGCTCGGTCCGGTCTACGGCCATCAGTGGCGCTCATGGCCCGCGCCCGACGGCCAAGCGATCGATCAGATCGCCTGGGTGGTGAACGAGATCAAGCGCAATCCCGATTCGCGCCGGCTGATCGTCACGGCGTGGAATCCCGCCGATATCGAGAAGATGGCGCTGCCGCCCTGCCACTGCCTATTTCAGTTCTATGTTGGCGCCGGAAGATTGTCGTGCCAGCTCTATCAGCGCTCGGCGGATGTTTTCTTGGGCGTGCCGTTCAACATTGCGTCCTATGCGCTGCTCACCCTGATGATGGCGCAGGTGACGGGCCTGAAGCCCGGCGAATTCATCCACACGTTCGGCGACGCCCATCTCTATTTGAATCATCTCGATCAGGCGCGCGAGCAATTGTCGCGCCGGCCCTATCCGCTGCCGACGATGAAGCTCAATCCCGGCGTGAAGGACATCTTCGGCTTCAAATTCGAGGACTTCACGCTGGAGAATTACCAGGCCCACCCGCACATCAAGGCGCCGGTAGCGGTGTGAGCGATGCGCTCATTATTCGCGATGCACGTCTTGGAGATGAGGACGCGATCCTTGCTCTCCTGAAGGAATTCGCAGAGTTCGAGCGCCTCACGCATATTTTCCGGCTGACGACAGAATGCATCGCGCGCGACTTTATTGGCGCTGCGCGCCGCGTGCGTTGCGACGTCGCAGAGGCGGAGGGCGCGATCGCCGGCGTGATGATCTGGTATCGGAGTTATGCGACGTTCGCGGCCCGTCCCGGAATTTATCTCGAAGACCTGTTCGTGCGGCCCGAGTTCCGCCGCCGCGGCATCGGTAAATCATTCATTGAACGATTGGCGCGCTACGCAGCCGAGGAAGGCGCCGATCGGATCGATTGGTGCGTGCTCGACTGGAATCGCGTGGCGATTGAATTCTATCAAGGTCTTGGCGCGCGGCAGGCCTCGGATTGGCAAATCTATCGCTTAACCGCGGATGCGCTCGAGCGCCTGGGCAAAGCATGAGACGTGTTACTCTCGTTGTCGCGGTCGCCACGAACGGCGTCATCGGCAAAGCGGGCGGGCTGCCGTGGCGCATTGCTGAAGATCTGAAACGCTTCAAAGCCCTGACCATCGGCAGACCGATCATCATGGGGCGCAAGACGTGGGATTCGCTGCCGAGGAAGCCGCTGCCGGAACGGCGCAACATCGTGATGACGCGCGATCCTTCCTTCCACGCCGAAGGCGCAATAGCGGCGCATTCTTTCGACGATGCATTGGCAGAGGCTGCGAAAGACAACCCCGACGAAATTATGATCATCGGCGGCGCAGCGGTTTTTACTGCCGCGCTTCCGCTCGCACATCGTATTCATCTCACCGAAGTCGCGGCCGCCCCTGAAGGCGATGCCTTCATGCCGCGATTCGACACCGCGCAATGGCGCGAGACTTCGCGTGAAGGTCCTTACGATGCGGGTGGTCTCGCCTA
>WNFT01016596.1_pt1 | contig 12036 bp, 9 predicted proteins | sample 5400191 | NCBI WGS metagenome assembly WNFT01 (sample SAMN13153359, study PRJNA577476) | soil metagenome | isolation source: 80 cm saprolite under Madrone tree | place: USA:California | collected 2016-06-14
CCTTTGGGCTGCGGAATTCAGACCGGCGCGGGAGCCGTTTTGAACGTATTGAAGCCGGAGAAAGGATCTTCGTTTGCGCTGTTCGGCTGCGGCGGCGTCGGTTTGGCGGCGCTCATGGGCGCCAGGATCGCCGGTTGCAATCCGATCGTTGCGGTCGACAAGGTGCCTTCCCGTCTCGAGTTGGCACTCAAACTGGGGGCGACCCACATCATCGACGCGTCCAAGGAAGACCCTGTGGCACGGCTGAGCGCCATGGGAGGCATGAGCTATGTCATTGAAGCCGCCGGTATACCCTCCGTGATCGCACAGGCGATACAGGTGGTCCGTTCACGCGGTATTTGCGGAATATTGGGCGTCGTCAAGCCCGATGCCACCTTGACGGTGAATATCCTTCAAGCCTTCTCCGGGCGTACGGTCATGGGAATCATCGAAGGCGATGCGGATCCGCATGTGTTCATCCCGTATTTGGTGGATAAATTCATGGAGGGGGAGCTACCACTCGATCTGCTCGTCAGGTTTTATCCCTTCGAGGAGATCAATAGAGCGGTCGCCGATTCTGAATCCGGCGTCACCGTGAAGCCCATAGTACGCATGAGCCACGCATAGTTCGCGATGACGGGATGCTAGTCTTTGCCGTCGAACACGCGATAGAGCGGGTCGTCGGGATAGCGTTCTTCAGATTTCAATAAATCGCCCCGCCATGTGGCCTTCGCGGATCGCAATCAAGAGGTCACGCGGCGAATTGGCGTCACCGACGACTTTCAAGGCGAAGTCCTTCTTCGCTCGGGTGCCGCCGCCAAGTTCCCTGAATATTCTGTTCTGCGCTTCGTTGTAGGTGACGAGCACGACCGTTTCAGCCGACACTGTCTGCCTTGGGCCACCTTCAAGGTAGCCGATCTCGCAGCTGTCCTTGCCAATCGCATAAAGGCGCCCGCGGGTGATTAGTACGAATTCGCCCTGGCGCAGACGGCGCAGCGCGGGCTCCACACGCATCGATATGTCCATGCTGGGCGCCAGTGCAGGCAGCCGAGTAACCAGCGTCACCGCGAGCCCCTGGTCAATGAGATACTCTGCGACGCCCAGCGCTTCATAGTTGCCCGTGTCGTCGAGCACCAGTGCCGTGGAGCCGAGATTTCGTCGCGGAACATCGAATATATCGTGCGACGAATATACGTGTGATTGCGAAGCGCCCTTCGCAGGTGAGGCGGGGATGTTGGCCTGCACCCCGTCCATCCGCGGCAAAGATCCCGTGGCAACGATCACCGCATTCGGATGCGCTGCGTAGACATCGGCAGTTTCCATATAGGTCGAGAGCCGCACGTCGACACCCAGTCGATACACTTCTTGTTCCAGCCAATAAGCGATATCAGCGATGCCCGCGAGCTTCGGCACCCGCCGCGCAATATTGAGCGCGCCGCCGAGGCGCGGCTGCGCCTCGAATAGGATTACTCCATGTCCCGCCAGGGCGGCGATTCTAGCCGCTTCCATCCCCGCCGGCCCGCCGCCGATCACGACGACTTTTTTCGGTGTGTCTGTTTTGACGATGAGATCTTCGCTCAGCGTACGCTCATAACCCACCACCGGGTTGACGGTGCAGAACACGCGCTGCGAAGGCGTCAGGATGCCGCCGACGCAACCCTGGTTGCAGCCAATGCAAGGGCGCACCTCATCGATGCGGCCTTCCAGCGTTTTTCTCACCAGATCGGCGTCCGCGATCATGGCGCGCACGATACCCACCATGTCGGCCACGCCCTCACGGATGGCCTGGTCCGCTTCTTCGAGCGTGCGGTAGCGGCCCGCGATCATGCGCGGCACATCGGCTGCAGCTGCGATCGGCCCGCTCGACGGCAGCATGGCGCCGACGGGCGTTTCCATCGTGGGCAACATGGAGGAGGGGTCGTGATAACTTCCCATAGAGGCGTTGACAAAATCGATCATTTTGGCGGCGCAAAGCCGACGCACGATCTCGGCGCATTCCTGCGTGGTCAGTCCGCCATCGATATGCTGGTCGGACAACCGGATGCCCACGGGATAATCGGGCCCGACTGCCTTGCGCACGGCGCTGATGATTTCGCTGCCGAAGCGCATGCGGTTTTCGAGTGAGCCTCCGTATTCGTCTTCCCGCCGGTTCGTCATCGGCGAATAAAACTGGTGCACCAGATAACCGTGGCCAAAGTGTAGTTCGACGCCGTCGAGGCCGCCCTCGCGCGCCCGCACCGCCGTTGCCGCGAACGCGGCCACGATCTCCTCGATCTGATCCCCGGTCATCGAGATTGGTACAAAACCCCAGGGGCTCGGAACGTCGGAGGCCGACCAGGGCGGCTGGCCGTCCGCCGAGGGCCAGTGCTGACCGCCGTGCCATAGCTGCGTGAACAGTTTCATCCCATGGTTGTGCATCGCTGCAGATATCTTACGAAAGCCGGGGATGATCTCGTCATCCCAGCCGAACAGCGTGTTGTTCACGCTGCTGCGATGGACGCAGGTCACCTCGAGCGTGGTTAGACCGACGCCCGAACGGGCCCGAGCTTCGTGATAGGCGATCAGATCATCGGTAATCGAGCCTCTTCCGTAATACGTACCATGTCCGGTGCGCAGGATGCGGTTCTTCACCTCCAGCTTGTTGATCGCGATCGGTTTCAGTAGATGGGTCAGCGCCACGGTCAATCCCTAACTCGCGACGACTTCGGTGCCTTCCAGCCCCATGGCCCTCAGGTAGCTGCGCTGGAACGGAGCCGCCGCGCGGTTGAGCTCGCCCACGCCCAGATCGAGTCCTACGGTCGTCCGGATGGGCCGCTTGCCGGCAGGGGTGGCGATGAGCTCGCGGATTGCATCCGCCACTGCCTTCGGATCGGTCGATATTCCGGGATGCTGGAGCAGCGTCGCCATACGCTCCGGCATCAATCGTTGAAGTTCCTTCAACGGCCCGTAGGCGTCGGCGATGGCCAGATCTTCCGGTGGGACGGAATTGGCCTTGAGCTTCGTCTGGAACGGACCGGGCTCTACCAGAATGAAATCGATTCCAAGCGACGATGCCTCGTAGCGCATCGCCTCGGTCAGCGCTTCGAGGGCGAATTTACTGGCCGAATAGACACCAGAACCCGGCGTGACCACGCGACCGGCAATGGAAGTCACGGAAATCACGAGTCCCGATTCCTGTGCCCGCATGTGCGGCATGGCGGCTCTGAGCATTCGGAACGGACCGTAGAGATTGGTCTGCATGACGGTTTCCAGCTGGCCCAAGCCAAATGCTTCCGTGATACCGAGCCACATGATGCCGGCGCAATTGACAAGAACGTCCAACCGGCCCGCGAGAGAGACGGCGCTCGCGACCCCCGCCGCGACGGACGCGTCGCTGGTCACGTCGATTTCAACGACATCGCAACGCCCCGCGGCGCCCTTCGCAAGCGCCACCAACCGGCCGGCTGCGTCGGCGTTCCGGTGCTGCGGGTCGCGCATGGCGGCGATCACATGATAGCCATGCTTTGGCAGTTCGGCGGCTATCGAATAGCCGATTCCGCTGCTTGTGCCCGTAACCAGAACAGCTTTGGCCGCCATGCGCTTCCCCCATCGTAGTGCGCATGCGTATTGTCAGCTACAAAAGTGGCCGGGTCAAAGATTTTCCGCGAGCCGGGCCGCGCGCAGTGCTCACAGCCGATAGAAGCGCTGCGCGGTGCCGCGGAACAGAGCGGCCCTGTCACCGGCAGAGGCGCCCGAGGCCAGGCGCTTAAAGGCATTCCACAGCACGGCGTAGGAACATGCCGCCTTGTCCACCGGAAAGTTGCTCTCGAACATGCAGCGATTCACACCGAAGGCATCGATGCAGGTTTCGATGTAAGGGCGCCAATCGTTGGCAAGTTCACCGGATGATGCCGGCAGCGGCGCCAGGTGGTAGTCGCGCCCGCTCACCGACAATCCAAGTCCCCCAAGCTTGACGTGCACGTTGAAATGTCGGGAGAGGTCGAGGATGTTTTGCCGCCAGGACCGAAAAACCGCCTCGGTCGCGTTCTTGTAGGGACCGATTCCCAGGATGCCCCCCATATGGTTGACTACAATCGGCGTATCCGGAAAGGCCCGCGCAAGATCCGTGAGTTCTGGAATCTGCGGATGGAACAACCAGGCGTCGAAGGACAGATTGAAACGGGAAAGGCGCGCGAATCCGGCCCGGAAAGCGGGATCCGCCAGTAGTCTCGTCGGTGGAGGCGGTAGAAGGTGGCGCTTGACCGCATCGTCGAGGGCAGAAATCATCCGGATGCCGCGAAAGCGCCCGCCGGCGGCAGCGATGTGCTCTTCGAGCACCGCATCGACATCTCCCCCCAGGCGCAAGTCGGCAAACCCGACGATAGCCGCGTTGATGCGGCTGCCCGGCTGTCGCCGCGCCGCTTCCTCGCCGATAGCGGCAATTCGCCGTGTTTCTCCGACCGGGCGCAGGTGATCCGGCCCTTCGGAGCGATACCCGTAGCCGCACTGAACGAAAACGGTTGCTTCGACGTGGTGGCCGCTGTCGAGATCCGCAAGCAGATCATCGAGGAGGTAGCGGTAGCCGGTGACCTCCCAGAGGTGATGGTGGGCATCGATGATCGGCAGCGTGGGATCGATGATCTCTTCGCTCAGCCGCGCCAACCACCGCGTGTCGACGGAAGGCGGGCGCCCGTTCGCGCTCATCGCCGCAGGCTGCCCTCATCCGACAGGCGCGCCGCGCTATCCGCGAGGCGCATTGCGCTCGATATCGGTCTTCACGCGCACGAGCTTGGTGCTTTTGATCCGCCATTTTCCATCGATCATCTCGTACGTCTCATGCTCGTACCCGAAGCCGTGCAGGGATTTGTTCGGAGAACCCTCGGGCCAAAACACACGGTCTTCCTGCGCCCAGATGGCGCGGGCCGTGGTTGCCGTGAGAATCTCGATTTCGGGCATGAGCGCATGGTCGATGCTCGTGGCCGCGCCGACCGCTTTGATGGCAAATGCCGTGATCGCGTCCGGGCCGCGGTAGATGCCGTCCTCGCTCGTGAGTATCCGATCAGGGAAATTCATGTCCATGATCGCATCGGGCGTCCAGAGTGAGCGGAAGCCCTCCCAGTCATGGGTGTCGAGGACACGGTAGTAGCGCGCCTTGAGCTGCTTGATGTCCTCGATCGCAACGAGACGTGCCAGGTCGTTCATATTGATGCGTCCCATGTGAGACATGTCATTCAATCAGATGCAACCGATGTCATGCCGTTGCATTGCGCCATTGTACATCAATGTGCCGGCGAATGATATGCGAGCGGCCTAACCCATGCTCATTCCGATCGGTTATGATGCGGTAAGCTACCGAACCATCCTGCGCCACCAAGGGAAGAGCCATGTCAAAGCCCTCTTTTGAAAACCATCCGATCTTCGAATTGGCGGGACCGCTCGCGACGATCACGTTCAATCGCCCCGCCAAGGCCAACGCCATGCATCCGGACCAGAACGCACTGATGCGGGATTTTCTCTATGAGGTGGAGCGCAAGCCCGAAATCCGCTGTGTTCTCCTCAAGGGGAACGGCAAGCATTTCATGGCCGGCGGCGATCTGGAAACCATCGTCGACTTCGACAAACTGACCGATGCCGAGCGCACCCGCGGAGGCGAGGTGCCGATTTGGGACTACGTGCACATGGCCCGGGTCATGCAACGGCTCGATAAGCCTGTCGTCGCGAGCGTCCAAGGCGGCGTCGCCGGTGCGGCTGTCGGCCTGATTGCCGCCTGCGATCTGGTCATCGCCGCGGACACCTCGTTCTATTGGGCGGCCCATATCCTGCACGGCGGCAGCAACGACGGGCTGGTGACTTATTTTCTACCGCGCCACATCGGTCTGCGGAAGGCCCTGGAAATGGCCCTGCTGGGCGAACGCGTCTATGCTCCGGAGGCGAAGCAGCTCGGGCTCATCAATTTCGTGGTGCCGGAAGCAGAGTTGCAGAATGAGACGAGAAAACTCGTCGATCGGCTCTGCAAAGGGCCGACGCTTGGCTACGGTCTGATCAAAAAGCTGATGTACGCATCTTTCGGCAACTCCATGGCCGAACAGGGCGCGCTCGAAGCGGAATTATACGGCGGCAGCGCGCTGCACACCGCAGACGTCAAGGACGGGTTGAAGGCGTTTTTCGAGCGCCGCCCGCCGAACTTCCAGGGCAAATAGGAGAAGACATGAGCGGGGGCGATGCAGGGCGCATGCATCCGCGGGAGCACATCGCGAAATGTCCCGAAAAGCCCGCCGTCGTGATGGCGGGAAGCGGCCGGACGCTGCCCTACCGCGACTTGGTTTCACGCTCCAACCGCGCGGCGCGATGCATGCGCGATCTGGGCTTGAAGGTCGGGGATGGCGTCGCGATTCTGCTCGAGAATCATTTTCGCTTCTTCGAGCCGGTCTGGGCGACGCAGAACAGCGGCCTATACCTCACGACGCTCAGCACGCATCTGACGCCGACCGAATTGGCGCACATTCTGAACGACAGCGGAGCGAGCATTCTGGTCACCTCGCATGCCTTTGCGGGCAAGGTTGCCGCTCTGATTCCACTGGCGCCCGGCGTCCGGCACGTCCTGATGATGGATGGCGCGATCGACGGCACGCAGTCTTATGAGGCCCTCACGGACGGCCAGGATGACGGACCGCTGCCCGGCGAAGTACAAGGCAATTTCATGCTCTATTCCTCGGGAACTACGGGGTTCCCGAAGGGAATCAAGCCGCAATTGACCGGGCTGCCTCTCGGGTCGGCGGCACCAGCGTCATCATGGAGCAATTCGATGCGGAGGCGATGCTGGCAGCCATCGAGCGCCATCGCGTCACTCATGTGCAATGCGTGCCGACGATGTTCGTGCGTCTGTTGAAGCTGCCGGAGGCAGTGCGCGCGCAATACGATCTCAGTTCATTGGAGCGCGTGATTCACGCCGCGGCGCCTTGCCCCATCGACGTGAAGGAACGCATGATCGAATGGCTGGGCCCGATCGTCGAGGAATATTACGCCGGCACGGAAAGCAACGGACTGTGCGTCATAACGGCAGAGGAGTGGCTGAAGCGCAAGGGCTCCGTCGGCCGCTCCGTGCGCGGAGCGGTTCACATCATGGATGATACGGGTGAGCGGGAACTGCCGGCGGAGGAGCCCGGGGTCATCTATTTCGAAGGCGGCACGCCCTTTGTCTACCACAAGGATCCGGAGAAGACGGCCGGGTCGCGCAACAGCAAGGGTTGGAGCGCCATCGGCGACGTCGGTTACGTCGACAGTGAAGGCTATCTTTTCCTCACGGACCGCAAGGACAACGTCATCATCTCCGGGGGCGTGAACATTTATCCGCAGGAGGCGGAGAATGTGCTGACGACGCATCCGAAGGTGTTCGATGCTGCCGTTTTGGGCGTTCCGAATGCTGAATTTGGAGAGGAGGTGAAAGCGGTCGTGCAATTGATGCCCGGTGTCGCGCCATCCGCGGAACTCGAAAGTGAACTGCGCGCGTGGCTGTCGATTCGCCTTGCCGGGATCAAGCAGCCGCGCTCCTACGACTTTGTGGACTCGCTGCCGCGCCTGCCCACCGGAAAGCTGTTAAAGCGCGTCCTCCGCGAACGCTACTGGAAGAATAACCTGCGCGGCGGCGCGACAATCGCGGAACGAATCACGAGTAACACGACCCATTCGGAGAACGATCGATGAGCCAGGAATTGATCTGCAGTGTAGAGCAGGGCATCGCCCGCATGATGATCAACCGGCCGGACGCTCGCAACGCCATGACCGGACCCGTGATACAGGAAATGCTCGCTTTCTGTCGCCGCATCGAAAATGATCCTGATGTGCGGTGCCTCTCGATTACGGGCGCGGGTGAACACTTCATGGCCGGCGGCGACGTCAAGAGCTTCATGCAGGTGATCGACCAGCCCGTCGAGCAGCTCCGCGCGAATTTCGAACAGCGCTCGCTGGACGCGGCACCGCTGTGGGTGATTCTCGAGCGCATGGCCAAACCGGTGGTATGCAGCGTGCGCGGGTTCTGCGCCGGCGCGGCGCTCTCCTTCGTGGCCGGTTCCGACCTCACGATCGCGTCCGACAGCGCGAAATTCCTCTTGGCGCACGTTGGGCTGGGACTCTCTCCCGACGCGGCGACGACTTATCACCTGCCGCGGGCTGTGGGCATCAAGGTTGCCAAACAGCTCGCGTTTTTCGGCGACCGCTTCGATGCCCAGGAGGCGTTGCGGATCGGTTTGGTGAACTGGGTGGTCCCTGACGCGGAGTTGGACGCGAAGACGGAAGAGATCCTCAAGCGCCTCGCGGTTGCACCGTCGGTCTCCATCGCGCAATCCAAGCGGCTGATGAATCGGGCCTTGGGCAATACCATCTCGGAACAGCTCACGGACGAGGGTATTGGGGTGGCAAATTGCGCGGCTTCGGATGACCTGAAGGAGGGCGTACGTGCCTTCGTGGAAAAGCGCAAACCGCAGTTTCGTGGACGCTGATCGGCTTCGTGGATTGTGATCGGCTTCGTGGATTGTGATCGGCTTCGTGGACGGTGATCGGCGTGGTTGACCGTACATCAGGTCGTGCGCGCTTCGCGCGGTAGGTCGGCGAATTTCTTTCCCGCCTCGACCAGCGAAACGAGGAGCGGTGCCGGGGTCCAGTATTGCGGGCCCAGTTTGTCGCCGAAACGCCGGATCGTGGAGAGAACCTTGTCGAGTCCCACGCTGTCAGCCCAAAACATCGGGCCCCCGCGATGGCGCGGAAAGCCATATCCATTGCAATACACTACGTCGATGTCGATCGAGCCGAGGGCGACGCCCTCGGCAATGATCCTGGCGCCTTCGTTGACCAACGGCAACAAGCAGCGGTCGATGATCTCTTGGTCGCCGATGGCGCGTCGTTCGATGCCGAACCGCCCGGCTTCGGCCGCGATCAACGCTTCCACCTCGGGATCGCGCAGAGGCGTGCGCGAGCCTGAGTCATAGCGATAGATGCCCTTGCCGGTCTTGAGCCCGAGGCGTCCCAGTTCGACGAGCTTGTCCTGCACGGCGCCGACGCGCGGGTCGTTCAGCACGCCTTCGGCGCGCAGGCGTTTGCGGGAGGCCGCACTGATGTCGAGTCCCGCCATGTCGCCCATCGCGTGGACGCCCATGGCCATTCCGAAGCTGCCGAGTGCCTTGTCCACCTGCTGCGGCGAAGCCCCCTCCAGGACTACGAACTCCGCCTCGCGGCGATAGCCGCGCAACATGCGATTGCCGATGAAACCGTCGCAGACTCCGGACACCACTCCTATTTTCCCGATGCGTTTGCACACCGCCATGGCGGTGGCGAGGACCTCCGGCGCGGTTCCGGCGCCGCGTACGACTTCGACCAATTTCATGATGTTGGCCGGGCTGAAGAAATGCATGCCGACGAAGTCGGTCGCACGGCCGCTCGCGGCGGCGATCTGGTTGACATCGAGCGCCGAGGTATTGGTGGCGAGAATCGCGCCGGGCTTTGCAAGCTGGCCGAGCTGCACGAACAAGCCCTGCTTTACACCCATGTCTTCGAACGCGCATTCAACGATGAGATCGGCTGTGCGCGCATCCTTGAGCTCGAGGCTGCGAACGATCTGCGCCAATCGTGCATCGCGCTCCTGGGCCTTCATGCGGCCGCGCTCCACCAGGCTCCCATAGGTGGACTTGATATTGCTCCAACCGCGCTCCAGGGCCGCCTCGGTTATTTCGATGAGCGTCACGGGAATGCCCGCATTGGCGAACGCGATGGCGATGCCGCCGCCCATGGTACCGGCGCCGATGATGGCGACCGTCTTGATCTCGCGGGTGCTCATGTCCCGGGGAACATTCGGAATCTTCGCCACTTCGCGTTCGGCCGCGAACAGATGTCGCATCGCGGCAGCCTCGGTCGAGCCGCGCACGATCATGAAAAGTCTGCGTTCCTCGGCGAGCCCTTCATGGAAGCTACGGTCGGTGGAAGCCTGAATGGCGTCGACCGCCGCTGCGGCGGCGGGAAGCCCTTTGGCATCCTTCACTGCCTTGGCGCGGCGCTCGGCAAAAGAAAAGCCTTCCGGCACCACCACGCTTCTGATACTCAAGCGGCGATGCACCGCGCCGTGGGCCACGAGGCGCTGCGTGTAGGCGACCGCCCCGTCGAGCAAGTTGCCCTCGACCAGTTCGTCGACGATCCCAAGCTGCCTGGCTTGCGCAGCACCGATGGCGTCACCGGTCAATATCAGATCGGTCGCCGCCTGAAGGCCGATGAGGCGCGGCAGCCGCTGCGTGCCCCCGCCGCCGGGAAACAAGCCCAGTTTGATTTCCGGAAGCCCGACCTTTGCAGACGGGGTCGCGCAGCGATAGTCGAAGACCAGTGCGGTCTCGAGTCCCCCGCCCAGCGCCTGGCCGTGAATCGCAGCGACGGTCAGCTTCTTGCTTTGGTCGAGCGCCTGCATCGCCACAGCCATGATCGGGTCCCGGGGCGGGCTGCCGAACTCGCGCACGTCCGCGCCGGCGCTGAATGTCGGGCCGGCACAGAGCAGAAGGATCGCCTTGACGCCTTCGTCGGCTTCGATCCGAGGCAAAATCTCGAGCAGGCCAACGCGCACAGAGTGCGACAGCGCGTTAACGGGCGGGTTGTCGATAGTCAGGACGGCGATGTCGCCATGCCGTTCCATGCGGACAGTCTGTTCCGTGGATGTCATACCGGCTTGGCCAATTCGGTGCGGCCCGATGCGAGTTCGGGCTGGACGGCGAGCCGGCGGGTGAATACCAGCATGCAGATGAGTCCCGCAGCGGCCATCGCGGCCGGCGCCAGAAAGGCGTGCCGAAATGCCGTGATGATCGGGCCGCCGCCGGCGCTGCTCGCCGTGAATACCGTAAGCGCCAGTGAAACTCCCAAGGCCAACCCGATCTGCTGACACGTGATGAGAACTCCCGTGGCGACGCCCTGCTGGGGCGCCTGCACTGCCGCCGTGCCGAGGGCCATCAGCAGCACGGAGGAGAGCGTGCCTCCCAATCCGGCGACCAGCATTCCCGGAATCAGATTGTGAGCATAGCCGCCCTCCGGCGCAGCCGTGGCAAACAGCAGTGGTGCCATGAGCAGGATCGCAAATCCGGTCATGATCGTGCGCCGCAGCGGAAATCTCCCCATCAAGGGCCGCAGGAGATGTCCCGTGACGATGACCGCGCCCGCGTAGGGCATCATGCCCAGTCCCGATTGCATGGCAGAAAAATGCAGGAAGCGCTGCATGAATAAGTTGAGCAGAACGAACAGACCGCCGGTGGCCGCCATTGAAGTGATATTGCCGAAGCACGTGCCGACCAGGTTGGCGTAGCGATAGATGGTCGGCGGCACGAGCGGCTCGCGCACACGGCGCTCGAGCAGCAGAAATGCGCCGAGCACCAACGCGGCGCCGACCAAGAGAGCGGGGCCCTCAGCGGATCTCCAGCCATATCTGCCCACCGCGGACAGTGCGCTCAAGGAGAGCACGACCATGGCCGTGATCAGAATGGCGCCGCCGACATCCACCGTGTGCCTTTCTTCCGAAACCTCATGAGCCGGAATGAGGCGCCATGCGAGGACGATCGCGGCAATCACCAACGGTATGTTGATGAAGAACACGGCGCGCCAGCCAAATGCGGTGGTGACGATGCCGCCGCCGCCCAGACCCAGGACCATCGCAAGACCTTGTGTCGCACCGAATACGGCAAACCCACGATGCCGGACCGGTCCGTCGGGCAGAACGACGTTCATCAACGAGAAGCTCGCCGGAATGAAGAATGCGCTGCCGATCCCTTCGAGCGCACGAGCCGTGATCAGGACCCAGACATTGGCGGCAAAGGTGGCGGTGAATAGACCGAGGCCGAAGAGGCAAAGGCCAAAAATGCAGAAGCGGCGCCGCCCGAACGTATCCGCCGCGCGTCCGCCCAGCACCAAAAATCCCGCATAGGACAGGGAATAGACGGCGACGATCCAAGGCAGGATGACAGGATCGACGTGCAGATCCGCGGATATGGTGGCGAGCGCGACATTCATCATGCCGAAATCCACGCCGTAGATGAACTTGCCCAACGCAACCAGTGC
>WNFT01004609.1_pt1 | contig 12031 bp, 6 predicted proteins | sample 5400191 | NCBI WGS metagenome assembly WNFT01 (sample SAMN13153359, study PRJNA577476) | soil metagenome | isolation source: 80 cm saprolite under Madrone tree | place: USA:California | collected 2016-06-14
TGCCGGGACTGTTCCGCTCGCGGCGCCGTTTTTGGTCCTCTGGGCGCTGTCGCCGATGATTGCGTGGTGGATCAGCATCTCGCCTCCCACGGCGGCGCACCTGCCGATTTCGGAGCGCGACGCGCGCGAATTACGGCTGATTGCGCGGCGCGATTGGCGCTTCTTCGAGACCTTCATCACCGGCGCGGACCAAATGCTCCCGCCCGACAATTTCCAGGAAGAACCACGTCCGGTTCTCGCCCACCGCACATCGCCCACAAATATCGGGCTTTATCTTCTCTCCATCATCGCGGCGCGGGACTTCGGCTGGTTGGGGGGAGGCGACGCTGTTGAACGTCTCGAAGCGACGTTCAAGACCTTGAACGGGATGGAGCGCTTCCGGGGCCATCTATACAATTGGTATGCCACTGAAGATTTAAGACCCCTCTACCCGAGGTACGTATCGACGGTGGATAGCGGCAATCTGGCCGGCTACCTCATTGTGCTGAAGCACGCCTGCGCCGAAATGGCGAACGTCCCGACGAGCCCTGAGCTGCGCCTGTCCGGAATCAAGGATACGTTGGACCTCGCGCTGGAAACCTTGGCCGCATTGAACGAGCGCCTTCAGAAGCCGACTCTCAACGTCAATCGAATGAAAAGCGCGTTGGCTGCTTTTGCCGCCACGCTCGAACTGACCCGCGAAAATCTGCCGAAATTCGACTTATCGGCGCTGCAACACTCCGCTGACGCAGCCTCTGCTATCGCGCTCGCCCTGGCCGAAGAAGTTCGAACCAGCCGGGGCTACGATTTGCTCGATTGGATGGATGGTCTGTGCTCGTGCATCCGCAGTCATCGGCGCGATTTCGAATCGTCGTCGCGTCTGCGTGCGCCGGTCAATGATCCCGAACCGGCAATTTCGGAATCTGCCTACGCCTATGCCTATGCCGCGGGTACCGGCCATCGCGGTGACGCCGGCGCTCAAACGCTCGTCCGGCCGGTTCGGCGCGCCCAGGAAACAGAGAGCGTCTCGGCGCGCGACGCCATCGCCGCGGAAGGCCAGGTTTTGAACCTGACGAAGCGCATCGATGCGATCGCCGCCACTGCCCAAGTAATGTTCGAGGCGATGAAATTCGACTTTCTCTACGAATCCGATCGAGAGCTTTTTGCCATCGGTTATCGCGTCGAGGATTCCGCTCTCGACCCCAATTGCTACGATCTGCTCGCGTCCGAAGCGCGTCTTGCCAGTTTTATCGCCATCGCCAAGGAAGAAGTCCCGCCCAAGCATTGGTTCAAGCTCGAGCGCACCTTGACGCCTATCGGTCGAGGCTCCGCGCTGATATCGTGGTCAGGGTCGATGTTCGAATATCTGATGCCGGCGCTGGTGATGCGGGCGCCCGTCGGCAGCATTCTTCAGCGGACAAACGAGCTCGTCGTGCAACGTCAAATAAAGTATGGCGTCGAGCTCGGCGTGCCATGGGGCATTTCGGAGTCGCAATTCAACGCGCGCGATTTGGAAGGGACCTACCAATATTCGAGCTTCGGCGTCCCGGACCTCGGCTACAAGCGCGGATTGGGCGACAACATCGTGATTGCGCCTTACGCCACGGCGTTGGCCGCGATGGTCGATCCTCAAGCGGCGGCCGATAATTTCAGGCGACTGACGGAGGAAGGCGGGCGGGGACATTTCGGTCTCTATGAGGCGCTCGACTACACGCCCGAACGCATTCCAGAAGGCGCCAAAGTCGGAATCGTGCACGCCTATATGGCGCATCATCAGGCCATGAGCGTGATTGCCATCGCGGATGCGCTTTGCGGCGGCGTCATGCGCCGCCGATTTCACGCGGAGCCGATCATCAAGGCCACCGAACTGCTGCTGCAGGAACGCATGCCGCGCGACGTCGCGGTTGCACGGCCGCCGGGAGAAAAGGTTCCCGCCGCGGCGAAGATCGAATATCTGACACCCGAGCTTCAGCGCCGCTACACCTCGGCGCACTCTCGAATACCGCGCACCCACCTACTTTCGAACGGCAGCTATGCGGTGATGCTCACAAGCGCGGGGTCCGGCTACAGCCGATGGCGCAATGTCGACGTCACGCGCTGGCATGAAGACCCGACCTGCGACGACTGGGGAAGTTACATCTATCTGCGCGACATGCGCAGCGACGAGGTTTGGTCGGCGGGCTACCAGCCGAGCGGCATCGAGCCCGATTCCTACGAGGTGGCTTTCTCCGAAGGCCGTGCCGAATTCACCCGCGAGGACGGCACCATCAGGACCACCATGGAAATCGCCGTGTCGCCGGAACACGATGCCGAGGTGCGCCGGGTCTCGCTGACCAATCTCGGCAGCCGCACGCGAGAGATCGAGCTGACCTCGTATGCGGAAATCGTGTTGGCGCCGCATGCCGATGACGCCGCCCACCCGGCCTTCGCAAAGCTCTTTGTCGAAACCGAATTCGTCGCCGAAGAGGGCGTGCTGCTGGCCACGAGGCGGCGTAAGTCCGACGACGAACCGGAAATGTGGGCAGGGCATCTCTCAACCGTCGAAGGCGAAGCGAGCGGCAATATTCAATTCGAAACCGATCGCGGGCGTTTTCTCGGCCGCGGCCAGCGCCCGCGATCCCCCGTCTCGGTGAACGAGGGTTGGCCGCTCTCGAACACGGTGGGCGCCGTACTTGATCCGATATTCAGCCTGCGCCGCCGGGTGCGTGTGCCGAGAGGCGAGACCGTACGGGTGTCGTTCTGGACGCTCGTGGCGCAATCGCGTCATGACGCACTCGACATCGCCGACAAACACCGTGATCCGACCGCATTCGATCGCGTCACCACCCTGACGTGGACGCAGGCACAGGGGCAGTTCCACCACCTCGGAATCGGACCGGAAGAAGCGCATCTGTTCCAGCGGCTTGCCAATCGAATTCTGTATTCCGATCCGACGCTGCGGCCGCCGCCCGAGGTCTTGAAGCGAGGCGGCCGCAGTCTTTCGGCCCTGTGGGCTCACGGCATTTCGGGTGACCTGCCGATCGTGGTGTTGAGAATCGACGACGTCGACGAAATCAACATCGCGCGGCAATTGCTCCGTGCCTTCGAATATTGGCAACTGAAGCGGCTCGCCGTCGACGTCGTGATCTTAAATGAACGCGCGACCTCCTATATGCAGGACCTGCAGGGCGCAATCGAAGGGCTGGTTCGACCGATTCAATCGCGCCCGAAATCGGGCGACGATGTTCGTGGATCGGTCCATGCCCTGCGCGTGGATCTTATTCCGGTCGAGGTCCGCAACCTGCTGTACGCGGTGGCGCGCATCGTCCTCATCGGCCGCCGCGGCACGATGTTCGAGCAGGTGAGCAGGATCGAGGAAACGAAGTTGCCGGTGCTGTTTCAGCCGCCGCATCCGCCAGCGATCAGTTCGGCGCAGTCTGCGATCCGGCCCCGGCCCCAATTGGATTTCTTCAACGGCATAGGCGGATTTGCCGAGCAGGGACGCGAATACGTCACGATTCTGGACCAGGGCCGTTATACGCCGGCGCCTTGGATCAATATCGTTGCGAACAAGCAGTTTGGCTTCCAGGTCTCGACGGAGGGCGCCGGCTTTACTTGGGCGCTGAACAGCCAGCAGAACCGCTTAACGCCGTGGTCCAATGACGCCATCGGCGATCCTCCGGGAGAGACGCTTTTTATCCGCGACGAGGACAGCGGCGATCTATGGACCCCAACCGCCCTGCCCATCCGCGTCGAGAACGCGTCTTACACGGCGCGGCATGGCCAGGGATACTCCCGCTTCGAGCACGATTCGCACGGCATCACGCTAGACCTTTTGCAGTTCGTTCCGCTCGACGATCCGGTCAAGATTTCGCGGCTGATCATCACCAATCATTCGCGTCGCGTCAGAAATCTGTCGCTTACCGCTTACGTGGAATGGGTGCTCGGTGCCACCAGGGAAGCGACCGCGCCGTTCATTGTGACGGAGATCGATCCCGAAACCGGCGCAATGTTCGCGCGCAATCCTGTGAGCAACGAATTTGCCCCTCGCGTCGCTTTCATGGATCTCGATGGACGCCAGAGCAGCTGGACGGGAGATCGCTCCGAATTCCTGGGACGCAACGGTTCGCTCGCCGGGCCTACAGCCTTGTTGCGCGGAACGGCGCTCTCCAACCGCACCGGCGCGGCATTGGATCCGTGCGGCGCCCTGCACACCTCGTTCAGGCTCAAGCCCGGGGGCGCCATCGAAGTGGTGTTTTTCTTGGGCCAAGCGGCAATCGTGGCCGAGGCACAATCTCTGATCGCGAAATATCGCACGGCCGATCTCAATGCCGTTTTCGACTCCGTTACCCGGTTCTGGGACGAGGTGCTTGGAAAGGTCCAGGTAAAGACGCCGGACCGCGCTCTCGACACGCTGCTCAATCGCTGGCTTCCCTATCAGACTTTGGCGTGCCGGGTGTGGGCACGTTCGGGCTTCTATCAATCAAGCGGTGCCTACGGATTCCGCGACCAGCTTCAAGACGCGAGCTCGCTCGCCATCGTCAACCCCGAGGCCGCGCGCGGACATATCTTGCGGGCGGCGTCGCGGCAATTCCCCGAGGGCGATGTACAGCATTGGTGGCTTCCCGAAACCGGAAAAGGCGTGCGTACCCGCGTTTCGGACGACCGCGTTTGGCTCGCTTATGTGGCCGCGCAATATGTCGAAGCCACCGGCGATCGCAAAATCCTGGATGAAATGGTGCCGTTCATCGACGGCCCAGCCTTGCGCCCAGGCGAGAAGGACGGCTTTTTCCAGCCGTCGGTCACGGAATGGCGCGCGAGTTTGTTCGAGCATTGCGCGCTCGCGCTGGACAGCTCGCTGGCCGTAGGCGCTCACGGATTGCCGCTGATGGGAGCCGGCGATTGGAACGACGGCATGAACAAGGTCGGCGAAGACGGCAAAGGCGAAAGCGTCTGGCTCGGTTGGTTCCTGTATGCAGCGTTGATGCAGTTGACGCCCATCGCCGAGGAGAGAGGCGAGCATGCGCGTGCCACGCACTGGCGCGAGCAGGCAGACGCGCTGAAGCTGGCGCTTGAACAGGCGTGGGACGGTGACTGGTATCGCCGCGCCTATTTCGGCGACGGCTCGCCCGTGGGCTCGGTCGTCAACAGCGAATGCCGCATCGACTCGATCGCGCAATCCTGGAGCGTGATCTCCGGCGCCGGCGAACCGGCGCGCACGCAGCGCGCCATGGCGGCTGTCGAGAAATATCTCATCCGCCGGGACGACGGCTTGGTGTTGCTGTTCACGCCGCCCTTTGACAAGGCGCTGCCCAGCCCCGGCTACATAAAAGGTTATCCGCCGGGGATTCGAGAGAATGGCGGACAATATACCCACGCGGCGCTTTGGGCGGCTCTCGCCTATGGCATGTTGGGCGATGGCGACAAACTGGGCGAGCTGATGTCGCTTCTCAATCCCATAAATCACGCGAGCACCAATGCGGCACTGCACCGCTATAAGGTCGAACCCTATGTCGTCGCCGCAGACATCTATGGGATGCCTCCCCATGTCGGCCGCGGCGGGTGGACCTGGTACACCGGCTCGGCGGGCTGGATGTACCGCGTTTCACTCGAGAGCTTGCTCGGCTTCAAGCTTCAGGGGTCAGCCCTCGTTCTCGATCCGTGCATCCCCAGAGCGTGGCCTGGCTTCGAAATACGCTTTCGCCACGGCGGCGGCGTTTATGAGATCGCGGTCGAAAACCCAAGCCGGGTCAGCCGCGGCGTTGCCCGCGCCGAACTCGACGGCCGGGAGTTAGCCTCTCGCCCCTTGACCGTTCCCATGCTCGATGACGGTGCAGATCACAAGATTCTGGTGGTCTTAGGATGATCGTACCCTAGTCCACCTTTCCTGCGATGTTAGCTGCCGCCAAGGCTTCGCTAACGTCGATCTCCTCCGCGCCCCACGGCCTTTCTTACTTACAACAGGAGAGTCCCATGCCTTTAGATGCAGGCACCGGTCAGTCTAAGCAATTCAAAACGCGTTCCAAGCAAGCGGCGAGAGGTCAAGATGCGATAAAGCTGCTGAAGACCGATCACGATGACGTCGCAGACCTTTTCGGGCAATACGAGAAGGTGAAGAACAGGGACGAATCCAAAAAGGCCGATCTCATCGATCAGATATGCACGGCTTTAAGCTTGCATGCGCAGATTGAGGAAGAAATTTTCTATCCGGCCGCACGCAACGCGCTTGAGGAAGACGGAGAAGAGCTCTTGGACGAAGCCGAGGTCGAGCACGGTTCGATAAAATCCCTGGTCGAACAACTCGAGATCATGAGTCCGGACGACGAACTCTGCAACGCGACGGTCAAGGTCCTGAGCGAGTATGTGGAGCATCACGTAAAGGAAGAGGAAGGCAAAATCTTTCCAATGCTGAAGAAGACCGATCTGGATTTGGATGCGCTGGGCGAGGAACTCTCGGAGCGCAAGGCCGAGCTGATGGCCGAGAGATAAAATTCAGAGGCTTGGAAGAGGTCTTTATTGCTTTGCAGTATTCCTAAATCGCCGAAAGCCGCGGCTCGAACCGCGGCTTTCGCTTTTTGTGCGTCATCCAACCCGAAATCGTAGGGTTCTATTCCCAGTACGCAGGCGTGTGGTAATAGCTGAAGGCTTCGCTTCTGATCGCTTCCTCGCCGTCGTCCTTGGTCAGATCTTCCATCCGATAGGCAGGCGCTTTTTCGATGATGTCCTTGCTCAAGGGAACGACGTACCCGCCCTTGTTGGGATCATAATCGAGGATCGACCAGGGTATCGGACGGTACTTTTCGCCAAGTCCAAGCATGCCGCCCGAACCTAAAACGGCGAACATGATATTGTTGGAGCACTTGTCGAGAACGACGTCTTCGACGGCACCAATCTCTTCGCCTTGGTTGTTGTAAACCGGAGTTCCCCGCACCTTGGACGCCAAAATCGCTGTCGTATGGCCAGTGGCTGTAGGCATGATGAATCCTCCTCCAATGGTGCTCCAGTAACCCATCACCGGAAAAATTGTTCCGCCAAAGCATGACAGTCAGAAATCAAGGCCGTTCCAGCGAGAGGACTTCCAAAGGTCGTCGCTTCCGGTGCCGGCGTTCAATCCCGCGCTTGGTTACGACGCGTTGGAAATGAGAGTGACGCCCTAGCCAAGTCTTCCTGCCCCTCCGCATCAATAGCGAAGCTTCGGCTCGAACCGAAAAGCGAAAGCTTTGCCCAAGCTGTATGCGGCAACTTTTACCCACGCGGAACCGTTCATAACGAGGGCCTAAAGGCCGCTTCGAATGCTCTGTCACGGAAGCATTTTAGGAAGGGAGACCGCGTCCTATGAATGACCGGAACTCTCCGTTCATGGAGGTCAAGCGCGAACAGGACAAAACCAGTCTTGTTCTTGGGGGCGAGTGGACGATTCGAAATGCGGCCCCGATCGAGCGAGATATCGACGAAATCACGCAAAAATTAGGCTCTCAACCCGTCGAAGTGATCGGCGACCGCATCGATAAGCTCGACACTTCCGGCGGCCTGCTCCTGAAGAAGCTGGCGACGAAAGAAAAGGCGCCGCCGCGGCTGACGGAGACTCAGCGCAAGGTTCTGGAGTTTCTTCCCGAATTCACCGAATACGAACCGCGAAAAAAGAAAAGCTATTCCGCGTTCGTTGCGTTCTTCACCACCGTGGGCAAAAAAACCTTCGACGGCTTGGATTTCCTTTGGGGCATTTTTGTTTTCATCGGCCGGATTTCGGTCTGTCTTCTTCAAAACCTCGCCCATCCTCGTCGCTTCAGGCTGCCTTCCATCGTCCGCCACATCGAGGAAACAGGGCTGAGGGCTTTGCCCATCATCGGCCTGCTCGCCGTTCTGATCAGCATGGTCATCACGTATCAGGGCGCCGTCCAGCTGAGGAAATTCGGAGCCGACATTTACACGATCGACCTGACCGTTATTTCCCTTCTGCGCGAGATGAGCGTGCTCGTGACGGCAATCATGGTGGCCGGACGCTCGGGAAGCGCTTTTGCCGCCGAGATCGGCGTGATGAAGGTGCGGGAAGAAGTCAACGCGCTGAGAACAATGGGTTTGAATCCGATCGAGGTCCTGGTTTTGCCCCGCGTCATCGCTCTGCTCATTACGCTTCCGCTTCTTACCTTTCTTGCCGACCTCATCGGTCTAACCGGAGGGGGCATCATGTCGCTTTCATTGCTCAATATTTCTTTTCACCAATATTTCGTCAGGGTTCAGGACGTCGCCACCCCAACGATGTTTTTTGTCGGCGTGATAAAAGCCCCGGTGTTCGCTTTCGTTATCGCCGTCATCGCCTGCTACCAGGGACTGAACGTTTCCGGATCAGCCGAAAGCGTCGGCAAGATGACAACGCTCTCGGTGGTCCAGGCGATTTTCCTCGTCATCATGGCCGATGCGATTTTTTCCGTTGTTTTCTCGAAGGCCGGCGTTTGAGGGAGATACAAATGAAAACCCTCATCGAATTGAAAAGCGTCACCAACCGGTTCGGATCTCAGATCGTGCATGACGGCATTAGCCTGGAGCTATACGAAGACGAAACTCTTGGGCTGGTCGGCGGATCGGGATCGGGAAAGTCGGTTCTGTTGCGCACGATGTTGGGGTTGAACAAACCGCAACAGGGAGAAGTTCTGGTCGCCGGTACGAACCTCTACGATCTTTCTCCGGAACAACGATTGGATATTCAGAAAAAATGGGGCGTTTTGTTCCAGAACGGCGCGCTGTTTTCCGGGCTGAGCGTCTTGGACAACGTTGCTCTGCCCTTGCGCGAGCACAGCGGTCTATCGCCCAAGGCGATCGACGAACTTGCGCTCCTCAAGCTGCGGATGGCCGGGCTGGAGGCGGAGGCCGCGGATAAATATCCATCCGCGCTGTCGGGAGGCATGGTAACGCGCGCTGGCGTCGCGCGGGCAATGGCGCTCGATCCCGAAATTCTATTCTTGGATGAGCCGACGGGCGCACTGGATCCGGTCGCCGCGGCCTCGCTCGATGAGCTCATGCAGTCGCTGCACGAGATTCTGAAATTGAGCATTCTGATCATCACCCACGATCCCAACACGTTGGTAACGGTGTGCGACCGCATCGCCATGATCGTCGACAAGAAGGTCGAAAGCGGCACGCTGGACGACATGCTGAAGTCGACGAACCCGCAGGTGCGGGAATATTTCAGTGGCCCGCGCGTGAAGGCCGTTTTGGCGGAAAGGCACTGACGATGGAAAAAGACGCAAACTACTTCATCGTGGGCGTTTTCGTCAGCGTTTCGCTGATGGCGCTGGTCGGCTTTTCGATCTGGCTCGCCGGCGTACACGATTTCAGCCGTCATGAGCGCTACACGATCTATTTCACTGAGCCCGTCGGCGGCCTCAGCGATGAAGCCACGGTGAAATACAAAGGTGTCGAAGTCGGCAAGATTCTGGGACTGCGCCTCAGCCAGGAGCGCAGCGAGCTCGTCAAGGTGGATATCGAGGTCAAGGAAGAGACCCCTATCCGGGCGGGAACAACCGCCAACGTCGAGACGCAGGGGATTGCCGGCCAGAGCTTTATCGATCTTGCGACCGCTCCGACCGACAAGAATGCTCCTACCCGCGTCGCCGACGAAAAATACCCGGTTCTGAAAGGAACAGGGAGCAAGCTCGATAAGGTTTTGGACGAGTTGCCGAAAGTCAGCAGGCAATTCGAGACGACGCTCTCCGCCATCGACGATCTATCGAAACAGGGCTCGAGAACGGCAGGCTCGATCGGCGGCCTAGCTGAAAAGCTGAAAGAGAACCCCTCGCAAATTCTGAATCCGCCAACTCGCAAGGGCGTGGAGATACCAAAATGAAAAAGCAATCGACGATGTTGTTGTTCTTGTTGGTGCCGGCGTTCGCACTGACGGCGTGCATATCTTTGCCGTTCGGCAATAAAGACCGAGCTCCGTCATCGATATATACGCTTCACGCATCTCAATCTTCAAACGCGGAGTCTCGCGCGCCGAACAGGCGAGGGGCAACCGTTGTGGTGCCCAAGCCAGAATTGCCGGCGGGTTTCGATACGGAACGGATAGCGCTCTTCTTGGACCAGGGCCGCCGCCTCGATTATTATGCGGATGCGAAGTGGTCCGCGCGGTTGGATGACCTGCTGCAGGACTTCCTGATTCAGAAGGCTCAACAGGATCTCCCGGGAAAGGTGGTAGGAAGCCCTGACCTCGCCGCGGCGAAATACAAACTGGCTCTGAAGGTCGACGACTTCGAACCGGTTTACATGGATGCTCCGGACAAGGCGCCGCGTCTGGATGTGGCGATGACGGTAACCGTCGTCACGCTGCCGGGAGAAACGGTCAAAACGCAGTTCAGCGTCAAAAAAAGTGTGCCGGCATCGGGCAACACTTTGACAACGATAACGAACGAGCTGGGAGACCTTCTGCACTCTGTAACGGATGAAGCGCTGCAAAAGGCCGCACCCTTTCTGGGGTAGGCCTTAGCGTCAGCTAAGCGTTAAGTACTTGTTGTGAAAAGACAAATTCTTGGTTACTGGTTCCGGAGATGAAAAATTACGCTCCGCCGCCGGGAACCCGATGGAACTTTTTGCCCTTGCTCGCGTTTGAGCGTTTAAGGGCCAAGTGCCTGGGTGGCAAAGCGGGGGCAATCCGCGGACGTCGCATGAAGAAAACCTTCTGAGGAATTCGGCCGAAGAAGGCGCGATTGTCGTTCAGTGCGGACCAGTTGCTCGCAAGGCTTCCTGGCTGTGGCCAGGTTTTCCGCGTCTTTGAACGCCTTACTCTAGGAGTCCCTAATGGCGAAAGCGGCACTGGCGAAAACGGCAACGGTTTCTACCCACCACTCTCCCCGCAGTCTCGATAACCAACTTTTGCTTGCCGCTCTCAGAGCCTTCCGCAGAGGCGATTTCTCGGTACGGCTTCCCATTGGTCTTGTCGGTTTGGACGGCGAAATCGCCGATGCCTTCAATGACGTGGTCGAGCTCAATGAGCGCATGACCAAGGAGCTCGAGCGGCTGGGAGACAACGTCGGCAAGGAAGGCAAAATCGGGCACCGCGCCAAATTGCCCAATGCCACCGGTTCTTGGTCATCGAGCATCGACACCGTCAACACGCTGATTGCGGATCTTGTGGCGCCCACCGCTGAAATGGCTCGCGTGGTGGGCGCGGTTGCGCGCGGCGACCTTGCTCAAACAATGAATCTGGAAATCGAGGGCCGGCCGCTGCGGGGCGAGTTCCTGCGCATCGGCAAGGTTGTGAACACCATGGTGGGCCAGCTTGGTTCCTTCGTTTCGGAAGTGACTCGCGTGGCGCGCGAAGTCGGTACCGAAGGCAAGCTTGGTGGTCAGGCGAGGGTGAAGGGCGTCGCCGGAACTTGGAAGGACTTGACCGACAACGTGAACATGATGGCCGCGAATCTGACCAACCAGGTTCGCAACATCGCCGAAGTGTCGACTGCGGTGGCGAACGGCGACCTTTCCAAGAAGGTCACCGTGGACGTGAAGGGTGAAATTCTGGATCTCAAAAACACCATCAACACCATGGTGGACCAGTTGAACTCCTTCGCCTCCGAAGTGACCCGCGTGGCCCGCGAAGTGGGCACCGAAGGAAAGCTCGGCGGTCAGGCCAATGTGCGCGGCGTGGCCGGCACGTGGAAGGATTTGACCGATAACGTGAACTTCATGGCCGCGAACTTGACCGGCCAGGTGCGCAACATCGCCGAAGTGACAACCGCGGTGGCGAAGGGCGACTTGTCCAAGAAGATCACCGTGGACGTGAAGGGCGAAATCCTCGAGCTGAAGAACACCATCAACACCATGGTGGACCAGCTGAACTCCTTTGCTTCCGAAGTGACGCGCGTGGCCCGCGAAGTGGGCACCGAAGGCAAGCTCGGCGGCCAGGCCAAGGTGGAAGGCGTCGCCGGCACCTGGAAGGACCTGACCGACAACGTGAACTTTATGGCCGCGAACTTGACAGGCCAAGTGCGTAACATCGCCGAAGTGACCACCGCGGTGGCGAAAGGCGACTTGTCCAAGAAGATCACCGTGGACGTGAAAGGCGAAATTCTCGAGCTGA
>WNFT01004975.1_pt1 | contig 12031 bp, 11 predicted proteins | sample 5400191 | NCBI WGS metagenome assembly WNFT01 (sample SAMN13153359, study PRJNA577476) | soil metagenome | isolation source: 80 cm saprolite under Madrone tree | place: USA:California | collected 2016-06-14
ATTGATGGTGCTCGATCCGATAGGTGCAGCATTGCTGTCTTGGAGTCTTTGGTTGGCTGTCCAACAAAGACCCAACCTCGTGGTTGGCGCCATTGTCGCTGCCGTTGCCATAATACCTTGGAACTGCCTTGGACTAATTGCTGGAGTATTTCTCTACCGAGAGCGCCCAGCTGGCGTGCGTCTTGCCAAAATATGTTTTGGCGGGCGGCTCTTACTCGGCCTGCTGATAGCGTTGGTTTCACCGCTAACTGGTTTGGCATTTGCTGGGCCATCGTTTGCTTGGCTTGTTTATCTCTATCGGTCAGAGCGAGTGCGAGCCACTTATTCGCGTGCGCCCGCGCGATCCAAAGTTGCAGAAGTATTTAGGTGACGGAACCGAAACTCCACCAATGACATTAGGCCATTCTCTCGGACCGGATGGACAGCCGCCGGAACTCTACGGCGTACGCGGCTGGCTTTTGTTCCTTTGCATCGTCCTGATGGTCTTCGTTCCGATCGGCGTGCTGATCGAATTGTGGTCGGTGTGGCAGAGGGCCAGCCTGACATCCACGGCCCGATCCGCGGCAATACGTCATTGACGTTGCAGTTGTCGGTTTGGCGATCGGCGCCGGAAGCTATCTCTATCGGATGCGTCCGATCGGCGTTCGTCTCGCCCAGCTTTTCTTCGTTGCGCGGCTCGTGCTTGCGATCGCCGCGGCGGTCGAGAATCGAAGCGCGGAGGCCGTGCTTGCGGTCGTCGTTTCCACAGCCTGGCTTATTTATCTCTTCCGCTCGGAGCGGGTTCGGCTGACCTATGGGCCTGAGTCCAATGTTTCCGAGGTATTTCGCTGACCACTTTTGTGGGAACAAAGAGGGAACATTCCTTGACTTAATGCGCCCCCAATGCGACCTTAAAGGGTTGCCGCAACGGACGGTTTGATGGACGCGCTTTCGCACCAAATCTGGGACATGAAGTACCGGTTCAAAGCTCCGGACGGCACATCCTTGGACCGCACCTTCGAGGACAGCTGGGCGCGAGTGGCGCTGGCCGCAGCAGAGGCCGAAGCGCCTGAAAAACGGCGCGAATGGGAGCTTGCCTTCAGCGGCGCGCTCACCGGACATCGGTTTCTACCCGCCGGACGCATTCTCGCCGGTGCCGGCACGGGGCGCTCGGTGACGCTCTTCAACTGCTTCGTCATGGGCACCATCCCGGACGATCTCTCCGGCATCTTCGCCCATCTGCGCGAGGCTGCACTGACCATGCAGCAGGGCGGCGGCATCGGTTATGACTTCTCGACGCTCAGGCCCAAGGGCGCGGAGGTGAAGGGCGTGGGCGCCGACGCTTCGGGGCCGCTTTCCTTCATGGACGTGTGGGATTCGATGTGCCGCACCATCATGTCCGCGGGCGCGCGCCGCGGCGCGATGATGGGCACGTTGTCCTGTTCCCACCCCGACATCGAAGATTTCATCGACGCGAAGCGTGCGGCCGAGCGCCTGCGCAATTTCAATCTCTCGGTGCTGGTCACCGACGAATTCATGGCCGCGGTCGAAGCCGATCGCTCCTGGGACCTCACCTTTAGCGGCACGGTCTACAAGACGGTTTCCGCGCGCACGCTATGGGATCGCATCATGCGCGCGACCTACGATGCGGCCGAGCCCGGTGTGATCTTCATCGACCGCGTGAACGCGCTCAACAACCTGGCCTATTGCGAAACCATCCACGCCACCAATCCCTGCGGCGAGCAGCCCCTGCCTCCCTATGGCGCGTGCCTTCTGGGCTCGATCAATCTCGCCAAGCTCGTCGCCCATCCTTTCACCGAGGAAGCACGTCTCGATGAGGCCGAATTGGCCCGGCTGGCCGGGATAGCCGTTCGCTTCCTCGACAATGTGATCGACGTGTCGCGCTTTCCGTTGGAAGCGCAAGACGAGGAAGCGCGAGCCAAGCGCCGCATCGGCCTTGGCGTCACGGGCCTTGCGGACGCGCTGATTTTCTGTCGGGCACGTTATGGCGCGCCGACGAGCATCGCGCTCATCGAACGGTGGCTGAAAGTGCTGCGCGACGAGGCCTACAAGGCTTCGGCGGAGCTAGCGGCCGAAAAGGGCGCCTTTCCGCTCTTTGATCGCAATGCCTTTCTCGCGCGGCCCAATATCGAAGCCTTGCCGCCTAAGATCAGGAGCCTTATCGCACGGCACGGCATCCGCAATGGACTTCTCACTTCGATCGCCCCGACAGGAACGATTTCGCTCTTCGCCGACAATATTTCGAGCGGTATCGAGCCGGTTTTTGCCTATTCCTATAGGCGCAATGTGCTGATGGCAGACGGAACAAAGCGCGAGGAAAAGGCGGCCGACTTCGCCTATCGAACGTTCCGCGCCATGTTCGGCGAAGAGGCGCCGCTTCCCGATTATTTCGTGACCGCGCAGAGTCTTTCGCCGGCCGATCACCTCAAGGTGCAAGCCGCGGCGCAGCGCTATATCGATTCGTCGATCTCCAAGACGATCAATTGTCCGCCCGGCATTTCCTTCGACGATTTCAAGGACGTTTACCGCACGGCTTATGAGAAGGGCTGTAAAGGTTGCACCACGTATCGCCCCAATGCGGTGACAGGTGCCGTGCTCGCGGCGGAAGAGATTGCCGCGCCTCCATCTCAACCGGTCGCCGTGAAACCGGCCGCCGCCGTAGCACTGCCCGCCGCCGCCTCGCTCGGGGCTTCCCGCACCGCTATGGCCCTAGCGCCGCGCGTCTCCGAACGCGCCGAGGGCGGCGACATCGTCTACATGACCAAACCGCTCGACCGCCCGGGCGATCTCTTGGGCCACACCTATAAGGTTCGCTGGCCCGATCTCGACCACGCCTTCTACATTACGATCAACGACATCGAACAGGACGGCCGCAAGCGACCCTTCGAGATCTTCATCAACTCGAAGAATATGGAGCATTATGCCTGGACCGTGGCGCTGACCCGCATGATCAGCGCGGTGTTCCGGCGGGGCGGCGACGTCAGTTTTGTCGTTGAAGAACTCAAGGCGGTCTTCGATCCGCGCGGCGGCCAATGGATGGGCGGGCGCTATGTGCCTTCGCTGTTGGCTGCCATCGGCGAGGTGATCGAGCGCCATCTCGTCGCCACCGGCTTCATGACAAAAGATTCAATGAGCGAAACCGACGCTCAACGCGCGGCCGCGGCCGAAGCAAGCGCGGAGGGCGCCGCCGTCCGCACCTGTCCGCGATGCAGCGCGACCGGCTTTGTCAGGCTGGAAGGCTGTGACACCTGCATCTCCTGCGGTTATTCAAAGTGCGTGTAGCTGCCGATTCTTGAACGGGCCGGGGATGCATTCTTCAGGCCTTTGGCGCACAGTCCACCCCATGTCCTATTCCAATCGCATCTTCATTTACGGGCCGGTCGGTCTTCTTGTCCTCATCGTGGTGCTGTATTCAGTCTTCTGGCGCGTCCAGGCCGACATGCTGGCGGCAAAGCTCGACAGCGCCAATGGCGGCGAGGTCATCCCGGAGGTGGTATTCGCCTTCGCCGAAAAATCCATCACCGGCTATCCATTCCGCCTGGACGTGGTGCTATCGGGCGTCACGTTCGCCAACCGCGGACCGGACGGCGAAACCGCCTGGCGCACCGAGAAGCTCGCCATGCACACGATGTCGTATCGCTCCAATCTCTACGTTTTCGAAGCCGCGGGACTGCAATCCTTTGCCCAGCCGGGCGCGCGCGGAAAAGGTCCGATTGTCACCTATGTCACGCCCGCCATCGCGCGCGCGAGCGCGGTCTTGCGCGAAGGACGCCTCGCCCGGCTTGACCTCGATCTCTGGCAGGCCGAGGGAAAGGATGCGACTCCGCCGGCGGATCCGAAGAAGACGTTCTCGGCGTCGCGGGCGCAGCTTCATTTGTTGAACAGGGCCGACGACACTATCGATGTCGCCGTGAAGATCGAAGGCGCCAATTTAGGCGAAGGATACGGACCGAAACTCGGCAGCGCGATTCCACTGGTCGACCTCAGAGGCAAGCTCGTGCAAAGCGATGAGCTTGGCGATCTGGAACAGGGGCAGAAAAGCGTTTCCGAAGCCGTAGAACAGTGGCGGCAGAAGGGCGGCACGCTGGCAGTCGAAAATCTTTCGATCGATTGGGCAGGGGTTAAGACCGACATGAGCGGAACGCTGGGCTTGGACGCCGCCCATCGGCTGAATGGCGTACTGCTGGGCAAGTTCGATGCCGCATCGCTTGTGGGCGCGCTGACCGGCGGACGCGTGAGCCTGCAAACCGGCAATAACGCAACCGCCACGCTCTCGTTGCGCTTCAAGGACGGCGACGTTCAACTCGGGACCAATTAGCTTTTGTCGCTTCGCGGCGTCGCGCGGCCGAAATTCGGAGCCGCCGTGTCCTGCCCTGCCTCGATGATCGAACGTCTAATCGCTCGCGTTCGAGTGAAGAGATTGAACAGCGCATCTCCATCGCCCCAGCGGACGGCCCGCTGAAGCGCCGCCAAATCTTCGTTGAAGCGGCCCAGCATCTCCAACACCGCCTCGCGGTTGTTCAAGAAGATGTCGCGCCACATTGTTGGATCGGACGCCGCGATGCGCGTGAAATCGCGAAAGCCGCTGGCGGAATATTTGATGACTTCGCTCTGCGTCACGGTCTCGAGATCGGCCGCCGTGCCCACGATGTTGTAAGCGATCAGATGCGGCACATGGCTGGTGATGGCGAGCACAAGGTCATGGTGCTTGGGATCCATGATCTCGACGTCGCTGCCGCAGCCGCGCCAGAACGACGCGAGCTTCTCCACCGCCGCAGCATCGGTTCCCGGAGGTGGAGTCAAGATGCACCAACGGCCATCGAAAAGTTCAGCGAAGCCCGCTTCCGGGCCCGATTGTTCGGTGCCGGCGACCGGATGGCCCGGAATGAAATGCACGCCATCGGGCACGTGTGGTCCGACATCGCGTACCACCACGGTCTTAACGGAGCCGACATCGGAAAGAATCGCGCCCTTCTCGAGATGCTCCGCAACCGACGGTGCGAGCGAGGCATAAGCGCCGATGGGGGTCGCCAGCACCACAAGGTCCGCACCCCTCAACGAAGGTGCGAGCTCGCCGTGGAGCGAATCGGCAAAACCGGCCGCGGCTGCGCGCGCGCGTGTTTCGGCTCGCGGAACGAACGCCGCGATATGCTCCGCCAGGTGTGCCCGGCGAGCCGCATGCGCGATCGAGGATCCGATCAAGCCGGCGCCGATCAGCGCAATCTTCTTGAAGATGGGTTCAGCGCTCATGACGCAACGAATTCCTGGAGCGCTGCGATGGCCGCTTTGTTCGCCTCTTCGCTGCCTACCGTCAAGCGCAAGCACTGGGGAAGCCCGTATGAGGCACAGCCGCGCATGATTATTCCGCGCGACATGAGGAAGCGATCCGCTTCAATGGCGCGTTTCGCATCGGCGAAATGGAGCAGCACGAAATTGGCGACGCTGTCGTCCACGCGAACGCCTGCATTGCTTAACTTGCGAATCTCACCGATCAGCCAGGCGCGCCAGGTTTCGTTGTGGCGCAGCACCTTCTCAACGAATTCGCGGTCATGGAGCGCCGCCACGGCGGCCTTCTGCGCGGCGATGTTGACGTTGAAGGGCGCGCGCACACGATTGAGCACTTCCGCGACGCCTTGGGGACAATACGCCCAGCCGATCCGAATCCCTGCCAGCCCGTAAGCCTTGGAAAACGTCCGCGTCATGATGACGTTGTGCGAAGCTCCGACGAGCTCGTTTCCGGCTTCGTAATCCTTCTTCGTGACATATTCGGCATAGGCCGCATCGATGACGAGGAGCGAAGAATCCGGCAACCCGGCGTGAAGCCGGCGCATCTCCGAGCCTGAAACGTAGCTTCCGGTGGGATTGTTCGGATTGGCGACGAAGACGATCCGCGTGCGGGGGCTGACATGCGCGAGCACGGCATCGACGTCCAATTTCAACTGCGGCTCGGGGATTTCGATGGGCGTTGCGCTATTGGCCAGTGTGGCGATTTTGTAAAGCGAGAAGGAATGCGCCGTGAACATGACCTCGTCTTGGGGCCGCACATAGGAGTCCGCCAGCAAGCGCAGGATTTCGTCCGAGCCGTTGCCGCAAACGATGCGATCCGGGTCGAGCCCAAAGTGCTTGGCGATGGCATCGCGCACGATGCGCGCGCTTCCTTCGGGATAGAGGCCGAGCGCGGGTTCAGCGCTCTCGTAGGCGGCGACGGCCTTGGGACTTGGTCCGAATGGCGACTCGTTGGACGATAATTTATAGATGCGCGCGGCTCCCGCCGCGTCCGAACGGCCCGGAACATAAGCGTGCACGTCCATCACGCCAGGTTTCGGTGCCAGAGTCATGGAATCGGCGCCTTCATTTCGATTCCTTGGCAACTCGGACCATGATGGGGTTGGCAAAGCCTCCGATCAACGCGACACGTGCAATGGCTTCGCCCGCGGCTTCTGCAAGCGCGGCGAGCCGCCTATCGTCCTTGCCGAGGAAGCCTTTGAGTTCGAGCAATATCTCGTCAGGGACGCTCTTTTCCGAAGTGCGTCCAGCTGCGGCAAACCGCGCTACGAGCCCTGCTTCCCTCAGCAGCGACTGCAATCTGGTCCGGCTCATACCCGCCGTGATTTCCAGCAGCAGCAGCGTGGTGTCATCTCCGGTTGGTTCCTGCTCGATGGTGCCGATCACATAGGCAGCCGGCGCAACGTCTCCATTTGCGACGATGGGGAGCTTGGCAATGACGCGCGGCCCATTTTCTCCGGCAGGCGCGAGTTGTGCCCACCATGAGGCGCCCGGTTCCTCGGGTTCGGGAAGTGGGACCACTCCCAAAGCGTTCATCTCCTCGGCGCAAGCGTGGACCACGAGAGATGCTTTGCTGTGCGTCCGAAGGGGCGCGGCGGAGCCAAAATAGGCGCGAGCGACACCGACATAGGCGGTCTCGCACTCACCGGCATAGACATGCGCTTGAAAATTGGCCTGCGCGCGCAAGGATGAAGCAATGATTTCCCGCCAGATGCCGACAATCAGCTGGGGTGACAATTCGCCCTGATGGCGCGCCAAAAGACGGCGGAAAATCAGCGCTTCGCGGGCCGGTCGAAGAGCGGCGGCCAAGGGAACGCCGTCTGGCCCGGCTTCAGGCTGCTTTACCTTGGCGATGGCGCGGGTGACGACCGCCCGCCTGATCAGGAGATCCTGCAGCGCGTCGTCGATCTGGTCGATCTCGGCGCGGAGATCCTCAAGAGTGCCGGTCTTTTGCCCCATGGAGTGATCAAATCCTGAACCGTCTCGCCCGTAAAATGACGGCCGCAACAGCGCCTGCCGCCTGTCCTATTGTTAGGGGCGGGCGAGGCCAATAGCAAAGCGCGGGCTTTCTTGCCAGCGGCCCCCCTTTGCCGCAGTCTGCTGTTGCGCGAACGTGCGCCGGACGGCTCTCGCCGCTTCTCAATATCGGCCGAAGCAGCGTGCGACCAGGAGGCCGCTGTCGTTGACATGGCGAACCTTGGGATTTAGCACACGCTCCCCGTTTGGAGGTGGTGGCTTGGCCGAGATCATTCACCCGCGTTTCCAGCGCCCGCTCAAGGCGCCCGCCGAGAATCTCGGCGAAGTGCTGAAATTCGGGCCGGAGAACCCATTGGTGTTGGACTCGGGCCAGCGGCTCGCACCCTTGACCATTGCCTACATGACATATGGCACCTTGAATGAAGAGCGCTCCAACGCCGTGCTCATCGTGCACGCGCTCTCGGGAGATCAGTTCGTCGCCAGTACCCATCCGGTGACCGGAAAGCCCGGCTGGTGGGACCTAGCGGTTGGCCCGGGCAAGCCCATCGATACGAACCGCTTCTTCGTCATCTGCGCCAATGTCGTGGGTGGCTGCATGGGCACCACGGGTCCCGGAGATATCGATCCTTCAACCGGAGAGACGTACGGACCGAAATTTCCGGTCGTCACCATCCGCGACATGGTGCGCGCTCAAGCCATGCTGCTGGACGCCCTTGGGATCGAACAACTTCTCTCCGTGCTTGGCGGATCGATGGGCGGTATGCAGGTGCTGCAATGGGCGGCGTCCTACCCCGAACGGGTGTTTTCAGCGATGCCGATCGCGACGGCCGCGCGTCATTCGGCGCAGAACATCGCCTTCAACGAAGTGGGACGCCAGGCGATCATGGCCGATCCCGAATGGCGTGGCGGCAATTACGCCTCGACCGGAAACAACCCGTCCAAGGGTCTCGCGGTCGCGCGCATGGCGGCCCACATCACCTATCTGTCCGAGGCCGCGCTGCAGCGCAAATTCGGCCGCCTGTTGCAAGACCGCGAGGCGGTCTCTTTCGGCTTCGACGCGGATTTCCAAATTGAATCCTATCTGCGGCATCAAGGCATGACCTTTGTCGACCGCTTCGATGCCAATTCCTATCTCTACATCACGCGGGCGATGGATTATTTTGATCTCGCCGCCGATTACGGCGGTGTATTGGCGGAAGCATTCCGCGGCTCGAAGACGCGATTCTGCCTGGTTTCCTTCACCAGCGATTGGCTGTTCCCGACGAGCGAGAACAAGCGCATCGCGCACGCGCTCAATGCGGCCGGCGCCAATGTGAGCTTCGTCGAAATCGCAAGCGATCGCGGCCACGACGCATTCCTGCTCGACGAGCCGGAGTTGTTCGACACCATTCGCGGATTCCTAAGCGCTGCCGCCTATACCAAAGGCTTCAAATGAACGACGCATCGAAGGTCGGCTCCGCGATTGCGCTGCGCCCCGATCTGGCCGCCATCGCGGATATGATCCCTCCCTCGACGCGGGTACTCGACATCGGCTGCGGTGACGGCGCGCTGCTTGAATATCTCGTCCGCGTCAAAAGCGTCGACGGCCGCGGCCTCGAACTCAGTCAGCACAACGTCAATCAATGCGTGGCGCGGGGACTATCGGTGGTGCAGGGCGACGCCGATACCGACCTCGGCGAATATCCCTCGGGCGTCTTCGATATCGTGATTCTGTCGCAAACCATCCAGGCGACGGAGCGTCCACGCTATGTACTGCAGGAGCTTTTGCGCATCGGCAAACACACCATTGTCTCATTTCCCAATTTTGGCCATTGGCGTGTACGCTTGTCGCTCGCTTTGCGCGGCCGCATGCCGGTCACCCGGACGTTGGGGCACGCCTGGTACGACACGCCCAATATCCATCTCTGCACAATTCACGATTTTCTCGCGCTCGCCCGCGAGGTGGGCGCGCGCATCGAACAGACCCTGTCGCTCAATGAGAGGCAGCGCACGCGAGCGATGCGGCCCGACGCATGGCATCCGAACCTGTTTGCGCAGGGCGCGATATTCCTCCTGGCCAAAAGATAGCGGGCTTCGCGGCGGGTGGGGCTGAGCGCGAAGCCCGCTCTAACCTCAATGACACTCGGTGGCGCCGGGGAGGACGGTTTTGGCTGATGCGGACCTTCACTTGGCTGTCCGTTTCTTGACCACCTTACGCGTCATTGAGCCGCGAAGCATGCGCGTTGAACCTTTCGCCACTCTGTGGCGGCAATGAATTCGGAGAAAGTATTATTCAGCAGTCACCGAATGCGAGCGCGACCCTGCGAGCGCGGGTGCGAGCGCGCGGCGGCGGACACCTTTGACTGGGGCCGGGACATATAAGGATTTCGAGGCTTCCACGATGTGAACGCCGGCAAGCCGCGGCCACAAGGAATGGCCGAGTCGCTCCCAGGCATTTCCGGTTCGTATCGACCGCCGCCGTCCGAATGGCGGCATGTAGAGCGCGGCATCCCACGATTCGGGCTGGAACAAGGATTGCACCAGCAGCCGATCCAATTGCCCGCGGCTGTAAGGTTGTCCGTGACCGAAGGGCGAAGTTTCGAACTGTGCCCAAAGGCTCGCGCGGTTGGGTACGACGACGATCAAACGGCCGGCGGGAGCGAGCACGCGCCACAGTTCGCGCAATGTGGGCCGCTGAGCCTCGGCGACTTCCAGGCCATGTACCACCAAGAGGCAATCAAATGACGCGTCGGGAAAGGGCAGCGCTTGCTCGTCGACGAGGGCGGTCTGCACACGTCCCGAAGCACCCCAGGGCAAGGCCCCCTGCGCTTCGGGCATCGCGGCAAGCGCGCGTTCGGTTTCCGCGAAGGAACGCAAATAGGGCGTCGCATGGCCGAAGCCGAGCAGGCGTTGGCCAGCAAGGTTCTGCCATCGCGCGCGAAGACGGCGCGAGATCAGCCGCCGCGCCACTTGCCCGATGCGGCTATCGTAGAACTCTTCAAGTACATGCGAATCGAGCGGCATGAGGGCAATGCATAAAGCCTTTCCTTGGACATGAAAACGCTCTTAAGTTTGGGCTTGGTGCAGAGAAGGTGAACACGCGCTGGACGGCCCCATGAGCAAGCTCAAAATCGAACCCGTTCCCTGCCTCAAGGACAATTACGCTTACCTCGTTTACGACCGTAGCGAGGGCGTCTGCGGCGTCGTCGACGCCTCCGAAGCCGAGCCGGTCAAGCGGGCATTGGAAAGCCGCGTGCTCAAGCTCACCCATATCCTTTCGACCCATCACCATATGGACCATGTGGGCGGCAATCTGGCGCTGAAGCAGGCCTTCGGGACGGAGGTCGTGGGCGCCGCCAAGGACGCGGCGCGCATCCCCGGCATCGATACGGGGCTGAAAGAGGGCGAAGTCTTCAGTCTGGGCAGCCACAAAGCGCGCGTGCTCGAAATACCCGCGCACACCTCTCAGCACATTGCCTTCTGGTTCGAAGAGGATCGCGCGGTTTTTACCGGGGACACGCTGTTCGCCATGGGCTGCGGCCGGCTGTTCGAAGGCACGGCCGAGATGATGTGGGCAAGCCTGTCGAAACTGATGCGCTTGCCCGATGATGCGCGCATCTATTGCGGCCACGAGTACACCGAAGCCAACGGCCGTTTTGCATTGAGCGTAGAGCCCGAGAATCGCGATTTGCAGGCTCGCATGGCCGATGTGCGGGCGACGCGTGCTAGGGGCTTACCGACGATTCCCTCGACCATGGGCTTGGAAAAGAAAACCAATCCTTTCCTGCGCGCGCAGTCGCCGGAGATCCGCCATTCGCTCGGGCTCGAAGACGCAAGCAATGTCGAGGTCTTCGCGGAAACCCGCCGCCGCAAGGACAAGTTCTAGGGTTCGAGCTTAGTCGTCCGACTTTTCTCTCTTCTTCTCGTCGGCGTCGCGATGGCCGCCACCGGTGACGGCACGAGCCGTGCCGCCGACCACGGCGCCCGTCACATCGACTGTTGTTGAAACGACGGTGCCCGTCACGTGCGCGGCAGTGCGCACCACGACACACCCGCTGAGGGCGAATGCCATCGCGACGGCGGTAACGACTGCGGAAACGACGCGCATGATGATCCCTCGACAATGGCCGATTGTCGCTCGAAATACGCCGTCGTCACAAGGCGGAAGGGGTGCGATCGCGGTGGGATCGTAACCGATGGGTAAATTCGAAGATTAGATTCTTCACCTGCTGCAGGTGAAATCCTGGCCCAGCAGCATGTATTCGTTCGTTTCCGGATTGATCTGCCAGGAATTATCCGCCGGATCGGAGGTGACGACGCCCCTCGCCTCGATGCGGTCCCCGACACGGCATTGCTCCGCGTCCCGCTTCAGGACTTGCATCCACAGGCGAGCGCAGCGTTCCGGGCCAGCGAGGAAGATGTCCGCGGATTTGAACGGTTCGGGCGCGAGCTGGATTTCCAGGATGGTGCCGACAATCGTGTCGATGGTCACATAATCATCCGAGCAGAATTGTGCGCGCGACGGCGGCGCGGGAAGCAACGCCGCACCGAAGACAAGGAGTGCAAGGGCAAAACGCATGGCGTGGTCCATCCAGAGGACCATCATGTCGCCGTAAAATCGGCGGTCAGGCAAGCCCCCCGCGGCTGGCACGGAAGGCCGTCCATAGTCACACCGCCAACGTATGGGTCAGCTGTTGAATTTTTCGGCTGGACCTATGTGCACGCAAAGCCGGCGAGCGCCGACTCCCGATGGAACGGCGCTCGCAACTTCGCTAACCCGTTAAAATTG
>WNFT01005980.1_pt1 | contig 12030 bp, 10 predicted proteins | sample 5400191 | NCBI WGS metagenome assembly WNFT01 (sample SAMN13153359, study PRJNA577476) | soil metagenome | isolation source: 80 cm saprolite under Madrone tree | place: USA:California | collected 2016-06-14
GTCTTTTTAACTCTTGTATTCCTGCTGTGTGCGGTTGCGCACCGCGATAAAGAAAATCGTTTACGCGTCCGCCGTTCGGCAGACCCGGGTGTCGAAGCTTCTCGCCATACGCCGAGCGCATTACCGATGGAGCAGCGGTAGAAGATGAATGCTCTTGTGCGAACGCGCTTGCGGTCAGCAACAGAAGAACGGTCACAGCCATAGAGTTGCGCGTCATAAATATTTGGATGCAAAAAGTTTAGCGTCAGTTGACAGCGAAAGGAAGCAGCAAAATTGCGGTGATTCGCCGATCGCACAGCGTGTGAACGGGAGTCGCAAGCTTTGCTGTAAGCTCCGAAAAAGAAATCTGATTTCGACGGAAAAGTTTTGTCGATGCACGGTAGCGTACACAAGGACGAAATTCTTGCGCGAACAAGTTTTTGTGGGCTTGTGATCGAGAAAAATTTGCGTGCCAGCTGTTGAAAAAGTTTGCAATCCAGGCAGAAAAATTTTCCGGCGCATTTCGTGATTGCGATTCGCGTCGAAAGCAGTTAAGAGGTTTCTCATAAGCAGGTTACGAGAACGTTGCCGCTCATTTCTGTTCCGTTTCTTTCTGGCAAACTCACGCGCGCTTGGCATACGTACCACAAGATATGGGCGCTTTGAGAAAATCTCATCCACATTTTGCGTTTTTCTCTTGACAGGATTTTTCCCGCCGTTGATACTGCAACTCCAGATTCGGGGGATCGTGAAAGCGCCAGACGGACCCAGTCGAGGGTGACAAAGTCCGGTCTAACACGAAACTTTCCCGGGTTTTCGCTATCACAATCCAGCGCGAAGTGACTGCTCCGCGCCTTTGTACGCGCGAAGTGGCGGGCTTGCTATGAGGCTCAGCTTCTTTTAGATAGCCGATGGCAGGTCGTTTTCGTTTGCGGACGCCAGACTTGGCGCCGTAAATTCGTGCTGCAAACTTTTGCGAATCCCGGCGGCTTTCACGGAACGCGAATCGAATGGACTAATACAGTAGTTTTCTAAAAATTGTGATGCGCATGACCTCTGCAACGCAGAGGAGTAAAATAATAGGGTTCCCCCAAGTGAGCCACTGGGAACCCAGCGCTGGGAGGAACAGGATGGCAACGGTGAAGCCGGCACTTCATGGTAAAGCAGTAGAAGCGGAAGCGCGCGAGACATTTGGCCCGCAGAGTGGGTTGGTGTTTGCCCGCTTCTTCACCGATGGAAAGATTTCGCCATTCGACGCTGTCGAATGGGAAAAGCGCACTGCGCTGATTGGCAACGAAAAGGGCGCTACCATCTTCCGTCAGGACGATGTGGAAGTCCCCAAGACCTGGTCGCAGACCGCGACCAACATTGTCGCCAGCAAATACTTCCACGGCAAGCCCGGCAGTACGGAGCGCGAAGGTTCAGTGCGCACGTTGATCGCCCGGGTCGTGAATACCATCGTTCGCTGGGGTACTGAAGGCGGCTATTTCGCCGACAACACATCGCGCGATGCCTTCAAGGACGAACTGACTCATCTCCTTGTCGAGCAGAAAATGGCGGCTCGGGAACCGGCACGAATTTTTCCGCGCTGCGTGGCAGCAAGGAAACTCTTTCCGGCGGAGGCATCGCTTCCGGGCCGGTCAGCTTTATGAAGGGCTTCGACGCTTTCGCCGGCGTAATCAAGAGCGGCGGCAAGACCCGCCGCGCCGCCAAGATGGTCATCCTCAACGTCGACCATCCGGACATCGTTGAATTCATCGAGTGCAAACATAAGGAAGAAACCAAGGCCCATGCGCTGATCCGCGCCGGCTACGATTCGGCAATCGATGGCGAAGCCTACACCTCCATCTTTTTCCAGAACGCCAATCACTCGGTCCGCGTCAGCGACGACTTTATGCGTGCCGTCGAACAAGACAAAGACTGGTGGACCAAGAACGTTACCGATGGTCAGCCCGCCGAAAAGCTTCGCGCGCGCGATTTGCTCTACAAGATGGCGGAATCCACCTGGCATTGCGGCGATCCCGGCATGCAGTTCGATACTACCGTGAATCGCTGGCACACCTGCAAGACCACGGCGCGCATCAACGCCAGCAACCCGTGCTCGGAATACATGTTCCTGGACGACACGGCTTGCAACCTGGCTTCACTCAACCTGATGAAGTTTGTCACTTCCAGCGGCCAGTTTGACGTGGAAGCGTACAAGCACGCGGTTGACGTCACCATCACCGCGCAGGAAATTCTGGTCGACTTCGCCAGCTACCCGACGCCAAGGATCGCTGAAAATTCTCATAATTTCCGGCCGCTGGGGTTAGGCTACGCCAATCTTGGCGCACTACTGATGTCCATGGCCCTACCATACGATTCCGATGAAGGCCGCGACGTCGCCGGGGCCGTCACCGCGCTCATGTGCGGCGAAGCTTACGCACAGTCTGCGCGCGTTGCGGAAAGAATGGGTCCGTTCCCAGGCTACGCCGTCAACCGAGAGGCGATGATTGACGTCATCCGCATGCATCGCGACTCCATGCGAGGCATCAATCCGGCGCATGTGCAGCCGGATCTACTGCTTGCAGCGCAGCATTCCTGGGACGACGCTCTGAAACTAGGCGAAGAGCACGGCTTCAAGAATTCCCAGGTCACCGTTCTTGCTCCCACCGGCACCATCGGCTTCATGATGGATTGCGACACGACCGGCATCGAGCCCGACCTCGCGCTCGTGAAATATAAAAAGCTTGTGGGCGGCGGCTTGATCAAGATCGTCAACAACACTGTTCCCCAAGCAATGATAAAACTTGGCTATACGCCGGAACAGACGAGCGAGATCGTCGCCTACATTGATAAGCACAGCACCGCCGAAGGCGCGCCGCACTTCAAGGCAGAGCATCTGCCCGTGTTCGATTGCTCGCTCGCTCCCGCGGGTGGCGGCCGTTCGATCTCCTGGACCGGCCACGTCAAAATGATGGCGGCAGCGCAGCCGTTTCTTTCTGGCGCGATCTCCAAGACCATCAACATGCCGGAAGAATCCACGATCGAAGACATCATGGATGCCTACATGGAGGCTTGGAAACTCGGACTCAAGGCCGTCGCGATTTACCGCGATAATTCCAAGAAGTCGCAGCCACTCAATGCCGGCGGCGAGAAGAAGGACAGCACTGCCGTTGCAGCGGCGGTTGCCACGTCGGTTGTCGTGCCCATGCAGCGCGAACTCTTCGCGCGCGCGCAACGCGAAAAGATGCCCGCGGAACGTGCATCCGTCACGCATAAGTTCAGCGTTGGCGGCCACGAAGGCTACATCACTGTCGGCCTGTACGAAGACAATCGCCCCGGCGAAGTGTTCATCAAAATGTCCAAAGAAGGCTCGACGCTTTCCGGCGTCATGGACGGCCTGGCGCTCACCATCTCCATCGGCTTGCAATACGGAGTGCCGCTCAAAGCGTTCGTGGACAAACTCCTCAACACGCGCTTCGAACCCGGCGGCATCACTGCCAACGCCAACATCCGCTTTGTTTCTTCGGTGCTCGATTACATCGCGCGCTGGCTCGGTGGCCGCTTCATTTCTACGGACTACCTCAAGCTCAACGGCGCGCTGCCGGAAGTGATCGCCACTGCGCCGATGCAAACCACTCTGGCCATGCCGCCTGCCATCAAGGCATCGGAGCCCTCCAGCTCCCGCACACCGAGCAACGCCCACGAAGGTGCGCCAACCTGCAGCGAGTGCGGCATGTTGATGGTGCCGAACGGCGCCTGCTACAAATGCGAAAACTGCGGCAGCACGAGCGGGTGCAGTTGAAACGGCCTATTCAGGAGCGAGACACGCGATGAGCGCCTCCGCCCCCCGCACAGCCTTAACGCTGGATGTCGCGGTTCAGCAAACGCGTGCTTTCCTTAACATCGTCCGCCATGGTACCGGACCTCGCGCGGTCTATGTGCTCACTTACCATCGTCTTGATGGCATCAGCGCAAAACCGAAACCGCTTCTCGCCGAAGGCGCTCAGCCGCTGCTCGATCTTCTGGACCGCATTGGCGTGGATTTCCGTCGCAGCGAAGTCCGCGGCGCCCTTGAGGATATTCTTCGCCTGGGTTCCGCGAACATCCCCAACCTCTGGCTCAGCGAGGAAGAAATGCTCGAGAAAGGCCTGATCGAAGGCTGAGCTTAACGGCGCCGATAGTCTCTTCGATGAATTCGCCAAGGGGCATCGCCCCGACGGGGCATCGTTGCTCGATACTGCTAGGTCCCTGGACTGCGACTGCGGTCGGCCACGACGGTTATTTGAAGATCCTGGGCGAACCGTACGATGTCCTCCGTGAAATTTTTGCGGCGCAGCCTTTCAAGAAGACCGACCGGTGAGTGTGCTACAAAAATTTGAGTGACCTGACTGCGGCGCGCGAAGTCCACCACTGTTTTGGCGATGTCGGCACCAGCGAGGATTCGCGTTTCGATCTGTAGGCTTCGCGCGAAGCGAAGATGTTTCTCTACCGCCTGTCGTTCCTCGACCGGTAATTGCGACAATTCGGGCGTCTGGTGCACAAAGAGCGCCGTGCAATCGGCATGAAGGTAGTCGGCAACGCGGCGTCCTCTACGAATGAGCATGGCGGTCGAAGCATCGGCAGTGATATGGATGAGGATGCGCTCTTTCGGCTGGTTGTCGGCGGTTCCGGCGGGACGCGCCTCGGAAATCCGAGGGACCTGAAATCCGCGCGTTTCATCGTAAGCGGATTGCCTGAGATCCACCTCATGAGCCGCCTGGCGAAGCGTCAACTCACGGAGTGCGCCCAAATTGGAACCCTTGAAAAATCCGCTAAGCGCCTTGTCCACCATTTCCGGCTTGTAAACCGCTCCGCGCTTTAGGCGGTTGAGCAACGCATCGGGCGTGACATCGACTGCTACAATTTCTGCCGCATGGCGAACGATCCCGTCCGGCACCGTTTCGCGTACCTGGATGCCAGTGATCTGCCATACCTGATCGTTGAGGCTTTCGATGTGCTGGACGTTCATCGTGGTCCACACTTCGATGCCAGCATCCAGCAGCACTTGAACATCTTCCCAACGCTTGGTACGAGTCGAACCAGGGATGTTGGTGTGCGCCAGTTCATCGACCAGCGCGACGCCTGGCGTGCGCCGCAATACTGCGTCCGTGTCCATTTCCTCAAATGTTTTGCCACGGTATTCGATCTTGCGATGAGGCACAATCTCGAGACCCTGGGCCTGCTCGATCGTGTCGGGACGCGCGTGCGGTTGGAAATAGGCAAGGACTACGTCAACTCCGCGTTCCGCGGCCGCGTGACCGTCAGCGAGCATCTGGAAAGTCTTCCCGACGCCCGCCGCATATCCCAAACAGACTTTTAGACTGCCTCGTGGAGTGTCCGCAGACGCAGGCATGTGTAGAGATTAATGGGGGAAGACTCGGACGTCGATGCCTTCCGCCGCGCGAATGAGGCGCAGCACAGGATCACCGAAGATACGGTCCCGCCACCTGTTCTGGGCGCTATGTCCGATAAAAATCTGCGTGATGCGTTTCTCACGAGCGAACCGATATCGGATCGTCGCTTTCGAGCACTTCGGTCGACGCACCGGCCTTTTTGGCCGCATCGAAATACTTACGAATCGTGACTCTGTCTCTTTTGGAGCGACCGGGCTCGCACACGTACACCGCGTAGAGTTCACCCTGAAAACGTTCTTTGTTGCGCTCCCCGCTTTCAATCATTGCCGGAGCATTGGAATGCGGCGTCATGCAAACGAGGAAGCGTTCGTGTGTCCCAAACACCGGCTCAATTCCGTGCGCATGAACATAGGACTCCAGTTGCGCGTCTACCACTTCGGCAGTCAGCAGCAGGGCGAGTTCGCGAAGTTCAGAGAGCTGGCGTTCCTGGGAGTTGCTGATTCCCTTTGCAGTGAGCTTTTCTCCCTGCCGCCAGAGGCAGAGGTCCGGTGGCACATCCACGATCACGATGTCATCGGCGGCGAGCAGGAAGGACTTCGGAATAGTCTCGGCGGTGTTCTTGCCGGTGATCGCGTGAACTTTTTCCTTGTACTCCTCGACATGAAGCAAGTTAACGCTCGACAAGACGGAGATCCCGTTGCGCAAAAGCTCTTGAACATCCTGCCAACGATAAGCGTACCGGCTTCCGGGTGGGTTTTGGGCGGCGAGAGGATCAATGACGCAGACTTGCGGCGCGCGGCGGAGAATCGCATCGAGATCGATGGCTTGACTCTCGGAAGTCTGTAGTGTTGGGATTGGCTCCAGTTTCCGCAAGATTGCCTGAACTTCCTCGGATTGCTGTCCCTGAACCGCGCCTACAACAACATCTTCTCCGCGCTCATGGCGCCGTCGCGCCTCATCGAGCATGCGATAGGATTTGCCTACACCTGGCGCGTAACCCAGAAAAATCTTGAGCTTCGCACCCCAACGCTTACTCTCCTCCGCTTGTACCTGCTTGAGGAGACGCTCGGGACTCGGCCTGGGAAGATCGGATACGCGCATTGCGTCAGTGTAAACCGCCAAGCAGAGGTCCCGCAACGTAAAGGCACGAACGTGGATTGGAGGCAAGTAGCCGAGAAACTTGCGAGCGCAATACGCGGGTGAATTAATGCCGTCGTTTTCTATTTGTGAGTGCGATCACCTTCTGAAAGCTGCGTCATGGAGCCTTATGCCGGCTGTTCCTCACTGATCGGGCTCACGGAGATGATTCGAACTTGGCGTCGGGCCGTGTCCACAAGCGCTTTCACCCTTACGGTTTCCTAACAAATCCCTCAGGACTTTCTGAGGCGCCTTTTCCTAGGATATTGACGGATCGTAAAGTCGACGAGAGAGACGAGAGAGAGGAAAAGCGGTGTCAAATAATTTGCAAGGTGTTGATCAGGAATTCGTTGGTCACTGTAGTGTGTGCGGTTGTGTTACCGAGTTGGTCGAACTTCCAGGAAGGATCGACAAGTTTTGTCTTGAATGCAGCGGAGATGTGGCAACGGCCATCCTGTTGACTACGGAAATAGATGCCGCAACGCTCAGCGGCAGAAATACAAACGAATTGGTATCTGAATTTGCTCAGATCACCAACCGGATACTCGAGCGATCGCAATCCACAGAATTAGGACTCTAACCGGGAGTTCTGTGTCCCGTGATGGCAACGGCGGCGGGAGCATCTTGCGTTCGCGCGCGGGGCTGACCATTCACGAAAGAATTGTCGGTCGTGCGCGCAACGGAAACGTCAATGTTCGTCGCGTCGAGCGGAAGCTGGCCAAGATCACAAGACGATGAAGAGAAAATACATAATCACTCATAAGAAAGTCGTGAGCAACTTCAGCAAAGAGCGGATGTGACAAATCGATTTCTTGAATCGGTCGGAGAATTATGGCTCTCCATCACGTCCGAGCTATGTCCTTATTTTTCTGTGACTTTACATCGCTAAACTTACGAAATTTTAATGAATCGCTCAGGACTTTCTGATGGCCATTTCGCTATGTTGATACTCGCGGTGGAACGCATTGTTCCCTGCGGGCCATGACTCTCATCGTCTTAGCAGCGACTTGCTTACTAGCGTGCGTGTTTCTTCTGTTCGTTCTCTTTCAATGGACTCGAGATACAAAGCGCAAGACAACAACTCGCACTGCGGTGGACAACGCAGCAGGCGGCAGCAAGCAAAAAACCAGGCCCCAAGTCGCTGCTCGAGCATCTACTGAGAAGCACGACCGCTTTTCGGGGAAGTCGCGCTGGGCCCAGAGCAGGAGCAGTCAGTCGCGTGGTTGCGGGTCTGGATGCAACGAATGCGAAAGGACTGCGTACGAGAAGGTTGCTAGATCGTTGAGATCGAGCAAAAGAACCTAGGAGAGAAGAATGCGTATTTTCGAATGGAAGAAAGTTGTGTGCCTGATGTTGGTTGGCTTGTGTTCCGTGGGCTCGGTGCGCGCGTTTGCGGACGATGATCGCAAGGACAATCCCCCAACCAAACCAGCGACAACGAATATCGAATCGCCCGCTCCCTTGACGGCGCGCGAGCGCATGCTGCTGGATCGAGTGGAGCAACTTGAAAAACGTGTTGCCGACCTTGAAGGTAAGACGGACGCTACTGCAGTTTCTGGTGCGGACGCGGCCGCGAAGCAGCCGGCCTCAACCACTCCCGTAGCCTCGACTACCGGAGTGGCCGCACCCGTCGCAACATCGGGCGTCACGCCAGCGAACCCGGATCTGTTTTCGAAGGGCAGCGCGGCGGCAGTTGAGCCGCAAGCCACTGACAAAGGCAAGCTAGCCACAACCAAGACACCTGCGAGCGAGCCGTTTGCGTTCGCGGATTTCACGTGGCTGAACGGAAATCCTCGAACCAAACAAGTCCCGCTGGACACGAAATTCTTCACACCGGAAATCAGAGCTGACGTCGACTACGTCTACGACTTTGCGCATCCCAAAGACGATACGATTGGCGGTTCGAGCGAGATTTTCAGGTCCAGTGAAGTCCAAGTTACTCAACTGGGCGTCGGCGGCGACTTTCACTACGACAATGTGAGAGCGCGGCTGATGACGCAGTTCGGATTGTATTCGGAGACCACGCCGCGCAACGACGCGAGTCCTGCGCGCGGGCAGTGGAACCTGGCCGATGCCTACCGATATCTTTCGGAAGCCTACGGTGGCTATCACTTCAACGTACTGCATGGCGTGAATGTGGATGCGGGTATCTTCATGTCGTATGTCGGCTTATTCAGCTACTACCAGTTCGACAACTGGGCGTACCAGCCTTCCTATGTTTCGTCCAACACGCCATGGTTTTTCAATGGTGTGCGCGTGCAAATCTTCCCGACCGAGCATTTGAAAATCGAACCGTGGTTCGTGAACGGCTGGCAATCCTACGGGCGATTCAACAACCGGCCGGGTTTTGGAATGCAAATTCTATATCGGCCGAACGGATGGCTGTCGGTTCTCGGCAATCAGTACCTGTTGGGGGAGGACGCGCTGAACACCCCTGGCCGCGTACGCTATCACACGGACGACAGTATTCAGATCAAGTACTACGACAAGCCCGAAAATTTTCTGGACAAGATGGCTTTCTCGCTCACCGGTGATATGGGATGTGAACATGGCGGTGGTGTTAGCTGTGCCGGAAATTCCGCGAAGGGCCCCAAACAAAGTTTTCTGGGATACATGTTTTACAACCGATTCTGGTTTGACAACGACCGTTACGGACTGACCATCGGCGGCGGACAAATCAATAATCCGGGGCGGTACCTGGTTTTGCTTCCTCCGATTAACGGAGCGACTGCGACTTCGGGAACACCGTACTTCACGGAAAATCCCGGTGACCCGTACAAAGCATGGGACGTATCCGGAACCTTTGACTGGATGCCAAGCCAGTACATTACTTTCCGGTGGGAGTACAACCATCGGGCGGCGAACGTTCCGTACTTTTCAGGATCGGGAGGCGTGACGCCTCCGGGTGGCAATACGGGAACACCGGGGTCACTTGTGTGCCTCAACGGTTTCACAACTTGCAACGGATCGCCAACAAACACCTGGTTCCCGGATCTCCGCAAGACCGAAAACCGAGTGACCATTGCCATCCTGGTGAAGTTCTAAACAGAGATTGGTATTTCGATCTTGGACGGCTTGTGCCATGGCGAATGGCCTTGGCACGAGCGGCATAAGCAAACGAGGAGGAGAGAGACAACTCATGCTGGACATCGTTTTCATCGCAGCAACGGCACTGTTTTTTACGGTTGGAGTTTTCTACGTTCGCGGCTGCGAACGCTTGAAGTGAGGAGTGAACTTATGCATGCAGGCGATGCGGCACTGCTGGTGATTTGCGCGCTGCTCTTTGGCTATCTGCTATACGCCCTTTTGAAAGCGGAGGAGTTCTAGTCGATGACCGCAAATGGCTGGTTTCAAATTGGATTTTTTCTCCTGGTAGTCTTCGTGATCACGAAGCCGCTGGGCGTTTTCATGGCGCGAGTGTTCAGCAGGGAAAAGACATTTCTCGATCCCTTACTCCGGCCGATCGAGAAACTCGTGTACCGGCTGACGGGTGTGGACGAGAAACGCGAGATGCGTTGGACGGAATACGCCATAGCCATGCTGCTGTTCAGCGGCGTGTCCATGGGTTTGCTCTATCTAATCGAGCGTACGCAGAAATGGCTGCCGCTGAATCCGCAGAAGTTCGGCAATCTGGAACCGGGGTTGGCCTTTGGCACAGCGGCGTCGTTCACGACCAACACCAACTGGCAGGTTTACTCCGGCGAATCCACGATGAGCTATCTCACGCAGATGGCGGGGCTTGCTTATCACAACTTTGCTTCGGCTGCGGTCGGCATCGTTCTTGCGATCGTAGTGATCCGCGGGATCGCTCGAAAGGAAACGGACAAGCTCGGAAATTTCTGGGTCGATACGACGCGTTGTCTTTTGTGGGTATTGCTTCCGGTCTGCTTGATGGGTTCGCTGATCCTGGTGTCCGAAGGCGTCGTGCAGAATTTGAAGGCGTATACGACCGTCGAGCTGATTCAGCCATACACCGCTCAGGTCACGGGTTCGGATGGCAAGACCACGACGCAAACGGTGACTCAGCAAGTGATCGCGCAGGGGCCCGTGGCTTCACAGGAAGTGATCAAGGAATTCGGCACCAACGGCGGCGGATTTTTCAACGCCAACAGTGCTCACCCTTTTGAGAATCCGACTCCGCTGTCGAATTTCTTCGAAATGGTGCTGATTTTTGGCATTCCCTCCGGGTTGACCTACACGCTCGGCCGGATGACTGGATCGCAACGTCACGGCTGGGCAGTCTGGGCGGCGATGGCTTTCCTGTTTTTTGCCGGCGTGACGGCGGCCTATTGGGCGGAAGCACGAGGTAATCCTCTTCTTGCCGGGACCGACCAGCATGCAACGGCGCTGCACTCCGGCGGAAACATGGAAGGCAAGGAAGTGCGGTTCGGCATCGCGAACTCCGCACTGTTTGCTACGGTCACGACCGACGCCAGTTGTGGCGCCGTGAATGGCATGCATGACTCTTTCACGCCGCTCGGAGGAATGGTTCCGTTAATCAATATCATGCTCGGTGAAGTTGTTTTTGGCGGAGTTGGCGCTGGCCTTTACGGAATTTTCGTTTTCGTCGTGCTCGCCGTGTTCATTGCGGGTCTGATGGTCGGGCGAACGCCAGAGTACCTCGGCAAGAAAATCGAAGTTTACGACGTCAAGATGGCCATGCTCGCCGTTCTTATTTTGACATGCACGATTCTGATTTTTTCCGCCATCTCCGTGGTCAAACCCTATGGCACTGCGGGCATAACGAACCCTGGGCCTCACGGATTGTCCCAAATCCTCTACGCGTATGTGTCATCGACGGGGAACAACGGCTCGGCGTTCGGCGGGATCAACGCCAACACCATGTGGTACAACACGACGACCGCCACTGCTCAACTGCTTGGGCGATTCTTCATGATTATTCCGGTGCTCGCTATCGCCGGAAGCCTTGCCAAAAAGAAAATCGTTCCCGAATCCGCTGGCACCTTCCCTGTCACAGGCGGCCTATTTACTGGTTTGCTCGTCTCGACCATTTTGATCGTGGGCGCTCTTACCTTCTTCCCGGCTCTTAGTCTCGGGCCGATTCTCGAACATTTGCTGATGAACGCAGGAAAGGCTTTCTAAGGTACCCATGGACCCGGTCGCTCAAATTAGAAAAAAATCGCTCGCCGATAGCGCCATCCTTTCGCGGGCTATTTTAGATTCGTTTCGCAAGTTGAATCCACGGACGATGGTCAAAAACCCCGTGATGTTCGTTGTCGAAGTGGGTGCTGTATTGACGACGATCCAGCTCGCATGGAACGCGTCGCACCACGCTGGAGAGTTTGGGTTTGGGCTGCAGATCACGTTGTGGCTCTGGTTCACCGTGCTGTTTGCCAACTTTGCCGAAGCCATGGCCGAGGGCCGCGGCAAGGCGCAGGCTGACACGTTACGAAAGGCGCGGGCCGAAACACAGGCTCATCGTTTGCGGAGTGACGGTAGCACTGAGGTTGTGGTCAGTTCGAAACTGCGCTCCGGTGACATCGTCGTCGTTACGGCAGGCGATTTCATCCCCGGA
>WNFT01004611.1_pt1 | contig 12029 bp, 10 predicted proteins | sample 5400191 | NCBI WGS metagenome assembly WNFT01 (sample SAMN13153359, study PRJNA577476) | soil metagenome | isolation source: 80 cm saprolite under Madrone tree | place: USA:California | collected 2016-06-14
ACCTCTCGACCGCGCATGCCGATGCGCACAGGGGTCGCTTGCACTGCCTCCTGGATGCGCTTGGCCACCAGTTCCGCCCCATGCTGTTCAGCACGAATGACCGCCGTCATGATGCCAGGTCCATTGATCGAGAGTTTGTCTTCTTTGTGCAGCCTGCTCCGCAGCACCGGTACGAGCTTGCGGGCCGCCTCGGTCGCCTCACGCTCTTCACGCTCAGGGTTGCCATCATATGCTCCCTCAAGCATGAGGCGAAAGACGATCACGCTCTGCGCGTTACACATCCGGCGCACGTGATACTGGCCTGCCTCCAGGTCCTTGGTCGAGTCCACCATGTCCCAGATGTGATGGTCACGCTTCCGACGGTAGTCGTAGTAGCCTTGCAAGCGGGCATAGCCCTCCAACAGGAGGGCACCCAGCGTCCACAGCACATGTTTAGGAGGATGCAGCGTAAAGTCGCGGCAGGCGAGCAGCTGGCGCACAATGGGACCGGCTTGCATCGTCGCGGCTGCGTAGTTCTGCTGCTCCCGGGTTTGCAAGTGTCCTGCGTAGATACGACGGCGCTGCTTCAGAAAATCACGGATGGTAAGCGGACCTTTGTTATAGACAATACACGCAGGTTCATAGAGCAACTGATAGCCGAGTTGCGAAATGAGGGCCTGAATAGAGATTTCATCCACGGCGCTGGTGGTGGGGATCCCTGAGATGACATTGCGGAAGGCAATCACTTCCCCAAGCTTGGGGTGGATGCGCGCCAGGCGATCATGTAAGCGCCAGAGCAGGTGCACCGCATAGCCCATAAAGGTGGCCGGGTCATTCACCGGCACGGGACGCCCGCCCACCATCCCGATCTGTGGGTCCTGGAAAGGGGCACACAGGTAGTTTAGAGCAGCGTCCTCAGGGAGCACATCAGCACCGATTAAGACGACGATGGGGCTGCGAGCCTGCTTGAGAAACAGGTTAATGGCAGAGGCTTTGCCCTCACGTTTCTCTTGGATACACAAGCGTACGCGCGGCTCCTGGAGCGCAATGGCAGCGACAAGCGGGACGGTGCGGTCGGTGCACCCGCTGGCAACGACGATCACTTCCTCGATGCGCACGGACGGGCCGTGTTGGTGGAGCACAGCGTGGATGGTGCGGCCAATGTTGGCCTCTTCATTATGCGCCATAATGCCGACGCTGCACCCGGCGCATCCGTCGCCTGGCTGTACCTGCCAGCCCCCCGGCAGTGATCGAACCTCATGCAAGGTCTTCGTTGCCATACAGCCAACTCTCTTTCTTTACAATAGCAAAGATATTTAATTTTTATTGTTATTACATAAAAACAGTATGATGCGTAGTAGCTATACAAGCAACCTTCCAATGGTTCAGGAAAATATGCTTTCGTATCCACTTTTTACTTGACAATATTGGCCGGCCACATGTTGATGTTCAGCCCAAACTCCTCTGTGAACCACACTCTATCGCTACTGTCTATGAGCAGTCCATCATAGGGATGGGCATTGCTGTACGGAAGCGTTCGCACCACTACCTGCCCACTCGCGGGCACAAGATACCCCACGCGCTGGCTGAGCGCGTCAGTAAACCAGACATTGCCCTTGTTATCGAGATAAATGCCGGAGATATGCGTTCCTGGACAGGACGTGGGGGATGAGCAGGTGCCCTGATTGACGACAAAACTTATACTATTTCCAGACCGCGGATCGAATTCGCCAATATTGCCACCAAACCCTCCACTGTACCAGACGTTCCCTGCCCGGTCCGTGGTAATCAGGTGCGGACGTATAGCGCCTACAGCATGTTCTGTTATCTTAATAGTTCCAGACGTAGTGGGGGTAAAGCTTCCAATCTGATCAACTCCTGGTGCATTCTCGGTGAACCAGACTGTTCCATGGGGATCGACCGTGATGCCGTAAGGATTGCTAGCCGGTGTAGGAATAGGATTTTCTACCAACGTGTCAGTGCGCGGGTCGAAGAAACCGATGTCATTCGTGCCAAACTCGGTGAACCAGAGGTTTCCATGGGTATCGAAAGTCAGGTCATAGGGCGAACTCCCTTGGCTCAACTGCCATTGTTGCCAGCTCTGGTCCTGCGGATCAAATTCGCCTAGCGCATCACTGCTGGGTTGAGTAAACCAGACATCCCCATTCCCATCTACAGCCACAAAGAGCGGGCTCGAGTAATCGGCCGGCTCGCTGTAATTCGCAATCAAGTTGCCATCGGAGAGCGCGTATTGGCCAAGAACACCCTGTATGGCTGACGCACACTTGTTGGGGTTCGGGGTGCATCCCGGCTCCGCCACCCAGACAAACCCATGTACGTAATCAAGAGCTACTCCCCATGGCGTTAACGCTGTAGCTACCTGACTTGCTACCATTGAGAGCGTGCGATGTGAAGAAAACGGCACCTCTTCCGATCGATGCACGGAATAGGGCGGTGTGTGGACCACTTTCGGTTGCTCAGTACGAGCGAACCCGGATCTGAATAGCAAGAAGGAGCTTGTGACAGCAATAATTAGAAGCAGCGCCAGCACAATGCTAATTACAGTTCTCTTACTCATAGCAATACCCGATGCTCTTCCTTACCCGTGTAGTCAGGACTTCTCGAGAAGCGGGAATACCCGGCGCCCTGCAAATGGGCCAGTTGCTCCTTTGCCCCCAAAAAGTACTTTCGAATAGCCCTGCCAGATACTCATACGTATTGGACGCCATGGTATAACATGTTATAGTATGAAATGTATAAGCCCATTAAAATATCTCATTGTTTTTTCAGTTTTTTGAGGAATTCTTTATGTCTACATTTAATCAGGGCGAAACTCCCCGGGTTTGTCCTCGCTGCAAAGCGATACTCCCGCCAGGCGAGGCTACTTGTTATAGTTGTGGCTTTCAGATTGCTCACGTACAGCCAAATAGTACCACTCAACCTACTCAGTCGCACCTCCCGCCTATAACAGGAAAAGATCGATCACGCATACACTATCAAGCGGCATTTATTTATTTTATTAGCGTTTTTCTCGTGATCGTTTTATTTGGATACTTGCTACTTCATTCCGCCGGAATATCACTCTCGACGTTTTTACCACACGGGGCTGCCACTCCCTCTACGGTAGCCTACCCCACGCCGAAAGGGCCTGCCCTCCTTTCAGACAATTTTCTCAGTGATGCATACGGATGGAATCTCCAAGGTTCTCCGGGAAATTACGTAGTCACCTTAGGCAATGGCGGGCTGACCCTGGAGATAGATCAGCATAACCTACTCTGGGAGCTGTTACCCGGCGAGCGAGTCTACAGCAATTTTATACTCACGGTGAACGCTGTGCTTTCCCGGGGAGACCAGAATGACGGCTATGGTGTCTATATTCGTGGCACTGCAAATCAAGCGAGCGACCTGGCCACATATTACCGCTTTGAACTATATGGTGATGGGTCCTACGCCATCTTTAAGGGGACGCTAGACACCAGTGGCCACTCTACCAGTACAAAAATCGTGGATTATACGTTGAGCCCGGCTATTCAAAAACAAGGCAAGCTCAATCACATCATGATCATCGCTCAGGGCGCCACGCTGTCCTTGATTGTCAATGGTCAGCTTCTCAAGGCGATTTCAGATCGTAGTTACGCCAGTGGGTCTGTAGCGCTCTTTGTCTCCAATCTTCCCCAGGCAAAGCCCAGCGCTCAGGTACAGTTCTCCCAGTTCGCCATTTACCCGGCTCATGCTTAGCAAAGGGCGGAAAACAAGGAGTCGAGCCTCCTTAGATCAGGCCATGGCGCATGGCTTGTGCGACAGCCTGTGCCCGGTCGGTGACCTGCAACTTGCGGTAGACCTCCTGCATCTTGCGCTTGACCTGCACCTCACTCCAGTACATGTGCTTGCCGATCTCTTTATTCGTCCGGCCTTGCGCTGCCAGCCGCACTAACTCGATGTGTGTCGTGCTCAGTCCCCAATTCAAGCGATTCTGCTCCTGAGCCAGGCGATGAAACTCGATCACGACCTGGGTCACCGCCTGGGTTTCACCCAGCACGCGCTCACCACACTTCACCGCGCGCAGCGCCCTACGTAAATCTTCAATGGACAAGGTTTTTTGCAAGTAGCCATGCACGCCGATGCGGACGGCATCGAAGAGCAGTTGTTCATCATTGGAGCCGGCGAATAACACGATGCGCGTCTCGGGGGAAGTGCGCAGCAACTGTTTGGCAACATCCAGGCCGCCAGAGGTGCCCAGACCGATATCGACTAAGACAATATCAGGCTGGAGCTCTATGGTAAGCGAGAGGGCTCCTTGCTCCTCTTCGGCCTCGCCGACGACTTCGAAGTCTTGCTCCTCATTGAGCAGCACGCGGATGCCCTGGCGCAGAAGCACATGGTCATCGACGACCAAGACACGGATGGGGGAAGCAGCTTTTGGCGCTGCGATTTGTGTCTGCATGGCCTTTATCTTCTCTTGACTCAGCTAGTGAACCCTAGTTTTCATCACACACCAGCGCAGCTACTACTGGCGCTAGTGACACCACCGGCACGATGGCGAGGTTCTTAGACAGGGAGGGAGCACCAATACAAAAGCAAACAAACTGGTATCATTATCATGTGTAGCATTTAGTGGTGCATTTTTGGTTTTGATTTTGGTTTAAATTTGGTTTAGATACGGCAGCAATAAAATGTCCTGGTAAAGAAATCTATACCCTTGCACTTTATATTATCCTGTGGGTTACGGACCTTACTTTTGGCCAGGGTGTGTGAACGTTCCCGAAAACTACGGTAGTGTTCCTGATACCCGCAAGGGGTATCACTACATTTCAGGCTAAGAACGGCCAAAATGTAGTGACAGGGCTTGCCCCTGTCAGGATCATTCACAGGCTCTGTACTTTTGGCTCAATCTGTTTCATATTGTACTTAGATATGCTAAGATGTACCTGTCAGGAAACTCAACCTGGCTTCCGATACGCTAGAAGCAGGATACATACGCATGCTCGAAAGACTTTTCAGCAGGGCAAGAATTATTCTACTGATCTTACTTCCCATCATCATATTACTCGTCGTTGGCGGGGCGCGAATCCTTGCTCCTCAGACTCCGGCCCTGGTAATGATCTATCCTGACTCTCTCCAGTCTCAACAATCATCCGCTCCTCCCCGCTTCCTGCATGGAAAGGTTGCCTCACTGGGCTGGATTGTTGGACGCGACTGCCAGCGAGGTATGCAAGCATACCTACAGACCGCCAGTACGAATCCTGATGCCGCCCTGGTCGGTACAGGCTGGGTGGATCCCACGAACGGCCAGCTAATCAACGGCCAGAGTAACAATTGCGTGCCCGGCAGTCTCAGCATGGATAATGTCGTGCAACTCGTGCATAGTAAAGGAGGCATGGCTTATCTGACCATAACGATGGAGACCGATGGTACATCGCAAGCATGGACCTCCCAGCAGCAATCAGACTACATCGCTACAGCTACAACCAACCAGAGTTATATTGATGTGATCGTACACGAGGTTATACGGGCCAACTACGATGGGGTCATTATGGATATGGAAGCCGGTGACGCTAACTATCCAAATATCCAGCAACTCTTCGCTGAATACAATCAGCGCGTCTGGGCTACACTGAAACCTCTGCATAAATTTTATGGCATCGCGCTCATTCACAAACTCAGCGACCACGACGACTACTATCATCTCAACGCTTTCGAGAACTGGTCTCTCCTCGCTCATGATGCTGACTTCGTCGTTATCATGGCCGTCGACCAGTCCTTTTTCACCCCGGGACCGACGGTAAGCATTCCCTGGCTCAAACAACTCCTGGCGTATGCCCTCAAAACTATGCCCGGCATGCTGCCGCGCGCCATCTGGGAACTGCCGCTCTACGGCGCTAGCTGGCGTTTAGAGGGAGGTCAATGGGTCTTTGATACCGGTGTAACTTACCAGGATGCTCAGGCACTTATTTCACAGATACCTCCCTCACAAATTGATGCCACGGCCAGCAATCTGAATGATCCTACCTCTGCCCATCTTGTCTATACAGACTCATCCGGCGTTGAACATTCTATGTGGTATCATACGGCAAAAAACCTCTATTACGTCATTACGAACTTCAAATCTATTTTGCAGCAGGTGCCCCAATTTAGGAACAGTCACCTGCAGATTGCCGTCTGGTATCGTGCAACGTGGGAGCCAGGCGATTTATGGCCCATGATCGATAATGTTTTGCCGAACGCCTAGTGCAAAATCAATTGATCTACTCGGTAATCCGGTGTATAGTGTATCCTGTGAAAGGGCGTGTGGAGTTGTGTGGCCTCACCCCCTGGCCCCCTCTCCATCAAAGATGGAGAGGGGGAAAAGGTGACTGCTCGATCCGCTTTGAGGATACTGCAATAGAAAGGACTTGCCGATTTGGCTGAAAAACTACGGTTCGGCATTGTCGGATGTGGGGTAATCGGCCCCACCCATGCAGAGGCGATTGCCAGTCTACCCGATGCACAGCTCGTCGCTGTAACTGATACCGATGCTGAGAAAGCACAAAAACTGGCAGCCAGGTACGGAGCCACGCCCTATACCAGCCTTCAGACCATGCTGGAGCATGAGCAACTTGACGTCGTTAACATCTGCACTCCCAGCGGCATGCACGGCGAGCACGCCTGCCTGGTCATGCGCTCAGGGCGGCACGTAATCATAGAAAAACCGATGGAGATTAGCCTCTCCGCAATCGACGAGATGCTGCGTGTGCAACAGGAAAACCATGTCAAGCTTGCAGTCATCAGCCAGCACCGCTTCGATCCCGCCAGCCTTCAGGTGCACAACCTGCTTCAGGAAAAGGCTTTTGGCAGACTGGTGCTCGGCAACGTCATCGTACCATGGTGGCGCTCGCAGGCATACTACGACAGCGGCACCTGGCGCGGTACCTGGCGACTTGACGGCGGAGGCGTCTTGATGAACCAGTCCATCCACTCTGTCGATCTCCTCCAGTGGTTTATGGGCCCGGTCAGGAGTATTTACGCCTATACCGACACGCTGGCACATCGCATGGAAACAGAAGACGTGGCAGTCGCCGTCCTGCGCTTTGCCAGCGGAGCAGCCGGTACGATTGCCGCAACGACAGCAGCTTACCCCGGCGTCACCACCCGCATCGAGATCTTTGGCGATCGGGGATCGGCAGTAATCGAGGATGACAGCCTGAGCTACCTGCACCTTGCACGCGATGACAACCAGGAGATTGGGGCTTACGGGGCCAATCTAAAGGAGAATGAAAGCCAGCGATCCGTTGGTTCCGCAGCCCAGAATCCAGCCGCAATCTCGTTCAGAGGTCACGCTTTGCAAATTGCTGATATGATCCGCGCCATTCGAGAAGACGGTGTCCCACTTGTCGATGGCTACGCCGCGCGTCGTCCGGTCGAGATCATCCTGGGTATCTACGAATCGGCCCGTACACATAAGGAGGTAATACTTCCATGATTCGCCTTTCTGCCTTTGCTGACGAGATCTCCGCCGACCTGGATGAGCAGATCGCTGTGCTGCGCAGTGAAAACATCCACTACCTGGATTTGCGGGGTGTTTGGGGCACGAACGTACTTGACCTCACCGATCAGCAAGCAGCAGAGATCAAGCGCAGCCTGGATGCCCACAAGATTGGAGTAGCTGCCATCGGCTCCCCTATCGGCAAGGTACCCATCGATAGCCTTTTCGACGAGCACTTAGAGCGTTTCGAGCGTGCAATCAAACTGGCTCAATTTTTCCAAACGCCTTTTATACGCATCTTCTCCTTCTATCCACCCCAGGGTACTGCAGACTCTACCGATCCGGCTGAATGGAGAGCTGAAGTGTTCAGGCGCTTGCGCGAGTTGACCGCGCGGGCACACGCAGCGGGTGTTACCCTGCTGCACGAGAACGAGAAAGATATCTACGGCGATACCATCGCCCGTTGTGTTGACCTGGTGAAGAACATCGCCGATCCACATTTCCAGGCCATACTTGACCCCGCCAACTTCATCCAGTGTGGACAAACTCCTTATCCCGATGCCTACGAGGCATTGCGTCCGTGGTTAAGCTATGTCCACGTAAAAGATGCCCTTCCCGATGGCAGCGTTGTGCCGGCGGGAGAGGGCGTAGCTCGCTGGCCTGAACTCTTGCAGCGCCTGCGCGAGGACGGCTACGATGGCTTCTTCTCGCTCGAGCCGCATCTCTCCGCCGCCGGGCAACACGGGGGATTCAGCGGACCAGATTTGTTTCGTCGTGCATCCCAGGCGCTGCAACAGATGTTGCGTACGATGAACTGGGCATATGATGCAAGTTAACTAGTAAATCGGGGAGAGCGGAATAGCCGGCAAAGGCCGATAATGCGGTTTAATAAATGAAGCGGGAGAGCGGAACAGCCGGCGAAGGCCGATAATGCAGTTTAATAAATGAAGCGGGAGAGCGGAATAGCCGGCGAAGGCCGATAAATCGGCACCTACGGGTATCCAGGGTATGTGCTTAAAACTCATAATCGGCGGTGTGCGCGAAGTAGTGATACGCGCTCCGCTTCGCTTCGCTGAGGCCCCTACGGATGGCCGGAGTAGTTCGTCAATGTGCATCATAGCGCTACCTGTGAACCACGTTTTTCCCTTCGTCCAGCGTGGAACTGGAAAGAAAAGCACTGTGCTTGCAGGAACGATGAGCAAAGTATTATGATGAACTGTACCAGTGAAGGAGCAAGAGGCTGTGAGTCGTAAGAAGAAGATTTTGAGCCCAATGAATATCATTATGAGCGTGTTGCTCGTGATATACGTGGGAGTAGCCATTGTGGAGCAACTGCGCCGGCCACCCGGGGAGCGAACGTGGCACGGCAGGATTGCTGGTATTCCCTATGATTTTCGCATGCCGACAGTTGATCGATTACGTGCCACGTTCTGGAACAAGGATACTGCGCAGATTCTGGTGCCACAGGCCTTTGGGATCGGCTGGACCGTCAACCTTTATCCTCTGCTACATCCACAGCCATCCCAAGGCGTGTTATAAGCAAAAGAGAGAGGAACCTATGTCTGAATCATTTCGAGCATTTGTAGTCAATAAAACTGAGGAGGGGTTTACCGCCGGCTTTAAGGAATTAACCCTGGCTGACTTGCCTCCCGGCGAGGTTCTTGTCAAAGTCGCCTACTCCGATGTCAACTACAAGGATGGCCTGGCCAGCATCCCAGATGGCAAAATCGTGCGCAGCTATCCTTTCGTGCCAGGCGTCGACCTGTCAGGAGTGGTTGTCGAATCCAGCGACTCCCGTTTCAAGCCCGGCGACGAAGTTCTTGCCACGAGCTACGAACTGGGTGTCTCCCACTACGGCGGCTTCAGTGAATATGCCCGGGTGAAGGCCGATTGGGTTGTTCCCCTGCCTCATGGCCTGACCCTCAAAGAAGCGATGGCGCTGGGCACGGCAGGCTTTACTGCTGCCCTGGCGATCCACCAATTGGGGAAAAATGGCCTCAAGCCCCAGAATGGCCCTGTGCTGGTTACCGGGGCAACTGGCGGTCTTGGGAGTGTCGCTATCAATATCCTTAGCTCACAGGGTTATACTGTGTTTGCCAGTAGCGGCAAGTCGTCGGAGCAAGACTACCTCAAGTGGTTAGGTGCCAGTGAGATCCTGGACCGGCAGGAAACTTCGGCAGAGAGCAATCGTCCGCTGGAGAAAGAACGCTGGGCGGGCAGTGTGGACTCAGTTGGCGGCTCTACCCTGGCTTATCTCATTCGCGCCACCAAATATGGGGGATCAATTGCTTCCTGCGGCAATACGGGAGGGCCGAATTTCAGCACGACCGTTTTCCCTTTTATCCTGCGCGGTGTAAACCTCCTGGGCATCGAGTCGGTATACTGTCCTATGGAATTGCGTAAAGAACTCTGGCATCGCCTGGCGGGCGACTATAAGCCGCGACACCTGCTCGACACCATTGCACACGAGGTGACACTGGAGGAACTGCCCCAGGTAGTAGCCACCATTCTCAAAGGTGGAACCAGGGGCCGTACTATTATCAAGGTGAGCTAATGATCGTGAAGGGGCCTATGAACTAATACGAAGATGCAGTTTTACCGGCGAGGGCGATGCAAGCATCCCCACCACCCGTCCGCACCTCCCCCGCCCCTACGGGGCTCTTCACGGAACAATCTAAACCTCCCGGAAGGAGAAAGTCAATGTCGTACGAACTGATCGAATTGTGCTACGAAGGCGATTTCGCCACCATCATCCTGAACCACCCCCAGCGCAGGAATGCGCTCTCGCTCAAGCTCATGCTTGAACTCACCTCTGCTTTCCGCGAGGCTGGTGAGAGCCCGGTGCGCGGGGTGATCTTAGCCGCGAATGGTCCTGCCTTTTCCGCCGGTCACGACTTTGCCGACATGGTGGGGCAAGACCTCGTCGCAATGCGGAAGATGCTGAGCGTCTGCACTACATTAATGGATACGATTCAAGCGATTCCGCAGCCTGTGCTTGCGCGCGTGCATGCAATCGCCACCGCCGCCGGATGCCAGCTGGTGGCAACGTGTGACCTGGCTGTTGCCTCTACAGAAGCTTCCTTTGCGACACCCGGTGGGAAGGGCGGCTGGTTCTGCACAACACCAATGGTAGCCGTGGGCCGCAACATCGGACGCAAACGAGCGCTCGAAATGGCGCTCACAGGCGACACCATCGATGCGCAGACGGCAGCAGACTGGGGGTTGGTCAATAGGGTGGTCGCTCCCGAACGACTCATAGAGGAGTCGCAGCGCCTGCTTGAGGCGGCAACGCGCGGCAGTTTCATCTCAAAGGGTATCGGCAAGCAAGCGTATTACGCGCAGATAGATCTCCCTCAACCACAAGCTTACGCTTATGCGCAGGAGGTCATGGCTGCGGCGTCTCAGATACCTGATGCCCAGGAGGGTATGCGCGCTTTCCTGGAGAAGCGGAAACCGAACTTCAAGAAACCACAACACAATAATTTAGAGATATGATTGTTCTGCAGCGCTGTCCATGGTCAAACGCCGATCCGCTCATGATCGATTACCACGACGCGGAATGGGGAGTCCCGCTCCACGATGATCGGAGGCTCCTTGAATTCCTGATCCTCGAAGGAGCACAGGCAGGTTTGAGCTGGTCGTTAATCCTCAAGAGGCGACCCGCATACCTGCAAGCCTTCGACGGCTTTGACGCACACAAAATCGCCCACTACGACGACCACAAATTCCAGGAGCTACTTGCGAATCCTACAATCATCAGAAACAAGCTGAAAATCCAGTCGGCCATTCAGAACGCTCGCTCTTTCCTTCAAGTACAGCAACAATTTGGCAGCTTCGACACATTCATCTGGCAATTCGTCGCCGGGAAACCCATCCAAAACCGCTGGGGAAGCATGCAGGAAATCCCCGCCAAGACAAAAGAATCAGATACTATGAGCAAGGAGCTGAAGAAGCTTGGGTTCACATTTGTAGGTTCCACCATTTGCTATGCCTTCATGCAAGCAGTCGGTATGGTCAACGACCATATGGTCGATTGTTTCCGCTGGCAAGAAGTGAGAGCCCTTGCTCTATAGCCTTAAAACATCCAGCAAACGCGCCAAGGAGTCCCTGGCTTCCACGTTCAGCGTTTCAAGTCACTGCCCATGACGGGCTCATGACGGGCTCATGACGCTTTCGTGACACTTTTTCCTTATGCTAGTAGAGAGAGGGTGAGGCGTCTCAGCTGGGTAGGGGCCCGAAACCCTGCCGGCTGGGCTTTTGCGTGAGGAAATGCCCTCAGGCAGAGCACAAACACAACAGCACAAAGGAGTCGGCACCTATACTTGGAAGTCACCTCGCCAACGACGCTGGCGCGTCTACTGCTTCGCAGTCAGGCGAGGTGCAAGGTAGTATCCATCCCGCCAACGCCGCTTCGCGGCTAGTGCTTCGCACTCAGGCGGGATGCAAGGAGAATGAAGAGGAAAAGCCCTGAAGCTAGAAAATACCAATTGTCATGAATACTGCTATATGTTATATTGACCTAAAAGACGATAAAAGTTCTTTACTGCGAGGGAAATACCAATGGCGATAAAACTTACTGCCGCCGCTA
>WNFT01019756.1_pt1 | contig 12029 bp, 17 predicted proteins | sample 5400191 | NCBI WGS metagenome assembly WNFT01 (sample SAMN13153359, study PRJNA577476) | soil metagenome | isolation source: 80 cm saprolite under Madrone tree | place: USA:California | collected 2016-06-14
GAACAACCGGACCTGTTCGCCCGTGCCCAACGGCGTAAGCTGCCTGATGAAAGGAAGTCCATTACGCACAAGTTCTCGGTTGGGGGCCACGAGGGCTACATCATTGTCGGGATGTATGAAGAAGGAGCACCGGGCGAGATCTTCATCAAGATGGCGAAGGAAGGTTCCACGCTTTCGGGTTTCATGGATGGACTCGCGCTTTCGATCTCGATCGGCCTGCAGTACGGCGTGCCACTCAAAGCGCTGGTGGACAAACTAACGAACACGCGTTTTGAGCCGTCAGGATTCACGGAGAATCCGAGCATTCGCTACTCCAGTTCCGTGCTGGATTACATTGCCCGTTGGCTCGGCGCCAAATTCCTCTCACCGGAGTATCTCAAGCCTAGGGCCGCTGTGGGCGACCAGGAAGCAGTTCGCCTGTTGAGTAGCGCGCCAGCGGTGAATATGGCGCGTCCAGCATCCATTCAGCCAAGCAAGAGCAGCGGCACAACCGGAGATGCGCCCTCATGCCCGAGTTGCGGCATGCTCATGGTGCCGAACGGGTCCTGCTACAAATGCGTCAACTGCGGGAGCACAAGCGGATGCTCGTAGATCTAGGCATTTGAGTCGGCAAGGTCACAGGTGCCTCGCTGGTTTCTGTTGCCCCACCGCGGTAGGGTCTCCAAGCCAGTGATTGCTGCTCCTGTATGATTGGAGGCCACTCATCGGGGCGATCATGGGACCGAGTGTTTACATTATTGGGGGACCGAATGGCGCGGGTAAGACGACCTTCGCGAGGGAATTCTTGCCGAATTATGCAGACTGCAAGAATTTCATCAACGCAGATTTGATTGCACAAGGTGTGTCACCGTTCTCGCCGGAAGCTGCCGCCTTCCGTGCCGGGCGGCTGATGCTGGAAGAGATCGATCTCCATGCAAAGCGCGGCGAGAGCTTCGGCTTTGAAACGACTCTTTCGGGTCGGAGTTATCTGAATTTGATTCGCCGTCTCAAGAGACGGGGGTATGAGGTCCACTTTTTCTATCTGTGGGTGTCGAATGTTGAGCTCGCGCTATCGAGAATCAGAGGGCGGGTGTTGCTGGGAGGTCATGATGTGCCTGCGGTAGAGGTGCGCCGTCGCTTCGACCGGTCCATCCGAAACTTCCTGCTTCACTATCGGCCGCTGGCTGATTCATGGACTCTCTACGACAACACAACCGCAATGCCTAGAATCCTTGCATCTGAAGAACACGGCCAGCTTCAGGTGAGTGAGGCAGCGTTGTATAATAATTTGGTAGAGCGCTATGCAAAGCCATGAATAAGGTACCTGTAAATGTCCTCGAGTTGCCAATTGCCGAGCGCGGTCTGGCGGCGCTGAAGGCTGCTGTCAAGAAAGTGATTGTGGAGCATGCCCGCCAGGGCCTGCCTATCTATGTCTGGCGCGCTGGCAAAGTTGTGGAAGTCCCTCCCGATAAGTTGCGGGAGCAAGCGGCCATGTTGGAAACGGAACCATCGTAGAAGCTCCGCATTTAGTTACAAAGTGAATTCGCCCAATTTCGGCAAACTCTAAGGTGATGTAAGTCTGCTCCAAACTGAGATAGACATGGGAGAGCGAACTCGGTCCAAGTCGTCTCGCGATAAGCTTAGAGCACATGGCAAGCTGTTGCTTCAACAAGGCTTACGGCCCATCCAGATCTGGGTGCCCGACGTGCGCTCACCCTCCTTCGTGGCGGAAGCCCACAGGCAGTCCCTGGCTGTTGCGCGGAGTCCTCATGCCAGAGAGGATCAGGATTTTATCGATGCTGTCTCCGATTGGAGCGGGAAGTGAAGCGCGGCGAGATTTGGCCATTCTGATCGGTAAGGCCGTCCAAACGGTCCTATAAAACAAACTCTGCCACCCAGTGTGTTCGCATGTCCCCTTCGCACTATATCGTTTAGTGTCTCCTACCCCGCAGATTCCCAGATGTCCGCAGCGAACTCAGCTGAACGCCACCACGCAAACTCATAGCGAGATCCGAAGTCCGTGTCTTGAGGGTTGCCTCGCTTCACGGATCTCGGAGTTGAACCTCTGAATTGAAAGGAGAACATATACATGGAGCAGTCTCAACTCTTGGCTCACTACGGGAGTTCGAAAATCACCCGAGAGGAATTGAAGGTGGTCCCGACGCCCGCGGGAAGCGCTACCCATCAACCACTTCCACACTTCGAAATTGTCGGAGCGCTGGTCGAAACCCTGAGCTTCCGCCAGATCTCCGTAGTGCGGGAGGAATACGCGGTTTCCGGCGACGGCATGAAGATGTTCGGTGTGCTCGACCTTGAAACCACTTTCGACGGATGCCGATTCTCAATTGGCGTTCGAAACTCCAACGACAAGTCCATGAGGCTAGCCCTCACTGTTGGTTACCGCGTGCTGGTATGCGACAACATGGCGTTTCACGGCGATTTCACACCCGTTCTCGCCAAGCACACCAAGCATCTGAGCCTCGTGGATACCCTGTCGGTTGGCGTGGACCGCATGCAGCGAAACTTCGAGCCGATGAGGAAGCAAGTCGAGGCGTGGAAAGGAACCCGGCTTCCGGACGAAACCGCGAAGCTGGTCATCTATCGGGCTTTTGTGGAGGACGAGTTAGACGTTCCCAAGCACCTAGCGCGCCGTGTTCACGATTTGTACTTCAATCCGCAGATCGAGGAGTTCGCCCCACGGACGACTTGGAGTCTCTCCAATGCGTTCACGAGCGCGTTCAAGGAACTCGATCCGATCCCACAGTTCAGGGCTACTGCGAAGCTCGCACCTTTTATCGAGTCGGCAGCCGCAGTGGCGAACTAACCGCGACCTCGCAGTGCAACGGGCCGTGTATCGCGCGCGAGACACGGCCCCATTCCGTCCGATGCCGATCGTTGCGGGATGTCCTCAGGCCGAGCGGAATCAGGGCCAGTGCCACGATTGAGCGCGATTGGAACTCCGAAAAAACCCATGAATTCGACGGTCGCAGGTGGGTAACGCTCACTAGGTTGGTGCTTTCGGCGGCTAGTTTGGATATCCTCAGGAAGGCCCCGTTACGATGGCACTCACTGACTAGGGCCCGGCGGAGTATGTCGGATCAGTTCGAGAATGAGGGAAACTAATATGGAAAAATTCGACAGAATCACTATTGAAGTTGCTCGGATGAATGGCGAGCCATGCATACGCGACCTCCGTCTTACCGTCCGCCGAGTGCTGGAGGCGCTAGCCATCTATCCCGACCGTATCGAACTCAAGCGCGAATACCCGGAACTTGAGGACGAAGACATTCGGCAGGCGCTGGCGTTCGCCGCCGCTCTAGTTGACGACAAGGTCTTGCCGCTACCACACGTCCGATGAGATTGCTGCTCGACCAGGGCCTCCCACATTCAGCTGTCCTTCATCTTAAAAACGCCGACATCGAAGTGGCCCACGTGGGAGACAGAGGTCTAGCCACAGCAAGCGATTCGAAAATTCTCGACTTCGGCCGGCAGGAAGGCAGGATTGTGGTCACCCTGGATGCCGATTTCCACGCGTTGTTGGCACTGTCTGGAGCAACAGGGCCATCCGTAATTCGTATTCGGATCGAAGGTCTGCGGGCAGAAAGCCTCGCGACGTTGCTGGTTGATGCGCGGGCACACTTATTCATGCAAGGCCGACCAGCAGAAGGGCGGCGATTTGGTAACCAGTTGTAGTGCCCCCCGCCAATTTAGACCGTCAGGGCCTCGTTTTTAGTTAGAACTGCAAAAGCCAAGAAGGCCTCGAACTCTCTTCGTCCTCGGACCGGGCGCACCAGTGGGAATGCTTGCAGGGGCAGGGCATGGGGCATTGAGAACAAAGAAATCTCAGGAAGCCCCGTAAGGGAATGCTAGCCATGAAAGACCAGATTGGCGAAAAAACGCGCGACAAGACTCTGGTTTGGGGAAAGGCGGCGGAAGGCAATCCCCGGGCTAGAGGTGAACGTCGAATGACCGAAAAGGTAGTCACAAACATTGGGGTTACGAGGAAGAACTTCCTCCGACCCCTCCGAAAACCATAGCGCTTCGAGCAGCTTTGCGCCAAATAAGGGATTAACGATGACCTCGCCTCTTGGACTGAGGCACTAAGAAGTGTCCCGCAGATTTGCTGTCGGGCGATGAGAGGTCAATAATCTCGAGTGTTCCACCCGGGGCATCACACTTTCGTTGAGGCAGGGGCGCATGGATGTTGTTTCCTAGACGGGAAACCGCGCGGTCCGAGCTAAGCGATCTTTGGCGAAGCCAACAGGCATGGAAATGCGTCTGATAGATGCGAGCGGGCAGCCATGGCCTCAGAATCCAAACAAGCCTCCGGCATACAGATCCTCCGGGAAGGGTCCGCCGCTCTGCCCACGTTTGTTGTTCCTCGCCTGCTGCGCATTCAGGATGCTGCAAAGTACCTTAGCGCGACGACTTGGCAAATTGAAACCCTGCTGCGAGAGAAAACGGTTCCGTCATTCGTGCTTGGGAAACGACGTGTCGTCGACCGATTAGAACTTGATCGATATGTGGCGCGCAGGAACGCAGAGGCAAGAACTGCGCTCAGAGCAAAGACGGCCTGAAGGCGCTAGATCTGCCTTACGTGCGGGAACCCTAATCACCACATCGCGGCCACGGAGGCAATCGCAGCGTGGGTCGTTCAGGCGCCGAACGCTCGGTCGATCTCGCTGCGTAGCTTCGAAGCATCCGTCTCACCCAAATAAATCTGCGTTGTCTCCAGGCTCTTGTGCCCAAGCCAACGTTGAATCGTCCGAATTGGCACCCCGGCCTCGTGCCAGCGAGTTGCACACGTCTTCCGGAAACGATGCAAGTAGATATGCTCGCAAACCGGGTCCGTCTTACAGGAGACCTCGACCTTATGCTTCGAGTCGTATCTCCCCTTCGTTAGAGTCGTGAGACACTCTCCACAATTTAGGCCGGCCCGAAACGCAATCCTTTTCAGTTTGCGCAGAAAGTGGTTGTCCGGTCTCCCTTCCTCATTCACGAATATCCAACGGCTGTGCGGCGCTTTTTTTTTCCTGGCGCTGAGCATGTCCACGAGGTTCGTCGGCATCGGAACGATGCGATCCTCGTGTTGCTTCGGAGAAAAACCAACGTCACTCTTACCGCGGACGTGGTAGGTCTTCTTTTCGAAGTCGATGTCCAACCACGCCGCAAAGGTCACTTCCTTGTCTCGACAGGCTGTTCCCAGAAAGAATTTGTAGCGAATCTTCTCTTCATCATCCATCTCATCGAAAAGTTTCTTCAGTTCTTCATCCGTGTAGGCTCTAGCGATCTCGTCCTGAAAGCTGGGCAGATCGTCTGTGATGGAAAAATCCGTTTCGATCTTGTGTTCGTTCAACAGAGATAGCACCGTGATGATTCGATTGTGCAGTGTGCGTGCCTCGTATCCATTAGCCGAGAGATAGTCTCTGAAATCGCAGATAGTTTTCTTCGTGACCTCATCAAGAAATCTGATTTTAGTGGATTCGAGGAATTGACCAAGGTTGAGGCGGTATCCGAGGAGAGTCTTTTTCTTCTTTGTCTTCAAAGCCTCAGATAGAAAATCTTCGACGGCCTGCTTGAGAGGGATGCGATTAGCGTTGGAGATCTCCTCAAGCTCCGCGACGGTGAGCCCTTTTGTCCGGGCTTCAAGTGCCGCGGTTAAGTTGTCTGCTTCTGCACGAGCTTCCGCAAAGGTCTCGGCGGAAAGTGTCTTCCAAAGCTGCTTGCCATTAAAGAACGGACGGGCATAGAAAGGCCCGCTCAAATCGCCGGTCCGGTGACCTCGACCCTCCTCGATCCGTTCATATTTCCATCGATCGCCATTCTTGACACGCTTATAGAGGGACAGGCCGGGCATAACGGAAACTCCGGTTCAAATCACTGGATTATAGTAGCAAACTAGAGGCAAGGTGTCAAATGGCGCTTCTTTACAGGGTCTCTGAGATGTGGCGGAGGAGGAGGGATTCGAACCCCCGAGACCCTTTCGAGTCTAACGGTTTTCAAGACCGCCGGTTTCAACCGCTCACCCACTCCTCCGTTTTTAATTCTAACGTATTCTGTGAGTTAGCGGCCATTTTGCTACACTCGCGACCCCGACTGCTGCATTTTTGTGCAGGGCAGTGAACGAGGACTAGGACAACCGTTTGTTCCTCGTAGGCTTATGCAGAAGGCGCAAACGTTGACTGGGTTCTACGTTCCGGGTTTCCTCGCGAGGCCGGACCTGCGACGTGTCCATAGGTCGAACGAGACAAAGGTGCCAGCCCAAATCATTATCGCTGCCGCCGCACGGACCGGATAATGTAATCGCGCGTCGCAACCAGAACAGAATCTGAAATTCGCGAATCGGGCGCAATGCGGGCCAGTGTGACGGCGCCCACCATGGCGGAGACGATCGCCATCGACCGTTCTGCCCGCTTGCGGAACGGCACCGTCTCTAGGTGGCTGGCAATCAGTCGCGACAGTTGGAGAAATCCTTCTATCGCGGCGTGACGAGTTCTCTTGTCTCTCCGCGCGAGTTCGCTCCCCAGAGCGGCTAGGGGGCAGCCTGTTCTCGGCTGGTCGCGATGAGCGCGCGACACATAATGATCCACAAGGAGCGGAAGCGCCTGCTCGTGGGGCTTTCCGTTGATGAGCAATTCCAGGCTGGCAACGAGCGACAAAAGAGTCTTGCTGCACGCTTCCAGGACGAGTTGATCCTTGGAAGCAAAATGACGATAGAAGCCTCCGTGAGTAAGTCCCGCAGCAGCCATCACTCGCGCGAGCGCCGCCTCGCTGATTCCATTGGCTGCGAACTCGGCGCCTGCCGCTTTGACAATTCGCTCGCGTGTCTTGGCGGTCTCTAATTTTGACTTACGCATAGTTCTTTGTCTCCGAACGTGACGTTTCGCCCGTTGCTAGTTGCGCGCCAGGGCGACTTGCCCCAGATGGTAAGACACATGTCTCGCCCGGCTGAGCAGGATGTTCAACCGATTTCGAGTGGGGTTCTTCGTGAGATCCTCATCGGTCATCGTTGTATGGCGCTGCAACCATTCCCGCGGTGAGAGAGCTTCCATCTTGCGAAGCACGTTCTGGTTTACTTCAGCCCAGTATTTCTTTAGGTTTGCCGCGGTCGGCAGCTCCTTGATGACTTTGTCGGGGTTTTTGATGAACATCGCATCGAGTTCCGGGTGAAGGCGGTCACCTAGCCCCAGAATGGTCAGCATGGCGTCATTCACCGCAGTCAGATGGCCCAAGAGGTAAAGGACTCGATTCTTGCCGGGCGCGACCTCGCGCTGGAATTGGTCGTCGGTCAGCGAGTTGAACGTCTCGCTGGCCTGAGCGACGGCTTGACGCCACGAGGCTAGCGCGGTGTCAATCATGAGTTTGTCAGTAGTCATGCAAGCTCTCCCTTTCGCGGGCCCAAAGCATAGCCCTTGACATTTAGATGGCGTCTAACATCTAATAGAATCGCTCAGGCGACGCGTTCTGTCAACGCCGCGTTTGACCAGAAAGTGCAGAAGGCTGTTTGACGGGAGACCTGCATTCGTGAACGGAACTGAAATACGACAACTAAACGCTGAAGACGCCGCTGAATATCAAGCCGTCTTTCTGGGAGCATTGCAGTCGGCTCCGGCCGCCTTCGCCGCGGACTACGGTGAAGAGTCAGCGCGCAGCTCCGATCAACTCGCGGAGCGGTTTCGACGGGAGGTCATCTTCGGAGCATTTGTGGACGGACGCCTGTGTGCAATCGCAACATTCTTGCAGCAAACCTCCCCAAAGCGGAGGCACGTCGGAATGGTATGGAACATGTACGTATCGGAGGAACGACGAGGAACAGGGCTCGCCGACATGCTTTTCAAGTACGTCCTCGAAGCGGCCAGCCTGAAAGTCGACCAAGTGGAATTATATGTCGCAGTCGACAATCCACGTGGCACGAAGTTTTACCGGAAGTTCGGCTTCGAGTCGTACGGCGTGATGCCGCGTGCCCTCCGGGTCCAGGGCGCGGATTTTGACGCGCTGATGATGGTGAAAAAGTTCCGGTAACAGGAGGTTCGATGACAACGGCACACATCGTGACGAGGCACTATGAGGGCGATGGCGGGTTGGGTGATCGTATTTATGAGCGGTTACGGTCGTTGGGCTTTGAGGAGCGGAATCCGTTGTCGCCCGAGGATACGGCCGCCGTGGATCAGTTCCACGTTGGCGGTTTTGAGGCTACCGAGAAACTCGCGCAGTTGCTCTGTCCGTCGCGGGGATCCTACGTGCTGGACGTGGGGTCGGGACTGGGCGGACCCTCGCGGTATCTGGCGGCCAAGTATGGATGCCGTGTGGTCGGGATCGATATTACCGAAGAATATTGCGGTATTGCCTCCAAACTCGCAGAACGCATGGGACTGCAGGATCTTGTCGAATATCGGGTGGGGGACGCTCGCGACCTTCCGTTTTCGGACGAATCATTCGATGTAGTGTGGACGCAGCACGTTTCCATGAATATCGCAGAGAAGCCAGATCTGTACGCAGGGATTTTTCGGGTACTCAAGGCCGGCGGCAGGTTCGCTGCACACGATGTCGTCCAAGGTGCATCAGGCCCCATTCTTTTCCCGGTGCCGTGGGCTCGCACGGCCGCGATTAGTCACCTCCAAACGAGCGAAGCCATGCGAAAAACGGTTGAAGACGCCGGATTTTCCCTCATGCTTTGGAACGACGTCACAGAGAGTGCCTTGCAGTTTCTGGATGCCATGATTGCTCGGAGACGGAACGGGGAGCTGCCTCCTCTGGGTCTCCACCTGCTATTGGGGCCTGAATTTCCGGAGATGGTTAGGAATTTCCGTCAGAATCTCAACGAAGGACGGGGTGGTGTTGTGCAGGCTGTTTTTGACCGCATGTCGTGACTGGCTTTCGGGCGAATCGAGCATCCTAAGCAGGCGGTGCATTGCCTCGGATAATCTCGTCAATACAACACGTTCGAAGAAACAGCCGCGTCAGCACGGAATCAGGTGAGGTGCTCTTTGCCATAAAGGATTGCAACTGAATTGTGCTGTTGAGCATCACATATTGCGCGGAAGAAAGTATGTCAGTGAAAAGCGTCCAATTTACGGTTGCCGCGCACATCATGGCTGCCCTGGGTTACTACCACGGCGAGGAAATCTCCTCGGCGGCCCTGGCCGACAGTGTGAACGCCGACCCCAGCTTCGTTCGAAAGTCGCTCTCCAAGCTCTCGAAAGCGGGCTTGGTCGTGACAAAACGCGGCAAGAGCGGAGCGAGCGCGCTTGCGCGTCCTCCGCGACAGATCACGCTGTTGGACATATACCGTGCCAGTGCGGCACCACCGGCGTTTGCGATTCATTCGTATCCGGTGGAGAAGAGGTGTCCGGTCAGCTGCAACCTCAAGGAATGCATGGCGGGGGTTCTTTCTCAAGCTCAGTATAGCTTCGAGAGATCGCTCGCGAAAATAACCCTGGCCAATCTGGTTGGTCAGATCCGGGAAAAGGCGCATTGACTTTTTTTGATTTTAGTTGTGCAGATAAAAAGAACAGTACATCGGGAGGACTAAGGGAATGATGACGATTAACGGAGGTAGAGCTATGAGTGCACCAGTTGTTAGGAGTAGAAATGTGCTCAAGAGAAAGTCGATGCGCTTTGCCGCCGCTCTCCTGGCAGCGCTGGCCAGCTTTGTCGCCGTTCCGAACGCAGCTCTGGCTGCCCCACACGAGCATCATGATCAGGTGCCGGGCTTCTACCGAGTGAAAGTCGGGGACCTCGAAGTGACGGCCCTATACGATGGCACCGGCGTATTCGATCCGCACTGGCTGAACGGAACGAAGGCGACGATGGATGGTGTCGTCAAGGCACTGCAGGAAGATCCGCACATGTTAGATGTCGTTGATATGGGCTTCCTAGTCCACACGGGCAAGCAGCTAATCCTCGTGGATGCGGGCGCCGGCACCTGGTGGGGTGGGGCAGCACTCGGGCGGTTGGTGGGCAGCCTCCGCAGCGCAGGCTACACGCCGGAAGAAGTCGACCTCGTCTTGGTCACGCACCTCCATTCCGATCACGTCGGCGGTATCACCACTCAGGACGGAAAGCGCGTCTTTCCAAATGCCGATGTTTACGTAGCGAAGGCCGAAAGCGACTTTTGGCTGTCGCCGGAAATCGCTGCTAAGGCACCGAAGGATGCGCAACCGTTCTTCCAGAGTGCGCAAGCCATCGCAGCCCCGTACATCAAGGCCGGCAAGTGGCACACGTTTAGTGGCTCCGAGCCAATCGTCGACGGCATGCAAGTCGTCCCACTGCCGGGTCATACTCCGGGACATACTGGCTATGAATTTTCATCAAAGGGACAACAAATCCTGTTTTGGGGCGACATCGTGCATGCACAGCGCGTCCAGCTGCAGCATCCCGAGGTTACCGCGATTTTCGACATCGACCAGACTGCGGCTGCGGTCACGCGACATCAATTGCTATCTAAGCTTGCGCGAGAGGGGGTGTTAATCGCGACTCCGCACAGTTCGTTATTTCCTGCCCTGGGTCGCTTGCGCGAGGAGGGGAGTGGGTATAGCTGGGTGCCGGTGGTATTTACCGATCAATGGGACGAGAGGTAGATATGCGATCCGAAAAGGTCCCAATGAGTTCAAGACGGGAGTTCCTATCGAATGCTGGCATCGGTCTCGTAACGGCCTCGACTTGGCTAATCCGAGCTGAAGCACGTTCGATGCACGGACAATCCGACAGCAGAACCTCCAAATCCCAACATACAACTCAAGAAATGGCGTTGAGGTGGGGTGTGTTCCTGGCGCCCAGCATACCCGCTATCACAAGCGATTTGCCCCCAGGCGAAAAACAGCGGCCGTGGCCGCCTATTTCGTCAACTCTCATTTCCGGAGAGCGGGACGCTGTCCTGGTCGACGCCCCTATTACCGTCGAGCAGGCACGCGCCCTGGCGAATTGGATTGCGGCCAGCGGAAAGAATCTGACGACGATCTACGCCACCCATGGCCACGGCGATCATTTCTTTGGCGCCAGTACAGTTCTGGAGCGATTTCCAAATGCCCGTTTCGTCGCGCGGCCGGAAGTGATTAAGATCATGCGCCAGCAAGCATCGCCAGAGTCTCTGGCTACGTTTTGGAATCCGCGCTTTCCCGGCCAGATTTCCAGCCATCTTGCAATCGCCGAAGAGTTGACTGGAAACGTCATTGAGTTAGAAGGCCAGGATTTAGTCAGTGTGCCGCTCGGCTTCACCGATACTGCCGGCACAACCTGCCTTCATGTTCCGTCGATAGGTTTGATCGTGGCGGGTGATGCCGCCTACAACGGCGTTCACTTACATCTGTCAGAGTCGCCCGATCAACAGAAACGCCAGGAGTGGATTGCTGCTCTCGACAAAATGGAGTCGCTTAAGCCGCGCGCTGTGATCGCCGGACATAAGCGCGTCGGGAACGATGACAGTCCCAAGATCCTCGGTGAAACGCAGAGATACATCCGCGATTTCGAGCGCCTTGCAATGCGGACGACCACGGCGCGGGACCTATATGACCAAATGCTGAGGCTCTACCCTGAATGGGGCAATCGAGGTGCGCTCTGGACTTCAGCTCGCGCCGTCAAACCGTGATTTGACCAGAGTGATTAACCGCACAGTCGCTCGGTGAAGGATGGGACAACGATCATGCGTGCAATGAGAGCAGAAGGATTCAGCGGCTACAAGGATTTGAAGCTGGTGGACATTCCAAAACCGGCAGTCTCGGATGGACGAGTACTGGTAAGAATCACAGCGGCCGGGGTCACGCCACTTGAGCACACCATTCTGTCGGGGGGATACCCACGAGCGAAAGCACCGCTGGTCTTGGGGGGAGAGGGAGCGGGCGTGGTGGAGGAGGGAGGGGGAACAGCCTTTCCTGTCGGTTCACGTGTGATGTTTACGGGGCCGTATGGCGTCTCAGAGAATGGAACCTACAGTGAGTGGCTTGCTGTCCGCAAAGAGAACCTCTGTTTGATTCCCGACAACATCGAGGATCTTTCGGCTGCCGGCGTTCCCGTTGCGTATCTGACCGCCCAAATGACACTGAGCCTTGCGG
>WNFT01028836.1_pt1 | contig 12029 bp, 10 predicted proteins | sample 5400191 | NCBI WGS metagenome assembly WNFT01 (sample SAMN13153359, study PRJNA577476) | soil metagenome | isolation source: 80 cm saprolite under Madrone tree | place: USA:California | collected 2016-06-14
TGGCGCATCCCGTGTGGTTTGTCGTCATCTCGGGTCTGATGTTTTTTGCCTGGGGCGATATTTATTCGTTGTTCCCGGCGGCCATCGCCGACCTCTTTGGGATCAAATACGCAACGACTAATTACGGCATTCAATATACCTCGAAGGGCATCGGTTCAATCCTCGCGGGACCGTGCGCGGCCTGGCTCATGGAGGCCACTAATTCATGGGCGCCGGTCTTCTGGGCGGCGGTGGTTTGCAACGTCACGGCTGCGATGTTGGCCGTGTTCTGGCTAAAACCGAGGGTAGGTCGTTCGGTAGAACAACCGAAGAAAGAAGCAGCGACCACTGAGGCGGTTGAGTCGGTCCGCCTGAACGCTTCCGCAAGTGAGGAGCGGATGGCTGATGATTCCGGCTTCGTGCGCGAAGAACTCGGAGATCAAGAGGGAAAGGCTCGTGCCGCGAGGACGCCGGCGTGTGGGTAAATGCAAATTGTCTCGGCAGCGCCAGCTGACCACGTAGATTCGTAGAGTGGGGACATTCCTCCGGCTCAATTTGCAATTTGCAATATCGAATTCTACCTAAGAAAGCCTACTCATAGATCGCTTGCGCAGCTTCCACTCCCGAACTACATTTGAAGCCCTCAGCATTGAGCGCGCGGTGGAGGGCGTCCAGGACCAGGACGACATTCTCGCGCGTGCTGCCTGAACCCATCAAACCAATCCGGAAGATTTGTCCTTTCAAAGGCCCCAGTCCGCCTCCAATCTCGATGTCTTCTTCGAGCAGCCGCGCGCGCACGCGGGCATCGTCAACGCCTTCGGGCACACTCACGGCGTTCAGACTCCAGAGTCTGTCTGCGGGTGCGACCGCCATCTGCAGACCCATTGCTTCGACACCTGCCACCAATGCGCGATGATTCAATTCATGTCTGTGCCAGCGTGCCGCTAGTCCTTCTTCATAAATCAGACGCAACGCCTCGCGCAGCGCGTAATTCATCGAAATCGGCGCGGTGTGATGATAAGTGCGGTCATCGCCCCAGTAATGCTCGACGAGCGTGATATCGAGATACCAGCTTTGCACCTTTGTGCGCCGCGACCGTATCCGATCAAGCGCTCGTTCGTTGAACGTGATCGGCGACAGTCCCGGCGGCGCGCCGATACACTTCTGCGTTCCTGAGTAACAGATGTCGATGCCATTGCGGTCAACTCCGACCGGATGTCCGCCGAGCGAAGTCACCGCGTCTACAATCAGCAGGGCATCGCGTCGATGGGCCATCTCGGACAATCCAGTTAGATCCTGGAGCACACCAGTTGAAGTTTCAGCGTGAACCAGAGCCAAGGCCCGCGGTTCGCATGAATTGAGTGCAGCTTCGATTCGTTCCGGATCGAGTGCTTCGCCCCACTTCGCCTCGACCACGACGGGCTTGCCGCCGGCGCGTTCGATTATGTCACGCATGCGCTCGCCAAAGACTCCGTTAATGCAGACCACGACCGCGTCGCCCGGCTCGATCACGTTGACCAGCGCTGCTTCCATCCCGGCGCTGCCGGTCGCGGAGATCGGAATCGTGACGCGGTTCTCAGTCTCGAAGACGTAACGCAATAAGGCTTGCACGTCATCCATACAGCGCAGGAATAAAGGATCGAGATGGCCCAACACCGGCGCGGCCATTGCGGCGAGCACGCGGTCGTCAACTGGGCTCGGTCCCGGACCCAGCAAAAGACGTTTCGGCGGTTGGAATCGTTCGTAGGTCGTCTCGCGTTGAACTCCCGGCGAATTAGCTAATCAGTGGCTGGTTAAGACGATGACTCCAAGTGCTACGACTGGTATTTAATCAGCGAACGCACGTCGTAGCCTTCGAGTTTCTTTCTTCCCGGCAAAAACTCAAGCTCAACGACGAAGACCAATCCCTCGATTTTCCCGCCGAGGCTCTCAACTAAGTCTACTACGGCTTTCGCGGTGCCCCCCGTAGCCAACAAATCATCGGCGATAATCACACGGTGCTGATCCGTGATCGCGTCCCGATGGATCTCAAGCGTGTCTTGTCCGTACTCGAGGTCGTAAGAGACAGAGGCCCGTTCAGACGGCAGCTTTTTGGGTTTTCGCACCGGCACAAAGCCCGCCCCCAAGTGATAGGCCAGCGCCGGTGCAAAGATGAATCCTCGCGCTTCAATGCCGATCACGGTGTCGATCTTCGCGCCCTCGAATTCGGCCGCCAAGGCGTCGACTGTTTTGCGAAAACCCTCCGGGTGTTTCAGCAATGTCGTGATGTCATAAAAATTAATGCCGGGCTTCGGAAAGTCCGGGACTTCGCGAATCAGTTTCTTTAGATCATCCATAATCGCAGGAACCAGCCTTTAAGAATCTAAGTTTTTCAGCGCGCCATGATATCATTTCCGGCGACCTTTCCGGCTGTCTCTCGACGCTAGAATTCAGGAGTATTGCTTGCGACTTAGCTTTGTGCCATTGCGGACCATAATTCCGCTGCCGCTCAGGATCCAAACAAACCGGTACCGGGCGAGGATATAGTTCGCGTCAACACGGCGTTGGTGCAAACCGACGTGACGGTGTTAGGCAAGGACGGCGGCTTCGTTAACGGCTTAAGTCGCGATCAGTTCGTTTTGAAGATCGATGGCAAACCGAGAGAGATTGCATTTTTTGAACAGGTCCGCGCTGGTAGTCGAAACGAAGAAGCACAACTCGCCGCGGCTCGTGGCAGTGCAACTGACCCTCGCCACCCAACTGGTAGCGCTGCGCTGCCGCTCGATCGGGGTCGCACAGTTTTCTTCTTTGCCGACGACCTTCATCTCTCAGTTTCCAGCATGAGTCAAACGCGCACCCTGCTTTCACGTTTCATCGATCGCGAGATGGGCCAAAACGACGAGGCCGTGATCGCTTCAACTAGTGGACAGATCGGGTTTCTACAACAGCTCACCGACAACAAGACGGTCTTGCTCGCGGCCGTCGAACGACTCAAACCGCGCCCAGCCATTTTAGCTAATCTCGAGCGCCCCCCGATGTCGGAATACCAGGCGCTCAAGATCGATCAGAACGACAACGACGTATTGGGTTTCTTTGTAGATGAGATTCTCAGAGACAATCCCGGAATTTCGCGCGCGATTGCCGAAGAAATGGCTCATAGCCGGGCTTCGCAACTTCTCCGCGAAGCCGCTTACATCACGACTAATACGCTGACGACGATCGAGTCTTTGATTCGGAGTTCAAGTGAAATACCGGGGCGCAAGATTCTCTTTCTCATCTCCGACGGTTTTTTTCTCGATAGCCGAAATTCGGATGCGCTCGATCGGCTGCGTCGGATTTCATCCTCGGCCGCAGCGGCCGGCACGGTGGTTTACTCCATTGACGCCAGAGGTTTGACTACGGGCATGAACGACGCCGCCACTGAGGGCGCGTTCGACACTTCAGGCCGGCTTCAACGCGGCGCTGTTGGAGAGATGGCGGCCTCGCAGGACGGCCTGAACGCCCTGGCAGTCGATACTGGAGGGCGCGCGTTTTTCAACTCTAACGCGCTTTCGGCGGCAGTCACTACCGCTTTGAAAGAAACTTCAACTTATTATCTTTTGGCATGGCGCCCTGAGAATGACGACCGGCGAAATCAAAAGCCTGGACGCGTTGAAGTGGGCGTGATCGGACGGCCCGAATTTGTTATTCGTTTTCGTCGCAGGGTCGGTGAATCTGGGTCGCCGGAATCGGCATCGCGTCAAAGCAAGCCAGCCCAGCCAACTCGTAAAGAATCATCCGAATTACTTTCAGACGCATTAAGAGCAAAATATCCGCTAAGCGCGTTGCCCGTTTCGCTCACGCTCAACTACTTAGATGTTCCGCAATACGGTCCATCGCTAACCGTCTCGTTGAAAGTTGTGACCGACTCGCTTCAATATGAGGGAGCGGCAGACTCACGGTTCGCAAACGTCGATATAGCCGGCGCCATATTCGACACCCAAGGGAAGCCTGCGAGCACATTCAGCAAACGGTTGACGATCAGAGCTGCGGCCGGGGCTGGTACGGAACGTCAAAGCGTTTCCTACAATCACTTCGCAGCCCTCAAGTCCGGACTCTATCAGGTTCGCGTCGCCGCACTGGATGAAAAGCAGGCGCGATCGGGAAGCGCTGTCCAGTGGATCCAAATCCCGGACCTGGGATCGAAAGTCCTGACGCTCAGCAGCTTGATCGTCGGAGAGAAGAAGGCAGAAGCCGAAGTTCCAGCAAACGAAGTTGTGTCCAACGAAGCGGGCGCTGCTCTCAACCCACTGCGCCAGGTGAGCTTGAATGTCGACCATCATTTCATGCGCTCTTCGCGGCTGCGTTTTCTTGCGATCATTTATAACGCGGCGGCAGGAACCACCGCATCGAGCAAAACGGCTGACACAGTCAACGCGAATTCCAAAGGCGCCGGCAGTGGATCCGATCTCGCCATTCAGGTTCAGGTTTTTCGAGATAACGAGCCGGTGATTACGACGCCGGCGCATAAGATTGAAACCGAAGGTGTGACTGATCAGACCCGAATTCCGTACGCCGCCGATATCTTGCTGGACAATCTGCAGCCAGGCCGTTATATGCTGCAAGTGACGGTAATCGATCGCTTGAAGAAGGCGAGCGCGGCACAAAAATACGATTTCCAGATTGAATGACTTGTTCGGGAAACTTTAGCTTGTCGCGGGTACGCAGGCATCTTGCCTGCTTCTCCATTTCGTGAACAGCACGCTGGAAGCGTGCGTACCACCGACAAGGTAGAAGCTTGTCGCACACTCAGGAAGCGAGGCCTAAAAACTAAATGAAACGTCGCGATTTCATGATTGGCAGCGCGGCAATCGGCGTCGGCGTGGCATCTTCACGCGCGGCGAAAAGCAAAGTTCCGACAATGCTGATCCCCGCTGCCGTCAAACCTCTGGTCATTTCGTCAGCCAACGGAAACAAATTTAAGAACGGCGGCAATCTTACCTGCGTGCAAAAAGCTTTCTCTATGATCACGCGTGGCGAAGACGTGCTCGACGCGGTAGTTGCCGGCGTCAACATTGTCGAAGAAGACCCGCTCGACGACAGCGTGGGATATGGTGGTTTGCCTAATGCGGAAGGCGTGGTCCAACTCGATTCGTCGTGCATGCATGGCCCACGGAAACAAGCCGGCGCCGTCGCGTCGATCGAAGGAGTCCGCACGCCCTCGAAAGTTGCGAAAGCAGTGATGGAACAGACCGATCACCATTTGATCGTAGGCAAGGGCGCTCAGGATTTTGCGCGCAGCATGGGCTTCAAAATCGAAGATGACTTGAATACGCCGCATTCGCGCGAGCTGTGGCTGGAATGGAAACGCCGCATCGATCCATCTCATTATCTCGATCCGAAGAAGAGAGCTGAAGCGGGCCGTCACGCGGCCGAACAGATGTTAGCCGAAGGTTTACTTCGCCCTGAAAACTTCCACGGCACGATCAATTGTGATGGCATCAACAGCAAAGGCGAAATCTGCGGCGTGACGACGACCAGCGGCTTATCGTGGAAAATTCCCGGACGCGTGGGCGATTCACCGATTCTCGGCGCCGGATTGTACGTTGACGGCAACGTCGGCGCGGCGGGCTCGACCGGGCGCGGTGAAGCCAACCTGTATGCTCTCTGTTCGTTCCTGATCGTCGAAGAGATGCGCAGCGGCGCGCATCCCAAGGACGCAGGGATGGAAGCGCTCCGCCGCATCAAAGCCAACACCGTCGAGAAACGCCTGCTCAATTCGAGAGGCACACCCAACTTCTACGTGAACTTCTATATCCTGAACGCGAAAGGCGAGTATGCCGGCGTGACGATGTACGAGGGATCAAAAGCGCAGTTTGCAATCTGCAACGAGAATGGGCCGCGGACATTGTCGTGTGACGGGTTGCTGCCAGGCAAACCGGAAGACTGATGATTCGTTGCCAGTGGTAAGAGAAACTTTCTACTAAGTCGCTGACTCAGTTGTGCTACTATCTTGCGCCGGGCTATCATCACAAAAACAGCGTGCGCCACTTAGCGGCCACAGGGTTGGAGCCTGTGGCGAAGGAATCGGGAATCCGCAGCCTTGGACCGGTTTGGACCCGGACGGCTGCCAGCCTCGTCAGCTTGAACCCGCGGTCCCTTCTGCTAAGTAGCGCACGCTGAGATCAACTCAAAACTAAGATACCACCGCACGCTGTATTCTGGCATAGGTGTCGGAGATCATTGTCACTCTGGGAAACTCTCTCCAGTTCCACAATTCATCGAGCCCGACTGCTTTGGCAAAAATCTTCCGCAGGTACTGAGACTCAAATGTTGCTTCAATACCTTTGGCAACGACACTGAGACCTTCAGGAGACTCATACCAAATGTATTCCATGTCGCCGACGAAGGCTGCCAGATTTCTAATATTTTTTTCTATCGGCTGCCAGTCAAACTGGTGCTGGATGTCGGGCCAGATTTCCGCATTCGTTGGCACGAAGTGAAGGTGCGCGTGCTCGACTGTGCACATCGGTTGCAGAGCTTTTTTCGCGCTGCCGTGTTCGAAGTAATGAATGCGTTGCTCGTATGTTCTCGTTAGGATAGCCGACAGACGTTTCTTTATGATCGCGAATTCTTGTTCAAACTCTGTTGCCATTTGCGCGAAGCTCTTAAAATGTTTCTTAGGAGAGAGTAAGACGTGTCCCTCAACCAGCGGTCCGATACTCGGAATGACCGCGAAGGATTCGCTTTCCAAGAGCACTCGTCTTATGTACTTGTCTGATCCGACAAGTTGCGCGACGAGATCGTTATGGGCATTGCCCTCGATTTGGCTGCAAATGCAGCAGGTACTTTTCTTCATACTAAGCCTCTCAAACGACGACGGGGTATTTCAGGGCCAAGATTCGAAAGCGTTCGTAGTCCTCTGGCGGAATCGTTAATGACTGTTTTGTCCGATTTGCAGCCTCGGACACCGCGTGAGCAACTTTGGCTCCGTCCGTCCAAATCTCCCCACAAGATAATACCATTTGACAGGTCCTTTGGATCTCTCGTCTGACGCAGCCTTCGGTATTATCGACGAGTTGCTCTATAGCTGCCTCTTTCAAATCGCTGTACGAAATTGAGCGCAGCTGGTCGGTAACTATTCGGTGGCGATATGCTTTCTGAGGAGGACCAACCGGTATTATGTGATCGATTCTCCCAGTGCGCCTCATCGCCGGGTCCAGATGCTCAAACTTATTCGTGCAGATACAAAAAACTACTTGACCTCGATCGTGTAACTCCTGAAGTTTTGGAAGCATGCTTGCCGTTACAAACGCGGTTATGTTGCGAATCGGTTCAGATTCGTTGCTTGGTTGCCGGTCGCGGAAGAGCTCGTCACATTCATCAAAGAGTACGACCACACGATAGAGTTTTTGAAGTCGATCAAAAACTAAGCGCGCCTGTGCCTCGATGTATTCGAGTCCCTTCTCAATGAAATCGCCCGGGCTCAGCATAACGATTGGCCAGCCGAGGCCGTGAGCAAGGCCGTGAACTATCGTTGTCTTGCTGGTTCCCGGCGGCCCAAAGAAGAGAAGCGACACTCTCTCTTCTTTCGAAGAAGGCAAATTCCGGGGATCATTCTTTATCGGGTCAACAATTCTCTTGTTTAGAAACTTGAAAATAGAAGAGGCGTCTCAGCGTTGCCATGAAGGCCAGTCTTCCGCGCGCGGATCGCGGAAGACAAACGTTTTGAGCGTTTCGTTGCGTCTTTCTTCGTCGACTAACTCACTCAATGAGACTATCGATTGCAACACATTTGCGGATGTCCAGGATTCAACAAGTAACTCACCATAGGGGGGGTCACTGCACCAACCTCGCTTGGGAAACTCTTTTGACTGCAACTCTATTACCGATCTCTCGGCATAGCGCCCGGCAGAAAGCAGACGTTCCAATGCTGGCAGAGCTTCGCTCCTCAGGAGGGATTCCCGCTGCTTCAAAAGTTTTAGAAGTGTTTCACTGGCTGCCCATGCTATTTCATAAGTTGAAATCAGAAAATCCCATGCGCGCTCTCCACGCTTCCCTCTGTTCCGACGGACCACGCGCCCTAGCGGCCAGCATCCTGACACATCTTGCGCTTCGAAACCAACCGTCAATGCCGGCAGGACATAATACCTGTCATCGGGATCACCCCAGAAAGCGAGTGCCGCTGCGCAAAAAACAAGTCCTACCGAGCCACTGGGTGCGAGTTGGTTGAGCTTGTTCTTGGCCAGAAGCTGCTCAGTCTCGCTCTTCAGACTGCGAAGAATTCGATCCTGCAATGAGGCAATATCGTCCTTGAGTTGTCCATCTTGGAGTCTTGTCATCGACGCCATAATTCCACGAAGAATGTGAAACTGGATAAAAGGATGTCCTGAGGAGTACTGGCTTCGCTCGTCAAGGCAAGCGGTCAAGAGTTGTTGCGTCGCTGCCTCAATATCGCTCAATCCAACGATCTCGGCCCCTGCCTCCTTAGTTAGTTCATTTGCTCGAGTCGCGGCAACTAGGTACAGAGTGGTTGTAAACGGGTTTCTCACAGAGGTATCTGGAGCATCCAGCGCTGAAGGCGTCTCAGGGAGAGAGCGTTTAAATACTGTGGGAAGGTGTTCGTTGAGTATCTTGACTCGTTGCTCATCAGAAATCCAATCCGGGTAACGGAAAATCAAGTCGAGTAGGGCTTCAGTGGATCGGTATGTGACGGTCGGGAAGAACTCTGACACATCCGACGATTTGGTTTTGCGCTGTTCAGTATCACGCCAGTAGCATCCGCGTGGCTCGTCCCACAAACCACATATCGCGTCTGCGCTCTCCTCGGCGATTCGCCGTCTTAGGCGCTGTTCCATCGCGGACTCTAACAACGTATTTGAATTCATTTCAGGCATCAACCTCTCACCAATAACGATCTTTCGGCGTCCATTTCTCACTCCAAAAAGCCGCCGTAAGTTCCTCGTCCTTTGTCACTACTCTTACTGGCGAGCGCGTAACGCCGTCCACCAAGACCCAATCTTCAAAATCGTCAACGATCTCGTAGGTCAAAGTATTTCCCAGTAGACGGCTAACCACCTTTGCCGTGTCGGCGACCGTTCTCGTGACAATCACACCCCGAGCGACGCCGTCGACTGGCGACGCCTGCACCGCCAAAGGGTGCGCTCTAAACCGAAGAGCCCGTCTCTCCAATCGCGTGATGCGATTTATCACTGACTCGGCAAGTTGCGAATCGTGATCGGGCGGGGGATACCCCTGTCGAATCAACTCCATCTCAGCCCGCTTCTTTCCGATTCTCCGGAGAATTGAGGGCACGAGTTTTCGAACAATCAGTTCAATCGCATCGCCCAGTGTTTTTATGGGATTCAGCATCAGCCTGCCTCGCCGTGAGTAGTCCCTTCTCTTTCAAGTCAATAAAGAAACGATCACGGTTAGTAGCTCTATCAACAATTTCATATAGAGATCTCAGTTCAGTTTGCATGTCCAGTAACCGCGTCACGAAAACGACGACGGGTTTTCCCTGGGCCAACGTCACCCCAGCTTCGCAGTCTTTGCCGAACGTATCTGACTCTTGCGCGTGGTAAACAGTCAGACTTGTCCGTCTGATCATCAGCCACTCAAGGAGGCCAGTTTGAAGCCGACTATGTAAGTAGGTTTGCGTGGGATCGAAATAACCCAGATTCCAAGAACTGAGTGGTTCACAATGGAAAAGCTCGTTTACAAACGCCCAGTTTGTCGTAAAGTGAAGCGGCGCCCTCATCGACGTAGCGAGATATACATCGAGATGGCGCATCTTCATATACGTCCTGGCATTTTTCATCCCCTGTTCCCGAATATGTGTCAGACGATCCATGTCTATGGCACTGCAGCTATTCCGCATTTCACGGAGCACGCTTGCGAAACTGCGCTTAGTCTTGCGTTCATGATCGAGAAGTTCGTGCGCTCGCGGTAATCCCGCTTGCGCAATTAACGTCGTAAGCTTGGAAATCCCTTGGGCCGCTCTTACTCGCTCGAGCTTGGCGAAATCATTAACACCGCGATGCAATCCCTCGTCGAATATTCGTTTAAGCGCATCGCGGGCGCAGTTGATATTGTCCAACTGGCCGCCTTCAAAATTTCCCAACGCGAAAAGCTCTGCCGGTTCAATTTTGACAAGGTCGTCAGCTTGCGGACGCGACCGGTATTTGCGCGCCTGTTCGGCAGCCTCCTCTGGGGAGGGAAAATAGGACGACCATTTCTGCTTGATGAGTGCATCGTGATCCCGGAGCTGTTTGAATCCAAACCTGAAGTTCCCGTATTCAAGCATGCAGACAGTCCTGAAGGAGCCTACGGCTTTTCCTAACGCCTTGAAGTTCAAAAAATCAGTATCTTCAAACACAGTGTTGAAGAACTGCTGTGAGACAGTCTTGATACCCAAACTCAAAAGCAACTTGTTGAGCAAGTTGCGGCGCGCCCTGATTGAAATACCGTTTGCTTTCGACTCTAGCAACTTAGACAAGACATTCTGAATATGCCGAATTTGCGCACGACCGAAAGAGGAATATCCAGCCGGAGGATCTTCTCGGCCCGCCATCAGCAAGAATTGCTTGAGCCACTTCTGTTCCTTTTTTGTAAGGTGGTCTGAGGTCTGATTATTCATGCGAGGTGATGTGGGGGCCAATCAGGCGCAGCTTAAGATGAGGGCGACGTAAGGTCTCCTTCAGTATGACATGAACCGCGAGCGTGTTAGTGACTTACCGGAGGTGCCTCAGTGTTCCTTGAGGCCGCGTTGCATTCTTAAGAAAGCTTCTGATTCCGTCAAGCCCCTGAAATTTCGTGAACAATCCGAAGAGTACGGGCGCGCCGCATGCCGAGCGATAATACGTGGGCGCGATCTTCACATCGACGTCGAAGCCGGCCCTCTTCAGCAATCGCTTTGCCTCTTTGCTTGCTGCATCCGTGTGCTTGTCGATGTAAAGAATGGGACGATTGGGATCGTTTCTCATATCTGAATCTCCATCCAAACCGAACGGCAGCCAAACGCCTGCTGCCAGTGAGTAACCCTCGATCAAGCGCGGCCTCATAGGAAGCTCCGTTCCTGGTCTGCTTGATATCGATGCCTGGTTTAGGGGTGCGCTTGATGATAGCTCTGCTTCCAGTAAAAAGCTAATCACCTCGCACCTCCAGCTGAAGCCTTACCAAAATAGTGTGAAAGCTGCAAGGACGGCGGGTTTGTAACAAAAGATTGGCGGAAAGTCAAGACACTTAGGCGCGGGAGCAGTTGTCAACCAACAGGCCACAAGAGAAGTGACATGAGTGAAGGCGGAACCATTTACCCATCGTCTAACACGATCAGTTACTCAACAGCTTCCAAGACAATTTGTTTCTTCTCTCGATTGCGCACGACTGAGAACACATGTTTCTGATGTCGATTGAACGTGAATACCCAAGCGCCGCGCACCAGGTGGCCGTCGATCGATTCAATTACGTCTCCTTCGCGGATACCGCTCCGCGCTGCCAGGCCTTCCGGTTGAATCGCGACGACTAAGACTCCCGTTTGCGCGCCCAATTGGGAGAAACTCTGCGGCGAGAGGGTAGCGGTCTCAATGCCCAACTCCTTTAAGCCAACTATCCCCGGTTTGATCGCCGGCATTTCAAATCCCCATTCGAAGACTGGATCGAACGAGCCGCCGAGTTTCACGTCAATAGGCAGGGTCGAAGCAACGCCCGGCCGCCGAATCGCGAACTGCACCTGCGCACCGCTTCCCGCATCGCCCAACAACTTGGAAAACTCCTCGGCGCTTTTTACGTCTTCTTTATTGACGCTGACTATCACGTCGCCTGGGTGCAGCTTTGCAAGCGCGGCTGGGGTGCCGGGCATCACCAGGGTCAACAGAATGCCGAGTTGTTTCTGCATCAACTCATTCAATTGATCTTCGCGCCAGCCGTTAGCCAGGAAAACCGATCGTCCAGCCAAATCGACCGGCTCTCCGCGCACGCCTAATAGAGGCTTGGGCACGCTGGTTTGTCGCTCGAGGACTCGTCGCGTCGCGGCGCGGATAGTTTCCGCGGGAACGATGTGCGCGTCGTTGTTTTCGAATGCGTCAACAATG
>WNFT01004613.1_pt1 | contig 12028 bp, 7 predicted proteins | sample 5400191 | NCBI WGS metagenome assembly WNFT01 (sample SAMN13153359, study PRJNA577476) | soil metagenome | isolation source: 80 cm saprolite under Madrone tree | place: USA:California | collected 2016-06-14
TGATTCCTCGGAACTATGCGCCGGAAGAGGCCGCCGCGGCTATCCAACGGGCCAAGCAACGTGGCGCCTGGAGTGTCAGAGACGGCCGCTAGGAGGAGAGGGAGAGAGACTGTTGGTATCCAGTGCAACGACAGCTCCCGAGGAGTTCACAACCAAACTCCCCTGGCTGGCTCTCAATATAGCCTGTATGACATGGCCAGCCCTGCGCACCCAATTGGCGCAGTATGTGGCCGCTCCAGGCGCTGTGCAACGTCTGCAGGAGGAGGGTATGTCCCGCTTAGAGGCCGCCCTCCCTGGGCTCACTGAGAAGCTCGGGGTGGTGCAGCAGGGGCAGGCCTTTGCCCGCGAGATGGAACGTTTGCAGGCCACAGAGATTCGCCTAACGACCCTGGGAGAGGCCGACTATCCTGAGGCGTTACGCTGGATCCCTGAACCACCTCCGGTGCTCTATATCTGGGGGACGCTGCGGCACGAAGACAGTCTCGCTGTGGCGGTAGTCGGGTCACGGAAGCCGAGCCCGTATGGCCAACTGGCGGCCCAGCGTCTGAGTTCAGAGCTGGCCCGGTATGGCTTCACGATAGTCAGCGGCCTGGCGCGTGGTGTTGATAGCCTGGCCCACCAGGGGGCCCTGCAGACTGGTGGACGGACGATCGCCGTGCTTGGCAGCGGGATCAATGTGGTCTATCCCCCAGAACATCGTCGCTTGTATGAGGCGATCCGAGACCACGGGGCGGTGGTCTCGGAGTTCCCCTTTGATACGAAACCTGACCGCTGGAATTTTCCCCGCCGTAATCGGATTATTAGTGGTCTGACGCTTGGCACTCTCGTCGTCGAAGCCTCCGACCAGAGTGGCTCGCTGCACACGGCCCGTCATGCTCTGGAACAAGGGCGTGAAGTGTTTGCGGTGCCGGGGCGCATTGACGTGCCCAGTAGCCGTGGCACGAACAATCTCATTAAGCGTGGCGCCAAACTGGTGGAAGGGCTCGACGATATTCTGGAAGAATTCCCTGAAGCAGTGCGCCTCGCCGTCCGCCAGCGCAGCACGGCACCGGTGCCGATGGACGCACTGCAGATGCCGACAGATCTTACCCCTGACGAGGCACGGGTCCTGGGGCTGGTGCCACCCGAGGAGACCCACATCGAGGCGATTATTCATGCCAGCCAGTTGCCAGCACAGGCAGTGGCCAGTATATTACTCACACTAGAGTTGCGTGGTTTGGTCCGCCAGTTCCCTGGCACATTCTTTGTGCGTTGTTGAAAGAGTAGAGCTATATCTTCAGAGATAAGGAACGGTGGCAGTGCCATGGCAAAGTCGTTGATCATTGTTGAATCCCCCGCGAAAGCCAAAACCATTAAAAAATATCTCGGCGCTGGCTTTACGGTGAAGGCCTCCGTTGGGCACGTCAAAGATTTGCCGGAACACCGTCTCGGGATTGATATTGCGCATGATTTTGCGCCGGAGTACGTGCCGATTAATGGCAAAAGAAAGCTCTTGCAAGAACTACGTGCCGAAGCCGAGAAGGTCGAACGGGTCTACCTGGCGCCTGATCCAGACCGGGAAGGCGAAGCGATTGCCTGGCATATCGCAAGCGAACTCCATCGCACCTCGCCAGACCATATTTACCGTATTCTGCTGCATGAAATCACCAAAAAAGGCATCACCGAAGCGCTGCAGCAGCCCGGTCGCATTGACGAGCATAAGGTGTCGGCGCAGCAGGCACGCCGCCTGCTCGATCGCCTGGTGGGCTACAAGATCAGCCCGCTCTTGTGGCAGAAGGTGCAACGTGGTCTGAGTGCCGGGCGCGTGCAATCCGTCGCACTGCGTATCATTTGCGAACGTGAGCAGGAAATTCAAGCGTTTCAAACCCAGGAATATTGGACGATTGATGCTGCGATGGCAGTGGCTGACCCCCCGCCGTTTCAAGCGCGTTTGCACACCATCAGTGGAAAAAAAGCTGACATCACCACTGCGGAGGCAGCGCACCACATTGTCGCTGATCTCCATGCGGCACTCTATACGGTCACTGAGGTCAAAAAAACGACCCGCCGGCGTAATCCGGCACCGCCGTTCACGACCAGCACCTTGCAGCAAGAAGGGGTGCGCAAACTGCGTTTCACAACACAACGCACTATGCGGGTGGCCCAACAACTCTATGAGGGGCTGGCGCTTGGTGATGAAGGGGAAGTGGGACTCATCACCTACATGCGTACGGATTCCACCCGGCTAGCTGATGAAGCAGTGCAGGAAGCGCGTCAATACATTCACGAGCGCTATGGCAAGGACTACGTGCCCCCGCAGCCACGCCGGTATAAGAGTCAGAAGGCGGCGCAGGAGGCCCATGAAGCGATCCGGCCCACCTCGGTGTTGCGCACACCTGACCATGTGAAGCGTTACTTGAGTGCCGAACAGCATGCCCTCTACACGCTTATCTGGAATCGTCTCATGGCCAGCCAGATGAGTTCGGCTATTCTTGACCATACGACGGTGGATGTCACCGCCAAACAGTATGGCTTCCGGGCGACTGGTGCTGTGATGCGTTTCCCAGGGTTTACCACGCTGTACGAGGAATCACTGACGGAGACAATAAGGCCGGATACGGACGCCGGGGCCCAAAACCGTCTCCTGCCGCCCCTGGTCGTCGGGCAGGACGTGCAGGTCACCTCGCTGGAGCCCAATCAGCACTTTACGCAACCACCGCCGCGTTTCAGCGAGGCGTCGCTGGTAAGCGAACTCGAAAAGCTGGGGATTGGTCGTCCGAGTACCTATGCCTCTATTCTGGCGACGTTACGTGAACGGCGCTACGTCGAGGACAAGGAACGCCGCTTCATCCCCACGGAACTGGGCACAACGGTGAATGGTTTGCTGGTCGAAAGTTTTCCAGAGCTTCTCAATGTGCAATTTACAGCACAACTGGAGGACAAGCTCGATCAAATCGAGGAGGGCAAGTGCGATTGGGTGGCGACGCTCCACGCCTTCTATGAGCCGTTTGTGGCGGAGTTGCAGCAAGCAACGCGTAAGATGCGCGACGTCCGGAAGGAGGTCGAGGAGACGGACGAGGTCTGCGAAAAATGCCAGCGGCCCATGGTCATCCGCCGGGGACGTTTTGGCCGGTTCATGGCCTGTTCCGGGTACCCGGAGTGCAAAAATACGCGCGAACTGTCTACCGAGACACCGGCCCAGGCCCCTGCAACGCCAAGCGTGGAGGTCACCTGCGAGCAGTGTGGCAAGCCCATGGCATTGAAGCGTAGCCGTTATGGCGAGTTCCTCGCCTGTACGGGCTATCCCAAATGTAAAGCGACCAAGCCGGTGGTCACTAGCGTGATGGACTGTCCGGTAGCGTCGTGTGGTGGCACCATTGCGCAGCGCCGTTCACGCCGGGGGAGAACGTTCTACGGATGTACGAACTATCCCCGCTGCACATTTTCGCTCTGGCAGCGTCCGGTACCGCAAGCCTGTCCACAGTGTGCTGCTGTATATATGCTGGAGAAACAGACGAAGAAACAGGGTGTCACCCGGCAGTGCCCAACATGTAAATACCAGGAAGCCGTAGCGGCCACGGCAGCACCTGAGAACGGCAATGGGTACGCCGCGATGGCCGCCGAACGCTCTCCCAGGCTCACGGCTGACGCGGTCGAGCCGGATGCTGTTGGACGATGAGCACGCTCCCTATTGTCGTCATTGGTGGTGGCCTGGCAGGGACAGAAGCCGCCTATCAGATTGCCTTGCGTGGCCTCCCCGTGCAGCTCTATGAGATGCGCCCGCACTGCCAGACGCTGGCGCATCAGACTGACCTGCTGGGGGAGCTGGTATGCAGTAACTCACTCAAAGCGGATACCCTCGCTTCAGGGCATGGGTTGCTCAAAGCAGAACTCCGCCACCTCGGCTCCCTGATCCTCCAGGCTGCTGATGCCAGTCGCGTGCCAGCCGGGTCGGCTTTAGCCGTTGACCGCACCCAATTTGCCGAGTATCTCACCGCGGCGATACAGAACCATCCCAACATTACGCTCATACGTGAGGAAGTCGTGGAGTGGCCGGCGGCCCAGATCACCATTGTCGCGACGGGTCCACTGACGTCCCCAGCTTTGACGGCGCATATGCAGAGTCGGCTCGGGAGCCAGCATCTGTATTTCTACGATGCTCTGTCACCCATTGTGGCGGCTGATTCGATTGACCAGAGCAAAACGTTTTTGGCTTCACGCTACAACATAGGTGACGGCGATGATTATCTGAACTGTCCGCTCGATCGTGCGACCTATGAGCAATTCTGTACAGCCCTGGTAGCCGCTGAGTGCGTGAAACCGCATGCGTTCGAGCGGGAAATCTTTTTTGAGGGCTGTTTGCCCATTGAAGAAATGGCCCGCCGCGGTCCCGAGACACTGGCGTTCGGTCCGCTCAAACCCGTCGGTTTGCGACGCGAGGATATGCCGACTTTACACGCCGTGGTGCAGCTCCGTCTCGAGGACACCATGCGGAGCGCGTACAACATGGTAGGCTTTCAAACGCGCCTCACGTACGCTGAGCAGCGTCGGGTCTTCCGGATGATTCCTGGCCTGGAACAGGCGGAGTTCCTGCGCCTGGGGGCGGTGCATCGTAATACCTTCCTGAATGCGCCGCGGCTCTTGCTCCCGACCTTGCAAACCAGGCACGAGCCAACGCTGCTGTTTGCCGGGCAGATTACGGGTGTCGAGGGCTATGTCGAATCGGCAGCAACAGGACTCTTAGCGGGTCTTAATGCTGTCGCGTTGCACTGTGACAGGCCGCTCCTGGTGCCGCCACCGACGACGGCGCACGGCGCCTTAGTGCGCTATATCTCGGCAGCAAACCCTGACACATTCCAACCAATGAACATCCATTTTGGTTTACTGCCACCTCTGGAGACGCCCACGCACCCAAAAAAGGCGCGGCGTGTGGCCATGATCGCCCGGGCCCTGGCGGACCTGCAAGCGTGGCATAGCTCGGTGAACGTATGATGGATACCTATCTTGCTGCCTTTCAGAGATATCTGGACATTGAACGGCAGGCCTCTCCTCACACGCTTCGGAATTACCTGAGCGATCTGTACCAGTTTGTACATTTTGCCAGCGCCCGTCCAGGGCAAGCAGCCCCTCTTATGCCAGCCCAGATCGATGCGTCGCTCATCCGTGACTTTCTGAGCACATTATATCAGCAAGGTGTAGGCTACACCACGCTGGCGCGGAAGCTTGCCAGCCTCCGGAGTTTTTTGCACTTTCTGCAGCAGCAGGGATACGTTAGTGAGAATGTGGCCGAGCAGGTGAAGTCGCCGAAAATCCGTCGACCGTTGCCCAATGTGTTGCCCATTGACCAGGTGTTTGCGCTCCTTGATACCCAGGTGACACCGGCGACAGCGTTGTCGCTACGGGATCAGGCTCTCCTGGAGTTGCTCTATGCCACAGGTATCCGCGTCAGTGAGTTGGTGGCCCTGGATCCCCAGGATGTTGACTTCCGCACCGGCACCCTGCGGGTGCAGGGCAAAGGCCGCCGCGAGCGCCAGGTGTTCTTTGGGAAGACCGCCGCACAGGCATTACAGGTCTATCTCGAAGTGCGTCCGTCAGCACTGCAGGAACCCGCGGCGCTCTTTGTGAATCATCGTGGTGGTCGTCTCAGCACGCGTGGTGTACAGTTGCTGATCAAAAAACATTGCCAGCGGACTGGACTCCCAGCCCGTACCAGTCCACACACTATGCGGCACGCTTTTGCCACGCACCTGCTGGATAACGGCGCCGACTTGCGGGCCATTCAGGAACTGTTAGGCCATCAGCAGCTTTCGACGACGCAGAAATATACGCATGTCAGTATGGATCGCATGCTGGAAGTCTACGACAAGGCGCATCCACGTGCGCGACGTCCAGAAGGAACTCCATGATACGCAGTACTACTATTTTGTGTGTTCGGCAAGACGGACGCGTCGCTATGGCCGGAGACGGCCAGGTGAGCATGAATAACATAGTCGTGAAACATCATGCCCGCAAGGTGCGGAAGGTCTATCATGACCGGATTCTGACGGGCTTTGCCGGGGCCGCGGCTGACGCGTTTACGCTGTTTGCGCGCTTCGAGGCGAAGCTCGAAGAGTACCGTGGCGGCCTGATGCGTGCCGCCGTCGAACTCGCCAAGGACTGGCGGGCTGACCGCGTGTTACGGCGTCTGGAAGCCCTGCTTGCCGTAGCAGATCGGGACACCGCGTTGATTCTCTCGGGCACAGGCGATATCATTGAACCAGATGATGGCATTATTGGTATTGGCTCTGGTGGTCCGTATGCGCTGGCTGCAGCACGTGCGTTGCAGCAACACACGGCGCTGAGCGCCCGTGAGATCGTCGAGACGTCGATGCGTATCACGGCAGATATTTGTATCTACACCAACAGTCACATTAACCTCGAAGAACTCTAACCTTTAGCCAGTCAGGACGCGGTATGGATGCGCTAACCCCGCGCGAGATTGTGCAAGAACTCGATAAATATATCGTTGGGCAGGATAACGCCAAACGCGCCGTGGCCATTGCCCTGCGCAATCGTTGGCGCCGGCAACAACTGCCGCCGGAGCTGCGCGACGAAGTGGCCCCAAAGAATATCATTATGATTGGTCCCACGGGCGTGGGCAAAACCGAGATTGCGCGCCGCCTGGCGACCCTGGCGCGCTCCCCGTTTCTCAAGGTCGAAGCCTCAAAATTCACCGAAGTCGGCTATGTCGGTCGTGATGTGGAGTCGATGATCCGTGATCTCGTCGAGCTCGGCAAAAACATGGTGCAGCAGGAAGAGATGGAGCGCGTCAGAGCACGTGCTGCCGAGGTTGCCGAGGAGCGCTTGTTAGACCTGCTGCTGCCGCATCCTCCCCTCAGCACCAGAGGTGAGGGTCAAATGATGTTGGATGAGCTCGGCCAGCAGCAGTATCAAAAAACGCGCGAGAAATTTCGCCAGTATTTGCACGACGGAAAACTGGACGAGCGTTTTGTCGAGATGGAAGTCCAGGATAATGCCTTTCCCATGATTGAGGTGGTGTCGGGCTCTGGCATCGAAGATGTCGGTATCCATGTCAAGGACATGCTGGGCAATCTCTTCCCACAGCGCAAAAAGCGCCGCAAAGCCAAAGTCCCTGAGGCGCTGCAGCTCTTGCTCCAGGAAGAGGCTCAGAAGCTCATTGACATCGACAATGTGATCAAAGAGGCCATTCAACGCGTGGAACAGGCCGGCATCATTTTTCTGGACGAACTGGACAAAATTGCTGGCCGTGAACGCAGTGCCGGGCCTGATGTGTCGCGTGAAGGTGTGCAGCGTGACCTGTTACCAATTGTCGAGGGCAGTACGGTCAATACGAAGTACGGCATGGTGAAGACGGATCACATTCTCTTCATCGCTGCCGGGGCATTTCATGTGGCGAAACCATCAGACCTGATTCCTGAGCTGCAAGGGCGCTTCCCCATTCGGGTCGAGCTCCAAGCCCTGGGGCGAGATGATTTTGTGCGCATTCTGCGCGAGCCCCGAAATGCCCTGATCAAGCAGTATGAAGCGCTGCTGGCCACTGAAGGGATTACGCTCGAGTTCACGGACGACGCCATTGACGAACTGGCTGACATCGCTGAACGCGTGAACCAGCAGACGGAAAATATTGGTGCCAGACGGTTGTATACCATTTTGGAACGTCTTCTCGATGACCTCTCCTTTACGGCGCCCGATAGGTCCGACACGTGTGTGTCGATCGACCGGCAGTATGTCACGGAACGCCTGGAAGAGGTCGTCAAGAGCGAGGATCTCAGTCACTACATTCTGTAGCCACTGCTTCCCGGCTCTGACCGGCGTATGGCCGTGCTGCTATGGGGGAACGCGACACGATGGACATGACCGAGCATGTGCAACAGGCCCATACGCTGATTGAGGCCCTGCCCTATCTCCAACAATTTGCCAATAAAACGGTCGTGGTCAAGTACGGTGGCCATGCCATGACCGACGAAGCCCTGCGCCATTCCTTTGCCCGTGACATGGTCCTCCTTAAATGTGTTGGGGTGCATCCCGTGATCGTTCACGGCGGTGGGCCACAGATCGATGCGACCATGAAACGTCTGGGCATTCAAGCGCAATTCGTGGCCGGCTTACGGGTCACCGACGCCGAGACCATGGACATCGTTGAAATGGTCCTGGGTGGGAAACTAAACAAGGAAATTGTGGCGCTGATCAATCTGCACGGCGGTCAGGCGGTAGGGTTGAGCGGCAAAGATGCGAACCTGATTGTCGCGACCAAAAAGCAGCTCTATCGGTCGCTGACGCCTGGCGGTCCGCCAGAACTGATCGATATCGGCCAGGTAGGCGAAGTTAAAATGATCAACACGGCCATTATTGATGTGCTTGGGAGCCAGGGTTTTATTCCCGTCATCTCTCCTACTGGCGTTGGTGAGCAGGGTGAAAGCTATAACATCAATGCGGATACGGTTGCTGGCGATATTGCTGCAGCTCTGCAAGCCGAGAAATTGTTATTTCTCACCGATGTGGCAGGGATTCTCGATCGCGATAAGAAACTCCTGCCCACACTGAACCCTGACGAGATTCGCACCATGAAACAAGACGGTGTGATCGACGGCGGTATGTTGCCCAAAGTGGACGCGTGTCTGCACGCCCTGACCCACGGCGTAGCGAAGACCCACATCATCGATGGACGCGTTCCGCATGCAGTATTACTGGAGCTGTTTACGGATCGGGGAGTGGGGACAGAGCTTGTACGCTAGCGGGACGTCCAGAATGAGCCGGCCGTGGTCTACTGGCCTGCAGACACAGGAGGGCGAGCCCTCCTGTGGAACTGTCAGTGGCCAGGACTTATACTCCCACTGATTCCTCTGTCCTTGCTATGCCTTTCGTATAGAGTGCAGCGATATCCTGCTCGGTAAAGCCCGCTTCCTGGAGTATCTCCCTCGTGTGCTCGCCCAACAGCGGGGTCGGCCGGCCTGGCACGACCTGGGTATTTCCAAAACGTATATAGTGCCGCGCCAGCCGCAGCCGTCCTATCACAGGATGCTGGTGCATGACAACCATATCATTGGCCGCGGCATGTGGATCATCGAGGAAGAGCTCGCTGTGTCCTTCCACCGCCGGTGCGCACGAGACCCCTGCCTGCTGCAAGCGCGTCAGACTCTCTGCCAGCGTCAGGCCAGCAAAACGCTGCGCCAGGGTCTGGGCCAGTGGCACCTCGGCTGGGTGGCAGCCGGCGGGTGCGTCGGCGTCTGCACGGCTCACGTCCTCGCAGTCGAGCGCCCGGCAGAGAGCGAGGCGCTCTGCAGGTGTCTCCGCCACGACATAGATCCAGCCGTCACGCACTTGATAGAGCCGGTGCAAGACATCGAGGCCGTACTGCCCCTTATCTGCCAGACGGCGCGTTGGTTTGCCAGCATACCTGGTGAACCACTCTGAGCTGAGAATGATGCCGCCATTGAGCAAATTGGAATCCACGCGCTGCACCACGCCCGTACGCTCTCTGACGAACAACGCCAGAATTGCCCCCAAGGCTCCCATAGCCCCGGTGGTAAAATCGGTCGGTGCCAGTTGCGCCGGAAACACCGGCGGATTCCCTGGGCCGCCCTGAGCGCGCTGCAAGCCCATGAGGGCCTGTGCCAGGGGATCGATCCCTGGGCGGTGGGCGTAAGGACCGCGCCAGCCGTATCCGGTCACGTGGGTTTCAATGATGCGTGGGTTGAGCGTCTGCAACACGTCGGGCCCGATACCCATGCGCTCGGTAGCGCCGGGACGCATATTGGCCAGGAGGACATCTGCCGTGGCCGCTACCTTCTGGGCGACTTCCTTACCCTCTGGCGTGCGCGTGTTCACTGACATGGAGCGTTTGTGGGCGTTCAGGTTGAAAAAGTAGGTCCGTCCAATGGGACGTGACATGTCGCCATCCAGCGGCTCGAACTTGATGACGTCGGCACCCAGGTCAGCAAGCAGTCTGCCAGCGGTAGGCCCGGCAATCAAGTTCGTAATTTCCAGGACGCGAATACCCTTGAGAGGTGGATCGAAGGGAGCCGTTGGCGCAGACTGACTGTGAGACACTGGGGCGATGTCTGGAAGATCGTCAGGCAAACGGCCTGGCTGTGTGCCTGGCAGGGCTCGCGGGCCTTTTATTTTGCCAGGCGTTGCCGAGAGTTCGATGGGCACTCCCATCTGGACGAGAGGACCCACCTCGGGGTCCTGCAACTCGATGACCATGCCATTGGCCGCCACCTGGGGATCATCCAGACTTTCCTCAGTCAGGCGTGCCTGGGCGAAGGGGACATCGGCCGCATCGAAGATGCTGGCCCACTCGGCGTAAGGCTTCGTACGGATGACCTGTGCCACAATGGCGCGCAGTTCCCGGTCCTCCTGAGTGTCCTGGGGAGGACGTCCGCGGTTGAACTTCGGATCGTTGAGCACTTCCTTGATTCCCATGACAGTGGCTGCTGTGGTAATAAAGCCCACGTGCACGCACCCTAGTTGCACCCAGTTGCCATCGGCGCACTCGTACACGCTGTAGAAGGCCGCGCTGCCAGAGGGGTGGGTCTGAAAGACATTGGGCAACAGTTTATCGCCTGTCAATTTTGGGTGATACACCAGTGCACCCGCCATCAAGGACGTGTCCACCGTGCGGCCCAGCCCGGTCTTCTCTCTGGCCAGGAGTGAGGCTGTGATGCCCTGCGCCGCCAGAATAGCCGCCCCCACGCTGGGGAGAGGGTGCACGACGTGCACTGGCGGTGGACGAAAACCCGGCTGGCTCCCCAGAATACCCATCCGTGCCATGACCAGGTCGTCAATGGGCGGTTCGTCCTTCCAGGGGCCATGCTTGCCATAGGCAGTGATGGAGCAGTGGATCAAACGCGGGTTGAGAACGGACAGCCAGCCGAAGGGCACGATTGCCTGGTAGCGTGAGGAGGGGGCAAAGCTCTCTACGAGTACGTCGGCAACGCGCAGCAACTGCTCATAGGCGGTCGTAAGATCATCCGACGCCGTTGGGGCATTGGTAGCACCCGTATAGTTACGCTGTGCTGGTGGTACGATCCGCGACAGGTCCAACCGGATGCACTCCTTGCCCCTGTCCCAAACCAGATAACCGCCATGCCGCGGCATGGTATCGCTGCTGTCGACGACCCGGATAACACGTGCCCCGTGGTCGCAGAGAAACATGGTGGTCAGAGCTCCAGCGGGACCATCGGTGAGATCCAGTACCGTAATGCCATCCAACGCGCTTGCCATAGTCTGTGCTGCTCCAAGTATTGCCGCTGCTTGTTGACTGGGACGGGCCCTGGAGACGACGACCAGTCCGTGGGGTGCTCCATTGTCATGCGTTGGCCTCTGGGTGTCAAGGCGGTGCACCGAGGGCTTTGACACGCCCGACATCCAGGAGACCAAAGCGCTCCTGGAGAGCCTCGCGCCTGACGGCTCCCGCTAGCCCTCCTGGCCTATGCTCAACGTCGCACGCTTTCCCCCCAGTCTATTGATGATTTGCGTGGGTGAGGTTGGCCCTGGCGATGCCGCGTAAGGGCCGTCACTCCCAGCGGACGTCGCCTTCGGCCCAGGCTTTGATCAGGTGATGTGCGATGGCAATAGGCGCTGGCACACGCAGGTGCGGATGGTCACCCCGGAGCGCAGAGAGGACGTCAGCACGGGGGAACCAGCGGACATCGGTCATCTCTTCGTCGTCTATGTGGATATCAGTGGTCAGGGCGCGGGCGTGACAACCGATCATCAGTGAGGAGGGGAAGGGCCAGGGCTGTGAGGAATGATACCGCACCTGGCCCACCTCGATCCCTGCCTCCTCTTTCACTTCGCGCCGAACCGCTTCTTCGATGCACTCCCCCTGGTCCATGAACCCGGCCAGCGCCGAGTATGTCCCCGTCCGCGACAGCCGGCCTCGACTCTGTCCGAGCAAGCACCGCTCGCCATCGGTCACGACCATAATCACCACAGGATCGGTGCGAGGAAAATGGTCGGCCTTGCAGGCCATGCACTTGCGTAGCTGGCCGCCACGGCCAGGCTCGGTGCGCTGGCCGCACAC
>WNFT01020066.1_pt1 | contig 12028 bp, 10 predicted proteins | sample 5400191 | NCBI WGS metagenome assembly WNFT01 (sample SAMN13153359, study PRJNA577476) | soil metagenome | isolation source: 80 cm saprolite under Madrone tree | place: USA:California | collected 2016-06-14
AGCTCGGAGTCGTCGTCGAAGAAGTCGGAGACGCGGACGGCCCAGGACCAGGCGCACCAGGCGCTGCAGCAAGCCTCTGATGCGCAGAAGAAGGCGGCGGACGAGCAGGCGAAGGTCGAACAGTACCAGGAGGACGTGACCAAGAAGCAGAAGGAGCTGGCCGATGCGCAGGCGCGCCTGAAGGGGCAGATCGCCAAGGCCGAGCAGGCGCAGCGCGACGCGCAGGAGGCGAACCGGGTGGCCCAGCAGGAGTCGCAGCTGCAGCAATCGCAGGCGAGCAAGGTGCAGCGCAGCGAAGCCCAGCAGATGAACAGCACCAATCAGGAGAGGCTGCAGACCTGGTCGCAGGACAAGGACGTGAGCGGGCAGGTGGTCCAGGCGCAGGGCAACTCCCTCCAGCTCCGCACGTCGGATCAAGGCCTCCTTGAGCTGCAAGTCACCGACTCCACCTCCGTGAAGATCAACGGGCAGACGGCAACGCTGTCCCAGATCAAGCCGGGGAGCGAGGTCCGCGCCAACTACCAGGTGGTGGACGGCAAGGCGAAGGCGCTCTCGATCGCCGCTACTTCGAAGGCTTCTGGGCAGTAGCGGCGGCCGTCGGAGCCCGCGACAGCTCGTCCTTGACGACGGCACCGCCCTTCATCACGAAGGGCACGCGCTCGAGGACGCGCACGTCCTGGAGGGGATCTCCCGGCACCGCGATCAGGTCGGCGTAGCGCCCGGCCTGGACGGTGCCGACGTCTCTCTGGCGGTCGAGGAGCTCCGCCGCCCAGGCGGTGGCGGAGAGGATCGCCCGCGCCGGCGACAGTCCGAGGCGGACCATCCAGGCGAACTGCTTGGCGTTGTCGCCGTGCGGGAAGATGCCGGCGTCGGTGCCGAAGGCGACGCGAACCCCCGCCTTGACCGCCTTGGCCCAGTTGTCGCGCTGCGCCTGGCCGATGGCGCGCTCCTTGTCGACGTACTCCTTGGGGATGTGCAGGTCCTCCGCGTGCGCGAGGATGTAGTCGTCGTTGTAGATGTCGCCCACCAGGAACGTCCCGCGCTCGCGCATCAGGCGGATGCCCTCGTCGTCGATGAGGGTGCCGTGCTCGACGGAATCGACCCCGGCGCGGGCGGCGTCCTTGATGCTCTGGGTCCCGTGCGCGTGGGCGGCGATCCGGCGCCCCAGCCGGTGCGCCTCCTCGACCGCGACGCGCAGCTCTTCGTAGGTGTACTGCGGCGCTCCCGGAGTGTCGCCGCGGGAGAAGACGCCGCCGCTGGCGGCGACCTTGATCAAGTCGACGCCGTGCTTCACCTGGGCGCGGATGACGTGGCGCATCTGGTCGGCGCCATCGGCGACGTGGAAGTCGTGCTCCAGCGGATAGAGCTCCTCGCGCACATTGGGCGGGTAGTGATTGAGATCGCAGTGCCCGCCGCTGATGCTGATGCAGGGCCCGGAGGCGACGATCCGCGGCCCCACCACGTAGCCCTCGTTGATCAGGTCGCGCAGGTCGGCGGCGAGGAAGGGGCCGGACCCCACGTCGCGGACGGTGGTGAATCCCGCCTCCAGCGTGCGCCGGGCGTGCACCACCGAGGTCATCGCGGCGGACAGGAGCGAGGTCTTGAAGGTCCAGATGTCCTCGAAGTGGTCGGACCGCGACTCGAGGTGGACGTGCGCGTCGATCAAGCCGGGCAGGACGGTGGCGGCGGAGAGATCGATCACCGTCGCGCCGGGCGGGACCGCGACGCCGACGGCCGCGATGCGGTCGTTCTCGATCTTCAGCGTGACGTTCTGCTTGTAGGACTCGGAGAGGCCGTCGAAGAGCCGGCCCGCTTTGACGTAGGTGACGCTGGGCGCGGCGGCGAGGAGCAGCGCGAGGAGGATCATGCATTGAAGACTAGCAGCTCCTCGACCCGGCCGCGGGCGCCCGCCTTCGAATTGATGAACCGGGGGGCGCGGACCAGGCGCTGCTCGAACCCGGCGTAGATCTCGCGGACCCTGTCGGTCGCCGAGTTGGAGAGGAGGAACCGGACGCCGCGGCGGTTGAGGGCGATGCAGGCCCGGGCGAGCCGCTTCTGGTCGTCCCAGGTGAAGCCGTCGGCCGTGTAGCTGGCGAAGCTCGAGCTGGGGGAGACCGGATCGTACGGCGGATCGAGGTAGACGAAGTCGCCCGGGGAAGCCCGGGCCAGGGCATCCTCGAATCCGGAATGGCGGATCTCGACGCCTTTCAGCGCCGCGCTGGCGGAGAGCAAGGCCGAGGGATCGTGGAAGCGCGGGTTCGTGTAGCGGCCGATGGGGACGTTGAAGCGGCCGGCGCGATTCACCCGCCAGAGGCCGTTGAAGCAGGTCTTGTTCAGGTAGATGAACCGGGCCGCGCGCTCTTCGGGGCTCAGCCGCAGCGGCTCCAGTGCGCGGATGCTCTGGTAGTGCTCCTTCTCGTACACGTGCCGGGTCAGGCAGGCGAGGACGCGGCCGACGTTGTCGCGGACCTGGAGGTAGCAGTGCACCAGCTCCGCGTTGCTGTCGCTGAGCACGGCGCGGCGGGGCGCGACGGCGAAGAACAAGGCGCCGCCGCCCACGAAGGGCTCGTGGTAGCGGCGCAGGCCCTTCGCCGCGGGAACGTGGCGGAGCAGCTCGGGGAGTAGAGAGGTCTTGCCGCCGGCCCACTTGAGGAAGGGCGCGGCCAGGAGGCGCTCCTCCGGGAGCGAGCTGCGCAGAGGCGATGCATTCCGGCGGAGTTGCACGACGGGCATGCGGCGTTCAGGTAGCACTCCGCGATCTTGCCCGCAAAAAATCCGGCTATCGGATCGCGAAGTTGACAGGGATTCGCGCTCAAGCGTAGTCGCAAAGCCGCACCCTTGGTGCGGCAGCGGCTAGTGCCAGAAACCGAGCGACAGGAGCGAGTTGCCGTAGTCCCGCGCGCCGTCTCCGGCCAGCGAGATGCGCATCCGGTACCGGCTTCCCCAGAACGAGAAGGAAAAGAGGCGGACGTCGAGCCCGAGCGTGACGTGCAGCCGTCCGTCGACGCCGTCGAAGCGCGGAGGCTCCCAGTAGGTGCCGCCGCGGATCCGCAACCAGCCTGGGATCCACTCGTACTCGGCGCCGAGCCGCAGCGAGGCCGACGCGGTCTGTCCCGACCGTTGCAGGCGCTTCTCCACGAATGCCTCCAGCCCGGCGCCGTTCGCCACCGGACCGCTGAGCAGCAAGTCGGCGGCGAGGGTCGTGCTGCGCTCGTCGCGGAATTCATCGGAGACGCGGCGGTTCCAGGGGGTGGGGCCCAGCCGCCAGGCCACGCCCACGCCGGCCGTCCAGGGGAACTTCACGCTGTCGGGGAGGATGTATCCGGCGCAATTGTTCGGATCGCACGCCGTCGGATCGACGCGCGCGGTCACCGCGGGGCGGAAGCTGGCGCCGATGCGCAGGTCGCCATCGCGCGGCTGCCAGAGCGCGCCGGCTTCGATGGTCCAGCCGCCGGCGTTCACCAGGTCGACCGCGGTGGCCGGCAGGCGCAGCGTGAAGCCTCCGGCCACCAGGCTCGCCCCCGCGACCCATTCGCCGTCCGAGAACGAGCGGGCTAGCGTGAGCCGCCAGATGGCCGCGGACATGGTCGCCTCCGTGCCGCCCGGAGAAGCGAAATCGCGCAGATCTCCGGTGACGGAAGCCGCGACTCCCCAGGCGCCGAACATTCCCACCAGGCCGGCGTTCAGGGCGCCCGTCTTGGCGCTGAATTGATCCTGCCGGATGCCGTTGTTGTCGAAGTCCACACCGAGCGACGGCGTGTAGACGTCGAAGAGGAAGTCCCAATAGAACCAGCTCGAGGCGGTGGAGGGCCGCGACGCGGCCGCCGCCGGGTTGGCGAGGAGGCCGATGGCGCCTTCGGCGGTGGCCAGCGACACGCCTCCCATGCCGATGACCCGATAGTCCGCCACCGCGGCGCCGCGGTACGCGTCGATGACGAAGTTGCGGTCGGTGATGGGCCCGTCCGCGCGGGCCAGCCGCGGGACGGCGAGAAGCAACAGGACCAGACCCCCCGGACGGATCACCGCCGCGAAATGTTAGCAGCGCTCCCTCCGAGCCAAAATTTCCCGCCGCCGCGGAGTACGATGCGGGCGTGCCCGGCGCGGCGAAGCCCGGCGTCATCCGATTCGGACCCGCCGGATGGGACTACCCGGACTGGGCGGGGAAGGTCTATCCCGCTCCCAAGCCGAAGGGATTCGATCCTCTGCGGTATCTGGCGGAGTTCTTCGACACCGTCGAGATCAACTCGACGTTCTACCGGCCGGCGACGGCCAAGGTCGCCCAGGGTTGGGCGGAGCGCGTCCGGGAGCGCGACCGGTTCCTCTTCACGGCCAAGTTGTGGCGGCGCTTCACCCACGAGCGCGACACCACCTGGACGACCGAGGAGGTGGACGCGGTCCGCGCCGGATTGGAGCCGCTGGCCGCCGCGGGCAAGCTGGGAGCGCTCTTGCTGCAGTTCCCCTGGTCGTTCCGCAACACCGAGCAGAACCGCGAATGGCTCCGCGATCTGACGAAGGCGTTCCGCGACTATCTTCTGGTGGTGGAGGTCCGGCACATCTCCTTCAACGAGCCGGAGTTCTACGCCGAGCTGGCGGCCAGCCGGGTGGGCATCGTGAACGTGGATCAGCCCATGTTCCGCAACTCGCTGCCGCCGTCCGCCCGCGCCACATCGTCAGCCGGCTACGTCCGCGTGCACGGCCGCAACTACAAGGATTGGTTCCGCAAGACCGCGGGCAGGGATGAGCGGTACGACTACCTCTACTCCGCGGCGGAGCTGAAGCCCTGGGCGGATCGCGTGAAGGCCTTGGCCTCGGAACCCAACGTGACCGACGTCTACGTGGTGAACAACAACCACTTTGCCGGCCAGGCAGTGACCAACGCGCTGATGCTGGAAGCGGAAGTGACGGGGAAGCGGGTCCGGGTGCCGGAGCGGCTGCTGGCGACGTACCCGAAGGAGCTCGAAAAGGTCGCGCTTCCGGCGACGGGCGCCCCGGCTGCGCAGGGAAGGTTGCTCTGATTCCCGGAGCACGAGGCGCTCGGCGCCGCGGGCGGCTCGGCATCCAAGCTGCCACGACGCGCTCCTGGGACCTCCGTACCCCAACGGTCAGCATCCACCACCGAGGCTCCGCGACCAGCGGCGGCCCATGCTCTCGCGGCGCCGCCGAGCAGTAGGGGTCCACGCCGGACGGCGCCTCCCGGCCGTCGCGGACCGCGTGCACGATCCAGTTGTCGAGCACGTACCGGATCGCCTGCGCCGCCTCGCGCGGGGAAAGAAGCGGGTGCGCGTGGTACCGGTCGGCGAATACCGGCCCCTTGCGGTCCATGACCTTGTTCAGCGCCCGCGCCATCCGCACCGCGAGCCCCTTCATGGCGCGCCCCAGCGCCACCGCATCCGGCGCCTCCACCACCAAGTGGAGGTGGTTCCCCTGCACCGAGAAGTGCACCAGGCGGAAGCCGAACCTCTCGCACCCGCGCTCGAACGCCCGCCGCAGCGCCCGGAAGCACCGGTGCGACCGCAGATTCCACACTTCGCGCCGGATGCGAAGTGTGACGTGCAGCGCGGATTTGCGGAACTTGCGGCGCGGGCGGTGCGGCACGTTCTTCCGCGCCGACCTCCGCTTCCGTCCAGCGCCCCTCCGAGCTCCACCCCACCGCGGGAACGGCAGCTCCTGCTGCGGATCCTTCTTCATGATGGCAGCGTACCGAGGGAGTCTGACATTCCTCCGCTGACGCTCCTCCGCTGCGCTCCGGGGCGAGGATGTCCGCCCAATCAAGTCGGGCCCGCTTCACGCTCCGAAACGCGAATGATGGGCCTTCCTGCGCGCGGCCCCTGGCCGAAGGTTGATTGGGCGGACATCTCGCCCGCCTTCGTTACACGAGTGGCTGACTGGTCAGGACGAACAGGTCCGAGGCACCCGAAATCTGCTCCGGCCGACCATGTCCGCCCCGACCGACACAATCCCCAATCCGCGCCAATCCGCCGCGCGCCGACTTTTTTGCTGCTCTCCACACCGAGGTTTCCCGTTGTGGCACCAGAGGAATTCGGCTAGGGTCCGCGCCCTCGCCTCATGAGGACGATCCTTTTCCTTGCCACCCTGACCGTCGCGGCAGCGGCGGCGCTCGCGCAACAGCCTGCGGCGGCGCCGGAGGAGAAGGTCGGAGCGGCGGCGCTCGCGCAACAGCCTGCGGCGGCGCCGGAGGAGAAGGTCGGGGAGGCGCCGACGGTGCCCACCGGCGAGACCGCGGCCGAGGCGGCGGCTCCCGTTGCGGAGAGCGGCGTCATCGCCAGGATCAACGTGCAGGGGAACCGGCGGGTGGAGACGGACGCCATCCGGGCCTCGCTGCCCCTCAAGGTGGGAGACGCCTTCGACCGGGAGAAGCTCAAGAACGCGCTGCTGGCGGTGTGGCGGATGGGCTACTTCAACGACGTCAAGCTGGACGTCAGCGCCGCCAAGCCGCCGCTCACCGGGTTCGTCCTCACCGTGCTGGTGAGCGAGAAGCCGGCGGTGCGCGAGGTCAAGCTGGAGGGCAACGAGGAGCTCTCCAAGGACGACTTGAAGGACACCATCGAGGTGAGGCCGTTCCAGATCCTCGACCAGGAGGCGGTGCGCAAGTCGGCGAAGAAGATCCAGGAGAAGTACGTGGAGAAGGGCTTCTTCCTCGCCGAGGTGACGACGAAGATCGTCCCCCTCCCCAACAACGAGGTGAACGTCGTCTTCTCCATCAACGAGCACGCGAAGATCACCGTCAAGGAGGTCCGCTTCGTCGGCAACCGGGCCATCGCCACCCCCGCCCTCAAGGACGCGATGCTGACGCAGGAAGGGAGCCCCTTCTCCTTCCTCACCGGCGCGGGGACCTTCCGGGAGGATGCCTTCCAGCGCGACGAGATCGTCCTCCAGGGTCTGTACTTCGACCAGGGCTATATCTTCGTGAAGTTCGGCAAGCCGGCCATCGAGCTCTCGCCGGACAAGCGGTACATCTTCATCACCATGTCCATCGAGGAGGGCGACCCCTTCGACGTCGGCAAGATCGACGTCGGCGGCGACCTCCTGGTGCCCAGGGAACAGCTGCTCGCGCTGGTGTCGACCCGGTCCGGGGAGCGGTTCTCGAAGACCCGGCTGCAGAACGACATGAACCGGCTGCTCGACGTCTACAAGGACAAGGGCTACGCCTACGCCAACGTCACGCCCGACACGCAGGTGGAAGCGGAGAAGAGGATCGTCGATCTCACCTACGTCTTCCAGAAGGGCCAGCCGGTCACCATCGAGAAGATCGAGATGGTCGGAAACAACAAGACGCGCGACAAGGTCATCCGCCGGGAGATGAAGATCGCCGAGGGCGACCTCTACAACGGCACGGCGGTGCGCAACTCCAAGGCGCGCATCACCGCCCTGGGCTTCTTCGACAGCGTGGAGATCAACCAGAAGCGGGGCTCCGGCGACGACAAGATGATCCTCGAGGTGTCGGTCAAGGAGAAGCTCACCGGCACCTTCCAGGTCGGATTCGGCTTCGCCGGCGGCGAGAACTTCTTCGGCCAGGCGCAGCTGGCGCAGAACAACCTGCTCGGGTACGGCCACACCGCCTCGCTGTCGTTGCAGATCTCCAGCATCCGCCAGCTCTTCCAGCTCAGCTACCTCGACCCGTACGTGCTCGACACGCAGTGGACCGGCTCCATCGATCTCTACCGCAGCGAGCTGCTCTTCTCCGGATTCGACCGCACGGCGAACGGCGGCTCGCTCACCGCCGGCTACGACTTCAGCAACCTCGCCCCCTGGATGGAGGACTTCCGCCTCTTCCTCACCTATACGCTGGAGAAGGTGAACGTCACCGCCGCCGTCGGGACCCAGGACGTCCTCGCCAACCAGTTCACCTCCGGGCGCACCTCCAGCATCCGCGTCTCCTTCAACTACGACAAGCGCGACAACCGCCTCTTCCCCACCTCGGGCCATCTGGAGTCCGCCTCCGCGGAGTTCGCCAGCTCGCTGCTCGGCAGCCAGAACCTCTTCCAGCGCTTCCGGCTGATCGAGCGCTTCTACCGCCCGATGTTCTGGGGAATGGTCTTCAAGACCAACATCTCCTTCGGCTACATCCGCGCCACCGATCCCATCGCCCATCCCATCGCCATCAGCGAGAAGTTCTTCGAGGGCGGCATCAACTCCATCCGCGGATACGTCCTGCGCAGCATCTCGCCCACGTTGAAGATCGCTTCCACCCGCGAGCCGAACGCGCCGATCCTCGACTTCCCCGTGGGAGGGAACAAGGAGCTGATCACGAACTGGGAGATCGAGTTCCCGTTGGTCGGCTCCGCCGGACTCCGCGGCGTCGGCTTCTACGACGCCGGCAACGTCTTCTCCGAGAAGGAGAACCTCTTCCAGAGCTCGCAGCGCGGGGGCAATCTTCCCCTCGGCCTGTTCCACAGCGTCGGCTTCGGCATCCGCTGGTTCTCGCCCCTGGGCCCGCTGCGGTTCGAGGTCGGCTTCCCCCTCACCCGCCGCCCGATCGACGACCCGTACCTGTTCGAGTTCACCATCGGGAACTTTTTCTAGGCCCGGCTGCCGAAGGCAGCTTAGGGCCTATTGCTCTTGGCCTGGTACGATCTTGACCCCAAGGGCCCATGCCATTAGGGTGCGCCGGTCCCAAAACCGGAGAGAAGGACGACAGATGCGCCGTTTTTTGCTTGCTCTCACCATCGCACTCGCTGCCCGGACCGCCGCCGCGCAGACGATGAAGATCGGGTACGTCGACGTCCAGCGCGCCGTCCAGGAAGTCGAGGAAGGCAAGGCGGCGCGGTCGCGCCTGCAGGCGGAGCTGGCGCAGAAGCGCGCGGACCTCGACAAGAAGCGCGCCGAGCTGGAGAAGATGAGGGCGGACTACGACAAGCAAGCGCCCGTGCTTTCCGACGACGCCAAGCGCCAGCGGCAGGAGCAGCTGCAGAAGGCCTTCGTGGAGGCGCAGAACGCCGCCAGCCAGATGCAGGAAGACCTGTCGGGCAAGGAGCAGGAGGCGATGCAGAGCATCTCCAAGCGCCTGCTCCAGGTGGTGGCCGAGGTGAGCGACCGCGAGAGCTTCACCTTCGTGCTCGACAAGGCCGCCTTGCTGTACGCGCCCGCCGCGTCCGACATCACCAACGAGGTGGTTCGCCGCTACAACGAGCGATTCGGCACCGGTCAGGCGGCGAAGAAGGCAGCGGCGGCTCCGCCGGCGGGAAAGGCCGCCACGCCGCCAAAGAAGTAAGCTCGCGTCGTGGCCACGCCGCAGACGCTGCTCTCCATGCAGGAGCTCGCGCGCCGGATCGGCGCCGAGCTGCGCGGCGGTGGAAGCGGGAACGTCTCCGGCGTCGCGCCGCTGGATCTCGCCGGGCCCTCGCAGATCGCCTTCTACGCCAACCCGCGCTACCGCAAGGACTTGTCCGCCACCCGCGCCGCGGCGGTGATCGTCTCCGACGAGGACGCCGCGCAGGTGCCCGCGGGGTCGGCGCGGCTGGTGGCGCCGCAGCCCTACGTCGCCTTCGCCAAGGCGAGCGCGCTGTTCCACGACGGCCTCGCGCTCGAGCCTGGCATCCAGCCGGGAGCGCTGATCGACCGGACGGCGGAGGTCGATCGCACCGCGGCGATCGCCCCGGGCGCGTACGTGGGACCGGGCGCCAGGATCGGCGCGCGGACCACCTTGCACGCCGGAGCGCGCGTGCTGGACCGGGCGCGGATCGGCGACGACTGCGTGCTCTGGCCCGGCGCGGTGGTGCGCGAGCACTGCATCGTCGGCAATCGCGTGATCCTGCAGCCGAACTCGGTGGTGGGGAGCGACGGCTTCGGGTTCGCCTTCGACCTGGAGGGCGACGGCAAGGGACCCATCCACCGCAAGGTCCCGCAGGCCGGCATCGTCCGCATCGAGGACGACGTCGAGCTGGGCGCCTGCAGCTGCGTGGACCGCGCCACCCTGGGCGAGACGGTGATCGGGCGGGGGACGAAGATCGACAACCTGGTGCAGATCGGCCACAACGTCCGCGTCGGCCCTCTCTGCCTGCTGGTGGCGCAGTGCGGGATCAGCGGGTCCACCGAGCTGGGCCAAGGAGTGGTCCTCGCCGGGCAGGTCGGCGTGGTGGGCCATCTGCGCATCGGCGACGGGGCGCGGGCCGGTGCCCAGGCCGGGGTGGCCCACGACGTCGCGGACGGCGAGACCGTCACCGGCTATCCGGCCATGGCCCACCGCCAGTGGCTGCGCATGAGCGCCGCGCTCCCCCGGGTTCCAGAGCTGTTGCGGGAGGTGCGCAAGCTGCAGCAGCGCGTCGAGCAGCTGGAGAAGGAGAAGGCCAAGTGATCGATATCCAGAAGATCCTCTCCGCGCTGCCGCACCGCTATCCGTTCCTGCTCGTGGACCGCGTCGTGGAAGTGGTGAAAGGCGACCGGATCCACGCGTACAAGAACGTGACCTTCAACGAGGAGTTCTTCCAGGGCCACTTCCCGGGCAAGCCGGTGATGCCCGGAGTGCTCCAGCTGGAAGCCCTGGCCCAGGCCGGCGCGCTGCTCGCGTACGAAGGGTCGCCCTTCGATCCCTCGCAGAAGGTGATCTATCTCATGTCGTTCGACGCGGTGAAGTTCCGGCGCCCCGTGGTGCCGGGCGACCGGCTCGATCTGTACGTCCGCATCGAGCGCCAGAAGGGCGCCATCTGGAAGCTCGCCGGCGAGGCGAAGATCGAAGGCCAGACGGCCAGCGAGGCGCAGATGATGGCGATGATCGTGGACCGAAAGGACTGAGCGTGCCCATCCATCCCACCGCGGTCGTCGACCGCCATGCCGAGATCGACTCCAGCGCCGAGATCGGCCCCTACGTGGTCATCGGCCCCAAGGTGAAGATCGGCGCGCGCACCCGGGTGGGGCCGCACGCGGTCATCGAAGGCGACACCACCATCGGGGAGGCGAACGTCATCTTCCAGTTCGCCGCGCTGGGGGCCATTCCCCAGGACCTCAAGTACGCCGGCGAGCCCACCCGGCTGGTGATCGGCAACTCGAACCAGATCCGCGAGTTCGCCACGGTGCACATCGGCACGGCGGGGGGCGGCGGAGTCACCCGCATCCACAACGGCTGCCTCTTGATGGCGAACAGCCACGTCGCCCACGACGTGCAGCTGGCCGACGGCTGCATCCTCGCCAACTCCGCGGCGCTCGCCGGCCACGTGGTGGTCGAGGACCACGTCATCTTCGGCGGGCTCGCCGCCGTCCACCAGTTCACGCGCATCGGCCGGCTCGCCTTCGTGAGCGGCGGAGCCATGGTCACCCAGGACATCCCCCCGTACGTCACCGTCCAGGGCGACCGGGCCGAGGTGGTGGGGATCAACACGGTAGGCTTGACGCGGGCCCACTTCGACGAGCATGCGCTGGCGCGGGTGAAGGGGGCTTACAAGATCATCTTCCGCAGCAGGATGGGGCTGCGCGAGGGCGTCGCCCACGTGAAGGCCGAATTCGGCGGCCACCCCGAGATCGACCACTTCGTCGCCTTCCTCGAGGGCACCGAGCGGGGCATCGCGCGGTGAGCGGCGCGCCGATCGGGCTCATCGCCGGATCGGGGCGCCTGCCTCTCTTGTTCGCGCAAGCCGCCGAGCGGTCGGGCCGCAGCGTCGTGGCCGTGGGGCACGAAGGGGAGACCGACCCTGGGTTGCGCGCCGCGGCCTGGGTCAAGCTGGGACAGCTCGGCCGGATCGCGGAGGTCTTGCGCGAGGCAGGGGTGAACGAGGCCGTGCTCTGCGGCGGCATCCGCAAGCCGCGGTTCTTCGACGTCCGCCCGGACTGGCTGGCCTTGAAAGTCCTCGCACGCCTGCGCAGCTTCGGGGATGACGCTGCCTTGCGCGGGATCGCCGCCGCGCTGGAGGAGCAGGGAATCCGGATCGTTTCGCCGCTTCCTTTGGTGCCGGAGCTGCTGGTGCAACCGGGGCCCCTGGCGAAGCGCCGGCTGACCGAGGAGCAGCGAGCGGATGCGGCCGCCGGCCTCTCCGCCGCGCGCGCGCTGGGGCAGGCGGACATCGGCCAGACGGTG
>WNFT01004614.1_pt1 | contig 12026 bp, 8 predicted proteins | sample 5400191 | NCBI WGS metagenome assembly WNFT01 (sample SAMN13153359, study PRJNA577476) | soil metagenome | isolation source: 80 cm saprolite under Madrone tree | place: USA:California | collected 2016-06-14
GACAAGAGCTCGGTGCTCTTCTACGACAAGACCGCGGACCGCCTCACCGGCCGGCTCACGGCAGTCTACGAGCCCATCGAGCCGGTCAGCGTGGCTGCCGGCGGCGAGATACTCCGGGATCGCGCCTGGCTGAACGACGGGGATCTGGTCGGCGGCCAGACGCTCTTCAACGGCAGCCCTCGGGTCCAATACGGCACGACGGCCTTGTTCTCCGAGGCGACGGCTCGGACGCCGTTCGCGAACCTCGTCGCGGGAGCGCGCTTCGAGCACCATAGCCTGATGGGGAGCTCGTTCGTGCCGCGCCTTGCGCTGACGAAGATCATCGCGCCGTTCAACTTCAAGCTGCTCTACAGCCAGGCCTTCCGCGCGCCGGCGCTGGAGAACCTGGCTTTGAACCCATGGCTCACCCCGGAACGGACGACCGTCGTCGAGGCGGAAGCCGGCATGCAGATCGCGGAGGGAATGTTCGCGTCGGTGAACGTTTTCGACCTCACCATCCACGACCCGATCATCTACAGCGCCGACCCGGCGACGGGCGTGCAGAGCTACCAGAACTTCCGCCGCACCGGGTCGCGCGGCGTCGAGGCCGAGCTGCGCATGCGCGACCGGCGCGGGTCTTTGACGCTCGCATATTCGTACTATACGGCAGGCCCGAAGAACCAGGTCGACCTCTACGCCACGCCCGACCCGGCTCGCGTCCTGGCCTTCCCGGCGCACAAGCTCTCCGCGCGCGCGAGCGTCAACGTCGTCGAGCACCTCAGCCTGGACCCCTCAGCTACCTGGATCAGCGCGAGGTATGCGGCCACCGGAACCGACTCTTCGGGCGCCCCCACCTTCGCAACCGCGGGACCACAGTTCCTCCTCAACGTGTTCGCGACGGCGCGCGACCTGGGCTTCACCGGTCTCGACCTCGGGCTCGGCGTCTACAACCTGCTCGACGTCGCCGACGACTACATCCAGCCCTACAACTCCTCGCACGCTCCGTTGCCTGGTCCGTCGCGCGAATGGGTCGCACGGCTCTCATATCAGATCGCGCTCCCGTGAACCGGCCGGCACTCGCGCTTGCGGTGCTTGCCACCGGGGCCGCGCGGGGAGAAGTAGTGATGCTCGCGCAGCGCGAGGTCCCCGAGTACGCGCAGGTCGCGGCGGGGTTCCAGAAGGTGAATCCGCAGGCGCGCGTCGCCGACATCGCAGACGGCGCGCTCGTGGTCCGCGATTCGGACGTCATCGTCGCCATCGGATCGAAGGCGTTCGAGCTGGCGAGGGCGCAGCCCGGCTCGGCAGCCATCGTCGCCGCCGCCGTGCTGACACCGCAGCCCGGGGGCAGCCACCCCATCACCGCAGTTCCCATGGAATCGCGCGCGGGTGATGCCCTCGATGCCCTCCGCGCGCTCGCTCCGAACGCGCGGAAGGTGCTCGTGCTCCACCCTCCCGGAGACTCGCCGATGCTGGCGGAGGCGCGCGCCGCGGCCAAGGCACGCGGGCTCTCCGCGGAGTTCCGCGCGCTCGGCGATCTCTCCGGCCTCGAGGGATCGCTTCACGAATTGCTGCAGGGTCAGCAGGCGTTGTGGCTGTTGCCGGACGCGCGCCTCGCGCGACCGGAGGTAGCGAAGTTCCTCGTCGCCACCTGCCTCGACCGCAAGCTTCCGCTGATCGGATTCCTGGCCGGGATGGCGCAGGTCGGCGCGCTCGTCGCCGTCGCGGCCGACTTCGACGCCATCGGCCGCGAGGCCGCAAAGCTGGCCTCCGACCTGGCCGCGCGCGCGCCCGCCGCGCGCTCTGGAGTTCCGTTCCGGTTCGTCGCAGGCCGTGTGCTGGTAAACGGCCGCACCGCCCAGCAACTCGGGCTGTCCGGCGAACCGCCCGCCGGAGCCGAGATGGTTCGCTGACCGCCTTCCTCCCGCGCGAGACCGGATCAGCGGCTTGCGGCGGAGCACGTCCTCAGCAGCGACGGCAGCCGGGCCGTCAGCTCTCCCTTTGGCAAGAACCCGTCGGCACCCGCTGCGGCGGCAGCTGCGTGGTATTCCGGTCCATCGGACAGCGAGACGATCGCGACCCACGGCGCATCCGGCGCGGCCTTCAGCAGCCGCGTCAGATCGACCGCACTGATCCCCGGCATGGCAACGTCGAGGAGAACCAGATGCGGTTTGATCGAGCGCGCCTTCGCCATCGCCTCCTTCGCCGTAGCGGCGCAGCACACCCGCTCGACCGCAGCGTGCAGCCGGAAGATCCGTACCGCGGCGCGGAGGAATTGCAGGTTGTCGTCCACGACCAGCACGCGGATCGTTCGAGCGGCCATGGAACGACCGTACCAGCCGGACCAGCCGGGTCCATCAGGAAAACCCCCGAGTCCAGGAAAAATTTGTTCCTAGGTCTCAGCCCGTACGATGCCGGTGCGAATGGCGTAGCGCACGAGGCCCGCCACATCATGGATTCCCAGGCGGTTCATGATCTGCGCCCGGTGCGTCTCGACGGTCTTGACGCTGAGTTGCAGGAGCCGCGCAATTCCCTTGGTCGAGTGACCCTCGGCGATGAGCTGGATGACTTCGCGCTGCCGCGGCGTGAGACTTTGGGTCTGGGCGGCGCCGCCCCCGGTGGTCTCTTCACCGCGGATCAAGGCTACGGTGACGGTCCGGGAAATCGCGGGGCTCAGCCAGACTTCGCCTCGTCCAACCGCGCGCAGCGCCATCTCCAACTCGGCCGGATCGGCGTTCTTGAGCAAGTAGCCCGCCGCGCCAGCGGCCAGAGCCTGGTGGACGTATTCCTTGTCTGCGTGCATCGACAACATCACCACGCGCGGCCGCGAATGCTGCCTGGTGATGCGCCGCGTCGCCTCGAGGCCGTTCAGGCCAGGCATGGAGACATCCATCAGCACCACGTCCGGTTGCAGCTGTTCGCTGAGCCGCACCGCTTCCTTGCCATCGCCCGTCTCGCCGACGATCTCCACATCGGGAAAGCTTGCGACGATCGACCGCAGCCCGGCCCGCACCAGAGCATGGTCATCCGCCAGCAGGATCCGGAGCGGGCTCACGGCAGCCTCCCAGGCTGAATCGGCAAGTGCGCGCGTACGGTCGTGCCCTTGCCTTCACCGGATTCAATCTCGAGCTGCCCGCCAGCGAGCGAGACGCGCTCCTGCATGCCAAGGAGCCCGAGGCTCGCTCCCGCAGCCGCCCGCTCACGTGCGGCCGCGACGTCGAAGCCCGTTCCGTCGTCATGGACCAGGACTTCCACCGAGTGCGGCCCGGCGCGCAGCCGGATCTGCACGTTTTGCGCCTGTGCATGCCTCGCCGCGTTCGTCAGGGCCTCTTGCACCAGACGAAAGCAAGCTGTTTCGACCGAAGGCGGCAATCGGCCGACCGGATCGATGTCGACACGAACAGTGAATCCGGACCATCTCGCCTGGCGATCTCCCAACCAGCGGAGCGCCGATGGCAGACCCAGCTCGTCGAGGATGGTGGGCCACAGCTCGAGGGACAGCCGGCGCACCTGATCGACGGCCCGGTTGACCAGCGAAAGCGCTTCCGCGAGGGGACCTTTCCTGGTCGCGCGCTGCCGCCGTTGCACCGTCTCCAGATTGAGCTTCACGGCGGTCAGCAACTGACCGAATTCGTCGTGGAGCTCGCGCGCGATCTTGCGCCTTTCAGCCTCTTGCGCCTCGAGCAAGCGCCGCGACAGAGCGAGAAGCTGCTCCCTTTGGCGGCGCAATTTCTGGTCCACGCCGCCGGCGCGCCCGGAAGGCTCACCCGCTCCCCCGCCCTGGCGGCGGGTCTCGCGACCGCGCGTTTCCTGGAGCTCCCTGGCCACCGCTGGCCCAAGGCGCCCCAGGTTCTCTTTGGTGACGTAGTCGGCCGCTCCCAAGCGCATGGCGTCCACCGCCTCCTCCTCCGTCATTGATCCAGAGACGACGATGAAGGGAACGTCCGGAAACACTTCCTTGGCCAGGCCGATCGCCTCCGACGCATTGAGCCCCGGCACCCTGGAGTCCGATATCACCAGATCCCAGCGTCCGTCCGTCAGAGCCTCCCGCAATCCGCGTGCAGTATCGACGCGCTGCCACTTCGGCGAAAAGCCGCCCCTGCGCAACTCCCGCAAGACCAACTTGGTGTCGGTCTCGGAGTCCTCGACGATCAGAACCGCGAGATCTTCGCCAACGTCAGCCACGGCCGAGTTCCAGAACCTTCTCCCTCCTGCCACGCGAGCTTGACGAGCGTCGCGCATCGGGTACGCCGCATTCCGACGACCGCCGGTCAGAAGCCGACCGGAGACGGTACCGCGGTGGCGAGCAGAGGGGCGGTCGAGACCAGCACCGACGGCTTTCCGGCGAGCGCTAGACGCCTCTGCCGTCCTTCTGTCGTCTGCACGCGGCAGCTCCAGATTACTGGCCCAGCGCTGAAGGTCGCCATCAGGCACTCCCTGAGTTCGGCCGGGGAATGCCCGTACCGCAATCCTCCCGGGGGGCTGGAGGTGGTCCCCAATCGATTCAATATCGGATTGGCAACGTCGTACGGCTCCGAGGCGGGGAGGAACCCCTTAGCAGTCCGGACGCACGATTCCGGCACGAACGGCAAACCGGACGAGGCCGGCGATCCCATGGATGCCCAGCCGGTCCATCAGGACGGTCCGGTGGGTCTCCACGGTCTTGACGCTGATCCCGAGCTGCTCCGCAATGTGCTTCGTTGAGCTCCCTTTCGCGATGAGCTCCAGCACCTCCCGCTGTCGCTGCGTCAGCAGCTCACACGGCGCAGCCAACCGCTTGACTCCGTTGGCCAGCAACCGCACGACCCTGGTGGAGACTTCAGGACTGAGCCAGGTCTCGCCGCGGGCGACGGCGCGCACCGCCATCTCCAGTTCGGCGCGGTCCGAGGTCTTGAGCAGATATCCTGCGGCGCCTGCCGCGAGCGCCCGGTGGACATGCTCTGCGTCGGCGTGCATGGAGACGATCAGGATGCGCGTGCCCGGAGACTCTCGCGCTGCGCGAGCCGCCGTCTCGATACCGTTCAGGCCCGGCATCGACACATCGACGAGGGCAAGATCGGGACGCATTTCGGCGATCAGACGCAGCGCTTGCTGGCCGTCTGCGCTCTCGGCAATGACTTCGACACCTGCCATTCGCTCCAGCAAGGCGCGGAAGCCGGCCCGGACCAGAGCGTGATCGTCAACGAGGAGAACGCGAACTCTGGTCATGGCTGGACGACGTTCCCTTGTCGTTTGAAACCGCCGCCGTGTACCCTCTTCTCCCCCAAGCCCTTACGTCCATGACGGCGTCAGTGATTATACGTCAGTGATTATACGTCAGTAATTTTTCGTCAGTGATTATACGTTTCCCCAATGTAAGGACGATCCGGTTTTCCTTGCCTTCACGGGCAGGACGAGAGCGAGCCGATCCAACTCGTCAACACATCCACGCTCGCCCGGTCCACCACGTGGCTGGCGAGAGGCGGCATCCGGTGCTCGTCGAGCGCCTTCATCCTCAGCAGGACCAGGGACTTCTCGGGATGGCCCGGTGAGACCAACAGCGCTCCCGGCACGCCCAGCTCGCTCACCACCGGGGAAACGCCGCAGTAGCCCTGCGACGGCGGGGTGCCGACGCGGAAATCGCCGTTCAGCGCTGGACCGCCGGGCCGGTGGCACTGCGAGCAGTTGATGTGGAGGATGGCGCGGGCGCGCTGCTCGAGCGGCCCGCTGCCCTGCGGATCCGGTAGCGCCGGCACCGGCGGTCCGGGCTCGACCATCCCGACGTGCAGCAGCGTCGCCAGTTGATTGGCGGTGCGCCCGTTGGGGTAATGGAAGCTCGAATCGAGCTGGGCGGCTTCGAGGCCTAGCGAAAACCCGGCCGCGGCGGTGTGGCAGGCGAGGCACTGTGCGGGCGACAGTAGCGTCCACCTCTGCCCGTTGACGTCGATATCCCTGCTCTCGGTGATGAGGGTCGCAGCGGTACCCTGGTCGTTGAATGCGTACGTGAAGCCGGCCCAGCCGCCGTCCGCGTAGCGGAAGAAAAGCCGGGTCTCGAGTCGCTTTCCTCCCAGTGAAAACGACTTCACGAACACCGTCCCGGGCGGGAACTGGAAATTGCCCTCCGCGTCCTGCGTGATGCGAGTGCCGTCGGGTATCGAGAGCCAGCGCTCCTTCGTCGCTCCGTCCGACCAGAAGGGAGCAACGGGCGCAAAGGGAACCAATCCCGACGCCGGCTTGGTCACATCGCCGGGCTCGGTGCAGCCGGTCTGCGAAAGGAGCTTGGCCGGGCCACCGGTCCCGCTGGTACTCGTGGACGGAACGATCTTGTAGATCCCACCCCTCAAATCGGCGACATAGAGCTCGCCGTCGAGGCCCTCGCCGAAGGACGAGATGTTCTTGCCGCTGGCCAGGAGCTTGACGGCCGTGGGCCGTGGCGCACCGGGCTCCCCCGCGCTCGACGGGATGCTCCAGATATTGCCGCTTCCATAATCGGCGTAGAGGTAGCTCCCGATCAGTCCCTGCAACGCCGTGCCGCGATAGACGTAGCCGCCGGTGACGGCGTAGCCCTGCGTATGATCGTACTCGACGATCGGATCGGTCAGTCCGCTCGTCGAGCAGCTGCTGCCGGGCGGATAGCAGTGCGCGCCTTCGCGCATGTGCCAGCCGTAGTTCTCCCCCTTGCGGATGACGTCGATCTCCTCCCAGCTCTCCTGGCCGACGTCTCCTGCCCAGAGCACGCCGGTGGCGCGATCGAACGACCAGCGCCAGGGATTGCGCAGGCCCCAGGCGAAGATCTCGGGCTTCCCGCCGGTACCGTCGGCGAACGGATTGTCAGCGGGGATTGAATAGGGCGAGCCGCGATCGACGTCGAGGCGCAGGATCTTCCCGAAGAGCTGGTTCGTGTCCTGCGCGTGATTCAAGATGTCGCCGGCGCCGCCGCCGTCGCCGAGAGCAATGTAGAGATATCCGTCGGGGCCGAACCCGATCATCCCGCCGTTGTGGTTGTCGGCCGGAGTCTTCTGCAGCGTGAACAGCACCTGCTCGGTCGATTTGTCGAGCGTCTTTCCGCCGTCGGTGGAGGTGAAGCGGGAGAGAGTCGAGGTCAAGTCGAGCTTGCTGCCGTCATGCGCTGAATAAAACAGGAAGGCCTGGTGATTGGTCTGCCAGCGCGGATGGAAGGCCATCCCGAGCAGCCCGGTCTCGTCGTAGCTCGAGTTCGTCTGGCTGGTGATGTCGATGAAGTCCGAAGCATCGGCGCCGTCGGGCGAGACCGCGCTGACGATGCCGCCCTTCTGCACCACGAAGAACCGGCTGGCGTCTGCAGGCGCCTGTAGGACCAATACCGGCCAGGTGAAGCTCCGGCTGCCCAGAGCGCGCCGCAGGTCGATCGCCGCCGAGGGGCGCGAAGGGGCAAGGCAGGTGGCGTTCGAGGGGCGCGCATCGAGCCCGTAGACGGCACCACCGTCAGGCGCGATGGACTGTTCTGGCGCGCGGCTGGAGCCGCAGGCGCAAAGCGCCGCGACGAGCGCGAGCGAGCACGGGATCTGACGTCCTCCGATCGGCACGTGGCGACGATCGGCACTCGGCCGACCAGCGACAAGCGGGCCGCCGCGACCGTCCGCGGACGAACACGTTGGCCAGGATACAATGCGCTCCCAATGTTCATCGGTCATTTCGCTGTGGCGTTCGGCACCAGGAAGGTCGTTCTACCGCGCAAGGACCGGCTATGCGCGGGGCGCGCTGGCCGTCGCGACGGACTGAGGCCGCTCGCGATCGGCGGAACCTCGTTCAGGCGCGCAGCGAATAGCGAACAGTTGCCAATATCGATGCGTTGCCGGGAGAAGACACGATTCCGATTTTCTCGTGTGAACGCGGGGGGTCGGAGTGTCCAGCGAAGGGTTGTGCCGCGCGGCTTGCGCCGTCGCCGCGGTCCTGTTCGCTTGCGGTCAGGCGCCGCAAGCCACGGAACCTTCACCGCCGGGCGCCCCCGTCCCCGGCCAAACGCAGCCGGCCCCGCCGCCCGAGGTCTCCATTTCAATCTCGCCTGCGCGCGCGCAGACCACGACCAGCGGCGCACTGTCGTTCATCGCGATTGTCACCGGGACGACGGACACGGAGGCGATGTGGTCCGTAGCGGATGGCGCTGCCGGCGGCACCATCGATTCCCATGGGCTGTACACCGCTCCGCCGACCGCAGGGACGTATCACGTCATTGCGACGGCGCATGGGGACCCGAACAAATCGGCAACCGCGGAGGTGACCGTCACGGCGTCACTGCCCCCGCAGCAAGACCAGGTGGTGACCGTCTCGCCGCAGTCGCTGCTCATCCAGATTGGAGGCGCAGCGGTCTTCGTTGCCAGCGCGCCCCGCAGCGGTCTCGCCGATTTCACCGTGCTCGAAGGAGCGGATGGCGGATCATTCAACGGCGGCGTTTACTTCGCACCGAGCAATCCCGGCACATATCACGTGGTCGCTGCCAGCCAAGACGATCCGCGCTTGACCGCGACCGCGACCGTGATCGTGAGGAGCTCCAGCGGTACGGTGGTCCCCTCATCGATCACCGTGTCCCCAGGCGGTACCGTGCTGTTCACCACTTCGCGGCCGCCCGACGAGGCGTTGACCTGGGACATCGACGAGGGTGACGCAGGGGGCACCATAGACGACGGCTTCTATCAGGCGCCGACGACAGCGGGCACCTACCACATCCAAGCGCACGTCTCGTTCGACCGCCGCGTCAACCGCATGACTGCACAGGTCACTGTCCGACCCGACCCGGTATACGTCACGGTCAACATGCCGCGCAGCACCCCAGCCAACCCCGGCTGGGGCGCGGCATATCGCGCGACCGTTCACGGCAGTCCCGATCAGCGGGTCACCTGGTCGATCATCGAGGGCGATGCCGGCGGCACGATCGACGCGGATGGCCTGTACTCGTCACCGCGCGATTACGCCGGCATGTTCCACGTCGTCGCCACCAGCGTCGCCGTCCCTTCGGCGAGCGCGACGGCGATCTACGAGACCTGCATCGGCGACGGCTGCGGCTATCACTTCCGCGATGCAGGCGGCGCCATCCTTCCTGCCTCGGTCCTCTACGCGCTCTTCTGGGGCGACCCCGCGTCGTTCCCAGCGGATCTAAAGTCCGGCATCGAGTCGATGTTGCGCGGCCTCGACGGGTCGGCCTATCTCGCCATCGCCGACCAATACATGCGCGGCGCCAAAGCGACCACGAGGTTCGAAGGAAGCCTCGAGGACCGCACCACGCCGCCGGCCAGCTTCGACGTCGGAACGGAGATCTGCCGCATCCTCGACTTGAATGGCGTCGCGCCTCGGACGGACGGGCAGTACTTCCTCTACACCTCGGCCGGCATGACCTCGGGCGGGAGTGCTTGCGCCTGGCATACCAGCACGACCTGCCACGGAATCCCCATCCAGATCTCGTTCATGCCGAACCCGGAGCTCGCAACCGGCGGATGCGACGCGCCTGACGACCTCCGCTGCTCGTCGAGCGCCTCGAAGAGGACGCGCAACTGGCAAAACTACACGGCGCACGAGCTGATGGAGGCGATCACCGACTCCCATCCCAGCGACCAGCGCGCTTGGATCGCTCCGTGGATCGACGAGATCGGCGACGCCTGCGCCGGCCGTCTTTCCTGCGTACCGCTCGGCGCGGAGACGTACCAGATACAGAGCGAATACTCGAACGCGGCGGGAAGCTGCGCCACGCATTGAGACCAGCGGGGCGCCCGCGCTGCGTCAACACGCGAACATGCCGAAGCCCGATCCGGACGCGCACGCTCGAGGAGCGTGTTTGACAGATGCAATGGACCATCGCGCCGCGCGGATCGCCCTGCTCCTCGCTTTTTCCTTCGCCGCGCGCGCTTCTGGCGAGGAGGTGGAGTCGCCCCGGCCGGTGCATCTCGGCGCGATGATCGGCCTCGTCAGCCTGCCCAGGCCGGTCGACGCCGAGATATTCGTGAGCGTCGTCGACCTCCTGGGCATCGGGCTGGGCTACAGCGACTTTCCCGCGTTCATCGCCAATCCGCTGCTCGAACTGGCCGGCGCGAAGAGCGACTCCACCGACGCGCGCCTCGATCAATTCAACGCTTTCGATCTCGATCTGCGCGTGTTCCCCTTCCGCGGGAGGTTTTTCCTGGGCTCGTCGTTCGGGCGGCAGTCGCTCAAGGGCGCAGTGACCGAGAACACCGCCTTCGGCCCGCAAACCGCAACGGTGGACCTCGCGACGTGGTACGCGACGCCTCGCGTGGGCTGGATCTGGACGTTCGAACGCGGGCTCTTTCTCGGCTTGGATCTCGGCGTCCAATTCAAGCTGAGCGCGGACCGGACGGTGACGGTGCCACCGGGTGCCACTGCCGACACCCGGAGAAGGGTGGACAACCTCGCCGATCTGGGCGCGAGCTATCCGCTGCCCTCACTGCATCTGCGCCTCGGCTGGATGCTCTAGCGCCGGCGCCCTTGCCGGTTGAGGCGAGCCCCTGCGCGGAATGCAGGGAAGCGCCGGATTGGTTCTCAACAGTGACTTCCGGGGATTGGCGGTCCGGCCACCGGCCGACCGAGCGCTCGGCCGACAGGCCGGCGTGTGCGCCGACATCCCCGCCCCCTGAGCTCCGGAGGAATGTTGCAGAACCCACGGTCGAAGCGGCTCCTCAGCACGTTCGCCACGTCCTTCTTCGTCAGCCTCGGCTCCCTTGCATTCACCTCATCCGTGCAGGCCCAGGTCGTGTTCCAGCCCGGATTCCACCAAGCGCTCCATGGGTCGGTGAGCACCTCCACCCGGACCACCTACCGCACGAGGATCCCCATCGGTCGCGGCGGCTCGCGCCTGCGGATCAGCTTCAAGGCAGGCGACGGGTCGTTGACGGTACACTCCGCCACCGTCGCGCTGGCCGGGACCCAAGGCAAGCTCGCGTCCGCGCCCGTCGCAATCAACTTCAACGGCTCTCCCGGCTTCACGAGCAATGCGCGAGAGCGCGTGACCAGCGATCCGATCGCCTTCCCCGTCTCCTTCGGGAACGAGTTGTACGTTTCCTTCGACGTCGATGGCGCGATGGCCGCCAGCAACATCAACGCATTCCCCGACAGCTACGCTTGGGCGGGCGGTTCGGTGACCGCGCAGAATCCCTCCGCTGGCACTCCGTTCATGCGAGCCGCGGCAGTCGACACGATCGACGTAGAGGGTCCGAGCAGCATCGCGATGGTCGCGCTTGGAGACAGCATCACCGAGGGCTATGTGTCCGGTAACGTCGGCAATTACGTGTCGAGGAACGACGACTACCGCAATTCCTGGCCGGCGATTGCCCAGAGCCTCCTCCGCGTCCCTGTCGTGAACGGGGCGGTCTCCGGGCAAGGGGTCTTCGAGGCAACCGCGCGGTTGCAGACCGAAGTCTTGACGATGCAGGGGCTCACGGACTGTCTGGTGCTGATCGGTACCAACGACCTGGGCGGCTCGACTGTGGACCAGATCGACGCGGGGTTGTCTGCCCTCTTCGACAAGCTCCGTCCCGTGTGCCGGATCTGGGTCGGTACTCTCCTGCCCAAAGAGCAAAATTGCTGCGTCGATTATGCGACGGTGGTCGCGAGCCGAATCGCGGTCAATGACTGGATCCGGCACCAGGCGAAGGTCAATGGCGTGATCGATTTCGAAGCCGTGCTCGCGCAGACGGGCGACGTAAACCGTTTCGTCGCAGGATTGGGTGAGGACGGCATCCATCCGAGCATCGCAGGACAACGCATCATGGGGCAGGAGGCCGCGAGGGTGCTCTCGCCGCTCGTCGCCAGCTCCGCCGTTGCCGAGCCCCGGGTCGAGGCCATCCGACCGACGTCGGGCGCCTCTTCCGGCGGAACGGCCGTGGCCATCACCGGAGTGAATTTCATGCCCGGCTCGACCTTGACGATCGGTGGCGTACCGGTCGTGCACGTTGAGGTCTCGGGCTCGAACAACCTGACGGCGACGACCGGGCCGCGAGATCCTGGTCCCGCCGACATCGTGCTGACGAACCCGGACGGACGCTCCGCCACGCTGGCACTTGGTTTCACCTATGTCGTTTCGCCCG
>WNFT01004943.1_pt1 | contig 12024 bp, 11 predicted proteins | sample 5400191 | NCBI WGS metagenome assembly WNFT01 (sample SAMN13153359, study PRJNA577476) | soil metagenome | isolation source: 80 cm saprolite under Madrone tree | place: USA:California | collected 2016-06-14
CGATGTTCTTTATCGCGGAATATACCAGCATGATCACGGTTTCGTGCCTCTGTTCGATCCTGTTTTTCGGCGGCTGGCTGTCTCCCTTCCCTGCTTCGTGGACGTTCACGCATTATTTGCCGTCGGCGATTCTGATTCCCTTCGGCTTGTGGGTCATTTGGGATGGTCTCCGCTACGAAACAATTTTCGGCCGCATTATTTTGCCGGGAGTGGGGACCGCCATTGCGGGCCTGGGCGCAGTGTTTGTTTTGTTTTCGAACGTGAATGAGTTTATTCAGGCGCCGTTCTGGCTGCTGTCGAAGATTTTTGTCTTTCTCTTTATATATGTGTGGATGCGCGGGACGCTGCCGCGTTTCCGGTACGACCAGTTGATGGCGTTCGGGTGGAAATTGCTGCTACCGCTTTCGATCGTGAACGTGATTGCTACCAGCTTTGTAATCCTGGCGAAAATGACGTGGGGTGCGAAATGACGGCGCCACTCGTTGTTTTCTTCGTGCTGGCAGGGCTGGCGGTGATTGGCGCGCGGCGCGATTATGGTGCTGTTTGTGTTCGTGATCATGCTTTTGAATGCGGGCGTGGAGGAGCACACCAGTATTTCCAAGATGGCGGGAGCGCCGGGATTGCTGCTGGTGGTGGCGCTCGCGGGCTTTGTGGCGGCGACGATCGCGAAGTCGACGGAAACCGCGCAGGCCGCGCCGCAAACCGGAGAAATTGCTTCGACCCTCGGAATTTCCAACATGATCTTCAAGAACTTCGTTTACCCGTTCGAGCTGACTTCCTTCCTGATTCTTGTGGCGGTGCTCGGAGCCGTGGTGCTGGCGCAGCGGGAGAAAAGCTGAGATGGTGCCGACGAACTATTACGTGGTCCTGAGCGCGATTTTGTTCGGGCTGGGCGTGTTTGCGTTTATTTTCAAGCGCAACATCATCACGATTTTCATGTCCATCGAGTTGATGCTGAACGCGGTGAATCTGGCGTTTGTTGCCTTCAGCCAAGCACTGGGAAAACTCGATGGGCAGGTTTTTGTGCTATTCGTGATCGTGGTGGCGGCGGCGGAAGCGGCTGTGGGACTCGGAATTATAATCTTGATTGCGCGCAACCGGCAAACGCTGAACGTGGAACGCGTCGACCTGCTCAAACTCTAATGCCGAAATACCCGATGCTCGAATACCTGTGGATTGTTCCGCTGCTGCCGCTGCTGGGCTCGGCGGTGAATGGATTTTTTGGCGCAAAATGGCCGAATAAGATTGTTAACAGGGTGGCGATCGGGTCCACGGGGCTTTCGTTTTTGGGCGCGCTGGAAGCGATGCGCGAATTTTTCGAGTCGGGCCAAATTTTGTTCCACAAAGAATTCTTCACCTGGATCGCGGCAGGTAATTTCCGCGCGGGCTTCGACCTGCAGATGGACCAGCTCACGGTCGTGATGGTCCTGGTGGTGACCGGTGTGGGCTGGCTGATTCACATTTACGCGACCGGATACATGGCGCATGAGGGCGGTTACTACCGGTTCTTCTCGTACCTCAACCTATTCATGTTTTTCATGCTGATCCTGGTGCTGGCGGCGAATTACGTGCTGCTCTTCGTTGGCTGGGAAGGCGTGGGCCTTTCAAGTTACTTGCTCATCGGTTTTTATTTTCTGAAAAAATCAGCTGCCGATGCGGGGAAGAAAGCGTTTATCGTCAATCGCATCGGCGATTTCGGATTCATGCTGGGGATGTTTTTGCTGCTCAAGACGTTTGGGACGCTGGATTTCGTGCAGCTTTTCGCGAAGGCGGATCCCTGGCCCGCGGATGCGATGGGACATCTTGGGACGTTCACGATCGCATGCCTGCTGCTTTTCATGGGCGCGTGCGGAAAATCGGCGCAGTTGCCGCTGTACGTTTGGCTGCCAGACGCGATGGAAGGGCCGACGCCGGTCAGCGCGCTGATACATGCGGCGACGATGGTGACTGCGGGCGTGTACGTGGTGGCGCGGTCGCACATTCTGTTTGCGCATGCGCCGACGGCGATGCTGGTTGTCGCGATCGTGGGCTGCGCGACGGCGTTCTTTGCAGCGACTATCGGCTTGGTGCAGACGGACATCAAGAAAGTTCTGGCGTACTCGACCGTCAGCCAGTTGGGCTACATGTTTCTCGCGTGCGGCGTTGGCGCGTTTTCCGCGGGCATCTTTCACCTGATGACGCATGCCTTCTTCAAGGCGCTGCTCTTCCTCTCCGCTGGCAGCGTAATTCACGCCATGGGTGGCGAGCAGGACATGCTCCGCATGGGCGGGCTCAGCAAAAAGATTCGCTGGACGTACGCAACGATGCTGACGGCCACCCTGGCGATTGCCGGGTTCCCGCCGTTTGCCGGGTTCTTCAGCAAGGACTCCATCCTGCTCAGTGCTTTCCAAAATGAGTATGGCGGCCGCAACGTTGGATATGCGCTATATGGGTTCGGGCTGGCCACGGCGCTGCTGACGGCGTTCTACATGTTCCGGCTGATCTTCCTGACGTTTCACGGCAGAGAGCGCTACGATGAGCTTCACGTCCACGTGCACGAATCGCCGAACAATATGTTGGCGCCTTTGATGATGCTGGCGGTGCTCTCGATCGTGGGCGGCTGGCTTGCCGCGCCTGCGATGCTCGGCACTGGGCCGGACTATTTCGCGAAATTTCTCGAACCTGTGTTCAGTCCCACTTACGGGTCCGCAGAGGTTCGTGCACTCGAAGCTCTCGCTCCTAGAGTCGAAGCCGAAGCGCGCTCGGTCGAAATTACGTTGGCGATCGTTGCAGTTTTTACGGCGCTGCTCGGCGCCGCAGTTGCCTACTGGCTGTATCTCAAGCGGCCTGAAAAAGCGGACGCGCTTGGCAAGTCCATGAAGCCCGCCTACACCACTTTGCTGAACAAGTATTACGTGGACGAGTTTTACGCTGCCGCGGTGGTTAAGCCGCTGCTGTGGATTTCGACCAATGTGCTCTGGAAGGGGGCCGACGTGGCCGTAATTGATGGCGCAGTGAACGGCATTGCCGAAGGCGCTACTGCTATTGGAGACGGAGTCCGCCACGCGCAATCCGGGAATACGCGCAGCTACGCAGTGTGGGTGGTGGTGGGAGCTCTCGTGATCATCGCGGTCACCTTCTTCTGGCCGGCCGGTGGAAAACCGGTCCTGGGTATGGTGCACTGATGCTGCACGGCGGACACTTGCTTTCCGTGCTGATCTTCTTCCCTGCCGTGGGAGCACTGGCCCTGTTGCTGCTGCGCGGCGACGATCACAAATTCGTCCGCATCATTGCGCTGATTGTTTCGCTGGCGGAATTTTTGTTTTCGCTGCTAATGATCCGCGCAGTGCCCGTTGGCGCGGCCGGTTATCATCTCGAGGAATACCTCAAGTGGATCAACCAGCCGCCGATTAATTTCCACCTGGGCGTCGATGGAATCAGTTTGTTTCTGGTGATCCTGACGACGTTTCTAACGCCGATTTCGATTCTGGCTTCGTGGAAAAGCATCGAGCACCGCGTGAAAGAATTTTTCGTGATGCTGCTGATGCTGGAAGTCGGCGTCGTCGGCGTGTTCCTCTCGCTGGACCTTTTTCTCTTCTTTCTTTTCTGGGAAGTGATGCTGATTCCCATGGCGTTGTTGATTGGCATCTGGGGGCATGAGCGCCGCGTGTACGCCGCCGTGAAATTCATCCTCTACACCATGGCCGGTTCGATCTTCATGCTGATCGGCATTATCTGGCTGTACAACGCTACGGGCACGTTTGATTTGCCGACGATACAGACGCTGCTGCATACGCCAGCGTCGCAAGGCGGCCTTGAGCTCGCGCCGAGAACCGAGACGCTCCTCTTCCTGGCGTTCTTTCTCGCGTTTGCGATCAAGGTGCCGCTTTTCCCGCTGCACACCTGGCTGCCGGATGCGCACGTGGAAGCGCCCACAGCCGGTTCGGTGATGCTGGCGGGCGTGCTGCTGAAGATGGGCACGTACGGAATGATCCGCTTCTGCTTGCCGCTTTTCCCGGAGGCTTCGCGCCGCGCGTCGGGCTGGGTGGCGGTGCTGGCGATTATTGGCATTATTTATGGCGCGCTGGTGGCAATGGTGCAGCCGAACTTGAAGAAGCTGGTGGCGTATTCGTCGGTCAGCCACCTTGGCTTCGTGGTGCTGGGCATTTTCGCATTTCATAACATTTCCATGCAGGGTGCGGTTTACCAGATGCTGGCGCACGGGATTTCGACGGGCGCGCTATTCCTGCTGGTGGGCATGCTGTATGACCGGCGGCACACGTTCGAAATTAGCGAATACGGCGGGCTGGCCACGCCGATGCCGAAGCTGGCGGCGTTCTTTCTGTTTGTCGCGCTGTCGTCGCTGGGATTGCCGATGCTGAATGGGTTCGTCGGCGAATACCTTGTGCTGCTGGGCACGTATCAACGGCACTGGGGCTGGGCTTCGTGGGCCGCGCTTGGCGTGATTCTCTCTGCCTGCTACCTGCTGTGGTCCTATCAGCGAGTATTTTTCGGCGAGATCACGCGGGAGAAAAACCGCGCGCTTCCCGATGCCTCGGCGCGAGAGAAATGGATCCTTGCGACGATGGCGGTTGTCACCTTGTGGATGGGCATGGGCTCGACGTTTATCACCAAGCGGACGGCCGCTGCCGCGCAAGACGTGATTGACCAGGTCGAACCGCAACGGCCGTATGAGGCTGCGGCACCGAACGTTGTTACACCGAACATCGTCACACCGAACGTTGTCAGGCCACAAGCTAAGCAAGATTCCGCAAGCGCGGCGGCGAAAGTCATTTCGAGTGAAAGGCTGGGAATCCGCTAGATGCTGCCGCGAGTTATCGACGCGTATCGAGTGCTGCCGGAACTGGTGTGGTGCGGCTTCGGCGTGCTGGCGATGCTGATGCAACCGTTTGTGCGCAGCCGGCATTTCTTCACGTTTCTTGCGCTGATCGGCGCGCTGGCGGGAACAGCGGCCTCCGTTACTTCGGCAATGCACGCGGGCCCGGGTTTCGACGGGCTGGTGCAGTCGGATTCGTTCAGTTTCTTTTTCCGGCTGCTGGTGGGCACGGTGGCTTTTCTGGTGGTGCTGGCAGCGGGGCCGTATCTGGAACGAGAGCGGTTGCCCTTCGCGGAATTTTACGCGCTACTGCTGTTTGCCACGGCGGGAATGGGCGTGCTGGCTTCGGCGCAGGAGCTGCTGACGGCATTCATCGGACTCGAAATGAGCTCGATCTCCAGTTACATCCTGGCGGGATACCGGCGCGATTCGCTGAAGTCCAGCGAATCGGCGATGAAGTATTTTCTGCTGGGTTCGTTTGCGACGGCGTTCTTTCTTTACGGGATTGCGCTGGTGTACGGCGCGAGCGGAACGACCAAGCTGACCGGGATGGGCTCCGAAGAGCTTTTCCATAGCACGTATTTCGAGCTTGGGCTGGCGATGATCCTGATCGGCCTCGGCTTCAAGGTTGCGGCGGCACCATTCCAGGTGTGGACACCGGACGTTTACGAAGGGGCGCCCACGCCGGTGACGGCGCTGTTTTCCGCGGGACCGAAGGCTGCGGCGTTCGCTTTGTTGCTGCGCATTTTTGCGACGGTGCCTGCCGCGACCCACTTCTGGTTCTGGGCTTTCTGGACGCTCGCAGCGCTTACGATGTTCGTCGGCAACCTGGGCGCGCTGGTACAGACGAACGTCAAGCGACTACTGGCGTACAGCTCGATTTCGCACGCCGGCTATATTCTCGTGGCGTTTGCGGCGGTTACGTACATGGCGCGCGATGGGTCGGCGGAGGCAGCGCCTGCTTATGCGGCGGTGCTGTTTTATTTGCTGGGCTACGCGCTGGTGAAGCTGGGAGCGTTTACCATCGTTTCGCAACTGGGCGGCCTAGGCGAAAAGAACCTGTCCCTCGACGATTACGCGGGACTTTCGCAACGGCAGCCGTGGATTGCAGCGGCGCTGAGCGTTTACTTGCTTTCACTGCTTGGGCTGCCTGTTACGGCGGGCTTTTTCGGCAAGTTCTACATTTTCAAGGCGGCGGTGAATTCGCACTTGCTGTGGCTCGCGGTGTTGATGGCGATTAACAGCGTGATCGGGGCTTACTACTACCTGCGCGTGATCGTGGTGATGTACATGCGCGAGTCCAGCGCGGAAGCCGCGGCGGCTCCTCCTGTGGGATTCCCGCTTACGGTGAGTTTTGTTTTGGCGTTCACAGTGGCGGGCACACTGTACTTCGGACTGTTCCCCAACCGGGTGCTGAACTTCATTCTCCAACCTACGCTTCTTGGGCGCTAGTCTTGCAGGGTACGGTACGAAACCCCGGAATCTGAAACAGGGGCCAATCGCGGTTGCTAGCATTCTTGACGGAGCAACCGCTCCCTTTCAACGGGTTGGCACCACACTTACCGTGATAGCTTGTTTTTGCATGCACCTACCCCACACCCCCGGACATTTCGCATGAATATCAAAATAAAGGGCTTAGGAAATTTGCAATTCGTAAGTGATTGATTCTAAAAGACGGGACTTCGCCGAACACCCTGCCACCAAGAGCGTGAAAGAAAAGGAAAAGGCGGTAGCGGAACATGCCGCCTTTTTGAGTTTTCGGAATATTTCCTGAGACACATTTTATCAGCCATACAAGAGCAGTCAAGGGCGATTTGCAGGGAGGATTTGAGGGCACTGGCTGGGCAAACTGAATGAAAATGCAAACGGCCCGGGGCTTGCGACTCCGGGCCGATTGCGATTCCAGGTCGGGATTAAAGCTTCAAATAGAGGAGGAAGCCGACAGCGAAAGTGAACAGGGTTAGAGTTTCCACGAACACTATGCCAAGCAACATGGCCGCGCGAATGTTGTCCGCGGCTCCGGGATTGCGCGCAATTCCTTCGCATGCCGACGAAACGATTCGGCCCTGCCCGAAGGCTCCTCCGAACGCCGCGATGGCCACACCGAAGCCCGCGGCGATGATCAGCGCCGTGGTATTGGCAGGCGGCTTTTCCGCGGCACCGCCGGCTTGTGCGAACGACGCCGGGGCAACTATCAAGATGGCCAAGAGCACCATCAGAACAACAGCTGTTTTCTTCATTACTTCCTCCTCATGAATTAGCCGCCAGGAGGTGGTTCCCGGACACCGTGCAGCCGGGCTCACGCTGAAACGGCGGAACGAAACTCAATGCCTTCGTCAGTGGTGATCCGACGTAGCCATGCCGATATACACAGACGGCAGGACTGTAAATACATAGGTCTGAATGACAGAAACAAAAATGTGCAAAGCAACGAAAACCAGTGGAATCAGCGCCGGAAAAATGCCCAGAATCACTCCGAGCGCAGGAGACTTGGTCAGCCCCCACACCACCGGCCCGGTGAAAAGTCCGAGAAACAGACCGTAAATCATGTCGCTGGCAAAAATATTGGCCCATAGCCGGACGGTGAGCGACATCAACCGAGCTGTAGTGCTGAGGAGTTCAACGGGAACAATCAGAATCCAAAGCGACCAGTGCACCCCACCTGTAAACGTAGCAAGATAGCCCACGGGTCCATGATGTCTGAGGCCCTGCCAATTGAAATAAACAAAGGTAACAATGGCACAGGCAAATGGCACTGAGACGTTCCCGGTCGGAGATGAAAACAACGGAAAAACGCCGAGCAAGTTTGACAAAAGGATGAAAACTGATACGGACCCCACTATAGGAACGTACTTGATCCAATTATGGCCCGAGTTCTCCTTCAGAATGTCATTCAGTCCGAATCGCATGGGATTCGTCAGGAGCAGTTCCGCGACTTGCTGCATGGCACCCGGCCGCTCCACGGAGAGCCGTGAACGAAGCAGGAAGGCCAGTCCAGAGCCCAAGAGCAAAACACAAAAAGCCATCACGACATGTTCAGGAATCGGCATTTCGGGATTGTTCGGCTTGATATGCAGCGCCGAGAGGATGGCCAGGGCAAAATGCCCGAAAACCTGATTCACGAGCTGCGCAAGCCAACTGACGTGGTTTTCCATTCGCTAGTCCGCTGGGTTTAAGATTTCGTACACACTTGCCCCAATTGCCGCTACTGCTAGAGCAAACAAACCCACAACCATGCTCAAAAGGGGAACCTTCAGATATTCAAAAATAACATACACGGCGAGGGCTATCAAGCCATAGCGAAAGAGCATCAAGAAATACGTTCCGGCGGGAACTCGTGGCTTTTCCGATCCAGCTTGGGCCATTGATGCGAGGACAAACGTGTTTACACCGCGGCGGAGCCAGCGGTAATTCAGCCAGGCGAAAAGTGTACCCATCAGCAAACCGGCGCCCCAACGGGCGTGCCCCGCGAGGGCCACGATTGCGGCAGACGTAAGACCCAGCAAAGGCGTGAGCCACGCAATCCTCCGCTCCGTCGCCCGTCCGCGGCCCGCTTCAACTTCGGTTGGAGCCATCTTTGCTTCCCGGAAATCGCCGCAAGATGTCCCGTATTCCGGCAAAGAATCCGATACCACCCAGCAGGAAGGTGAAAATCATTTTGGTATGGAGCCAGCGATCCAGGAAGTAGCCCATCCCGCCACCCAGGACGACCGCCGCTACTAGAACGAAGGGGAGTTCCATGGCCAGGCCAAACTGATTGGAGAAGTTCTTCGCTTTGTCCGTGGCCGGTTCCTGAGAGTTGCTATTGTCCGGTTTATTGTCCGAAGGCATATTGGGCGAGCTTTGTGAACGGCTCAGGATACAACCCGGCGGCAAGGGTGACAAACACGGCGATGCCGAGAGCCACAGCCTGCGCGCTGGTCATGATGGGACGGAGGGCTTCGCCGGGCTGCTTGAGCCAGGCGTGGACGACGATGCGGAAATAGTAGTAGAGCGCAGGGACAATATAGAGCACGGCGAAGACGGCCAGCACCGGATGATCCGATTCGATCAGCGAAAGGAAAATAAAATACTTGCCCATGAAGCCGGCGGTGGGCGGGATGCCGGCGAGCGAGAGCATGAAGATCAGGAGCAAGACCGCGGCGGCGGGACTGCGCTGGTAGAGACCGTTCAGGTCTTCGAGTTCTTCGCCGATGAGACCTTTTTGACGGAGCACAATGATGACTGCGAAAGCACCGGCGGTCATGAACACATAGGAGAGTAGATAGAAGGCGATGCCGGTAAAAGCGGTTTTGTTCCAGGCGACGAGGCCGAGCAGAATGTAGCCCACGTGGGAAATCGAGGAATACGCGAGCAGGCGCTTTACGTTCGTTTGGGTCAACGCGGCGAGATTGCCCCAGGTGAGCGAAGCAACGGCTATTCCGGCTATGAGATATATCCAAGTTTCGTGAGAGCGCGCGAAAACCGAAGTGAACAAGCGCAAGAGAAGAGCAAAACTGGCCGTCTTGGATGCCACGCTGACATAGGCAGTGACGGGCGTTGGCGCGCCTTCGTAAACGTCCGGCGCCCATTGATGGAATGGGACGGCGGCTATTTTGAAAAACAACCCGACCGCGACGAGAACGAAGGCAAGCACAGGAAGAAGCTGGAGAGTGAAAGGATCGAAGTTCAGCGCAATGGGGAGTTGCCTTGCCAACAGATCGTGCATCTGCTGGCCCTGGGCGCCCGAGAGACGGCTGAGCGCAACGATTTGGACCAGCCGGTCGCGATTCGCCAGTGCCGAGGTGATTCTGCCAAGGTTCGTCGCACCGCTCAGTCCATATAAAATCGAAAAACCATAGGCCAGGATTCCGGAACTGAAGGCGCCAAGCAAGACGTATTTCAGCGCGGCTTCGTTCGAACGCTTTTCGCGGCGCAAAAAACCAGTCAGGACGTAGAAGCTGAGCGCCATCGTCTCCAAGCCAAGGAACAGGACGATCAGATCTATTCCGGAAGCCATGAGCATCATGCCGACGCAGGCAAACAGAAGGAGCGCGTAGTATTCGCCTTCTTGTTCCCTTTCGATCTCCAGGAATTTCACGGACAGCAAAATCACCAGCGCGGTGGCGGCGAGAAAAAGAATGGAGAAGAAAAGAAAGAACGGATCGATCACGACGGAATCGTGGAATCCGGCGAATTCGCCTCTGACCGCAACTGCGGCGCGGAGCCTCCAGAGCGTGAAAGCGCTAAATAGAGTACCCGCCAGCGCGAGGCCGGCGTTCATGTATTTTTCTCTCTGCTCGATCCAGAAATCGATCACCAGGATGCCCAGGCCGAAGAGAACGAGCTCGATCTCCGGCAGGATTACGGCGCCGTCGCCCCGGAGATAGCTGACAATCGCGTTGATGAACGGGATGTTCATGCGGGCGGGCTATTTCGTCTCCGCCACGGCGGCGGGGAGTTCCGCCGGAGGCAATTTCGCGTGCTCCGCCTTGTAAAAGTCAGGATTCACCTGCCTAACAATATTTTCTACTGGCTTTTCGATGAGGGCGAAGAACGGCTTCGGGTAGATGCCGATCCAGAAGGCGAGAATCACGAGCGGCACGAGCGTGGCATATTCGCGCAGATTCAAGTCCGGCAAATCCTCATTGGCGAATTGCGTGACCGGGCCGAACATCACGCGCTGGTAGAGCCACAGCAAGTACGCCGCGCCCAACACGACGCCGAGTGAGCCCCAGGCAGCCCAGGCCTTACTGACCTGAAACGCGCCCTGCAAAATCGTGAACTCTCCGATGAAGCCGTTGAGAAGGGGCATTCCGAGAGAACTGAGGCTGACGATCAGATAGATCGCGGCGAAATTGGGCATGGGCGTGGCGAGGCCGCCGAACTCCGAAATCATGCGCGTGTGGCGCCGCTCGTACAGCACGCCAACGATCAAGAAGAGCGCGCCGGTGGAAATGCCGTGATTGATCTGCTGGAGCACGCTGCCCGAAAGGCCGTTCGGGGTAAGCGCAAAAATCCCCAGCGTGCAGAAGCCAAGATGGCTGACCGAACTGTAGGCAATCAGGCGCTTCATGTCCTTCTGCATGAGGCAAACGAGCGCCCCGTAAATGATGCCGATGATGGAGAGCACAATGACGATCTGAATGATCTTGTGGCGCAGGAGCAGATCACTTGGAAGCAATGGCAGGGAAAAGCGGATGAAGCCGTAGGTGCCCATTTTCAGCAGGACGCCGGCAAGGATCACGGAGCCAGCGGTGGGCGCTTCGGTGTGCGCGTCGGGCAGCCAGGTGTGGAACGGGAACGTGGGCACTTTGATGGCGAACGCGAAGAAGAATCCCCAGAAGAGCCAGACTTTGAGCGGATCGGAGAAATGCTGCGCGGCGGCGAGGAGCGTTGGAACGTCGAAAGTGCGCGTCCCGCCGGCAGGAGCAGGCGCGTAGAAATAAAGCGCCAGGATCGCCAGAAGCATGACCACCGATCCGGCCAAGGTGTACAGGAAAAATTTGATGGCGGCGTAGAGACGGCGGTCGCTGCCCCAAACGCCGATGAGGAAGTACATGGGGACGAGCATCACTTCCCAGAAGACGTAAAAGAGAAAGAAATCCAGGGAAACGAAGACACCGATCATGCCGGTCTGCAGCAGCAGAAGCAGAATGTAATATTCCTTGGTGCGCTGGTGAATCGCACTCCAGGACGAGAGGATGGCGATCATCCCGAGAAACGTGGTGAGCATGACGAGCAAAAGGCTGATGCCGTCGATGCCGAGATGGTATTTCGCGCCGATGGAGGGAATCCAGTCGGCGGTTTCCTCAAAGGTGAAGCCGCCCCACGCCGGCTTGAACCAGCGAACTAGCGGAAGCGAGACGAGGAAACCGAGCGCACCAAAAATGTTTCCTGCGATCTTGTGCGCAAGCTCGTTTTCGCGGGGAATGAGCAGCAGAAGCAAGGCGCCCACGAGCGGAGTGAACAGGACGACGCTCAAGATGTGATGTGCGAAAAAGTCCATTCTTATCGCCTCTCAGCGCACGCTGCGCAGAAGTACCTGCACATGGTGCCCGTAATACGCCAGAAGAACGACGAGCCCGACGAGAATCAGCATTGCGTAACTGGAAAAAAGTCCGGTTTGCAGTAAGCGCACCGGATAACTGAAAAGCTGCATCAGCTTGGCGCTGAAATTCAGCAGGCCATCGATGATCCACTTGTCCCACCACATGGATAGAGTCGAG
>WNFT01004620.1_pt1 | contig 12021 bp, 6 predicted proteins | sample 5400191 | NCBI WGS metagenome assembly WNFT01 (sample SAMN13153359, study PRJNA577476) | soil metagenome | isolation source: 80 cm saprolite under Madrone tree | place: USA:California | collected 2016-06-14
GATGCGTTCGATCACATGATGGAATGTTGCACGCGATTGAACCTCGAGCTCGTCTCGCACCAGGCGGCCTATCTCGAGTTTCAGCGCGAGAAGGAAATGGCGTTCATCTTCGCTCGGCATCCGGACGCCATGCGGAGCTTGGATTTCCTGAAGGCGGCGGTCGTGCTCGAGGCCCATTGCCTCCATGCCGCGGCCATCGATCTCGTTCAACGATACAACGAGCTCGCCGCCCGGGACGAGTTCAAGATCGACGAAGCGCTCATCGACCGCACCTACGAAGTCGAAGCGTACATGTCGGGCGAGACGACCTCTCAGCTCAGGCTGCTTGCCGCGCGAAAGCCCGCCTCCGAAGCGACCGCCGGGAGGGCGGATGCGTCGAGCGCGCCCCGAACGGCCAGCAAGGTGGATGACCGGCGGCTCTCGATCCATTTCGACCTGCTTCACCGTCCCGATGGCGAGGCGCAGCTTCATCGCGTCGCCCACTCGCTGGTGACGCCCGACAAGGTCGAAATCATTGCGCGCGTCCCGCACTTGACGGTGCCGCCTTCGCTGCCGGATTTGACCAAGGCGATCATCGATCTGGGGATCTCGGTGAAGGTCTTTCAGGATCCCACCGGGTGCGACCTGGCGAACCCCTGCGCACCCGCCTTCTTGACCATGACCGCACCGGAAGCGCGCCTTGCCGTCTATTACGGAGCGGAACGCGTGCCGGCCTCGGCGGGATGGGACCATGAACTTCTGCGGATCGCCGATGGCATCGAGGGCCCGGTGTTCTTGTTGAAGTCGTCCGAGCACAAGACCCGATACTATGCCGAGCCGGAGGACGCCTGGTTGGCGCCCGAGGGTTTCCCGGCCGTGTCGCGAGCGTGGCTGGAAACGTGCGGCGCCTGGTCACGCGAGGGAGTCTCGGTCGGCATGTTCCAGACTCTCGTCGCGTTCTACTTCGGCTGCAGCGATTGGGCCAACAAGCATCGCCTGCTGCGGCTCTTCCCGGTCATGAATCTGCAAACGGAACCGTTGGGCGACGCGGGTGAGCCGCGCCCGGCCGCCACGCTTCAAGGGCTTCGGCGGTCGCCGGAATTCCGATCAGCGGAACGTGCGGCGATCCGGATTGCGCTGACGCTGCAGTTGCGTGAATGGGCGCGTCGGGCGGGTGTGCAAAGACCGCAATTCGATTATGATCCGCCCAGCGGTGCGGTTGCGCTGCGTGAGGGGGCCGGCCTGACCATGGTGAAATCGTGGTCCGTGAAGCCATTCCGCGCCCGTACGCCGCTTTGATCGGGGTGCCGCCGAGGCGGGTCGCGTAATGTCGGGGTGCGGGAATGGCGTCGTTGTTGTATGAGGACTGCAGGCGACTTGGTCTGCTGCCATCCTCCCCGATCGTGGCCGCCTATCTGGATGGGTGTCGCGGCGGCAGCGACACGCTTGAGCTTGAGCTTCCGGGCCTCCTGTCGGCAGTGTCCACGTCCGCGCCCGGCGGCGGTGCCGACTGCCTCGTCCTCGGCGGCCTCCCGGCGCAGGGCCTGACCGTCGACGATGTCGATCACCTTTTGGCCACGGCCGGACCGGCATCGTGCTGTGCGATCGATGTCCCGGTGCCTGCCGATGCGGGGCCGCAGGCATTGCTGCTGCGCCTGCGCGAGCTTGGTCGCAGCGCCGCGCGTGCGGGATTTCGTGTGACCGATCTGCGCGCATCGAACCACCAGGCAACGTCGCAACAAGGTCGGCATCTGCCGCGCAGCTATCGAATCTTTCTCGAGCGGAGCGAGCCGGGAACGGTCCTGGTGCCAGAACAGCGCGTCCGCCGTGCTCTCGTGCTCGATGCCTGCGGGCTCAAGTCGCGGGCGCGGAGCTTGCTGGCGCCGCTGGCCTCGGCCGGAGGAGGCTATGCCCAGCTCGTCGAGGGTGCCTACCTGCGGGATGCGCAGATCGATGGCTTGGGACCTGCTCATCCGGTTGCGGCGTTTGCCCGCGCCAACACCGGCTCGCGCCAGGACGTCGGCTGGCGGCGGAGCGAGTTTCCGTTCCTCGTCTCCATCCACATTCAGACCAACAGTCCCGACAATTTCACCACTTTCTGCGATCGGATCGCCAATTCCTGCGACGACCCCTCGCGCATCGAGGTCATCGTCAAGATCGACGACGACCATGTCGCCCTCAATGAGCTTCTGCCGCGGGAAGTGGAGCGGCAGCCGTTCCAGCTGAAATTCATCTCGACGCCGCTGGTTGGCGGATTCTTCGCGCTCTGGGAGAGCATGAACGACATGCTGGCGATCACCGATCCCGGCGCGTATTTCCTGCTCAATCTGAACGACGAGATGTATTTCAGCAGGCGGGGCTGGGATACGCGCCTCGAGCGCTATGTGGGGCTCTACCCGGACCACCTCTATCGGCTGCGCACGTCGGTCTACAAGACCCGCAACTATTTCGATCATTGGGAATGTGGATTCGCGCCCGAAACCTCCGCCGTGACCACCAAGCGATGGATCGAAACCGGAGGCAATTGGAATCCCTGCCTCGGGCCCGACACATTTCAGCAATGCGTCGCCTATTACTTCAACCTGATCAATCGCCGTCTGCCGAAACCCCGTTACCGGGAGATCCCGATCGAGGACATCGAGTTCGGCGGAGAGGGCGCCTATCTCGGGCTGACCGGAAAGGCGCTCAGACGACGGGTCCGCGGCGCCACGCGGGCGTGGTTCCGCTTGATGTCGGCGGAAATCCAGGAAGAGGCCGCGCGCCGCGCCGCGAAATTGCATGCCGCGATCAGTGCCCATGAACATGGCCTCGGCATGGAGGCGGTCCATGTGAACAAAGTGGCGCGAACGGTCGCGGTGGTCGATCCCACGAGCACCCGCGCGCTCGCGACCCATTCATTCGCGATCCCGAAGACCCTCTACTACCGGCTGAATGTGCGCAGAGCGCTGCAGTACGAGTGGTTCGGCGGCGGCGGCGTGGACGTGCGCCGGCCTCCAGTGCGGGCTTTCCTCGGATTCATGGCGTTCCGGTATGACTGGGCGGAAAAGATTCGTGAATGGATCTATGAGGAGCCGCCGATTGCGATCGGGCAAAAGCTGCAGCCGCTCACGAAAGCGCGCCTCGCCGTCGCGCGCTTCATTCGGGATTATGTCCTGCATGCGCCGGGGTTTGCGCAGCTCTATTACCTGCGATCGAAAAATTGGGTGCGGGGCCATATCAGCCTGTTCTATCACCGCGTCATTCGGCGGGGCTTGAATTTCGCCAGGCTCCTCCTTCGCCGCTCGGTCGGCTACACCAAATGGGGTGCCTGGATCGTCCTCGTAGGCATTCCCCGCAGGCTGCGCGGGCGAGCGAGCCTGTTTTGGCATCGGGAGGTCAGACACGGCATCAACCTCCTCGAACTCGCCGCTCGCCGCGCGATCGGCTACGTCAAATGGGCGGCCTGGACCGTGCTCGTTGGCATTCCCCGCCGGCTCACCGGGCGGGTGAGCCTGTTTTGGCATCGCGACATCAAACATGGCACGGGCCTCGCGGAGCTCGCCGCCCGCCGGGCCTGGGGCCATTCAAAAGTCGCCGCCTGGCACGTTCTGGTCGGCTTTCCCCGCCGGATGTGGGGGCGCGCGAGCCTGTTTTGGCATCGGGACATGCGACATGGCATCGGCCTCGCGGAGCTCGCCGCCCGCCGGGCCTGGGGCTATTTCAAACTGACCATCTGGCACATTCTGATCGGCTTTCCCCGCCGGGTGCGGAGGCGGGGCATTGGTTTGCTCAATCTCGGTGCTCGCCGCTCGGTGAGCCATGCGAGAGTAGCTTCCTGGCGCGTTCTGGTCGGCTTTCCCCGCCAGGTGCGGGGACTGGTGAAGCTGCATTTGTATCAGAAGAGCAGGCACGGCATTGGTTTTCTCAACCTCGCTGCTCGCCGGTCGGTGGGCCATGCCAGAGTAGCTATCTGGCGCCTTTTGGTTGGCTTTCCCCGCCTGTTAAGGCGGCGTGCAGACCTGTTGCCGCCGGAAGGACGATGATAGCCATGGACACGAGAATCTCGCCTATCGGAGAAGGTCGCAAATGCGAAGCTGGCGTCTGCCGTTTTGTGCAGTATTTCCGCGTGCATCCGGACGCTGACCTCGGTTGAATGGGGAGGCCGACAACAAAGGTCATTCATGGCGGTCGCTTCCATTCTCCCCGTGCTCCTGAGCGGCGGTACCGGAACTCGTCTCTGGCCGGTGTCGCGCGACGCGATGCCGAAGCAATTCCTTCCCCTTGTCGGCCTGCGCTCGACCTTCCAGCAGGCGCTCGGGCGGGTGACCGATGCAGACCTGTTTCAGCCGCCGATCGTCATGACGGCGGACGACTTTCGCTTCTTCGCGCGCCGGCAGGCGCAGGAACTCGGACTCGATCCGATCGTGGTGTTGGAGCCCATGCGGCGCGATTCCGCGGCTGCCCTCGCCGCCGCCGCCGTCATCGCGCAAGAGCGGGATCCCCAGCAGGTGGTGCTTGCGCTCGCCGCCGACCACCTGATCGCCGAGACCGACCTCTTCCACGCCGCCTGTCGCGCGGGCAGCGAGGCCGCGCGCGAGGGGAAGATCGTCACCTTCGGAATCAAGCCGTCGGCGCCGCGGACCAGCTACGGCTACATCCGGCCCGGCGCGGCGCTGCGCGCGAACGGCGTCCATGCCGTCGAGGCCTTCGTCGAGAAGCCCGATGCAAAGACCGCGGAGCGCTATGTCGCCGACGGCTATCTCTGGAATTCCGGGAATTTCCTGTTCCGTGCCGACGTGCTCATCGACGAGCTCGCGCGCTTCGAGCCGGGGGTCGTCGAGGCCGTCAAGGCGGCCGTGAAGGGGGCGACCTCCGACCTCGGTTTCGTGCGGCTCGACCCGCAGGCCTTCGCCCGCGCGCCGCAGAAGTCGATCGACTTCGCGGTCATGGAGAAGACCGACCGCGCCGCGGTGGTCGAGGGGCGCTTCCGCTGGTCCGACATCGGCAGTTGGGACGCGATCTTCGCGGCGGCGGACCGCGACGCGGCGGGCAATGCCGCGATCGGCCCGACCTTCACCTTCGATTCCGAGGATTGCCTGGTCTTCTCCGAAGGCCGGCTGACGGCGGTCGTCGGCTGCAAGGACCTCATCGTGGTGACCACGCCCGATGCGGTGCTCGCGCTGCCGCGCGAGCGCGCGGAGGACGTGAAGAACCTGGTCGCCGCGCTCAAGCAGGCCGGCCACAAGGAGGCGATCGAGCACCGCCGCGTGCATCGTCCCTGGGGTTATTACGAATCGATCGACGCCGGAGAACGATTCCAGGTCAAGCGCATCGTTGTGCTGCCGGGCGGCATGCTCTCGCTGCAACGGCATATCCACCGCGCCGAGCATTGGGTGGTCGTGCGCGGCGCCGCCGAGGTGACGATCGAGGCGACCAAGCGGATGGTGCAGGAAAACGAGTCGGTCTATATCCCGATCGGAACCGTCCACCGGCTGGCCAATCCGGGCAAGATCGCGCTCGAACTGATCGAGGTGCAGACCGGAAGCTATCTTGGCGAGGACGACATCATTCGGATCGACGACGTCTATCGCCGAAAGTAGTCTAGCAGCCGCCGAGCGGGCGGATCGATCCCTGCCGTCCGTCGAGCTTGAAGGCGAAATAGGTGCGCGCCGTCGTCGGACCGGTCGGCGCCGCGAAGGAGCCGAGCGGCTCGACGCTTGCGAATTGCGCGCCGAGCCGCGCGGTCGTCGGGCAGCGGCTGACGAACAAGATCGGCTGCGGCGCCGCCTCGGTGAGCGCGCGCGTCAGCTCGAACTGGTGATCCGGGATCGGCCCGCGCGGCCAGGCGAGCACCTGTTCTGGCTGGTCGCGCCAGTAATAGAGGAGGGAGGCCTCGTCGTCGCGGGACTCGCCGGCGATGGTGCGGGCGCCGACCTGACGGGCAAGCGCGCCGGTGCGTTCGCCGAGCGCGCGCCAGCCGAGCGTGCGATGATAGATGTCGCCGTTGGCAAGCCCCGGCACCGTGATCCGGGTCGCGATGGCGTCGCCGGCTAGAAAGACCGCCTGGGCGAGGGCGCCGATGCCTAGGCTCACCGCGAGCCATTTCCAGGCTCCGCTGCGGATCAGGATCGCGACCACGACCACCACTGCGGAAATGAATGAGGGCGCCGCCCAGTTTGCCAGCGAGCGGGTGACGAAGCCCAAGCCGGTGACAAGCGCGAGCGGTGGGATCGCGAACGCGACCATGAGACGGTCAGCGCGGCTCATGGCCGGCGAGGCGATCCGAAAGATCGCGACCAGGAGCACGGCAAACACCACCGGGCCGAACACGGCGAACTGGGCGAGGATGAATTCGAGTCCCTTGAGGGGGTCGAAGATCATTCCGCTGCCCTGAATGTTGTCGGCAGTATGCTTGAAGGTGGCGAGGCCGCTCTCGACGTTCCACAGGATGTTCGGCGCGATAATGATGACCGAAATTGCCAGCGCGAGCCAGGGCGCCTGGCTGCGCAGCAAATGCCGGGCGTCCTCGTCGAGCCACGTTGTCAGCGCAACGCCGAGGAGGAAATAGATCATCGCATATTTCGCCAGGAGCCCGAGACCCAAAGCCACGCCGAGCAGGAGTGCCCAACGCGCGCCCGCCCCGCTGAGGAGCTTGACATAGGCGAAAAGCGCCAGCGCCCAGAAGAACAACAACGGCACATCGGTCGAAATAATGCGGGCGGAAAACACGGCCCCGGTCGCAAGCGCCGTCGAGAGCGCGGCGAAGAAGGCGACCTGCGCGTCATAGAGCTGCCGCGCCAGCGCGTAGACGAGGAGGCTGGTGCCGAAATAGAGGATCGGCGCTGGCGCGCGGATGCAGGCTTCGGAGCTGCCGCAAATCCGCTCGGCGGCGGCGATGATCCAGGCGAGCAACGGGGGCTTCGAGAAGTAGCCGAAGGCGAGTTCACGCGACCAGGCCCAGTATTGGGCCTCGTCGAAGAACAGATCGACAATCGAAAGCTTGAGCCCGATCAGGCGCACCACGGTGAGTACGGCAAGGATCGCCGCCGCAAGCCGAAAGCCTGGCACGACCCGCGACGGGCTCGTGATGTCAGTGAGCGATGCCATCGATTCTTCCAGCAGGGCGGCGCAGATTGGACCAGCGACGGCCGCGAGACAAGGACGCTGCGGCTCCCCTTCGGCCCGCACCAGGGCCTTGAAGGGTTCGGTCCGGACTTGGTGTAACGCTTTGAAAAAAAGCGTGTTTTCCGCGCTCCGAGGAGAAGGTCGCCAGCCGCCTCGGGGCGTGCTAGGGAGTTGGCCGGGGCCATTATCGGCATCACAGGAACTCGGGTGACATGGTGCGACCCGCGAAAGATGGCGCGGACGCTCCGCTGCGTGTCGGGGTGGTCGGCGTCGGCGTGATGGGCAGCAACCATGCGCGCGTCTTCGCTGACCTTCCGGGGGTGCGGCTTGTTGGCGTCGCGGATCCCGACCGCAAGCAGCGCAACTTCGTCACCGGCGCGCTGGGCTGCCCAGGACATACCGATGTGGATGGTCTGCTCGCGGCTGGAGTCGACGCCGTGACCATCGCTGCGCCGACCCACCTGCACCGCGACCTGGCGCTGACCTGCATCGACCGCGGCGTGCATGTTCTTGTGGAAAAGCCGATCGCCTCGTCGGTCGAGGAGGGGCGCGCGATCATCGCGGCCGCCCGCCGCGCCGGCCTGTCGTTGATGGTCGGTCATGTCGAGCGCTTCAATCCCGCGGTCGAGGCGATCAAGGACGCCATCCGCCACGAGGACATCCTCTCGATCGCCATTACCCGCGTCGGCCCGTTCCCGCCCCGCATGTCGAATGTCGGCGTGGTCATCGACCTCGCCGTGCACGACATCGACCTCATCCGCTGGTTCACCGATTCCGAGATCGTCGAGGTGCAGCCGCAACTCTCGAGCGCAATCGCCGAACGCGAGGACATCGCGCTCTTGCAATTTCGCACCGCCTCGGGTGTGCTCGCGCACATCAACACCAATTGGATCACGCCCTTCAAGGCACGCAGCGTCACCGTCGCGACCCGCAACAAATACATCATGGGCGACCTGCTCACCCGGCAGGTCACCGAATGCTTCGGATTTCAACCCGACGGCAGCTACTCGATGCGACACCTCTCGGTCGGCCATGCCGAGCCGCTGCGCGCGGAACTGCAGGCCTTCGTCAGCGCAGTGCGCAACGGGAGCAAGCCCGCGGTTACCGGGGAGGAGGGCGTCGCTGGCCTTGAAATCGCGATCCGCTGCCTGCAGAACAAGGCAGCGGCCGGCACCGCGCCGCGACGTCAGGGGCCGCGGCGGCTGACCGGCTGAGACCGTCCGTCCGCCGCCCCGACCGATCCCGTGACCACGATGAACGAGCACGCCTGCGTCGATTTCGCGCCGATCCCGTTCATCGACGTCGCCGCGCAACGGCGCCGCCTCGGCCGCGCGATCGATGACGCGATTGCGCGGGTCCTCGGCCATTGCCAGTTCATCATGGGTCCTGAGGTGCGCGCGCTCGAAGCGGAGCTGGCGGAATTTTGCGGCGCCCGTCACGTGATCGCCTGCTCGAGCGGCACCGATGCGCTTCTCCTAGCGCTGATGGCGAAGGGCATCGGACCGGGCGATGCGGCGATCTGTCCATCCTTCACCTATTGCGCGACCGCCGAGGCGGTGGCCCTCACCGGAGCGACACCGGTTTTCTCCGATGTGGAGGAGGCGAGCTTCAATATCGATCCCAATAGCGTCGAGCGCGCGATTGCGACGGCGCGCAAGCTCGGTCTCGAGCCGAAGGTAGTGATCCCGGTCGATCTGTTCGGCCAGCCTGCCGACCATGCCCTGATTTCAGCGCTAGCGCATGCGCAAGGACTATTCGTGCTCGATGATGCCGCCCAGGCCTTCGGGGCGAGCTATCGCAATTGCCGCCTCGGCACGCTCTCAGAGGCGACGGCGACAAGCTTCTTTCCGGCGAAGCCGCTCGGCTGCTACGGCGACGGCGGCGCGGTGTTCACTGACGATGACGAGTTTGCCAGGATCATGCGCAGCCTCAGGGTCCATGGCGAAGGCCAGGATAAATACGACTGCGTGCGTGTCGGCGTGAACGGGCGGCTGGACACGATCCAGGCGGCGGTGCTGATCGAGAAACTGAAAATCTTCCCCGAAGAGATCGCGGCGCGCGAGCGCATTGCGCGGCGCTATTGCGCCGGCCTCGCCGATGTCGCCATCGTTCCTCGCCTGGGCGAGGGGATGACCTCGGTGTGGGCGCAATACACGATCCGCGTTGCACCTGGCCGGCGCGACGGCCTTGCCGGAACGCTCCGGGCGCAGGGCATCCCGACCGCCACCTACTATCGCAAGCCCGTGCACAGGCAGGAAGCCTACTGCCGCTTCCCGGTAGCCGAAGGCGGCCTGCCGGTGAGCGAGCGTCTCCCTGACGAGGTGATCAGCCTACCCATGCACGCCTATCTCGACGAGCCGAGCCAGGATCGGATCATCGAGGCGGTGCGCCGCGCGCTCGTTTAGCGATTCTTATACCGTTATACTTTGGCTCGATGCTGCGCACGCCGCCCCTGCCCATGCACGGACCCCAGCCGATGATCGCGCGCATCTTCACTGTCGGCGGATTCACGCTGCTCTCGCGCCTCACCGGCTTCGGGCGCGACGTGGTACTCGCGGCCGTGCTTGGTGCCGGGCCGGTGGCCGACGCCTTCTTCGTCGCGCTGAGGCTGCCAAACCATTTCCGCGCGATCTTCGCCGAGGGCGCCTTCAATGCCGCCTTCGTGCCCGCCTACGCGCGCATCCGCGCGGCGAGCGGAGCGGAGGTCGCGCGCGTCTTCGCCGATCGCATCTTCACGCTGCTGCTGGCGAGCCAGGCGATGCTGCTTGCCATCGCGCTGTTGTTCACGCCGTCGGTGATCTCGTTGCTCGCGCCAGGCTTCTCGAACGACCCGGCCCGTTTCGCGCTTGCCGTCGATCTCACCCGCATCACCTTCCCCTATCTCCTCCTGGTGACGCTAGTGACGCTCTACGGGGGCATCCTCAATGCGCTGCATCGCTTCGCGGCAGCGGCGGCGGCGCCGATCCTGCTCAACCTCGCGATGATCGCGGCGCTCGCCTTTGCCGCCTTCTTCCCCACTGCGGGACATGCCGCGGCCTGGGGCGTACTCATCGCGGGCCTCCTCGAAGTGCTGCTTGTCGGCGGCGATGCGTTGCGTAGCGATGTGATGGCGACGCTGCGCTGGCCGACCTGGGATCAGGACCTCAGGCGCTTTTTCAAGGCCCTCGGCCCGGCACTGGTCGGATCGGTCGGATTACAGATCGCGCTGTTCGTCGACACGATCATTGCGAGCTTCCTCGCCGCAGGGGCGCTGTCTGCACTCTATTACGCCGACCGGATCAATCAGCTCCCGATCGGAGTGATTGGAATCGCGGCGGGAACAGTCGTTCTGCCGGAAATGGCAAGCAGGCTCGCCGCCGGCGACGAAATTGGCGCCCGGCACGCGCAGAGCCGCGCGATCGAGCTGACGCTCCTGCTCTCGATTCCCTGCTTCGTCGCCTTTCTGCTCGTGCCCGAGTTGATCATGCGCGCGCTGTTCATGCGCGGTGCGTTCACTGCGGGCGATGCTGCCGCGGCGGCACAAACACTTGCGGCTTACGCGCTTGGCCTTTTTCCTTTCGTGTTGATCCGAAGCGTAACCGCGACCTTTCTCGCCCGCGGCGATACTGGGACGCCGGTCAAGGCGGTGCTGATCGCGATGGCGGTCAATGTCGGCTTCAAGGTCGTGTTCTATTCCACGACCTCGCTCGCGCAAGTCGGATTGGCGCTTGCGACCACGATCGGCGCCTGGATCAATCTCGGTCTCGTGGTGTGGTTCGCGACCCGCGAGCATCTCGTCGCCGTCGATGCGGGCCTGATCCGGTCGGCGGCGAGGCTTGCACTTGCCGGCTTTGTGCTGGCACTCGTGCTCTGGCTTGCGCAGAATCCGGTCGCCGAGCTGTTCTCAGGCTGGCCCAGCCTCAGGGACGAGGCGGCGCTCGCGACCCTCGCCGCGATCGGCGTCCTGGTTTATGGCGGCGTGACACTGGCACTGTTCGGCCGCGACTGGCTAGCGTGGTTGCGGGGTCGCAGAGCTTCGCCGCAGTCGTAGGCTATTGGCGCGCCGTTCCGCCGACAGCCGCCGATCGCGGGGCGGCGAGATCGAGCGCCTTGACCGGGTTGACAAGACCCGAACCAAAGTCGCTGTCGGGGCCGAGGCGCTTGGCGCTTTGCTTGAGGATGCGTTTGATCTCGTCATGGGTGAGCTTCGGATTGCGCTCGAGCATGAGCGCCACGATGCCGCTGATATGGGCGGTCGCGACCGAGGTCCCGGTCGTGAGCTGATAGGTGCCGTCCGGCGCCGGCACCAGGATGTCGACGCCGGGCGCCGCGACCGCGATGTGCTTGCCGCGATTGGCGCCCGAAAAGAGCTTGTCGTCGATGTCGGTCGCGGTGACCGCGATCACGTTCGGGTCCGCTGCCGGGTAGAGCGGCGGCGACTTCGGCCCGGCGTTCCCCGCCGCCGCGATCAGGATCAGGCCCTTGTCATGCGCCGCCTTGAGCTCGCGCTCGAGCGAGGGATCCTTCGGGCCGGCGAAGCTCATGTTGACGATGCGCACGCCGTTGTCGAGCGCGAAATTCAGGCCCTTGATGATGTTGAAGGTGGTGCTCTCGGCGCTCGCAGTCTTGCTCGAGAAGGCGCGAATCGCGACGAGCCGCGCGCGCGGCGCGATGCCCATCAGGCGCTGATGCGAACCGATGGCGCCGGCCATTCCGGTACCATGCGGGTGCGGCCGCTCGTCGGTGCCGGTGGCGTCGAAGCGGTTGGCGATGGCGCCCGCGAGGTCGGGATGCGCCCCGTCGATCTCGGAATCGATCACCGCGATCGGGACATTGCTCCCATTCGCGACTCGGTGGATTTCGGCAAGGTGGAGCTTCTCGATCACGTATTGGCCGGCATCGCCCTGCTGGTCGGCGTTGTCCTGTGTCAACGTGTAGAGATAGTTCGCCTGCGCGGCC
>WNFT01004621.1_pt1 | contig 12021 bp, 11 predicted proteins | sample 5400191 | NCBI WGS metagenome assembly WNFT01 (sample SAMN13153359, study PRJNA577476) | soil metagenome | isolation source: 80 cm saprolite under Madrone tree | place: USA:California | collected 2016-06-14
CGGCTTCATGCTCATGTTGTCGGCCAGCACCCTCGCCACGGGCTTGCTGCTCGATCGCGGGATTCCGGCGGGCGCGCTGATGGCGGCTTGTGGCCTGATCGCGCTCGTTCCCCTCGCGTACTGGGCTTCTGCGCAGAGGGCGTTTCAGGTGACAGGGCAGGCCGCAAGAGGGTAAAGAGACGCACCCCATGGCCGACACTCCCCAGGCTGGAGCGACCAGCTCGATCGAAGATCAGATCCGCCTGCGAGAGCAGAAGGCCGACCTCCTTCGGGAGAAGGGAGTCCAGCCGTACGGCAACGGCATCGTCGTCCCGCACACCACGGGGTTCGTGCGCATCCGCCACGCCGACGACGACGCAGCCCAGCTGGAAGAGGACCAGAGCGAGCCCTATGGCATCGCCGGACGGGTGGTGGCGCTGCGCACCATGGGCAAGGCGACCTTCCTCAGCCTTCGCGACCGCACCGGCGACCTGCAGGTCTTCGTCAAGAAGGACAAGGTCGGCGATCAGGCGTACGAGGTCCTCAAGCTCACCGATCTGGGAGACATCGTTTTCGCCCGTGGCCGCGCCATGCGCACGAAGACCGGCGAGCTCTCCATCGAGGCGACCGAGTACCGCCTGCTGACGAAGGCGCTGCGCCCGCTCCCGGAAAAGTGGCACGGTCTCACCGACCACGAGACTCGCTACCGGCAGCGCTATGTGGATCTGAGCGCGAACTTGCAGGTGCGCGAGATCTTCCTCCGGCGCACGAAGCTCATCGCCGGCATCCGCCGCTTCCTCGAGGACCTCGATTTCGTCGAAGTGGAGACCCCCGTCTTGCACAAGCCGGAGGAGGCGGGAGGGGCGGCCGCGCGTCCGTTCGCGACGCACCACAACGCTCTCGATCTCGATCTCAAGCTGCGCATCGCCCTCGAGCTGCACCTCAAGCGCCTGATCGTCGGCGGGCTCGAGCGCGTCTACGAGATCGGCCGCGTCTTCCGCAACGAAGGGATCGATCGCCGGCACAATCCCGAGTTCACCATGCTGGAGTTCTACCAGGCCTACGCGACCTACGAAGATCTGATGGCGCTGACGGAGACCATGGTGTCGCGTCTCGCCACCGAGGTGACCGGGGCCGACGAGGTGACGTTCCAGGGAGTGAAGATCAAGTTCGCCCCCCCCTGGCCCCGCACCTCCATGCTCGGCGAGGTGGCGAAGCTGTACGGTGCGGCCGGGACGCAGCCGCAGCAGCTCGACGCGCTCGCCAGGCTCTCCGCCGGGCAGTGGCTCGCGCCAGTCGAAGACCGCCAGATGCGGGAGAAGTTTGCCAGGCTCGTGTCCAGCGGTGAAAAGATCGCTTGGGCGTTCGAAGCGTTGGTGGAACCGATGCTGCCGAAGGACCGGCCGATCTTCGTGGTGGACTTCCCGCTGGAGATCTCGCCGCTCGCCCGCAAACGCGACTCCGAGCCGCGGCTCGTCGATCGCTTCGAGGCATTCGCCGGCGGCATGGAGATCGCGAACGCGTTCTCCGAGCTGAACGACCCGCGCGACCAGGAGGCGCGCTTCCGCGCGCAGGTGGAGGCGGCGGCGCGCGGCGAGCAGGAGACGATGCCCTGGGACCGCGACTACATCCGCGCCCTGGAGCACGGCATGCCGCCGACGGCCGGAGAGGGCGTCGGGATCGATCGGCTGGCGATGCTGTTCACCGATTCGCCGAGCATCCGGGACGTGGTCCTCTTCCCGCTGCTCAAGCCGGAGGAGAGCCATTGAAGCCCTACTGGCGCCCGAGCCCGCGCGCGGAGGGCCGCGGCGCGGTCGGGAGGAAGGCGGCGAGCCCTGCCATCGTCTGCGCCGCCGCGCTGGTGCTCTTCCTGTTCGGCGCGGGGCTCCAGTATTCCGTCGCGGTCTGGCTCGGCGCGTACACCACGCTCTCGCGCGACGCGGTCAATGGCATCTCCTTCGGCATGGAAGGGGTCTGGTTCCTCCTGGCGGGGTTCGCGCTCAGCTTTCTCGGCCGCGGCTACCGGCCGCTCGAGAACCTGATCGCCTCCGCGATCTTCGGAGCCGTCACCTTCTTCGTTCTCCGCGCCCTCAAACCGCCGTCGTTCTCGTACGACCGGTTCTTCGCCAGCGCCGGCGAGCTGGTGGTCTGGTCGATCGCCGCCGGAGCGGCGTCGTGGCTCCTGGCAATGTGGGGCGCTTCGTTCGGAATGCTGATCGGCGCGAACGGGCACGTCGATCCGCGCCTCGGCTACGAGTGGGGCATCGCGCGCACGCACCTGAGGCTGAACCGGCGCAGCGCGCTCTTCCTGGCGCTGCTCGGCTTGCTGCCTCCCGGGCTCTTCTACGCGCTGGGGATCGCGGCCTCGTTGCGGGATCCGCATCAGCGCACGCTGTTGAATCCGCTGCACATCCTCTTCACGGTCGCGGTGGTGCTCGCCTCCCTCACGGCGATCGGCAGGTGGATCCAGCACCGCGCCCAGATCGCCAGACTCCAGCCAGGGCAGCGGCGCAAGCGGCCGGCCACGGTGGTGATGACGGGTATCTCGGTCGCGGGGGTGGCGGTGGGCGTCTGGGCGCTCACGGTGGTGCTGTCGGTCATGAGCGGCTTCGAGTCCGACTTGAAGCGCAAGATCCTGGGCACGAATTCCCATGCCTTGCTGCTCAAGTTCTCGTCGGACTTCTCCGAGTGGCGATCGGTGGTCCCCAAGGTCGCGGCCGTTCCCGGTGTCGCCGGGGTGTCGCCGTTCATCCTCAACGAGGTGATCCTTTCGCACGGCCAGACGGTCACGGGCGCGGAGCTGAAGGGGATCGATCCGGCGACCGCCGGTACCGTGAGCGAGCTGCCCCGCCAGGTCATCGCCGGCGAGCTGGAATGGCTGTCGAAGCCGCAGGACATTCCCGGCACCGATCGCGTCGTCGAGCCGCGCGGGGAAGCGGCGAAGCAGCTGGGTGGACCGGAGTACGAGCAGTATCTCGAGGACACGCTGAAGCGGCGCCAGGCCCATCCGGAAGAGTCGCAGAAGGTCGATCCCGAGGCGCTGCGCAACCTGCCCGGCATCTGCATCGGCAAGGAGATGTCGCACCAGCTCCGCGCCTGGGTAGGCGACGTGGTCAACGTGCTCACGCCGCTCGGCGAGATGACGCCGACCGGACCGGTGCCGCGCAGCCGTCCCTTCCGGGTGGCCTGCATCCTCTACTCCGGGATGTACGAGTACGACTCGAAGTTCGTCTACATCGGCATTCCCGAGGCGCAGCGATTCTTCAGGATGGGCGAGAACATCGTCGGCCTCGAGCTGAAGTTCGCGGACGTCGACGCCGCGCGGGCGCTCGGTCGCAGGGTGGTGGCCGCGCTGGGCGGCTTTCCCTACCGGACGAAAGATTGGGCGGAGCTGAACCGCAATCTCTTCTCCGCGCTCAAGCTGGAGAAGCTGGCGATGGCCATCATCCTCACCTTCATCGTGCTGGTGGCGTGCTTCAACATCCTCAGCACGCTGATCATGCTGGTGCTGGAGAAGACGAAGGAGATCTCCATCCTCAAGTCGATGGGCGCGCGCGACGCGAGCGTGATGAAGATCTTCGTGGTCGAAGGACTGACCATCGGCGCCATCGGCACCGCGATGGGCCTCTTGCTCGGCCTCGCTTCCTGCTCGTTCATCGAGAAATTCGGGCTGCAGCTCGATCCCGACGTCTATTACATCTCGAACCTGCCGGTGAACGTCGACGGCGCGCAGTTCGTGATGGTGGCGGCGATCTCGCTCGCCCTCAGCTACCTGGCGACGCTCTATCCCGCGACCAAGGCGAGCCGCCTCTCGCCGGTGGACGGGCTGCGGGAGGAATGAGTTGGCTCCTCTCGTCGAAGCTCGCGAAGTGCACAAGTCCTACTGGCTCGGCGAGAAGGAGATCCACGTGCTGCGCGGCGCCAGCTTCTCGCTCGGCGGCGGCGAGATGGCGTCGCTGGTCGGTCCGAGCGGGGTGGGGAAGAGCACCTTCCTGCACGTGATCGGTACGCTCGATCCGCCCACGCGCGGGTCGGTGCTGTTCGACGACCGCGACGCGTTCGCGATGACCGAGGAGGAGCTTGCCGCCTTCCGCAACGGCAGCATCGGGTTCGTCTTCCAGTTCCACTACCTGCTGCCTGAGTTCACCGCCTTGGAGAACACGTCGATGCCGGGGCTGATCAACCGCTTGCCGCGAGAGCAGGCGGAGGCACAGGCGAAGGAGATGCTGGAGATCGTAGGGCTCGAGCATCGGCTCGATCACAAGCCCGGCGAGCTATCGGGCGGCGAGCAGCAACGGGTGGCGCTGGCGCGTGCCCTGATGCTGAAGCCACGGCTCCTGCTCGCCGACGAGCCGACCGGCAACCTCGACGAGGCGACTGGAGAGGGCATCCATCAGCTACTCGTAGAGCTGAATCAGCGACTTGGGATCGCCGCCATCGTGGTGACGCACAACCCGCGGCTGGCTGAACGGATGCCGCGCCGGCTGCGGCTCGCGGAAGGCCTCGTGATCGAAGCCTGAGCGTCCAACTGGGCCCTTGCGGAGGATGCCCGATCGGCTTTCCGTTCGCATCTTCGCTCCGGGAGAGGAAGAACGCAGGAGGCTTCTCGATGCGGAACAAGATCTGGGTTGCGGGCATCGCGCTTGCTTTTGGCTGCGCGATGTTCGGGGGCAGCCAGGAGAGCAAGAAATCAGAGACACGCACGCAGCAGGATCAGGCACAGCAGTCCCTGCAGCGCGCAGCGGACGCCCAGAAGAAGGCGGCGGACGAGCAGACGAAGGTGGAGCAGGCGCGGCAGATGGTGACCCAGAAGCAGAAGGAGCTGGCGGACGCACAGGCGAAGCTGCGCGGCCAGACCGCGAAGGCGGAGCAGGCCCAGCGCGACGCGCAGGAAGCGACGCGGCTCGCGCATCAGGAGGCATCACAACAGCAGCAGCAGGCGCTCCAGACCCAGCGCTCCGAGAACCAGCAGACGAGCAGCCAGCACCAGCAGAACCAGGCCTGGACGCAGGAGCAGACCGCGAGCGGCACCGTCGTGCAGGCGGGTAACGATCAGCTGCAGATCCGCACGCAGGACAAGGATCTGCTGCAGCTCTTGATCACCGATTCGACGGCGGTGACGCTGAACGGCCAGACGGCGTCGGCGGCGCAGCTGCCGCCTGGGGCCGACTTGCGCGCCAGCTATCAGATGGTCGACGGCCAGCCGAAGGCGCTGAAGATCGACGCTACTTCGAAGAGCTCGAGCTCGACGCAGGAGCCGCAGCAGCAGAAGTGAGCTCGTCCTTGATCACCGCGCCGCCCTTCATCACGAAGGGCACGCGCGGCGGCGAGGAGCAGCGCGGGGAGGATCATGCGTTGAAGACCAGCAGCTCCTCGACCCTGCCGCGGGACCCGGCTTTCGAGTTGATGAAGCGCGGCGCGCGGACCATGCGCTGCTCGAATCCGCGATAGAGCTCGCGCACGCGCTCGGTGGCCGAGTTGGAGAGCAGGAAGCGGACGCCGCGGCGGTTCAGCGCGACGCACGCGCGCGCCAGGCGTTTCTGGTCGTCCCAGGTGAACCCGTCGGCGGTGTAGCTCGCGAAGCTCGAGGTGGCGGATACCGGGTCGTAGGGCGGATCCAGGTACACGAAGTCGCCGGGCGCGACCTTGACCAGCGCCGCCTCGAAGGGCGCGTGGAGGATCTCGACGCCTTTCAGGGCCTGGCTTGCGGCGAGCAGGGTGCAGGGGTCGTGGAAGCGCGGATTCGTATAGCGTCCGATGGGCACGTTGAAGCGGCCGGCGCGATTCACGCGCCACAGGCCGTTGAAGCAGGTCTTGTTGAGATAGATGAAGCGCGCGGCGCGAGCTGATGGGGAGAGATGCAGCGGATCCTGCGCGCGGATGTTCTGGTAATGCGCCTTCTCGTAGACGTGCCGGCCGAGCGCGTCGAGCACGCCGTGGACGTCGTCGCGAACCTGGAGGTAGCAGTGCACCAGCTCGGCGTTGTTGTCGCTGAGGATCGCGCGGCGCGGAGCCACGGCGAAGAAAAGGGCGCCGCCGCCCACGAAGGGCTCGTGGTAGCGGCGCAGCCGGCGAGGGACGTGGCGCAGCAGCTCCGCGAGCAGCGTCGTCTTGCCGCCGGCCCATTTGAGGAAGGGCGCCGCTCTGGCGCGCTCCTCGGGCATGTCGGCGCGCAGGGAAGACTCGGAGCGGCGGAGCTGCAGGACGGGCATGCGGGTCTCGGTAGCACGCGAGATCTGATGCGTAAAAAAAGCTATCTCTCCGCTCGCAAAGTTGACAGCGGCATCGACGGTCAGTGCCAGAACCCGAGCGACAAGACGGTGTTCCCGTATTGCCGCGCGCCGTCCGCGCCGAGCGAGACTCGCATCCTGTACTGGCTGCCCCAGAGCGAGAACGACCAGAAGCGCGCGTCGATGCCGAGGGTGAGGTGCAACCGTCCGGTCACGTCTTGGAAGCGCGGAGGCTCCCAGTACGAGCCGCCGCGGATCCGCAGCCACCCCGGGATCCATTCGTATTCCGCGCCCAGGCGCAATGAGATCGATCCGCGGCGGCCCGATGGCTGCAACTGCTTCTGCAGGAAGGCCTCGAGGCCGGCGCCGTTCGACACCGGGCCGCTGACGATCAGGTCCGCCGCGAGAATCGTGCTCCTCTCGTCGCGGAATTCGTCGCTCACGCGCCGGTTCCAAGGCGTGGGACCGAGGCGCAGGGCGACTCCAGCGCCGGCGGTCCAAGGAAACTCCACGCGCTCCGGCAGGATGTATCCGACGCAGTTGTTCGGGTCGCAGGCAGTCGGGTCGATCCTCGGCTTCATCGCCGGCCGGAAACTGACGCCGATGCGTAGGTTGCTGTCCCGCGGCTGCCACAGGCCGCCGGCCTCGATCGACCAGTCACCGGCGTTGACCAGATCGACCCCGCTCCCGGGCAGCCTGAGGTTGAAGCCGCCGCCGACCAGGTTTGCGCCGGCGATCCACTCGCCGTCGGCAAAAGACCGGGCGAGCGTTAGGCGCCAGATCGTCGCGGAAAGCGAGGCCTGTGTTCCGCCCGAAAGGGTGAAGTCGCGCAGCTCGCCGGTGACCGAGACCGCAACTCCCCACGCGCCGAACATGCCCACCAGCCCGGCATTGAGGGCGCCGGTCGTGCCGTTGAATCGGTCCTGCGGCGTTCCGTTGTTGTCGTAGTCGACGCCCAGCCCGGGCGTGTAGGCGTCGAGGAGGAAGTCCCAGTAGAACCAGCCGGAGGCAGTCGACGGCCGCGAGGCGGCGGCGGCCGGATTGGCGAGCAGGCCGAGGGCGCCTTCGGCAGTAGCGAGGGAGACGCCGCCCATGCCGATGACGCGATAGTCGGCGACCGCGGCGCCACGGTACGCGTCGATGACGTAGTTGCGGTCGGTGATCGGCGCGGCCGCACGGGCGAGCCGTGGAACGGCGAGGACCAGCAGGAGAAGGCCGCCAATGGCGCGGAGGATCAGAGGGGCGCGACGGCGGCGTGGCGGCAACTCTGTCCCTTTGCAAGGTCCGCCCTTTCAAGCGGGTGCGATTCGCTGGAATGCGATGGGGATCTTCCAGGAGATGCGGTGGCACAGCCAGTTTTCGCACGTACGCTTGCGGTTTCTTGCTCCGACCGGCGCTGGAGCCGGCTGGTCGCGCTTGCTATCGTTCGGAACATGGGCGCGACTCGCTTGCAGACCCTTCTCGAGACTCCCAGCGTCGTCGTCTCGCGCTTCGATCATGGCGCCAGGCCGGTGCCCGCTGGGACGGCGGAGGAAGCCTGCGACCACTACTGCATCAATTTCGTCGATTCCGGCGAGTTCGGTCTGGGCGTGGGAAAGCGGTTCTGGCGCCTCGGGCGCGGAGCCGCATTCGCCTGGCATCCGGGTACCGTCCAAAGACACGTCCACTTCGAAGACGTACCCGCGGATACCTGCATGACGATCCGCCACGCGCCATGACGAGCAGTCCGTGCATTTCGACGCGGCCTGGGTGCCGTGACGGAAAGGAGCATCCGATGCATCACAGCAGGTTGAGCACGTTCGTGATCGACTGCAGGACGGAAAGCGCCGACGAGGCAGCGCGTTTCTGGAGCGCCGCCCTGGGCAGGCCCATCGAAGGGGCCGACGGCGAGTATCGTCAGCTAGCGGGGAGCGCCGACGAGCCGATCCTGCTGGTGCAGAAGGTCGATCATCCGAGCCGCATCCATCTCGACATCGAGACGGACGACCAGGAGGCGGAAGTGAAGCGGCTGGAAGCGCTCGGCGCGCGCAGGGTCGCGCGCGTCAAGACCTGGTGGGTCCTGGAAGCGCCCACCGGGCAGCGCTTCTGCGTCGTCAATCCGCAGCGAGGCCCGCTGGATCGCGCCAATGAATGGACTTGAGCCAGGCGGCGGGGCGAGCATGGAGGAAATCGCGGCGAGTTGATGGGAATGCCCATGCCTGGACCGCCACATGACTCTTGCTCGGAAGGGATGGCACACGATCTCGCGCAGAGATATGTCGGGGCCGATACGAATTACGGCGAGGTGAGCCTGTCTCGCTGCCGCCGCTGCGGTCGCTGCTGGCTGCGCTACCTGATGGAGTACGAGTACCTGACCGCAGCGGGACGTTGGCTCGAGGGCGAGATCGCGCCGGCCGCAGCGGTCAGGCTCGAGGCCAAGCATGCGCTGAAGCTATTCCGCAACATGGAGTCGTACTACCGTGGCGGCAGCGCTTTCGGCGGTCAGGTCATCCTGTCGCAGGGCCCGCCGGAGAACTGGCTTTTTCCCTTCCCTGGAAAGTGAGCGGCGTCATGGAGCGTTCAAGTCCGCCGCGCGGCAGGTGAAGCGGCTGCATCGAATCTTGAATGGGCGCACATCACGCCGGCCTGGCCGCCCCATCGTGCCGCCATCGCCGAATCATGCTACCCAACGCGAACCATGCTCGACACGGCGCGCCTCCGCCTCATCCCCGTCGGCGCCGAGCACTTCGACGCGCTCGCCGCGATGTACGCCGATCCCGAAGTGTCCCGCTTCCTCGCCGGCGAGCCGCTCGATCGCGTCGAATCCTGGCGCCGCCTCGCCTTGCACGTCGGCCACTGGACCCTCCGCGGCTACGGCAGCTTCGCCTGCATCGAAAAGACTTCCGGTACCATCGTCGGGCACTGCGGCCCCTGGTACCCGGAGGGCTGGCCCGCGCTGGAGATCGGCTACGCGCTCCTGCGCGAGTTCTGGGGTCGCGGTTACGCATCGGAGGCCGCGAGCGCGTGCGCGCGGCACGCGTACGAGGTTCTGCGCGCGCCGGAAGTGATCAGCCTGGTGGCGCCGGACAATCTGCGCTCGCAGCGCGTGGCCGAACGCGGGGGTGCGAGGGTCGAGCGGGAGCTGGTGATCCGCGGACGCTTGTTGCGGGTATTTCTCTGGCCGAAACCCTGACCTTTCTCGTTGTCGCACCAGAGGAATTCGGCTAGGGTCCGCGCCTTCGCACCATGCGGATTGTCTCTTTTCTCGCCACCCTGACACTCGCGGCAGCGGCGGCACGCGCACAGAAGCATGCTGCGGCGGCTCCACCTGCACAGGGCGCGGTTCCCGGGCAAGCTCCGAGTGCCGGGGAGAAAAAAAGCCCGGCGGCGGACCAGAAAGTCGGAGAGGCGCCGACGGTGCCCACGGGCGAGACGGCTGCGGAGGCGGCGGCGCCGGTGCCGGAGAGCGGCGAGGTCGCCAAGGTGAACGTGCAGGGCAACCGGCGCGTGGAGACGGACGCGATCCGCGCCTCGCTGCCGCTGAAGGTCGGGGACACCTACGACAAGGAGAAGGTGAAGAGCGCGCTGCTGGCGGTGTGGCGGATGGGTTACTTCAACGACGTCAAGATCGACGTCAGCGTCGCGAAGCCCCCGCTCACCGGATACGTGCTCACGGTGCTGGTCAGCGAGAAGCCCGCGGTCCGCGAAGTGAAGCTGGAGGGCAACGAGGAGGTCTCGAAGGACGACTTCAAGGACACCATCGAGGTGAAGCCGTTCCAGATCCTCGACCAGGAAGCGGTGCGCAAGTCCGCGAAGAAGATGCAGGAGAAGTACGTGGAGAAGGGGTTCTTCCTCGCGGAGGTCACGCCGAAGACCGTTCCGCTGCCCAACAACGAAGTGAACGTGATCTTCCAGATCAACGAGCATGCGAAGATCACGGTGAAGGAGATCCACTTCGTCGGCAACCGCGCCCTCACCGACTCCGAGCTGAAGGACGCCATGCTCACGCAGGAGGGAGGGCCGTTCTCCTTCCTCACCGGCGCAGGGACGTATCGCGAGGAAGCATTCCAGCGTGACGAGATCGTGCTCCAGGGTCTGTACTTCGATCAGGGCTACATCTATGTGAAGTTCGGCAAGCCCGCGATCGAGCTGTCGCCGGACAAGCGCTACATCTTCATCACCATGACCATCGACGAAGGCGAGCCGTTCGACGTCGGCAAGATCGACGTCTCCGGAGACCTGCTGGTGCCCAAGGAACAGCTGCTCTCCCTCATCACCACCAGGAGTGGCGAGCGTTTCTCAAAGACTCGTCTGCAGAACGACATGAACCGGCTGCTCGACGTCTACAAGGACAAGGGCTACGCATACGCGAACGTCACGCCGGACACGGCCGTCGATTCCGAGAAGAGGCTGGTCGATCTCACCTACGTGTTCCAGAAGGGCCAGCCGGTCACCATCGAGAAGATCGAGATCGTCGGCAACAACAAGACGCGCGACAAGGTGATCCGCCGGGAGATGCGCATCGCCGAAGGCGATCTCTACAGCGGCACCGGCGTGCGCGCCTCGAAGGCCCGCGTCACCGCGCTCGGCTTCTTCGACAGCGTCGAGATCAACCAGAAGCGCGGCACCACCGACGACAAGATGCTGCTCGAAGTCTCGGTGAAGGAGAAGCTCACCGGTACGTTCCAGATCGGTTTCGGGTTCGCTGGCGGCGAGAACTTCTTCGGACAGGCCCAGCTGGCGCAGAACAACCTGCTGGGTTACGGGCACACCGCCTCGCTGTCGCTGCAGATCTCCAGCATCCGCCAGCTGTTCCAGCTCAGCTACCTGGATCCCTACGTCCTCGATACCCAATGGACCGGCTCCATCGATCTATACCGCAGCCAGCTGCTCTTCTCCGGCTTCGATCGGTCGGCGAACGGCGGCTCGCTCACGGCGGGATACGATTTCACGAACATCGCGCCCTGGCTCGAGGACTTCCGGCTCTTCCTCACCTATACGCTGGAGCAGGTCAGCGTTTCCGCCGCGGTCGGCACCCAGGACGTCCTCGCGAACCAGTTCAGCTCCGGCCGCACTTCCAGCCTGCGCATCTCCTTCAACTACGACAAACGCGACAACCGCCTCTTTCCCACCAACGGCCATCTTGAATCGGCCTCGGCGGAGTTCGCCTCTTCCCTCTTGGGCAGCCAGAACCTCTTCCAGCGGTTCCGATTGATCGAGCGCTTCTATCGCCCGATGTGGCTGGGGATGGTCTTCAAGACCAACATCTCGCTCGGGTACATCCGGGCGACCGACCCCATCAATCACCCCATTGCGATCAGCGAGAAGTTCTTCGAGGGCGGAATCAACTCGATCCGCGGCTACTCGCTGCGCAGCATCTCGCCGACGCTGAAGATCGCCAACTCGCGCGAACCGAACGCGGCCATCATCGATTTCCCGGTGGGCGGCAACAAGGAATTGATCACCAACTGGGAGATCGAGTTTCCCATCTTCGGCGGCGCGGGCTTGAGGGGCGTGGTTTTCTACGACGCCGGCAACGTCTTCTCGGAGACTGAGAACTTCTTCCAGAGCTCCCAGCGCAACGGAACCTTGCCGCTCGGCCTCTTCCACAGCGTCGGCTTCGGCATCCGCTGGTTCTCGCCGCTGGGACCGCTGCGGTTCGAGACCGGCTTTCCACTCACGCGCCGGCCGATCGACGACACGTACCTGTTCGAGTTCACCATCGGGAACTTCTTCTAGCCGCTCCCGCATCGAAGATGCGGGTATGCGGCTACGTATTTGCTGCCGCCGAAGGGCGCTACTGCTTCACGCCGCGCGCCGCGAGAAACGACGA
>WNFT01004622.1_pt1 | contig 12020 bp, 10 predicted proteins | sample 5400191 | NCBI WGS metagenome assembly WNFT01 (sample SAMN13153359, study PRJNA577476) | soil metagenome | isolation source: 80 cm saprolite under Madrone tree | place: USA:California | collected 2016-06-14
GTCGAGCACCGCCTCGATCGCGAAAAGCAGTTTCTTGCTCAGCCGAATCATGTCGTCCAGGCCGCCTTCCCCCGAAGGCCATATTCGATTTTCACGAGTTTCGCGCCGGCGGCCTGTCCGGACAAGCGGCCTCGACACCGGTCGATCCGAATCCGCCTTCCTGGCGGCCTGCGCTCGCGGAAAACGCCGACACGATCGCGAATTGCGGTCGCGCGATGCGGGTGAAGAGGAGCTGGGCGATGCGGTCACCGGGCCGAACCTCTATCGCCTCGCCGTCGGGATTGCGGTTCCATGCCGAAATCAAGCAGGGTCCCTGGTAATCGGCATCGACGACGCCGACCGTATTGCCGAGGACGAGCCCCTTCTTGTGCCCGAGCCCGGAGCGCGGCAGGACCAGCGCACACCACTGCGGGTCGCCGATGCGAAAAGCGATGCCGGCGGAGATCAGGACGGCGGGCATTTGTGGCTCGAGGAGGAGCGGGTGGTCGATGCAGGCGTGCAGGTCGAGCCCCGCCGCCAAGCTCGAACCCCAGGAAGGGAAACCCCAGCCGGGCAGCCGCGGATCGAGGATTTTGAGCTCGATTTTCACAAGCCGCGCGAGGCCCCCAATTGTTGAGCGATCCGCTCGGCGAGCCGGGCGGCGACCTCGCGCTTGGTCATAATCGGCCAGTCCTCGATCCCGTCGGCGTCGACCAAATGGATCGTGTTGCGGTCGCCGCCGAAGGTGCCCGATCCGGGCGAGACGTCGTTGGCGAGGATCCAATCGCAGCGCTTGCGCAGGCGCTTCTGCCGAGCATTCTCGACGACATTGTCGGTCTCCGCGGCAAAGCCGATGACGAGCGCCGGCCGGTCGTTGCCGCGATGGGCGATGGAAGCGAGGATGTCCGGATTCTCGGCGAGGCGCAGCACCGGCGGGCCGCCGCCGTCTTTCTTCAGCTTGTGGCGACCGGCGGTCTCGACGCGCCAATCGGCGACGGCCGCCGCCATCACCGCGACGTCGACGGGGAGTGCGGCCTCGCAGGCGGCGAGCATTTCCGCGGCGGTCTCGACTGGTACGAGCTTGACCCCGGCCGGCGCGGCCTCTTGAGTGGGCCCCGAGACGAGCACCGTTTCGGCACCGAGTGCCGCAAGTGCCGCCGCGATCGCGTGGCCCTGCTTGCCCGAGGAGTGGTTAGAGATGTAGCGCACGGGATCGATCGGCTCGCGGGTCGGCCCGCTCGTCACCAGCGCCCGTCTTCCGGCAAGCCTCGTGTCGCCGGCCAAGACGCGCTCGATCGCGGCGACAATCTCCAGCGGCTCGGCCATTCGTCCCGAGCCGACCTCGCCGCAGGCGAGCTCGCCCGAGCCGGGCCCGACGCGCTTGATGCCGCGCGCCTCGATTGTTGCCAAATTGGCCTGGGTCGCGGGATGCGCCCACATCATCAAGTTCATTGTCGGCGCGATCAGCACCGGCTTGTCCGAAGCGAGCAGCGTCGTTGTCGCAAGGTCGTCAGCCATGCCTATCGCCATGCGCGCGATCAGATCGGCACTCGCAGGCGCGACAACGACAAGGTCGGCCTCGCGTGACAGCCGGATATGGCCCATCTCGCTCTCGTCGGTCAGGGACCAGAGATCAGTATAGACCTTGTCCTCGCTCAGCGAAGCGACCGACAGCGGCGTCACGAAATGATGCGCCGCGGCGGTCATGATGCAGCGCACCGCCGCACCCTTCTCGCGCAGCCGACGGATCAGCTCCAGGCTCTTATAGGCGGCGATCCCGCCGGAAATGATGAGTACTATGCGCCTGTCTTGAAGCAAATCGATTCTCCGCTGCCGTCGGCCGGCGCCAGTATGCTACCGCCCGAAGAGGAGGGCGAGGGCGATCGCGACCAGCGACGCCGTGACGAGCCATACCGGAATGAGCAGGATCGCCAGATGGCGGGCGCGCTTGGCGGCTTGGGCAGCCAGGGTCTCGGCGTGCATCACGATACCTTCGCGAGACCAGTCGCTGATCAGGGCTTCGAGGTTGCGTATCAGCCGCGGCACCCGATCGATTAGCTCTGTGAGCGCGTCGAATTGCTCGCGTAGTCTCGCCTCGGGACCGCGATTGTCGCGCATCCACGCCTCGATCAGGGGCCGCGCGAGCGCCCAGATGTTGACCTCGGGGTCGAGGCGACGGCCCAGCCCCTCGACTTGCATCATCGTTTTCTGAAGAAGCAGGAGCTGCGGCTGCGTCTCCATCTCGAACTGCTCGGTGACCTGGAAAAGCTGGGCGAGCAGGCGGGCGAATGAGATCTCTTGCAGCGACTGGCCAAGAATCGGCTCGCCGATCGCACGGCACGCCTGGGCGAAGGCGTCGACCGACCGAGCCGGTGGGACGTAGCCCGCGGCGAAATGGACTTCCGCCACGCGCCGGTAGTCGCCCGTCAGGAAACCGAGCAGCATCTCGGCGAGGTAGAAACGGGTCGCGCGGTCGAGCCGGCCCATGATGCCGAAATCGACGACGACGATCGCGCCCGAGGCTTCGACGAACATGTTTCCGGGATGGACATCGGCATGAAAAAAGCCGTCGCGGAACACTTGGTTAAAAAAGGCTTCGGCGGCCTTGACCGACAGATCTTCGATCCGATGCCCGGCGGCCGCCAGCGCCGCGCGGTCGTCGACGCGGACCCCGGAGATGCGTTCCAATGTCAGCACGCTGCGGCCGGTGCGCGGCCAATCGACCCGCGGCACGCGAAAATCCGGGTCCCCGACGAAATTCTCGGCGAGCTCCGAGGCCGCGGCTGCCTCGAAGCGCAGGTCCATCTCGAACCGCACCACGTCGGCCAACATCTGCACGACCTCGACCGGTTTCAGCCGCCGCAGCATGGGCTGAAGACGCTCGCTCAACGAGGCGAGCCACAAGAAGAGGTCGAGATCGCGCGAAAACGCCTCGATGATGCCCGGCCGCAAAACCTTGACCGCGACATCGCGCCCGTCGGTTGTCCGGGCGAAATGGACCTGGGCGATCGAAGCGGCCGCGACGGCGGTGTCGTCGAACGACGCGAACATCGTCTCGATCGGCCGCGAGAACTCGGCCTCGATCAGCGCTCGCGCCTCGCGTCCCGGGAACGGCGGCAGTCGGTCTTGCAGGCTCGCCAGATCGAGGGTGATCTCCTCGCCGAAGAGATCGGCTCGGGTCGACAGGAGCTGGCCGAGCTTGATGAAGCTCGGCCCCAACTCGCCGAATGCCGCGGCGAGCCGCTGACCCGGGCGCGGCGCGGCGGCGGTAGCGCGGCGCCCCAGGAGGCGGCCGATCCGCACGAAGGGTGCGGCGGCAGGGAAGGCATCGAGCGGAAACAGTGCGTCGTGCCGCGCCAACGTCAGCCCGATCCGGATCAGCCGGGCGAGATTGCGGATGCTCCGCAGGAGCCCGAACCCGGCTCCGAGCGCGTCAGAGGCGCCAAGCGGAATGGAGCGCAGCGACGCCCCCCGTCAGGTTGCGGAACCTCACCAGATCAAACCCGGCGCGCTCGATCTCTGCCGAAAGCTCGCTCTGCCGCGGGAAACGCCGGATGCTTTCCACGAGATAGGTATAGGCCTCGCGATCACCCGCGACGATCTGGCCGAGGAGCGGCACGATCCGGAAGCTGTAGAGGTCGTATAGCGGCTGCAGGAGCGGTGTGATCTCGGGGGTGAATTCAAGACACAGAAAGCGCCCCCCGGGCTTAAGCACGCGCCGCGCCTCGGCCAGCGCCGCATCGAGCCGGGTGACGTTCCGCAACCCGAAGGCGACCGTGTAAAGATCGACGCTGCGGTCGGCTGCGGGAAGTCGCTCAGCATCGGCGCACACCCACTCGATCCCCGTCAAAACTCCTTGGTCGAGAGCCCGGGCCCGTCCGATGGCGAGCATTTGCTCACTGGTGTCGCAGACAACTACTCTCCCCGGGGTCGGCGCGTCGGGGGAAGCAAGGCGTGGGAGGGCGCGCAGCCCGATGTCGCCGGTGCCGCCGGCGACATCGAGCAGAAGCTGACCGGGAAGCGGGTTCAACCAAGCGACCATTTCGGTCTTCCACCGGCGGTGGGTACCGCCGCTCATCAGATCGTTCATCAGGTCGTAGCGAGGTGCCACGCTGTCGAAAACCGCACGTACCAGCGAGGCTTTCTCGTCTTCGGGTACACGGCGTGATCCGAAATGCACCCCGCCGCTTGTTTCGTCTTCGCTCATAGGGCAGGAAGATAACCGGATGGGGTCGCACGCGCCACGGCGCGCCGACCCCGGCGCACTCCACCGGCGGAGCGATGCCCGAGCTGCCCGAAGTCGAGACTGTCCGCCGCGGCCTGGCGTTGAAGATCAGCGGACGCCGGATCGTGCGGGCGGAGCTGCGCCGGCTTGATCTGCGTCGGCCGTTTCCGCCGGCGCTCGCCGAGCGGCTCGACGGCGCGCAGATCGGTGCCCTCGGCCGCCGCGGAAAGTACATCTTGATCGAGCTGGACGCGGACGGCGTGCTGCTGCTGCATCTCGGGATGTCCGGCCGCGTCACTGTAGGCAACGCGGCTTTACCCGCTGCCCCGCACGACCATATGGTGCTGACGCTCGACGACGACACCGTGATCCGCTTTAACGACCCGCGCCGCTTCGGCCTGATCGACTATGTCAGGCGCGGTGAGGCGGCCAGGCATCCTCTGCTCGCCAGGCTCGGTCCGGAACCGCTCGAGGCCAGCTTCGACGGCGCCTACCTCGCCAGCAAGCTCGCCGGCAAGCTGACGCCGATCAAGGCGGCGCTGCTTGATCAACGGATTGTCGCAGGGCTCGGCAACATCTATGTCTGCGAGGCGCTCTACCGCGCCGGGCTGTCGCCGAAGCGCCTCGCAGCGTCGATCGGCCGAAGACGAGCGGACCGGCTGGCGGCAGCGATCAAATCGGTCCTGACCGAGGCCATTGCGGCAGGCGGCTCGTCGGTACGTGATTATGTCCAGGCCGACGGGGAACTCGGCTATTTTCAGCATCACTGGGCGGTTTATGGCCGAGAGGGCGAGCCTTGTCCGGGCTGCAATTGCGCCGAGGGCGTAAGGCGGATCGCGCAGTCCGGGCGGTCGACCTTCTATTGCGCAAAGCGCCAGCGTTAGAGAGGCGAGCGATGAGCGATATTCCGGGTCATCGAAATCTTTTGGTTGAGCGGCGCGGCGCGGTTGGGATCGTCACGCTCAACCGGCCGCAGGCGCTCAACGCGCTGAATGCGGCGCTGATCTCCGAACTCGCCTCGGCACTGGATGATCTTGAGACCGACGCCGGGATCGGTGCGATCGTCTTGACCGGTAGTGAGAAGGCCTTCGCCGCTGGTGCCGACGTCAAGGAGATGGTGACAAAGAGCTACCCCGAAATCTATGTCGAGGACTTTATCACGAGTGGTTGGGAGCGGGTCGCGCAATGCCGCAAACCGGTCGTCGCGGCGGTTGCGGGGTTCGCGCTCGGCGGCGGCTGCGAGATCGCAATGATGTGCGACATCATCATCGCCGCCGATAATGCCCGGTTCGGACAGCCTGAGATTACCCTCGGCACAATACCGGGTGCGGGAGGAACGCAACGTCTCGCGCGCTTTGTCGGCAAGGCAAAGGCGATGGATTTGTGCCTGACCGGGCGAATGATGGACGCGACCGAAGCCGAACGAGCGGGGCTGGTGAGCCGCGTAGTGCCGGCGACGGAACTACTAGCCGAGGCCGTCAAAGTCGCGGAACGCGTGGCCAGCATGTCGCGGCCGATCGCAATGATGGTGAAAGAGTCGATCAACCGCGCATGGGAGACGACGTTGACTGAGGGGGTGCGTTTCGAGAGGCGGCTCTTTCATGCCACCTTCGCCACCGAGGACCGTAAGGAGGGCATGACCGCCTTCATCGAAAAGCGGAAGCCGACCTTTCGTGACGAATGAGCTCAAGGCGATCCGACGTCCGGTCACCCTGTGTTGACGGATTTGCTGCGTGCTGACATAAGACCCGTCTATTCTCGGCATGAGCGAACATGGCCAGTCATAAATCTGCGGAGAAACGTATACGCCAGATCGCCAAACGTACTGCGATCAACCGGGCTCGCATTAGCCGCGTCAGAACGTTCGTGAAGAAAGTTGAGGCGGCGATCGCTACCGGCGACAAGGAGGCGGCGCGATCCGCTTTTCAGCTGGCCCAGCCCGAACTTCATCGGGCGATCACCAAGGGCCTGCTGCACAAGAACACGGTCTCTCGGAAGCTCTCGCGCCTCGCCACGCGCATCAACGGGCTTTGATCGCGTATCCGTGGTTGAAACATGCGACAAAGTGTCGCGAAACGACATCTCCTTTGAACCATCGGGCATTCACGGGCGCTGCGCACACGGCGTGTCGACCGTCGGCGCAGACCCGAAACCGGCGTTCTCTTTTCGATCCAGTTGCCACCCCCGCGCCACCTAACCTAAACTCGTCAGTAATGGAGCTGGAATCACGCTGTTGGCGTGTAAATACGGATGGATGTGAAGAAAATGTCATTTTCTTCACAAATAACAACAGTAATTAACCTTGCGTTGTGGCGATGCCCGTCTGGATGGGGGTGATCGCGCAGGCCAATAGTTACGGTCCGTCAGGATAAATCTTGCCGGGAAAGAGCCCGTCGGCGGCGGGGCTCACTTTTGGGGGATGGGGGCGGTGGCAGAAGAACATCTAAGGGGTGAGGCTTATCCATCGGCAAAGTCTTGGAACGGGGAATGGGCCCGGGTACTGGGTCACCTCAAGGAGGAGGTTGGCGAAGCCGCCTACCGGAGCTGGCTGCAACCGACGAGCTTCTCGCGGTGCGATGACGGCCACGCCATCGTTGCCGCGCCGACCCGCTTTCTGCGCGACTGGGTTGCGACGCATTATGCGGATCGCCTTCTTGCGCTGTGGCGGGCGGAAAATCGGACGGTCACTCGAGTCTCGGTTGTCGTGGCGGTATTGCCCAAGCGAAATGGCATCGACACTGCGAGTGGATCTGCAGAAGGGCTGGAAGGCCCTCACCCATCCGATACTCCCATGCTTGAGCCTTCCTTCGGAGCGGATATCGGCGAGGACAAGGCGCAAGTCTCGGCTCTCGACCAACGCTTCACCTTCGAGAATTTTATCGTCGGTAAACCCAACGAACTCGCCCACGCCGCCGCCCGGCGCGTCGCCGAGGCTTGCGCCAACCCAGTTCACATGGTGCCGTTCAACCCACTCTTTCTCTATGGGGGCGTCGGTCTCGGCAAAACCCACCTGATGCACGCTGTGGCCTGGCACGTTCGCCGCAATGCGTGCGACCGCAAGGTCATCTATCTATCCGCTGAGAAATTCATGTATCAGTTCATTCGAGCATTACGATTCAAATCAACAATGGACTTCAAGGAGCAATTCCGTTCGGTCGATTTGTTGATGATCGACGATGTCCAGTTCATCAGCGGCAAGGATTCGACGCAGGAGGAATTCTTTCACACCTTCAATGCACTGGTCGATCAGAATCGACAAATCGTGATTTCTGCCGACAAATCACCCTCCGACCTTGAAGGGCTTGAGGAGCGCATGCGTTCCCGGCTCGGCTGGGGGCTCGTCGCCGATCTCCACCCGACCACCTACGAGCTGCGTTTAGGTATCCTCGAATCGAAGGTCGAGCAGAGTGGCATAACGATTCCTCGGAAGGTGATGGAGTTCCTAGCTCACAAGATCACCTCGAATGTCCGGGAACTCGAAGGTGCCTTAAATCGAATCATCGCGGACATGCAGCTAATCGGCCGCGAAGTGACGCTGGAGAGCGCGCAAGAGCTATTGCGTGACTTGCTGCGTTACTGTGAGCGGCGGGTGACAATCGACGAAATCCAAAGGCGCGTAGCCGAGCATTTCAACATTCGTTTGAGCGAAATGACCTCCGAGCGTCGGGCGCGCGCCGTTGCCCGACCCCGTCAGGTCGCAATGTATCTCGCCAAGCAGTTGACGACGCGTTCATTACCGGAGATTGGTAAAAAATTCGGCGGGCGCGATCACACCACCGTCATGCATGCAGTGCGCAAGATCGAGGAGCTTGCCCTCGCTGATGCTGCGCTCGCCGAGGATGTCGAGCTGTTGCGCCGGATGCTGCAAAGCTGAATCTGTCGCACCGCATACCGTGGGACCGTCCCAAAAGCGATGCTGGGGCCGGCGCCGTTTGGTGCTATAGTATGTTCCCGTCTGCCGCCCCCTTGTTCGGGACCATGGTGACGGGGCGATGACCTTCCTTGGTCCCCGGCGCGGGGGGCCTATGGGACCAACGCCGGCACGCTAACCTCCCGTGTAGTAACCATGAAACTGACCATTGAACGGGCGGCTCTACTCAAGGCTCTCGGCCATGTGCAGAGCGTGGTCGAACGCCGGACGACAATTCCGATATTGTCGAGCGTGCTGTTGCGCGCCGACGCCGGGAGGCTGGCGTTGAGCGCCACCGACATGGATCTCGAGATAGTCGAGCGCGTGCCCTCCCAGATCGAGCGGGACGGCCGGACAACCGCACCGGCGCATACGCTCTACGACATCGTCCGAAAGCTGCGCGAAGGCGCGCAGATCGAGATCGAGGCGAGCGGCGAGCGGAATTCGATGGTGCTGCGCTCGGGCCGGTCGACGTTCACTCTCCAATCTCTGCCGCCCGAGGACTACCCGGTGATGGCGGGTGGCGAGCTGCCGCACAATTTCGCGCTGTCCGCCGCGGAGCTTCGGACCTTAATTGATCGTACTCGCTTTGCTATCTCGACCGAGGAGACTCGCTATTATCTGAACGGGATTTATCTCCACGTGACGAGGAACGAGGGAGTGCCCGTTATCCGCGCGGTCGCGACCGACGGGCATCGGCTCGCTCGCGTTGAATTGGTGCTGCCTGAGGGCGCCGCCGGAATGCCCGGCGTGATCATCCCGCGAAAGACGGTGCTCGAGCTGCGTAAGCTCCTAGATGAGAGCCAGGAAGAAGTCCAGGTCGCGCTCAGCGAAACGAAAATCCGGTTTGCGGTCGGCGAGGCGGCGCTGACCTCCAAACTGATCGACGGAACTTTCCCAGATTATGACCGAGTGATTCCCTCGGACAACAACAAGATCCTCGACGTTGATTGCAAATCTTTTGCCGAAGCGGTGGACCGAGTATCGACGATCTCGACCGAAAAAAGCCGGGCGGTAAAGCTCGCCATTGAGAACGGCAATCTCGTTGTCTCGGCAACCAGCCCGGAAAACGGCACCGCCGTCGAGGAGCTCGAGGTGCGCTATCTCGCGAGCCCATTGGAGATCGGGTTCAACTCTCGATACCTTCTGGACATCGCCGAGCAAATCGGCGGCGAGGGCGCGCAATTCGTCATGTCAGATGCTGGCTCGCCGACGATCGTCCGCGACAGCGCCGATACGAGCGCCTTGTACGTTCTGATGCCAATGCGGGTATGATCGGGGCGGAAACCCGGCCCACCCAATGGTGGCAAGATAGCGCTTTCGACCCCACATAACCTCTATGTCGGCCAAGGCACAGGAGGCTTTGAGCAGCGCCGGTGCCGGGGCGCCTCGCGTCGGTGTAACGCGGCTCGTCTTGAGCGACTTTCGCAATTATCACCAAGCAAGGCTGACCCTGGGCACCGAACCAGTGGTGCTCACCGGGCCGACTGGCGCGGGCAAGACCAATCTACTGGAGGCGCTGTCGTTTCTAGCACCAGGCCGTGGGTTGCGCGGCGCCAAATTGACCGAGATCGATCGCCGTGCCGAGCAGGCTTACGGAGCTCCAAGTGCGGCTTGGGCCGTTGCCGCAGTTGTCGCGACGCGGTGCGGTGAAATGCAGGTCGGCACGGGCCGCGACGCGGCGGCGGGCGATCGGCGGGTCGTGCGCATCGACGGCGAATCGACGCGCGGCCAAATGGCTCTTGGCAAGCGGATTGGAGTCGTCTGGCTGACGCCGCCGATGGATCGGCTCTTTCTCGACGGTCCGAGTGGCCGACGGCGGTTTCTCGATCGGCTCGTGCTCGGGCTCGACCCAGAGCACGGCTCGCGCGTTGCCGCCTACGAGCAGGCGTTGCGCGAACGCTCGCGGCTCCTGCGCGACGGCCCCGCCGATCCCGTGTGGCTTGCCGCGCTCGAGGAGGTGATGGCGGAGCAAGGTGTCGCGGTCGCAGCGGGTAGGTGCGAGGCGGTGCAGCGGCTCGACCGCGCCTGTGCCGCGGCCGAAGGCTCATTCCCGCGCGCCCGGCTGACGCTCGTCGGCACGGTCGAGGGGTGGCTCGAAGCGATGCCCGCGCTCGCCGCCGAAGCCCAACTCGCTGCGATGCTCGCCGCCAATCGACAAAGCGATGGGCAAACCGGCGGTGCTGCGATCGGTCCGCACCGCTCTGATCTAGCCGTTGAGCTGGCCGAGAAAGGGATCGCCGCCGAATTCGCCTCGACCGGCGAGCAGAAGGCGCTGTTGATCTCGATCCTGCTCGCTCACGCCGCGCTGCAGCGGGCGATTCGCGGAGAACCTCCGCTGCTGCTGCTCGACGAGGTCGCCGCCCATCTCGACGCGAGCCGGCGCGCGGCATTGTTCGAAGCGCTGCTGCGGCTCGAGAGCCAAGCATGGCTTACCGGCACCGACGAAGCGCTGTTCGCGCCGCTGCGGTGCCAGGCCCAGTTTCTGTCGGTGGATGACGGAACCTTGGCCGCGACGTTCTCTTGACCCCGGAAACTGCAACCTAGGAACGACATGGCGAATATTCCCGCATCCGATTCCATCGACCCGAGGCGTACCGCAGCCACGCGTGCCGTACCGGCCGACACCCCGAACGGGGCCGCCGCCGGTCGCGCCGGTAACGGCAGCGGCGTGACCAACGGCGAGGATGCGATCTACGACGAGCAATCGATCGAGGTGTTGCGCGGGCTCGACGCGGTGCGCAAGCGGCCGGGGATGTATATTGGCGACACCGATGACGGCTCCGGCTTGCATCACATGATTTACGAGGTCGTCGACAACGCGATCGACGAAGCGCTCGCCGGCTATTGCGACACGGTCACGGTGGCGTTGAACGCCGACGGCTCGTGCACGGTCGCCGACAATGGCCGCGGTATCCCGGTCGGGATTCACGACGAGGAGGGGGTATCCGCCGCCGAGGTCATCATGACCCACCTCCATGCCGGCGGCAAATTCAACCAGAATGCCTACAAAGTCTCGGGGGGGTTGCACGGCGTCGGTGTTTCGGTCGTAAACGGTCTCTCCGCGCGGCTCGACATGCGCATTTTCCGTGGCGGGTCGGAGTGGTTCATGCGCTTCCGCGACGGCGTGCCCGAAGCGCCGCTCGCCGAGATCGGCCCGGCCCCGGTCCGGCCGGCGGGCACGGATCGCCAGGGATCGGCGACCGGCACCGAGATCACTTTTCTGCCGAGCCGGCAGACTTTCAGCAACACCGAATTCGACTTTGCCACACTGGAGCACCGGCTGCGCGAGCTCGCCTTTCTGAACAGCGGGGTGACCCTGGTGCTGAGTGATCTGCGCGGGGTCGAGCCGAAGAGCCTCACGCTTCATTTCGAGGGCGGGCTCGAAGCTTTTGCGCGCTATCTCGATCGGTCCAAGCAGGTACTGCATACGCCGCCGATCGCGATCCGCGGCGAGCGTGACGGCATTCTGCTGGAAGTCGCGATGGAGTGGACCGACAGCTATCACGAGACGATGCTGTGCTTTACGAACACCATCCCGCAGAGGGATGGCGGCACCCACCTCGCCGGTTTCCGCGCGGCGTTGACCCGCACGGTCAACGCCTACGCCAACGACAGCGGCATCGCCAAGAAGGAGAAGGTGGCGCTGACCGGCGAGGACATGCGCGAAGGGCTGACCTGTATCCTCTCGGTCAAGGTGCCGGACCCGAAATTCTCCTCGCAGACCAAGGACAAGCTGGTTTCCTCCGAGGTCCGCCCGGCGATCGAGGGCATCGTTGGCGACAAGCTGACGCAATGGTTCGAGGAGCACCCGGCCGACGCCAGAAAGGTCGTCGCCAAGGTCGTCGAGGCGGCGGCAGCACGCGAGGCGGCGCGCAAGGCGCGCGACCTGACCCGGCGCAAGGG
>WNFT01004623.1_pt1 | contig 12020 bp, 12 predicted proteins | sample 5400191 | NCBI WGS metagenome assembly WNFT01 (sample SAMN13153359, study PRJNA577476) | soil metagenome | isolation source: 80 cm saprolite under Madrone tree | place: USA:California | collected 2016-06-14
TTGGCCTCGTCAATGAGGTCGGGAAGATTGTGCTGGTAGCGTGACTTTGGGCAGAGATCAATCGCAAAGTACTTGGCGAGCGGGAGATAGCTTTCGATCAACTGGTGCTCTTGATCTGGGCGCTAAGGTGTGGATCATGCGTGGTTTGCATACAGACAAGCAGGTGTCGGCGTTCCTCTTCCGAGAGGCGAGGAATCCGTTTCAGATCGGCGTAGTAGTACGCCTGGTCATACGTCGTGTAGTTGGTGATTGTTGCCATTAGAATAGCCCTCTTTCTGACTAGAAAAGACTGACTACACCGTTGGCTTGCCCTGTGGTGTACTATCCTCAGAGCCAAGGCCACACGGCTACGGTTCGACAGGGTTGGGGGTGTCTTCGTTGACAGCGGACACCCCTGACATGCACTACATGGAAGCGCTACAAGATGTTGAGTCCTTCAATGTCGCTTGGCCGTATTTCTCGTCCAAGCGCTCGACTGAGTGCATCGGCTATCGCCTTTGCTGTACTTGCCTGAATAGGCTCACCGTCTTCTGCACGTTTCGCAACTGGATGAGATATGCCCGCCTCCTGTGCTAGTTTTCGCACTGACCAACCCAGGTCAGTGCGATACGTACGCAACGTCGTCATATATTTACACCGCCTACAAAAGAAATAGCGACATAAATATATTACCATCGTTTACCAAGATTTTCAAGTGCTTTCTATTAGTATGTTATTGTTGTCAATTACTGTCCATCACAAGCATATCTGTTTTTCTGTATAATGAGAATGGCCTATTTGGGACGTAAAAGGAGGGGCTACCTACGGCTCCGCAGGTCCGTATACGCTTGCTGTTGTTTAGATTAAAATATAAGTTGTTAAACGTTGCCAGACGGGAAGCCGTAAACATCAATAAGCGCAGAAAGAAGTCATCATGAACAGCGAACAGTTTCACTACGGGTACGTGATACGGTTTTTTCGTCTTCAACGTGGAATGTCCGTCGCAAAGCTTGCTTCTCTGTGGCCCGGAGGTCCCGTAGACCCACGCTATGTCCAGCACGTGGAGGCTGGCTGGTGAGAAGCACATCAAAGACCTCGATACCTTGCGGCAGATTAGTGACCTGCTCGACGTTCCTCTCTGGCAGTTTGGTTTGTCCATTTACGACCCGTTTCACCCGCATACGCTACCTGGTCGGGGAGAATATCTGGTGACGGAAACGCTGGATGCCATCGAACAGTTGCTTCAACAAACCTGGTATTTGCGACAAATTGCGCCGATCACCAGAGCGGAAAAGAGCGCAGGCCGTTTGCATCATTTATTCGAGCACTTCTTCAAATCAGTTCCGCTCGCATCACAGCTAGAGCCTCGTTTCCTGCGACTATATGCGGATGCCCAGTGTGTCCGGGCGGTGTTGCATGTTGAGCGCAGACGGTATGCCGAGGCGCTCGACACCTATGCTGGCATGTACGACACGGCCAAGCAACTCGGTGAACCGGCATCTTGCCCATGCATTGATGAACATAGGCGTGGAGTTGGACCGTGTTGATCGTAAGCAGGAAGCGGTCGAACACCTGGAACACGCACGAGATGTTTCCTTTCGAGCCAATAAAGCCTGGGCAGCGCTGATTCATTCCTACCTCTCGCGGATATATGCGAGTAATGGCGACGGCCTCCGTTTTCAACGTGCCAGTGAGACGGCCCAAACGCTTGCTATCTATCTACCAGCGTATGAAAACGACGAAGAGGCGGTCTTTTATAACATGAGCGGTGTCTTAGCAGAGCGCAGTTACGGCTACCTGGAAATCGGCAAACCGGAAATGACGCTGGCCATGAAGGACGAGATCATGCGCCAGATCAGGCAAGACCAGAATACTCGACTGGAAACATGGATTTTTTTGGATTGGGCACGCGCCTACCTCATGCTCCACGAAGTCGAAGAGAGTGTCAAAGCAGCACAAGAGTTCTTGCGGCGTTCGTCAACATTGCAGTCAGATCATGCGCTTCGTCGTGTGTGAGTATCTGGAAGACTTGGAGGACGCTGGATATGCGGATGTCCGGGTCGTCCGAGACTTCCGAGAGGAATTGAAAAGCACCCGTTCATCTACTTCCTCAGGCGGAACTCCACACGGGCAATGAGCTAAGAAAAAGATGTTATTCAGCCCACACTAATGGTCAGGCCCCGACCATTTACGCAAACTATTGTACAGCCTTATAACTTTTGAGAGAGATCGTCGAGTAACTTAATACAGTCAATATACAACCCTGCAATATATTGCACATTTTTCATAAGAAATTGTCTTTCTTCAAGAGAAGGCATAGTTCCATGCGCACGGTCATTGCGTGTCTGCCTTAGATAATGAAATACTGCGTGATCGGTGATCAATCCGTTATTTTTCGCATAATCAACCATACTATTCAGATTCCATTTATCGGGATTCGGCGAGTTTGCTGGAAAAGTGGAAAGTTTTCCTTTGTTAGTTGCATCAATGAGATAAGCTTTGAGCGTTGCTTCAAATTCTTTACTCAGTAGAAACAGACCGATGTCAATATTTTCCTCAGTCAAAAACGGTATCGTTCTTTCAACTTTATGTTTGAGAGTAGCATTAGCAATATTATGGATTTGCGGAAACGGCTCTGTTCCTTGTGTGTCTTTCATGCGGCACAATTTTGCATTTGAATGTGGAACATCCAGCCGCTCTATATAATCTAATTCTGCAATATAATGATACAGTGTTGGCTTTGGGCAACTATATTCTTTTTGCAAACGTTTAATAAGATCTGCCATGGACATCTTTTTGCCCGGCATCCCTTCCAGAATGACCTGTACGCTTCTACTCACTCTTTCGCGTAAAGTACCCTTGCTGATAATATCTTTCATCTCTTTCAATCGGCATACTTTTTTATGTGTATCAGGCATCTCTATCCGCTCTATGGAATCCATTTTTCCAATATACGCATATAAAGTGCTTTCGGGTCGGGCAAATTGCTTCTGCAACTGCCTAATTAACTCTGCCATTGGCATTTGCTTATCAGGAGCTTCGTTCAAAAGTATATGGATGTGCTCTTCAACTTGTTGGCGTAAACTTATCGTTTGCTGAGATTTATGCAATTTTGCTTGTGTAAGCTTAATTTTGTAATCGGGCTGGAAAACAGCAACCAGTTCATACCATTTGTTCCCTTTTCGGGTTTTTATGACGGGACTGATTCTTAAGAAGGCTTCTGCTTGCTTAGCGCTAATGCCAGTTTTTTCCATCACTGCTTTCTTGATGAATTTGTAGTCCAGTTCTTTTACTTTACTTTCCCTAAACACATTGGCTACGAAATCTGCTATATGCTCTGCATTCCATGCTTCTGAATCTGTATTGGCAGACCATTTAGCTAACCCCCAGGTTGTTAAGCTAACTTTAGCGAAAAGCTCTCTTTCCATCGTTAAGTATGTAATAATTGAGTTTTTACTAACGGGCCTGCGCTCGCTGACATATATGTAAATGTCACCAGCCGTAGCTGCTTTGTTCTGAGTTATTAAGTAGTGCTCCATCAAAGTCAGAACATTTTTTGTGTCAATATGTGTCCAAGATTTCAGGATGCCATACCGAATTTTGTGTAACGATGCACAACGAGAAGGCCTAAACTCAGTCCAGAACTGGCTTCAAGACTTTTCTGCTATGTACCATTACACAAAATTCGGTATGGCATCTACCACTACGACCTATAGGAACGAAGCGATCATCTCCAATTATTTGATTTACAAGATTTTGATCTGTTATTTGGCGATGACCAAGCGGAACAAAACGATGATTAATTTCACGAGCCAGATCTGCCACCCTCATCGGGAGGCCAGACTCAACTAACAGACGTTCTACCTGATTTCCACGTCCTTTCAAATATTCAAATTTCCCCCAAATTGAGCCATCTCCGCGTCTTTCTACAGAATTGCACAATTTAATAAGCCACGAAAGTTGCGTTAATGTCAGTTTTTCTGACTTCTTCGCTTTTTTATTAAGGTGTACGAGGATATCAAACTCCGTATGAGGAAATGATGTTTCCCGTGTTAGTAGGTCATCTAGACGTTTTATTCCACTCTCTAAAATTTTGCGTTGAACTGGTTCAACATAACCCCATGCAGGTACAGCGTCTGGATAGTCAAAATCGATTCGTTCAAGATCGAGCAGCCTAAAGACCAGAAGCAGCGATGTTTTGACTTTTTCTGAGTCAATATTGAAAATTTTGCGTACATGCTCAAGGAGGGAGGTTTCCAATACTAGTTTACTCGGTTCTGCCTCTAATATTTCTCGGATTGTCTGGATTAGCAGGTGTATGGTTGGATGTACATGATAATTCTTACCTGCATAGTGCTGCTCAAAAAAGATGTCTTGTAAAATGTCTAGGGCCTTTTCCTCAATCTGTCTAATGCGCTCCCGTGAAAGCCCGCCGAAGGCATTACCTATATCCTCAAGCGTCAGCTTTTCTACATTCCCCAGACCGAATCGTCTCTTAATTATTATCCCAGCTCGCTCATCCGGTTCCCTACGAAGAACCTCTTCTATGATTAAAGCAAAATCTTGAACAATTTGCTCTGATGGGGTACTTGGCGTATATATTGGCAAGAGTACCTGTATTCCCTGGTCTTTCCAATATTGGAACCAGTTCACATCGCCATCTTGACTGAGGGAATTAAGCAAAGTGATAAGAGCCTTATTCACATTTCCAAGAGAGTTCGAATGTAAGCCGTGAATATCTCCGATATAAGAATTGCTTGCATTGTACAGTTTACCAATAGTAGTTATTCCGGCTCCAACAAGAGTACTGTGTGTTTTTGCATCCAAGTGAAGTTGGTTGAGAGAAAGTTTTTGTACTGCCTCGGGAAGAGCCTTTATAGATAAGCTTGTGGAAGCATGAGAATTGATTAGTACCGAAGATCCGTTTTCTGCTATAGATTTTTGTGCTTCAGGCTCATTACGAACTGTCACAAATAATTGTGAGACTTTTGCATCTAACTCTTCAAAACCCGCGGTACCAAGCCCTCGTATAGTCATGAATGTTTCATCAGCACGAATTACATCGCCGACAGTCATTTTAAAGTTGTGGCGAAGTAAGGCATTTAGGGTACGGCTTGATAATCCCCAATTCTGTAATGGTAAATGATCAAACCTAAGAGCAATGACATTTCGACTCGTTACATTAGTTCCAGACCACAAAGATGACACTCTTGTCCTCCTGACTACCTCCAAAAGAACATCTTTTTACATGATAAAGCTGCAAAGGGACAAGTTCAGATAGTATACGAATAGCACTATTCTCGCTGTCAGCAGTTTATTCTTTAATAAGCAACATTTTAACTTATCAACCCCAACAACGCAATGAAAATAGTCTGCATAGAAAAGATGAGCAAAGTGATGGATGCCAGCGCGTATTTAGATCGTAAATACCATCTAGCACAACCACGCCGCCATAATGTAGCTATCCGCTCCGTTGCGTGACTCGAATGGCGAACGGCGGGATGGGGACGGAGGTACCATCGCTTGGAGCACCTGGGTAGTTACAACCTTTTATCCCCGCTCTCGATCCTACTTATCCACATATTATCAACAAGGCTTCTTGAAGTGAGACAGCGTAAAAGTGTGTTGATCGCTTTGTAGATTCCAACGCAAGCATGGAAAAGCGAGGTATTTCACCGCAAGCGTAGAAAAAGTACCCAGCGACGTTTCAAACCCTCCAACGTAAGCGTGGACACAAAAGTCATCGTTCCGCTCTTCCCTCACTTCTGCTGCGTCGTCAAGTAGAAAGGAGGGAGCACAATGGCTCTCAAACGTAAACCGCCACCAGGGAATGTCAGGCGTGTTGCCCCGATTGGAAAGAACCTCCGCTACACCATCACTAGCAAAGCCCATGAAACCGTCCAATGCGAATCCTTTCAGGAACGCAAGTTGACCTTGCTGTTCGACCGCGACCCGACCGTCCAGGAGTACCGAAGCCAGCCCGAACGCCTTGCTTTTACGGACGCTCAAGGAACCGCGCATACGTACGTGCCCGATTTCATCGTCTGGAAGACGACCGGCGAGGTAGAGATTCATGAGGTGACCCTCACCGAACGCCTGGATCGGTTCAGCCTTCAGGAGCGCGAGAAAGCGGCGCGAGCCATCTGCCAGCAGCGAGGATGGCGCTACGTGGTCCATACCGAACAGACGCTTCCTCAAGCGACAGAGGAAGCGAACTTGCTGGCCTTGTACCGCTACCGACCCACGATCTACCACCACCCAGCCGTCACCGCTGCCATCCGTGAGAGACTTGGCCCAGGCGAGCCGCACGAGTTTCGTCTGCTCATTACTGAGCTTGCTCAAGCGCTTTCCCTTCCTCGACCAACGGTCATTGCGGCCATCTGTCATCTGCTTTGGCATCGGGTGATCGACGCCGATCTGCAGCATACCTTGCTGTTTGTTAACGCCGCTCCAGCGGCCCATATCCAAGTGTATCTGAGAAAGGAGGACTCTCCGACATGAAACGTCACGCCACCTCTGTGGCGCCCAACACCTTGCAGCCTGGCTACTACATCTTCTGGCGCCACCGCACCTACCGTGTGATCGCTCTTGATCCCGCGAATGCGTTGCTGCTGCAGGTTGAACCCATCCCAGCAGCCCCGCACACGACCTTGAGCTTGCTTGATCTGCTTGCCACCCCGCAAAAGGGAAGCGATCCTCCCCTCTTTGCCCCGACTCTCGAACTCCTGCATCAGCAAGTCGAAGACCAGTACGCCCTCCGCTCTTCGGCCACGGCCGACGATCTCCCAGACAATTACCTCATCAAAGCGCGGATCATTACCACGGTGGTCGAAACGGTCGGGCGACTGCTTGCCGAAGAGGAACGACGTGCTGCTCTGCGCGGGGAATCCCTTGGACGCACGCAAGCCCTGCACCGCGCGCTGGGCACGGTAAACGCCACCACCATCCAAGTGCAAGTCAACGGCATCACCTACCAACGCCGACTCCACGCCAGCCGCGCGGTGTACTACAAATATCGGCGACTGTACGACACCTACCAGGGCGATGAAGCAGCTATTGCCACCTCGTTTCGGCGAGGAACGTTCCGCCGGCCTCAGATGAGTCAAGCCCAACTGCACTTCATTGACACCTGCTTGGTGCTCTACTACGGGACCACCCGCGCCAGCAAAATGCGCGTCTACCGCCTCGCACGAGACATCCTTGAGCAACGGACGGGAGGGTATTGGGTGGATCCTGGGCGATGTGGGTCGGCCATGGCAGAAAGCCTGGTGACGGAGTTACTTGATCTGAGCATTCCCCTGCCAGCCATCCTCGACAATCCCGAAAAAGCCGCCGTGTTAACCCCGATCGAGATGCCCTCAACGGGCTGGTTCTACGGCTATGCCAAGTATGTCGAAGCCCAGCCTGACCAGGGAGCGCAGCTCATGACGGAGCGCCTGGGACAAGACCTGTGGGAACACTTCTACCTTGTGTTCGAAACCTTTGTTCACCGGGCACAATTTCCCCTCCAGTACGTGTTTGCCGACCATTGGCTGCTTGATGCCTGGATTGTCGACGAAGAGACCCGAACCAACCCCTCCCGTTTGTGGCTGACGCTGCTCATCGATGCCTACTCCCGCAGCATCCTGGGCATGGCTCTGCTGTATGAAGACCCGTGTATTGAATCCATCCAACAGGCGCTGCGCCATGCCATCTGGGAGAAAACGTCTCACCGGGAGCTTGGCCTCACGCAAGAGTGGAACTGCTTCGGCATTCCCGTCCAACTGTTGCTCGACAATGCCTGGGCCCATCACTCCCACAGTCTGGAAAATCTCGCCCGCGTCCTCTCACGCCACGGGGTCTACAACTCCATCGACCTGGTGTTTCGCCCGCCCTACAAGGGGCGCTACGGTGCAATCATTGAGCGGCTCTTCAAAAACTTTTCGGGCCAGGTCAAAGAACTGGCCGCTGGGGCCATTGCTTCTCACGATCCGAAAGAGCTCCGCACCGCCGCGCACAACGCCTGTCTGCTCTACCCAGACATGAACCGTCTGCTGCACCAATTGATTCTCCGCTACCAGCACACGCCACATCGAGAACTCGGTGGCATGACTCCCCACCAGAGGTGGAGCGAGGGCATCCAGTCGTCCGGGTTCCCACTCGTCCCACCCTGTACTCCCGCGATGGATCGCTTGTTCTTGCGCCTGTACCCCCAACCTCGTCAGGTGAGCAGCAAGGGGATTCCTGCCTTTGGCTTACACTACTGGTCGGCTTCGCTTGCTGGGATCGAACGCATCGACCGCACCGGGCGTGCTGTGGAGTATCAGTTCCGCTACGACCCGGCAGATATCAGCCGCATTTCCCTGTTTCGCGATGGGGAATGGGTCGGGGATGGCTCTGCGCGAGAACTCCAACAGGCCGATGGAACCGTTCGCCACCTCAGCCTTGCGGAATGGAAAATGGCCAGGTCCGAAGTCGGCTCCCACGCGGGGCTGGACGCAGGAAAGACGGCTGGTGAGTTGGCCCTGGTCAGCGAGGTGCAGGCGCTGGCAAAACAACGGACCGCAGAGAAAAGGGCGGCGCAGCGCACCAGGGGAAAGCGCTCCCCTAAGGCCAGCGGGGAGTTGAGACAGGACACGACGCCGATTCCAAGAGAGGCACCTGATGCGGAAACGGAGCGCGTCCTACGTTTCTTGCACGGAAGGGAGTGAAGAGTGACCATGACCCCATTCGATCCGTCAGTCGATGTTCGTCGTCGTCTGACCGATTTACACATCTGGCAAAGTGAATGGCAACGCATTGACCGTGCGCTCGAAGAGCGGCTCCTGGGGCTGGACGGTACCAAATTGGTGGAGTTGCAGCAGGCGGCGCATCTGTCCAATCTGCGACGACGGATGGGCATGACCCTGGCGAAAACGCCCCTCACGGTTCCGGAAAGCGTCCTCAAACGTCTGGGCGTGCGCGCAGTTCGTGAGCAGTTTGCCCACCAATTTGTCAGCCTCACCAGGGAAGAGCGCTTGCTGTGGCTGAACTCGTTTCTCTTCTTCATGACCGCAGATCTGCGCCAATTAGACGACAAAATCACCAAGGTGAGAAGCTTTCGCTCGCTCGGACAGGCGCGGAACTTTTTGCTGGGAGGGGAATCGGGCATGGGCAAAACGACCTATCTGGATTGGCTCATGTTCCATCATCTGCCCGTGGTCGAACAGGAGCGCAACCGCGTCCCCATCATTGGGATCCAGGCGCCGGTGAGTAATCAGACCGCCAGGCCGCTCCTCTGGCGCCTGCTCCTGGAGTGTGGCCACACCTACCTGGGGGGTGACAATGAGGAAATCCTCCTCATGAAGCTGGCCCTGTACTTGCAGCAGTGTGGAGTCGAACTCATCGTGATTGATGAGGTTCAGCACATTATGCGCCCAGAACTCAAACGGCGCGTGCTCGAAGTGTCGAATATGACGCGTGGGATCCCCATCATCTGTGCCGCCACGCATCCCATTGCCTGGACGGAAGGAGACGAAGAAGTGAAAGGGCGCTGGAATGACTTTTTTCATCTCAGGCAATACACGGGAACCCGGCTGGATGACCTGCTGGCCACCCTGGAACTGTTTCTCCCGTTTAGCCAGGATTCCCATCTGCCCGCGCGCACCCTGGACGGCAGGCCCGGACCGGCAACCTTGATCGAGCAGTGGACGGGCGGGATCCTGCGCGACATCATGATCCTGATCCGGGATGCGTGTCGGCGCGCCATTCTCGAGAGTCGTCCGGCGCTTGAACTGCCGATCCTGGAAGCCGCCTGGAAGGAGATCCAAACGAAGCAGGTCACCGATTTCCTCGAGCTCATTCGGAGCGCGAGACCATCGTGAACGACGAGCGGGAAGCAGAGCGAGCCCTGGTGCAGGCACACAGGACCTGGAAGTTGTTACCACTGCATCCACAGCCGCAATGGCTGGAGTCCTGGAGTAGTTACCTCATTCGCCTGGCAGAGGCGAACGGGCTCAAATCGATCAATGAATTGGCGACCCTGGCCGGTTTGAGAGGGAGATGGAAAGGGGTGCGCGCCTCCCCTGATTCCTACTTGGTGGTCTCCTCTGAGCGGCTGGCGGGGATTACCGGTTGTACGCCATCCACCTTGCGCGACACCACCTTCTATCATCTCATCCGCCATTTTGCCTGCCCCCTACTGCGCGCGAGCCGGTTTTTGCAGGGAAGCCTTGCCGCGTCTTTGCGCTACTGTCCTCGCTGTTTAGCCGGGCAGCCGATTCCCTACTACCGTCTTTCCTGGCGATTTCTCGCGCTGTCGGGCTGTCACAAGCATGGATGTCGTCTCCTGAATGCATGCGGGCACTGTGGGACGTCGATCCCCTGTCTTCCGTCCGTGCCCCAGCTCGCACACTGCTCAGCATGCCGGAGAGATTTGAAAACCTGCCCAACGCTGCCCCTGCCGCAGCAGGAACGGGACCAGCTCTGCACACGGACAAAAGACCTCGAGATGCTTCTGATGCCTGCCGAGTGGGCCCCAGAAATTACCGCAGCACTCGTGATGGGAGGGTGCTTCACCCTGCTGCGGCAAAACAAACAGCTGACCACACAGCAAGCTGCCTGTGTGCTGAACCGAGATGAGCAGATCATCCTGGAAATGGAACACGGCCAGTGGGACAAGCAAGCCACCTTCTGCGACTACTGGCAGTACACCGATCTGCTCGGCTGCTCCCTCTCTGAGGTGGTGAGGGTGGCACAGCTTGCAAGAGATTTGGGACGCCGCAAACCGAACAGATTGGATGAGCTAACCCGACTCGTGTAAAGCGAGGCGGAGTGCCCTGGCCACTCTCAAGCATCCTGATGAGTTCCTCACATGAGGGAACCCTCAGGATGCTTTTCCACGCTTACGTTGGAATGTTATCCTTTGTCCACGCTTGCGTTGGGACTTTGCACACCTTTGAACGCCTCGCAGGGTCTTCTCCACGCTGAATCTACGTCTACGCTTACATTGGAACTCACACGCTTTTATCGCCGTGTGCATGCGTGTCTGGAAGGCGTGGTGAATACTGGATACGCAAACGTCCAAGTCGTTCGAGACTTCCGAGAGGAGTTAAAGGACCCCGATGCATCCTCTTCCTCAGTCGGAACCCCACACGAGATATGAACCCAGGGAGAAGAGGCTATTCATCCCCTGCATCAATGACGGGGGCATTCCAACCTATTCTTCGTAAACTCGCGCATAAAATACAGGATCACATGCGCGCGTCCCCGATACGCGGAGAGACGAACCATTGCCCCCCCGTTGGACTCGAGGCCAAAATCTGGCGCGAGTGAACCGACATTAACTTCCGTCGCATCATTAAACATGGAACTCCTCCTGGCTTTTCGATAGCTTGAGAGTTAGAGCAATCTATCAGCACGAGACTGACTGTTTCTCTGCTCAACGCAAACGTTCTTTTTGGAAGGAACTCTCTCCTAGAAAGTTTGTCAGGGATACCTCGAAACGCTAGGCGAGCTGAAAATGGACGAGCGCGATGCCCCGTGGCACGTTGCGCAAGTCGTCTTGAAGATCCACAGTGGCGCAAGCGGCTTGCCAGGTTCTTCCCTGGCCTGCGGACGATCTGTGTTGTTTGGTATCGAAAAGGAATCTTGCATCGTTACACGTTCCTCCGGTTATTTTCATGAGCGCGCCCTCGTCCATTCCCGGTGGAGGAAGCCAGAAGCTTGAAGGACAGTGGCTCGAGGAGATCGCGAGCTACGGCCCTACCGACCTGCTCCTCACTCCACGTCTGGGGATAGCGCCCGGTGGCTGCAGACGAAAGGGTTGCCAGGATCTGCGGATCGGCCTCCGGTAACTGTGCCTCCTGCGCTATGAGTGCCAGGGCCAGGCCAAGCAGCGCTCGACTCCGATTCGGAGCCGATTCGGTCTGTTCGTCTGCTAACGGATGAGCATGCTTCGCCGGTCCTGCCTGCTCCTCGGCGAATGGATGAGTGTGCTGCTCTTGCGGCTCTCGTTCCTGTTCATCTATACTCCTGGATTCCAGGTCTTCCCCCCTTGCAGGTGGCGTGGGTGGCGCGAGTGG
>WNFT01014274.1_pt1 | contig 12015 bp, 13 predicted proteins | sample 5400191 | NCBI WGS metagenome assembly WNFT01 (sample SAMN13153359, study PRJNA577476) | soil metagenome | isolation source: 80 cm saprolite under Madrone tree | place: USA:California | collected 2016-06-14
TTCGATCACTTCTGGGGAACGAGGTGACCGAGCCAGTCTTCGAAACGCGTCTCGCCGAGTCGCGCGTCATCGCAGGGAACGAGTGTGCGCTCAGCCAACGCTGCCCCGAAGTAGCGGGCGTCCGGATCAGCGACGACTTCACGCGGATCGTGTTGCTCACTAAGGCCCCGACGGATGAGCTCGTCGAGTCGGAATTGTTCGGGCCCCGCCACCTCAACGGTGCCATTCACTGGCTTGCCAACGGCGATCGTTCCGACCGCACTGGCGACGTCGTCAGCCGCCATGGGCTGGATGAGCACAGGTGCCAGACGAACCGTGTTCCCGTCGGTGGCGGCGGCGGCAATGCTCTTGACGAACTCGAAGAACTGCGTTGCGTGGACGATCGAGTAGGGGATTGACGAACCCTGAATCAGCTTCTCCTGAGCGATCTTCGCCCGAAAGTAGCCGCTTTCGGTCAGACGCTCGGTTCCCACGACCGACAAGGCGACATGATGTCCTACGCCTGCTTCGGCCTCTGCAGCGAGGAGATTACGGGTCGATGTCTCGAAGAATGTCAAAACCGCCGCATCTTCGAACGATGGAGAGTTCGACACGTCTACGACTACCGAGGCGCCTCTCAGGGCTTCGGCCAGCCCCTCCCCGGTGATGGTGTTGACGCCGGAGTTGGGCGACGCAGCCACGGCATCGTGCCCCTGCTCACGGAGCTTGGTGACGAGCTTTGATCCGATGAGCCCAGTGCCACCGATGACTACGATCTTCATTGTGAACCTCCGTTGACAACGTGTAGGCGGTCAGATCCTGCGCGCCTGTCGCGCATGGAGATCCGCCGCGAGAAACTCGTTGATCTCAGCGTACGGTGCCAGGTCGGAGAGACCTGAGAACGTGCCCTTCGACTTCAGGGTCCGAGCTGCGCGCATGAAGGCTCCCGTCAGCCCGGGCCGTCGGCCCTGGTGACCCCATCCTCTCAAAGAATGGCGCCTCCGGGAATCCCGGAACGATTCAGTCGCCCAAAGCAGCACAGCGCCGCCATGAGGATCCAGGGCGCATAACGCGCGGAAGGTCCGTGATGGAAGGGTGTACGGCCGGGCCATGATCTGAATTCGCTCCTCTCACGGCGTTCTCCTTTCTCACTGGTCACGCAGGAAGAGCCAGCGGCAACACCATTCTGCCCTCCTGAAGTTCTTTGTGACCTGAGTCACGTTCGATACCCCGGATCCGATGTTGATGCGGCGCATCGACAAGAGTAGCGTCCTCCTTCTATCCCCCCTGACGCGCGCGACCACTCGGAGCCCACTCCCGTGAAAGCGCCACCTGAAATTCACTCGAGCTCAACGGGCTCGAAGAGCACCTCTTTCCCAAACTCCAACCATCCACCATTACCCGGGGGTGACAAATGGATCCTGGAAAAGGGGAAGCCGCTCATCACGCTGGTCCATTAGTTGCCGGGGGGGAAGCCTATGTCCGGAACAACCGATCTCAGTCGTCGTCGTTTCTTCGGTATCGCCGCGGCAACCCTTGCCGCGGGCCCGTCAGGACTTCTCAGTCTCTCCAGGAGGGTCGAGGCCATGACTCAAGCCGCCACCGAAGTGGGAACCAGTATCCGTCCGTTCACGGTGAGCTTTCCGAACGAAGACCTCATGGATCTGCGCAGACGCGTCAAGGCCACGCGATGGCCCGACAAGGAAACGGTCAACGACGAAACCCAAGGCGTCCGGCTCGCGACGATGCAGAAGCTCGCGCAGTACTGGGCCAACGAGCATGATTGGAGCAAGTGCGAAGCGAAGCTGAACTCCTTCCCGAACTACATCACCGAGATCGACGGGCTGGACATTCACTTCATCCACGTGCGCTCGAAGCACGAGAACGCGCTGCCGATCATCATCACGCACGGCTGGCCCGGTTCCGTAATCGAGCAGCTCAAGGTAATCGAGCCGCTCACCAATCCAACGGCGCATGGCGGGACCGCGGCGGACGCGTTCCACGTGGTGGTCCCGTCGCTGCCGGGCTACGGTTTCTCCGGGAAGCCGACGGCGCCCGGGTGGCACCCCGTTCGCATCGCGAGCGCGTGGACGACGCTGATGAAGCGGCTCGGCTACACGAAGTTCGTGGCGCAGGGTGGCGACTGGGGGAACGCCGTCTCGGAAGTGATGGCGCTCCAGCAGCCGCCCGAATTGCTCGCCATTCACACCAACATGCCGGCGACGGTCCCCGCCGATATCAACAAGGCGCTCTTCTCGGGACAGGCGCCGCCTGCCACGCTCACGCCCGAGGAACGGAACGCGTGGGACCAGCTGGATTTTTTCTACAAGAAGGGTTTGGGTTACGCCAACGAGATGGGGCTTCGGCCGCAAACGCTCTACGGTCTCGTGGACTCGCCCGTCGGCTTGGCCGCGTGGATCCTGGATCATGACGCGAGCAGCTACTCGCTCATCGCGCGCGTCTTCGACGGGCAGAAGGAAGGTCTCACGCGAGACGACATCCTCGACAACATCACGATGTACTGGTTGACGAACACCGCGATCTCTTCGGCCCGTCTCTACTGGGACACCCGGCAGGTGGCCAAGGGAAGCTTCTTCGACGTCCGCGGCCTCAAGATCCCGGTCGCCGTGAGCGTATTCCCGGACGAGATCTATGCGGCCCCGAAGAGCTGGGCGGAGAAGGCGTATTCCAAGCTCATCCACTACAACAAGCTTCCCAAGGGGTGCCACTTCGCGGCGTGGGAGCAGCCCGGGTACTTCGTTTCCGAAGTGCGCGAGAGTTTCAAGACCTTCCGGACGTGAGGGGGATGTCATGGCAGGAGCACCTGCGCATTAGGCAGGTGCTCCACGCTACGAAGCTCTTCTGGTGCGCGTGGGCGTGAGGTAGGTTTCGCACCTGCGAGACTTGGGCCACCCTAAGTACAGTCCGCAGAGCACAATACGAGGCGCCCCAAAGGCTTAGATCCTCTGGGGCGCGGTGCTTTTTGGGGAAGATAAAGGAAGAATCGGGACGGCATGGGAAGCTGAGACCGATCACCGGATCAGCTTTCCTCCAGGACGCCGTTCAGCAGGGCTATGCTGATTGGCAAGTTGATAGCGCTTACCGCGCGAACCGATGCCGCGAAACTCTGAGGTAACGAATATGGCGAAGATCGGATTCTTGGGGCTCGGGGAGATGGGCACTCCGATGGCCAGGCGTTTGCTTCGCGCTGGTCATGACATGGTGGTCTGGAATCGCAGCCCGGAGCGGACCGCTCCCCTTGTGCAGGAAGGCGCCGCGGTCGCGCCTGCACCCGCGGGGGCCGGCGCCGGCGCGGACTTCGTCATCACCATGCTCGCGACGCCTGAAGCGCTCGAGCAGGTCTTGTTCGGAACCGGGGGGTTGGCCCGCGCACTTTCGCCTGGTCAGGTCCTGATCGACATGTCGACCGTCGGGCCGGACGAAGTCCGCTCGGTCGCCGCTCGATTACCAAAAGGTGCATCCCTCGTCGACGCGCCCGTTCGAGGCAGTGTGCCCCAGGCCGAGTCGGGCCGCCTCGAGGTGTTCGTCGGTGCGACCGACGAGGACTACGGACGCGCGCGGCCGATCTTGGAAGCCCTCGGCTCGGTACGGCATATGGGGGGCCCGGGGTCGGGAGCCGCAATGAAGCTCGTGGCCAACCTCGCCTTGGGCGCGGCGATCGTGACCCTGGGGGAAGCGCTCTCTCTCGGAGAGTCCCTCGAGCTCAAACCCAAAATGTTGCTCGACGCCCTCGCCGACTCGCCCATCGGACCTATCGTGGCAGCCAAAAGGGCGAATGTCGAGTCCGGTCAGTTCGCGCCCAGCTTCAAACTGCGGCATGCCGCGAAAGACCTGCGGCTCGTCACGAAAGCCGCCGCCGCGAGGGGACGCGAGCTCAAACAGGCGCGCGCGAATAGCGCGTGGCTGGACGAAGCCGCGGAACGCGGCGCGGCCGACCTCGACTTTTCGGCAGTCGTGGCCACGATCACCGGAGTGGAGCCTTCGCCGACCACCGGCAAGTGAACAAGGCCGACGACGACAAACGTTGAGGACCGCGTTCGTTTGGGCCGTTAGCTCAGGTGGTAGGGCGCCTGCATTTTAAGAACATCCACTCGAATCTGGCCCGCTCGGCCAAGTCCCAGTGGGTCAACGAAATACGAAGCGCCCTCGTGAGGTATGCCTCCGGGGCGCTGTACGTTTGGGACCCTCCGGCGACCTTTGTGAAGAAAGTCACCGCGCGGTTGTGAGGGCCGAGCGGATCGCGGAACGATCGGCGGTATAGTCAGGGCCATGTCCCCGAAGAGCCCCGAAATCAAGTGGTCGAGCCAGCCCGAAGAGCACGACTATCCGGCGGCTCTGTCCTATTTGAGTCTGCTCTACGACGAACCGACGGCCACGGCTCACGTCAATGCCTTGAAGAAGGCATCGATATCCCAGTTCAAAGCCAAGGATATCTTCAGGGCCTCTAGTTTGTCATTGCTCGGGATCAGCAACACCCATCTCGCAAGGGACCGCGACAAGATCAAGTCCGGGCGAACTCTGTCGCCCTTACTGCTGGTGAGAGATTTGGCCCACGGAAGAGTAATCATCGCGGATGGCTACCATCGCCTGTGCGCGGTCTATTCCTACGACGAAGATGCTGTCATCCCCTGCAAGGTCGTGTAGTGCCGTAGGATGCGGCTGACGCCCGCCGCGACCCTGCCTTCGAGGAAAAACGAGGGATCGTCTCGGCAGAAGTCATTTGTAACATGCCTTTGCCCCCGGCTCCCTGATAGCCTCAGGCGATTCGTTGGTGCGCGAAGCAATCCGCGGTGAAACGAACGAGGGGGGGGAACTACGATGGATACGCATGCTCCCAAGTTGGTAGACATCCTGCGTCGTGGCTGGTGGGCGCTACTCCTGCGCGGCATCGCAGCGATCACCTTCGCCATCCTCACGTGGCTCAGACCTGGAATCTCCCTCACAGCGCTCGTATTTCTCTTCGGCGCGTACGCCATGTTGGACGGTATCATCGGCGTCTCGATGGCTTTCGCGGGCCGCAAGATTGACGAGCACTGGTCCGTCCTGTTTCTCGCAGGGCTGGTTGGCATCCTCATCGGCGTGCTGACGTTCCTCGCCCCGGGAATCACTGCCTTGGCGCTCCTCTTTTACATCGCCATTTGGGCTATCGCAACCGGGGCTCTTGAGATCGTAGTCGCCATTCGCTTGCGCAAAGAAATCGCGAATGAGTGGCTCCTTGTCCTGGGCGGTCTCGCCTCGGTCGCGTTCGGAGTTCTGCTCATGGCCCGTCCGGGCGCAGGCGCCCTCGCGGTGCTATCCCTCATTGCCGCGTTTGCCTTCGTCTTCGGGGTCATTCTGGTGGCTCTTGCCTTCAGAGCGCGCTCATTCGTGAGTAAGCTCGCGCGAGTCTGACGTCGCGGTTGTGAGGGCGCAGGCGTGGGGAATGATGACGTGGATGATAAGGAGAGGGCGCGGCAGGTCGTGGTCGCGCCGCGGTCGCTCGTCATGTTCGTCGCGATCTCTATCGGGGGAGTTCTCCTCCTGGCCCTCGTCTACGCGGCACGCGAGATTCTCATCCAACTTCTTGCCGCGATCGTTCTGGCGATGGCCCTGGAGCCCCCTGTCCGAGGCCTCGAACGACTCGGCCTCGCGCGCGGGCACGCCGTCGGCGTCACGTTCCTTCTCGCCGCCATCGGAGCCGCCGCATTCGGCTACCTCTTGTTCCCGCTCCTCGTCGAGGAGACGACGAGTTTCGTTCAGCATGCCCCGGACTTGCTGCAAACGCTTACCAACGGCGAGGGCCCCTTCGGGTTCCTCGAGCGACGCTTCCATGTCGTCGAGACCGCGCGTACCTGGATTGCGGCGCAGGGCGCAGGGACGATCGGCCGTCCCGCGTTCCGGCTCGTGAGTGGAGCGCTTCAAACGGGATCTGCGATTGTGACCGTCGCGTTCCTCACGGTCTTCGTCGGAGTGGGCGGCGGCCGGTGGTTCGACTCCTTCTTGGAGGTCGTGCCGGACCGTAGCCGGGAACGATGGCGGCGGGTCGGCAGCGGCGTCTCGAAGGCCGTGGGCGGGTACATTTTCGGAATCCTGCTGATCAGCGTCGTCGCAGGAGCTTTTGCCACCGTTGTCCTGCTCGTCGCTCGAGTCCCCTATGCCGTGCCGCTCGGTCTCGTGGTTGCTGTGTTCGACCTGATCCCGATGGTCGGCGCGACCCTCGGTGCCGTCGTCGTCGCGGCGGTTGCGCTTACGAAGGGGATCACGGTAGCGGCCATCGTCCTTGCCGCGATGTGGGTCTACCAAAAGATCGAGAACCACACGCTCGTGCAGTTGGTCTATCACCGGACGGTGAAGCTTTCGCCGCTCGCCATCGCCGTCAGCGTGGCCGCCGGTGCCGAGATCGGCGGCATCATGGGAGCCCTCTTCGCGATACCGATCGCGGGCGCGCTCAAGGTCGTTTTCCGTGAGTTGCTGGCCTGGCGGCGGGGCGAGACACCGCCCGAGGAGACGGCGACGCCCAAGGGACGCTCCTGGCTGCCTCGGTGGCGGGGGCGGCCCTTGAGCGACGCGCGAGCCGGGGGCTGAGAGAAGGTATGAGCATCACCGTGACTACCGACCACGCCCCTCCGCAGTCGGGAGGAAGCCGAGAAATGGCTTGCGGGGTTCCCAGATGATCCGTCTGAGGATGTCCAGGAGGTCAAGATCTCGACCTAGCGAGGGATCGACTAACCACCTCAATCGCCCCTTCTCGAGCTGCTCGTCAGCGCTTCGGAGTGTTGGGCTACGAGCTGGGGGCCTCAACGCCGAGCTGCTTCGCGTACTCGGCGTTCAATCGCTGCCAGCCGGCGAACTTCATGACCTCAGGGCCGACGATGCGCCCAATGGGCCGACCGGCTAGGAGCCGGTCCAGCACATCGAGGCAGATGTGCCAGCCCGCGGCGCCCATCGAAATGAATCGACGGTCGATGTTGTGCCAAAGCGTGAGCCGCGTGCCGCCGCCTCCCAGCGGCTCCAGCTCCCAGCGGATGTCCTGTCCACCCCAGGTGAATTCGAGCACCTTGGGCGCGTCGGCGCGCTTCACGTGGGTCTCGGTTATGTGCGGCGTCGGCGCTCCCACTGTCGTGAGCTTCGTGGCGCCGACGGCACCGAGGTTCCGGTCAGAGTCGAACGGAGCCCATTCGCGGAGCTGCTCGGGGTCGGTGAGCGCCTTCCAAACCTTTGCAGGATCCTCGGCCGCGGTCAACTCCTTCAGCGCGAAGGAGGTCGGCCACATGGCGCCTTCGTCGAGGTCCGCCGCGTCGCTGAAGCCGAACGTCGCGTACCTCGATTTGAACTTGTACGCGCTTTGGAAGAAGCAAACGACCTTATCGTCCTTGGCATACGCAGGCATCCCGTACCAGGTTTTCGGCGAGAGGGCTGGCGCGCTGGCTTTGATGATCGCATGGAGCCGCTTGGCCATGGCGCGATCCGGTTCCGGCATCTCGGCGATCTTCGCAAGCACGTCGCTTTCCCCGTCCGTTTTGTCCCCGCGCGGGCCGCGGCGCGCTCCCGCCTTCAGCTCTTGAGCCCGCTCCCTCATCGCGGCCCGTTCCTCGTCCGTGAATCCCTTGGACTTCCTGCTGATCACGCTGTTGCTCTTGGCGGATCGCTTACGGCTGCTCATGTCTTTCCTTTCCTCTTCTTTCTTTTCGCAGGAGGTACCTTCTCCATCCTTTGCAAGTGTTGCTCCAGGGCATCGACGTGCTTTGACCAGAAGCGCCGGAAGGGAACGAGCCATGCGTCGAGCTCCCTGAGCGGCTGCGGTCTCAGTCGATAGAGGCGCCGCTGCGCTTCGATTCGTGACTCCACGAACCCAGCCTCTCGCAGCACTCGCAAGTGTTTGGAGACGGACGGCTGGGACAGTCGAAGCTCGCGCTCGATCTCGCCAACGCAGCGCTCAGACGAGAGCAGCAGGCTCAAGATGGCCCGCCTATTGGGCTCCGCGACGATGGCAAAGGACGATTCCATGAACGGGAATATAGCCTATCAGTTATATGCCTGTCAAGTAATAAAGCGAGACCAGCGTCAGCGCAAAGATAGAGAACATGCTAAGCTACGGTCCTCGAGTTAATTGGGCCGTTAGCGTTCGTGCTGGTCGGACCACCGATCTTCCGGAGCCTCGCGTTCATCAAGAGATTCGTGTAGCCGTCGGCGACCTGTACCTAGCTGATTGATTTCGATTGGAAACTCACTTCTGGGGGGAACCGAAAAATGATGCGATGCTTTCTGATCGGGCTCGCAGCGCAGTTTCTCGCGTCACCTGCCATAGCGCGCGTGGAGCCTTTCCCCGGCAGTTTTCGCTCGCAGGTGATTGCGACCAATGGCACCAGCTTGTATGTCCGCGTGGGCGGTAAGGGCCCCGCCGTGGTTCTGCTGCACGGATTCGGAGACACCGGTGACATGTGGGCGCCGCTCGCCGCGAAGCTGATGAAGGACCACACGGTCATCGTTCCCGACCTGCGCGGCATGGGGCTCTCGGCCCATCCGGAAACCGGCTACACGAAGAAGAATCAGGGCGTGGATATCGCCGGCGTGATGGACCACCTCAAGATTCGAAAAGCCGACCTCGTTACCCATGATATCGGCAACATGGTGGGCTACGCACTGGCAGCGCAGTACCCAACGCACATCGCCCGCTGGGTCGTCATCGATGCCCCGCTCCCCGGCATCGGCGACTGGGAGCACATTGTTTGCAGTCCTCAGGTCTGGCACTTCAATTTCCGCGGACCTGACGAAGAGCGCCTCGTTGCCGGTCGTGAGCGAATCTATCTCGATCGTTTCTGGAACGAGCTATCGGCCGATCCGAAGGCCATCGATGAACAGACACGGCGACACTACGCCCTGCTCTACGCGCGCCCCCACGCCATCCATGACGCCTTCAATCAGTTCGGCGCATTCAGCCAGGATGCCATCGACAACAAAGCCCTGCTGACGAAGGGTAAGCTGACCATGCCCGTTCTGGCCATCGGCGCCGAGAAGTCCTTCGGCACTACGATGGCCGACGATATCCGATTCGTCGCTACAAATGTTCGGATGGGAGTGGTCCCACACTCGGGTCATTGGGTGATGGAAGAGAATCCCAATGCCACGATGGGATTCGTCATGGACTTCCTCTCCAAGTGAAACGCGCCGCTCAGACGGCGCCGCTGGCCTTCTCCCTGACGTCGACACCGATGGTCTTGGACACCTGCGGAACTTCGGCGAAATACCAGTCGATGATCTCGAGAGCCTTCTTCGCCATCGGTGACCTCCAGTCGCGGAAGAGCTCAGTGAGCACCGCGAGCGCGGTCGTCGGCACGGCCCCGGCGTGTGCCAGCCGTTCGATCGCGGTGCGGTGAGCCACTTGCGACCTTCCACCGACCGCATCGGCGACATACATCACGTCGTAACCGTCTTTCAGGGCCTGGACGCTCGCGAAGGTGAGACAAATCTCGGTGTGGAGCGCGCCGAATATCAGCCGCTTGCGGCCCGTGTTCTTCACCGCCTCGCTAAAGGCGCGGTCCTCGAACGCGTTCATCGATGACCGGTCGAGCACCGGAACGCCAGGAAGCGCGGCGATAATCGACGGACGCGTCGGCCCATTGAAGCCAGCTTCGACCCCGACCGTGGACAGCACGATCGGCATGTTGAACGCCATGGCGGTCCTGGCCAGCAGACGCGCATGGAGTTCGACCAAATCGGCGCTCGATTCCGAGCGGATGCTGTCGAACATCTCCTTTTGATAATCGACCAGCACCAGTGCGCACTCCTGATAGGTCCAGACACCGAGATTGTTGTTCACGGAACTTCCTCCTTTGGGCCACCTAGCTCTCGATGGATCCATTCGCGGATGCAGAGAGTGGCTCGCAGCTGCGTGGTGTCAACCCCATGAGCATCAACTATATGGCCCGCTCCAATCACTTGGCAATTGCGTTGGCGCCCCCCGAAAGGCCAAGTCTCCAGGCGCGAGTCTGTCGCGTAGGGACCAGTGCGGTCTCTGGGCTGCGAACGACCAAGAAGCCGTTGCCAGGCGCTCCTGAATCAGTTAGATGTCTAATCTTGATGGGTCGGAAGGTGCCGAGTACCAGGGTGAGGATCAACGCGACGCGCAACCCTCGAGATGGTGAATCCGATCTCGACCGGTCCGCCACGCTGCAGTTGGTGATTGCCCTCGCTCGGGCACTCAAGGAGATCGACAAATGGGTCCGGCCGCACTTGGCCAGCCAAGGGCTCGGGGCCACTGAGTTCGCAGTGCTCGAAGTGCTGTATCACAAGGGGCCGTTGCCGCTCGGCGAGATCAGGGATCAGATCCTCGTGACTGGACCGAGCACGACTTACATCGTGAAGAAGCTCGAACAGCGTGGTCTCATGCGTCGGCGGCCTTCGGGCGAGGACCAGCGCGTCGTTTTCGGGGAGTTGACACCGGCGGGCAGAAAACTGATTGGCTGCGTGTTTCCGGTACACGTCGAGCACCTCCGCCGGGCCATGGCCGGGCTATCTGTGCAGGAGAAGCGCGCGGCAGGCCACTTGATGCGCAAGCTCGCCCGGTATGCAAGGGACGGCGGACGTGGTGGACTGCCGAAAGGTTGAAGCCCTTGGGGGATTGGTCCGCGCCGGGTGCCGGCCTCTTTCCTGGAATCTTAGTTAGACCTCTAAGCATCTATCAGATCGCTTGACGTTCCGGTCGCGGGGCCGACGGCCATGAGGTCTTCTTCAAGGGAAGCTTGCAGCAACCACGAGGCCACGGATGCAGGTCGGCATTGATAGCTTCGCAGCGGCTTACGACGACACGAGCCTTGCCGTCAGCGCGTCGGACCGTCTGCGCAACCTGATCGAACAGATCGAACGCGCGGATCAGGTCGGTTTGGACGTATTTGGAGTCGGTGAGCACCACCGTCGAGACTACCTCGATTCAGCCCCTGCCGTCATTCTCGGAGCGGCGGCGGCACGCACGCAACGCATTCGCCTCACGAGTGCCGTCACGGTCCTGGGCTCAGCTGACCCGGTACGCGTGTTTCAGAGTTTCGCCACCGTCGATCTTCTCTCGCAAGGCCGGGCTGAGATGGTCGTCGGCCGCGGCTCATCCATCGATTCGTTCCCCTTGTTCGGCCTCCGTCTGGAGGATTACGACTCGCTGTTCGCGGAGAATCTCGATCTGCTCCTGAAGATTCGCGAGAACGAGCATGTCCACTGGTCCGGCAGACATCGGGCTGCACTGACCGGACAAGGCGTCTACCCCAGACCCGTGCAGAATCCTCTTCCGATCTGGCTGGGGGTCGGCGGGACGCCCCAATCGTTCGCTCGTGCTGGCGCGCTTGGACTGCCGTTGATGGTCGCTATTATCGGAGGCGAAACGCGGAGGTTCAGGCCTCTTGTTGATCTCTACCGCGAGACCGGCAAGCGAGCCGGATACGGACCCGATCGATTGAAGGTCGGCGTCCACTCCCCGGGCTATGTTGCTTCCACTACCAAGGAGGCCGCCGATGACTTTCTCCCCGGATTTGCCGGCGCCGTCAACTCGGTCGCGAAGGAGCGGGGATGGCGGCGGGTTACCCGCGCCGATTTCGACGATCAACTAGGCCCGGACGGCGCCCTGTTGGTCGGCAATGCCGAAGTAGTGGTCGAGAAGATCCTTCGTCACAGTAAAGCACTGGGCGGCATCGAACGCATCAGCTTTCAAGTGAACGCGTCCTCCTTGCCCCATGCGAAGCTGATGCAAGCTATCGAAGCGATCGGCGCCCACGTCGCGCCCGCCCTGCGCAAGCGACTGGCAGGTGAGGCCAGCTCATACGAAAGGACAGCGCCATGAAGGAGAGCTCGATGGAGATGCGAAGCTTGGGTCAAACCCTGGACGACAAGGCGTTAGATACACTCTTCCGCGAAGCGCGCTCGTACACAAAATGGCAGCCGCGGCCCGTGACGGATGAGCTGTTACATGAGCTCTACGATCTGCTGAAGTGGGCGCCCACGAGCGCGAACGCGGAACCTGCGCGGTTCGCGTTTCTCCGATCAAAGGAA
>WNFT01005180.1_pt1 | contig 12011 bp, 7 predicted proteins | sample 5400191 | NCBI WGS metagenome assembly WNFT01 (sample SAMN13153359, study PRJNA577476) | soil metagenome | isolation source: 80 cm saprolite under Madrone tree | place: USA:California | collected 2016-06-14
GATGCCGCCGGGAAATGAGAACTGCATGAACAGCTGCCGTAATCCGTCCGTATCCTCTGAGATGTCGCCGTAGATTTCCGAATAGGCGCCCTCCAGATAGACGTTGGAGATCAGGGCTGGCGCGCCATGTCCCGGCCCGGCAAGAAATATGACATTCAGATCATATTTCTTGATCAGTCGGTTGAGGTGAATATAGGTCAAGCTCATACCCGGATCGGAGCCCCAATGACCGAGCAGGCGTCGCTTGATGTGCTCGGCCTTCAGCGGCTCGCGAAGGAGCGGATTGTCTCGCAGGTAGATCATCCCGGCGGAAAGGAACAACGTCGCTTGCCAGTAAGCGTGCATCCGCCGCAGCTCCTCGGGCTCGAGCGGGCTACCGTCCACAGTGGACCTAGCCGAACCGTAGGCGCTGATCGATTGAGATTCAGTCGTCATTGAGTTCATATGTCCCTCCGAGATCCGCCTCTGAAACAGATCGCTGTTTCACAAAAGTGCAACATCGATTTGCATCAATCCCCAGCAACTTGCTGGCGAGCACAAGAGAATAACTGGCGACGATTGCTGGTGGCGATCCTACACCATGTCCATTAACCCCATCCAGCGCGAAGGCAAGAGCTTCCCGCTGGGAGCAACACTTGCCCCGGGAGGCGTCAATTTCAGCGTGTTTGCGAAGCATAGTACGGGTCCGCGGGCCAACCGGACCTACCACTATTGGCACGCCTTTGAGCCCGGGATTACCGCAGGCCAGATTTATGCCTATCGCGTCACCGGGCCCTTCGATCCCGCGCGAGGGCTGCGTTTCGACCCCGACCAGGTTTTGCTCGATCCTTACGGGAAATGCATCGTCCGGCCCGCCGGCCGCAGCCGCGAGGCGGCGCATCACTCAGGCGACAACATGGCCACTGCGTTGAAGAGCGTAGTTGCCGACTCAAACACATATGACTGGGAGGGCGATACGCCTCTCGGTCGGCCTTTTGCCAAGACCATCATCTACGAGATGCATGTCGGCGGATTCACCCAGCATCCGAGTTCGGGCGTCGCGCCGGCCAAGCGCGGTACCTATGCCGGGTTGATCGACAAGATCCCCTACCTGCAGGACCTTGGCATCAGCGCAGTCGAGCTGCTGCCGGTGTTTGCCTTCGACGAGGAGAACGGTCCACCGGGCCTCGGCAACTATTGGGGGTATCAGCCCCTGTCGTTTTTCGCGCCGCATGACGGCTACAGCTCCCGATCGGAGCCGCTCGCCGCGGTCGACGAGTTCCGCGACATGGTCAAAGCGCTGCACCGAGCCGGGATCGAGGTCATCCTCGACGTCGTCTACAACCACACCGCCGAGGGGGGCGCAGACGGTCCCACGATCTGCTTCCGAGGATTGGCCAACGAAACCTATTACATCCTGGCGGAGGATAAATCGCGCTATGCCGACTACACCGGTTGCGGCAACACGCTGAACGCCAATGAACCGATCGTCCGGCGACTGATCCTCGACAGCCTGCGTTATTGGGTCAGCGAGATGCATGTCGACGGCTTTCGCTTCGATCTCGCTTCGATCCTGTCGGGCGACCAGCAGGGCCGCCCGATGGCATCGCCGCCGATCCTCTGGGACATCGAATCCGACCCGGTCCTCGCCAACGTCAAGCTGATCGCCGAGGCCTGGGACGCCGCCGGCCTCTATCAGGTCGGAAGTTTTGTCGGCGACAGCTGGAAGGAATGGAACGGACGGTTTCGCGACGATGTCAGGGCGTTCCTCAAGGGGGACAATGGAACCGTCCGGGCAATGGCCTTCCGGTTGACCGGCAGTCCCGACATCTTCGAGGGAGAACAGCGCGAGCCCGAGCAAAGCGTCAATTTCGTGACCTGCCACGACGGGTTCACGCTCAACGATTTGGTCTCCTACAACAGCAAGCACAACGCAGCCAACGGAGAGGAAAATCGCGACGGAGCAGATCACAATCTCAGCTGGAATTGCGGTGTCGAAGGTCCAACCTCCGACCCTGAGGTCGAGCGGTTACGCATTCGTCAAATCAAGAATTTCTTGACGTTGACCTTGCTTGCGACGGGCACGCCAATGCTGCTGATGGGAGACGAGGTGCGACGCAGCCAAGGCGGCAACAACAACGTCTACTGCCAGAACACCGAAATTTCATGGTTCGACTGGAACCTCGTCGATAAACACGCGGATATTCGCCGCTTCGCCAAGGCACTCATCATGTTCCGCATGAATCGCGACTTGCCGGTCGAGCGGTTCGACGTGACCTTGAACGAACTGCTGCGCCGCCAGCCTTTCCAATGGCACGGGGTCCGATTGAATGCGCCGGATTGGAGTGATCAATCACACAGCCTGGCGGCCACGGTCCCTCTGCTTGGGCATCAGCTACTATTGCACCTGATAATCAATGCTTACTGGGAGCCACTCGAGTTTGAAGTCCCCGCGCTCGAAGCGCAGAAGTCGTGGCGGCGATGCGTCGACACCTACGGCGATCCACCAGACGATATTTGCAGCTGGGCCGATGCGCAGAGTGTCCAGGGCTCGACCTGCCTGGCTCAGCCGCGCTCCGTCGTCATTCTACTTGCCAGGGCGGGGACGTAGGAACCTAATGTAACGGAAACCTGGGGGCCCCAATAAGGACGACAGTAATTGAGGTTTGGTTTAGGTTGAATTTTAAGTGGGAGGTGACAGTGCCCAAGCGACCCTACTATGCCAAGACGGCAGGAGAGACGCGTCTGGACAAAGCGCACGAGAAGGGGGTGCCGTGGAAGCAATGGGGGCCGTATCTCAGCGAGCGGCAATGGGGCACGGTCCGCGAGGACTACAGCGAGAACGGCGATGCGTGGAATTATTTTACGCACGACCAGGCCCGTTCGCGCGCCTATCACTGGGGCGAAGATGGCCTCGCCGGGATCAGCGACGATCAGCAACGACTGTGCTTTGCTCTCGCGCTGTGGAACGGCAAGGACCCGATCCTCAAGAAGCGGCTACTATAATTGCCATATTGACAAGTCATATGCAATGTGACAACGTCGGCTCCGAGGTATGAACGAGTGCGGCGACGGTCGTGCGGTCCGTGCTGTGCTACCCGAGTTTGCGGGATCGACGCGTCGCTTCCATCACCTCGCCTGATCCTCTCCTGCAGAAACAGGGGGAGCGCCAGCAAGCCCTCACCCATCCGTCGCTGGCGCGCCGGGTCCCCACTCTCCCGCATTGCAAGGCGGGAGAGGGGGCCAAAAATAGGGGCAGCGCCCGGCTCGATTACCTCCTGAGAAGCTACTCCGCGGGGCGGGCGGCCGGAATGGGCGCTTTCTTCCGTGCCTTGCGCCACTCCTCGAAGCCCTGCAACACCGCGAAGAAGGAGGGGACGAACAGCACCGCGAGGCAGGTCGAGGCGATAATGCCGCTGAGGACGCTGAGCCCAAGGGATATGCGGCCGTTGGCCCCGGCTCCGGTCGCCAGCACCAGCGGAACAACCCCCAGTCCGAAGGCGAAGGAGGTCATCAGGATCGGTCGAAATCGCAGGCGCGACGCCTCGACCGCGGCTTCGAGGATCGACTTGCCGTGCACGAGGCGGCCTTCGCGTGCCATCTCGACGATCAAGATGCCGTTCTTGGTCGAGAGCGCGATCATCAGGATCAGCCCGATCTGGGTGTAGAGGTTGTTGGCGACCCCGAGGCTGGTCAGGGCTATGACCGGCCCCAGCAGCGCCAGCGGCACCGCCGACAGCACCGCCAATGGCAGGATCCAGCTCTCGTATTGGCCGGCGAGGCAAAGATAGACCAGCAGCACCGACAGTCCGAACAGGTAGTAGAGCTGGTTGCCGGTCAACTTTTCCTGGTAGGACATCGCTGTCCATTGATAGCCGACATCGCTCGGCAACGTCCTCTTCGCGATGTCCTCTATCGTCGTCAGCGCCTCGCCCGAGCTGACACCGCGCGCGGGAGCCCCGATGACGGTGGCAGACGGGTAGAGATTGTAGAGGGTAACGAGCGACGGGCCGACCTCGGCGCCGAGATGCGCGACAGCACCGATCGGAACCATCTGGTTGTCCGAGCTGCGGACGTAGAGGTTCAAGAGATCGTCCGGCTGCAACCGGAACTGCGATTCGGCCTGCACATAGACCTGGAAGACCTGGCCGAATTTGTTGAACTGGTTGACATAAGTCGATCCGAGGTAGGACGACGGCACCGAAAACACATCCCCGACGGAGACGCGCAGGGTTTCCGCTCGATCGCGGTCTACAGTCACGGTGACGTGTGGCCCGCCAGGGCTGAACGTCGTCAAGACGTGCTGCATTTGGGGACTGGCTTCGGCCGCTTTCACCACCTGCTGAGCGATCTGGCTCATCTTCTGATAGTCATAGCTGCCGCCGAGCAGCTCGAGTTGCATCTGCAGTCCGCCGGCATTGCCGATGCCCTGGATCGGCGGCGGGGCCAAAACAAACAATCTGCCGTCAGGAGCCGCATTGAGCCGCCTCTGCAGATGCTCGGCGATCGACAGGATGTCGGTCCCCTTCGCCTTGCTGCGTTGATCCCATGGCTTGAGCACGACAAAGCTGACGCCGGCGCTGGAGAGATCCGCGAAGTTATCGAGCGCCGACAGTCCGGAAATCGCGATAACCCGGTCCACGCCCGGCGTGTCGAGGGCAATCTTGCCCGCCTGATCGAGCGCTGCGGTTGTGCGCCCGAGGGCGGCGCCGTCCGGCAGCAGTGCCGCGATCATCAGATAGCCCTGGTCTTCGTTCGGGATGAAGGCGGTCGGCAGACGGGCGATGCCCCAGATCCCCGCAGCCGACAGCACCAGCCCGATTACCACTACCACCCCGCTCAGGCGCACCATGCGGCCGATGAACCCGGTATACCCACGTTCCGCCACTTCGTAGACGCGGTTGAAGCCGCGATAGAAGAAATTGCGCTGCGCCGGCGGCACGGGTGTGCGCAGCCACAGCGCGCATTGGGTCGGCTTGAGCGTCGCCGCGTTGACCGCGCTGATCAGCGCGGTCACCGCAATGACGAGCGCAAATTGCGCAAACATCTGCCCGCTGAGACCGGGCACAAAAGCCGAAGGCAGAAAGACCGCCATCAGCACCAGGGTGATGCCGATGATCGGCCCGAACAACTCGCTCATCGCCCGGATCGCGGCGTCGTGTCCCGACATCCCCTCTTCGATATACTTAGACACGCCTTCGACGATGACGATCGCATCGTCGACGACAATGCCGATCGCCAGAATGAGCGCGAACAGGGTCGACAAATTGACCGTGTAGCCGAGTGCCGCCATGCCGGCGAAGGCGCCGATGATCGTGACCGGAACCGTCGTTGCAGGCACCAAAGTGGCGCGGAAGTTCTGCAGAAAGACGAGGATCACGATCAGCACCAGGACCCCCGCCTGCCACAGGGTCTTGTAGACCTCGTTGATCGAATCCTGGATGAAGATCGTCGTGTTGTAGGGAATGCTGTAGTGCAGCCCGGCTGGGAAACGGCGCGACAGCTCTTCCATCTTCGCGGCAACCACGCTGGCGACCTTCAGCGAATTGGCGTCGGGGGTCTGGTAGATGGCGATGCCGGCAGCCGGCTTGCCGTTCAGCTTGAAGTCCTGGGAATAGGTCTGTGCCCCCATCTCGATCCGCCCGACGTCCTTGATCCGGACAAGGCGGCCGCCCTGGGCGGTCTGATCCTTGACGACGATGTCGCTAAACTGGCCCGGGTCGCTGAAGCGCGACAGAATGTCGATGGTGTACTGAAACTGCTGGTCTTTTGGCGCCGGCGGCATGCCGACCTGCCCCGCCGCCACCTCCTGGCTCTGCTCCCTAATCGCTTTGATCACGTCCTCCGGCGCCAAGCCGAAGGAGTACAATTTTTGGGGATCCATCCAGATCCGCATCGAGTATTGGCCAGCGCCCATGACGATGACGTTCCCGACGCCCGGCAGGCGCGCCAGCTCGTTGACCAAATTGATCGTCGCGTAGTTCCACAGATAGAGCGCGTCGTACCGCCCGTCGGGCGAGTCGAGGGTCACGAATTCCAGGATCGAGGCGGATTTCGCGCGGATCGACACGCCTTGCGCCTGCACTGACTGCGGCAGCTGGGCCATCGCGTTCTGCACGCGGTTTTGCACCAGGACCTGGTCCAGATTCGGATCCGAGCCGATCTCGAAGCTCACGGTCAGCGTGTAGGTGCCGTCATAGGCACTGGTCGACTCCATGTAGATCATGCCGGGGACGCCGTTCACCTGCAGCTCGATCGGCAGGGCGACGGTGTCGATGACGGTCTGGGCGCTGGCCCCGGGGTAGCGCGTGGTTACCTGGACGGTCGGCGGTACAATGTTCGGGTACTGCGCGACCGGCAGGCGGAAGACGCAAATAACCCCGATCAGCACCAGCACGATCGCCAGCACATTGGCGAGGACCGGATGCTCGATGAAGAATTTCGACATCATGGCTTGGCACCGGTAGAGGTCGCATCGAGGGTCGTCAGCTGCGGCGTCACCTTCGTGCCGGGGGAGGCGCGCCAGAGGTCGCCGACAACGACGCGGTCATCGGGCTTGAGGCCCGATGTGATGACCCGCAACGTCCCGTCGAGCTGGCCGAGCTGCACATAGCGCTGCTCGACGACGTTGTCCTTGTTGACGATCAGCAGGTAGCGGCCGCCCTGATCTTCCTGTAAGGCGCGGTCGGGCACCAGCAACGCGTTACGGTCGACCCGTCCCATCGGCAGGCGCATCCTGACAAAAAAGCCGGGCAGCAGGGTGAAGTTTGGATTCGACAGAATGCCCCGCACTAGCAAGGTCCCGGTCGCCGGGTCGATCGCCGGCGCGACATATTCGATCGTCCCCTGATGGGGGAACCCGGTCTCGTCCGACAGCGCGGCGTCGACCGAGACCTTGTGCAGATCAATCAGCGTAAGGCGATGTTGGCCAAGGTTCTGGCGGACCTTCAGCACGTCCTGCTCGCTCAGGTTGGCGACGACGTAGATCGGGTCGAGCTGAGTGATTTCGGCCAGCGCGGTCTGCTGGCCCCCGCCGCCGACGACATTACCCGGATCGGTCAGGTGCTTGCCGACGATGCCGTCAAACGGCGCCCTGACCTCGGTATAGCCGAGGTTCAGCTTGGCCAGGGCCACCTGCGCCTGGGCTCCGAGCAGCTGCGCCTCCGCGGCCGCCCGCTGATAGACCCATTTGTCGACCTCGATCTGGGTTGCCGCGTCCTTCTTGAGGAGTGCGGTATAGCGAACGACCTCGGTCTTCGCGTAGACGAGCGCGGCCTGAGCGGCGAGCACTTGGGCCTGGGCCTGCTGCAGCTGGTCCTTGTACTGGTCCTGTTGAATCGTAAAGAGCAGGTCGCCCTTTTTGACGAACTGGCCGTCCTCGTAATGCAGCTGCTCGAGATAGCCCTCGACCCGGGCGATCAGCTTGACCGCGTTCACCGATGCAGCGTTCCCAGTGACCTCGACAAAGCTGCTCACGCTTTGCGTCCTGGGTCGAACGACGGGAACCGGCGGGGAGGGCTGCTGCGTGACCTGAGCCTGGGTCACGACAGGGGCAGAGGCCGGCGCTTCCGATACCTTCGGCGCTGCCGCGACGGCCATATCGAATGGCCTCGAATAAAACACTGCCGCGCCGTATCCGGCGGCAACGCCGACCAGCGTTGCCAGCGCGAGGGCCAGCTGCGCCCGGCGCCAGCGGGCAATTGCGGAGGGCATTTTCACAACCACCTCACCATTGCGGCGGCCGAGGATTGGAATTCACGTCGGCGGGCGTGGGGAGTCCCGGGGCCGGCGGCTGCGGCGTACCCGGGGGCGGCAACAGCTCGCCCCAGTTGGTCCGCCGCCGCATTTCTTCGGGCGTCGCCGCGGGGACAAACTCGTTTTCCGCGCGGATCTGCCAGCCGCCTCCGAGGGCGCGGTAGACCGAGGCCAACCCGGTCGACACCCCGCCCTCGGCCATCGCCAGGTTGTTTTGGGCTGTATAGAGGTTCTGTTCCGCGGTCAGCACGGTGGTGAAATCCCGGGTACCGAGGTTCCATTGCAGGATCGCGAGTCCCAGCGCAGCGTCCGCGGCCGCCACACTCTTGCGCAGAAACTCCACCTGCTCGCGTCCCTGCAGAAAGCTCGCCAGACCGTCCTCGACTTCTTTCTGCGCCTTCAGCACGGCATTTTGATAATCGACCAGAAGCCCTTGCAGCTTTGCGTCCTGCACCCGGACGGTATTGGTGATCTGGCCGTAATTGAGAATGTTCCACTGAAACGAGGGACCGAAACCAAAGGTGATCCCCTTTCCCTGGAACACCTGGCTGAGTTTGTTCCCGTTGATGTTGCTGGCTACCGTCCCGAAGGTGCCGAACAAGCTGAAGGCGGGATAGAGATCGGCCTCGGCGATGCCGACTTGTGCGCTCTGCGCTGCAGCCGCCAACTCGGCGGCCCGGATGTCGGGCCGGCGGCGGACAAGATCAGCCGGAATGCCCACCACGACATCTCTCGGCGGGACCGGTATCCGGGCCGATCGTCCGAGCAGGCTGTCGAGCGGCTCCGGCGCCATCCCGAGCAGCACCCGCAGCGCGTTCAGCCCCTGCTTCAACTGGATCGTCAGCTGAGGGATTGTCGCTTCGGTCGCGCCGAGGACGTTCTCTGCCTGGTAGACGTCGAGCTTGGTGGCGGTGCCGCCGTGAAACTTCGCTTCGGCGATCGCGAGCGCCTTCTTCTGTTTGACGACGTTTTCCTGCCCGATCTTGATCTGCGTCTCGAGCGTGCGGATGCCGATATAGGTTGTGGCGACATCGCCGAGCAGGGTGACCAAGGCTTGGTCGTAGCCGGCGATGGAGGCGAGGTAGGCGGCATCGGCGGACTCGATCCCGCGGCGAAACTTGCCCCAGAAGTCCAGTTCCCAGTTGACCGTGAGGCCTAGCACGTCCCGCCAAAAGTTGGGCAGCACACCGGCAAGGGGGTTCGCCGTCGGATCGGCATGACTCGGTCGGTCATAGATAATTGAGCCCTTCCCTTGCTGCAGCTGGGGATAGAATTCGCCGATCGCCACGCCCAATTCCGCGCGCGCTTGAAGCACTCGGGTGCCGGCGCTCACCAGGGATAGGTTTTGCTCATAGGCGACCCGAATCAGCCGGTCGAGGACTGGGTCGTGAAACACCGTCCACCAGTCCCAATCCGTCCGCCTGCCCGCAGTATCCAGTGGTGCGGAAACGACCGAGGGATCGTTCGATTCGAGCCACTTGTTCGCAACTGGAGCCGAAGGCTCGGAGAAATCGGGTCCGACCAGACAACCGCTGCATTGAAGCAATAATATCGCGACTAGCACGAGGCGGACTAGGCCACGCGGATCAGCGGACATGCGCGGGCTCGCCCTCAATGGGCAACCGCCCGCCCGCCATCTACCGCACCCCGAGACCGGGGCCGCGACGAACTCAGCGGTCAGAACCATTAATCCCCCGCCCCACGGACAGCAGCCCGATGGGTTAATGCGCCGATGAGAAGGCTAATCGCAGGCCAATCCCGTGGCAAGTTTGCTCTTAACCGCGGGACGAGGTTGCGCTAGCTGCCTCGTCCGCCCCATCTTCCCGCTCTCCGAGTCTGCCGTCAGGCGCCCGGTCCTTGAACGGTGATTTCGATCCGGCGATTCTGCGCCCGGCCTTGCGGCGTGTCGTTCGGGGCAACCGGCCGCGTATCGCCCACCCCTTTGGCTGAGATGATGTTGGGGTTGACCCCTTGCGACACGAGAAAGGAAACGACAGTGGCCGCGCGCCGCGTCGACAATACCAGATTGTCCGGAATGCCCTGGCGCTGCAGTGCCGGTCCGACCGGCAGATTGTCAGTATAGCCGTAGACGACGACTTTGGCGTTCTGGAGCCCTCTGAGCTTGGGAACAATATTTTTAGCAAGCTCTGCCTGGCCGGCGGGGCTGAGTTGATAGCCACCCTCCGGGAACAGCAGGTCGCCCGCCTCGACATATTTCTGCTCTGCCTGCAATGCCGCCAGCTGGGCTTTGAGCTGTTGGTTCTCGGCCGCCGCCGCATCGTATTGCTGCTGCGAGACACAGGCCGACAGGATCAGCGCGCCGAGGCAGATGGCGGCCGCGGTAGTTAGTTTCATGATCATGGACGATACCTCCTGGTCGTATTGGTTGAATGCGGCTTGGCAACGCAAGCCTAGGCCGCCGAGACTCCACCCCTCGCTACTAGCGATCGCCTCACCCCTTAACCGGGCCCCTGGATGGTGATTTCGATCCGGCGATTCTGCGCGCGGCCCTGCGGCGTATCGTTCGAGGCGACCGGCTTGGTGTCGCCGAAGCCCTTGGCCGAAATGCTGGCCGCGGGGACCCCCTGAGACACAAGAAATGTGACTACTTCGGCGGCTCGGCGCGTCGACAGCACCAGATTGTCAGGGATACCCTGCTGTTGCAGCGCAGGTCCGACTGGGAGATTGTCCGTATAGCCGTAGACGACAATTTTGGAGTTCGGAGAGACGCTCCTGAGTTTTGGGGCGATATTGTTGGCGAGCTCCGCCTGGCCAGCAGCGCTCAGCCTGTAACCACCCTCGGGGAACAGCAGGTCGCCGGCTTCGACGAACGAGCTCTGCGCCTGCATTGCCGCGATTTGTGCCTTGAGTTTATTGTTGTCGGCTACCATTGCGTCGTATGTCGGTTGTGATACGCAGGCCGACAGCAGCAATGTCGCAAGGGGGACGGCCGCCGCCGCGACGGTCCGGTTTCTGGTCATCGACGTCTTCCTTGTCATCACGGTTGACCTCCATTGGCGATTGACGCAAGTCGCACCCGACCGCCGGGTGTCATGGCCCTTTGGATGCCGAATCCGACCGCCGGTCACGGGCGAGACCCATCAGTTCCACGGACGGTTAATCCCCCCGGACCGCGGGTAATATACCTAAGATTAATCAGAACCCAAGGCGAAGTTGCGGCGATACCTTGCTTCGGCTCGTAACGGTTATGCCAGACGGCCGATCCGATGATCGGAAGGAATTGACCACCCAAAGGGTTAGGAAGACCCTATGCGCGTTCGGCAATCACTGATTGCCCTCCCGCGGCGGTTGACGATTAATCATCCGCGGCGGCATGAGCCGAGTGATGGCGGAGGGGGCGGGATTCGAACCCGCGAGACGATTCATCACCGTCTACACGCTCTCCAGGCATGCGCCTTCGACCGCTCGGCCACCCCTCCGCGTACTGGTGTGCGACTGCTTCCGTGGCGCCCCACGGCGAGACTAGCGGAGCCGCGGGGGGCACGCAACAAACCGGCCGAGCCGGCGGGTCAGAGCATTCCCAGCGCGCTCCTGCTTTGCGGCGGCGGGAAGGCACGGTCGAGTGCCGCCAGGTCCTCCTCCGTCAGCGCGACATCGAGGGCACCGCGGTTTTCGCGCACATGCTCGGGGCGCGTGGCTTTCGGGATCACGATCATGCCGTCCTGCCGGAGCAGCCAGGCGAGCGCGATCTGCGCCGGCGTCGCCCCCCGGCGGCGGGCGATCTCGGCGAGCCCTCGGTTGCCGAGCATGCGGCCCTGGCCTAGCGGCGTATAGGCCATAATCGCGACACCGCGTTCACGGCACCACGGCACGAGGTCCCATTCGGGACCGCGGTGCGACAGGTTGTAGAGAACCTGGTCGGCGGCGACGGTCTCGCCGCCCTTCAGTGCGACCCATTCTGCCATGTCGCCGCGGTCGAAATTGCTGACGCCGTGATAGCGGATCTTGCCGTCGCGCGCGAGCCGCTCGAAGCCCTCGAGCGTCTCGGCGAACGGGATCGAGCCGCGCCAATGCAACAGGTAGAGGTCAATCCGGTCGGTGCGGAGCCGCTCGAGGCTGCGCTCGCAGGCCGCGACCACGCCGGCGCGTGAGGCGTTGTGGGGGTAGACCTTGCTGACGATGAAGAGGTCATCGCGTACCCCTTCGACGGCGCGGGCGACCATCTCTTCCGCACCACCCCCGCCATACATCTCGGCGGTGTCGATCAACGTCACCCCGAGGTCGATCCCGAGGCGTATTGCCGCCGCCTCATCCGC
>WNFT01004630.1_pt1 | contig 12009 bp, 10 predicted proteins | sample 5400191 | NCBI WGS metagenome assembly WNFT01 (sample SAMN13153359, study PRJNA577476) | soil metagenome | isolation source: 80 cm saprolite under Madrone tree | place: USA:California | collected 2016-06-14
CTGGTGTTGCTCGCTCCCCGCCAAGATGCTGCTCCGCTAGTGAATCCACGTTTTCTTCAACAGAGTGGCAAATAAAATAAACTTCAGCGAATATCGATATGACTAAGTAAGCAGCAGATCGTTGAGAAATCCTTTTTCAGACGGCTTCTCGCTCGCTTGTTTCCCGCAGGGAGAGACAAGATTACCTCCAATTCTTCACTTATTCAAAAACAACGAAACGCCGGGGTTTCGATTGTGGATATGGCGTAGCGCGGCACGCAAGCATCGACAATGGACAACGATAATCGGGTTGTCTATCTATCTGGTATTCCTTTTGAGTACTCCGCGCTTACCTGAGAATGCACTTGTATTGAACTTTCACCTTGTGTAGTTTCAATATCAATCTGGTTTTTCAAGTTTAGAGAAAAAGGAGCCCAGTGAATGCCACGTAGGAAGAATGTAGGCTCGGCTTTCAGGCAGGTTCAGCAACAAGCGCGCACGCTCGTCGCCAACCTGCAAAAAGAGATTCGCGCCAGGGAAATGGAACTCAAGCAACTGAAGGAAGAGGAGACGAGCCTGGGTCAACTTACCGGACGCGTGGCGCGTGCGAGTACCGGTGGCGGCAACGGTCGCGTCGGCCGCGGCGGTCGCGGCAGAATCAACTGGCGAGCGGTACTGCAGCAATTGCCCAAACAGTTCAAGGCCGCGCATATCCGCGACATACGGGGGCTCAAGGGCAAGCGGCCGTCCGAGATATTCGCGGCGATCACGCGATGGATCGACGCCGGAACCGTCAAGCGCAAGGCGCGCGGATTATACGAACGCGTATAGGTCCGAGCCATAAAAGATGCGGGCTGCGCCCTTGGAAAAAACTGGTGGCCAGGCACAAATGCGATTGGCGGTTGGGCTTATGAAGGTCGGCTGAAAAAGACGGCGGTTACGTTTCGATCCAACCAGCAGCCGGCGGCAGCTCGCTCAAGAGCAACTCTCGCCGCCGGCTCTTATATCGACTAACGTATATTGAAAGCATCGGCCGGCGGCTCGGTACACGATGCATAGTTCGGACACATAGAATTCTGCGCGAGAATGGCCACCGCGTCTGCGCGTGTTCGCGTTGACAGAGGCGGTGTACTCGTTGGTAGAGAAAGTCCACGCCTCCGCAGTGATAGAGAGAGTCAGGTGAAGTGGCAGTAAAGACGATCGAATGGCGTACCGACAGTGTACGAATGATCGACCAGCGGCTGCTTCCCGGCCGCGAGGTAATCCGCACTTACCGCGACTACCGTGGCGTCGCAGAAGCGATCCGCACGATGGTAATTCGCGGCGCGCCGGCGATTGGTGTCGCGGCGGCGATGGGTGTGGCGCTCGGAATCAAAGGTTTCTCCGGCGAGCGCGCACGCATACGGTTTGCGCTGGTCGCAAAGACGCTTAAGGCTACCCGTCCGACGGCCGTCAACCTCGCCTGGGCGGTCGCGCGGATGGGCCAGGTGCTCGACGAAAATCTTTCGCTCGACGCGCCCCATCTGTTTCGCCGCATGCGTGAAGAAGCGCTCGCTGTTTACGAGCAAGACCTCGCTGCCTGCCGCGCGCTCGGACGCAATGGCGCTGCATTGTTGGGGACACCGGCGACCGTGCTCACCCATTGCAACGCCGGCGCGCTGGCGACGGCTGGCTACGGAACGGCGCTCGGCGTGGTGCGGGCGGCGCGCGAGGACGGCAAAACGGTTAGCGTATTCGCCGACGAGACACGCCCAGTCCTCCAGGGATCACGCCTCACCGCATGGGAACTTCATAAGGACCACATCCCAGTGACAGTAATCGCCGACAACATGGCGGGCATGGTACTGCGTGACGGGAAGATCGATTGCGTAATCGTCGGAACGGATCGTACGGCGGCCAATGGCGACGTCGCCAATAAAATCGGCACTTACCCACTGGCGGTGCTGGCGCGCCGTCATGATGTGCCCTTTTACGTCGCGGCGCCGCTTTCGTCGATCGATCTGGATTGTCTGAGCGGCGCGGATATTCCGATCGAAGAACGATCCCCGGATGAGGTCGCGGAATTTGGCGGGAAACGGATTGCACCCAAGGGAGTGGACGTTTACAACCCTGCCTTTGACGTGACACCCGCCGAGTTGGTAACCGCGATCATCACCGAGCGCGGCATCGCCTATCCGCCCTTCGGCGAGAGCCTGGCCGCATTGAAGCGCGCCGAGTTGATCCGCTGACTCCCCGCAACGATTCGCCGCGTTTAGTCCGAGCCGTTGAGAGAGGGTTCCACTACTTTGTATTTCGGCGCAATTGACTGAGCCGCGCCGGCTTCAATCGGCCGCGGCGTCGCGCGCGCCTTCCGGAAATTCGCGCTCGAGACGTTCGATATCGGCCGGCGAGAGGCTGAAATACCTGGCCATCGGATTGTGGAACACGAGCGCGCTCACCGAACTCTCCGGGTCCATCATGTAGCCCTCGGTCAGATGCACGCCGAGTTTTTCCTCGACCTCGAGCAGGCGGAAGAGTTGCTCCTGATCCTCGAGTCGTGGGCATGCCGGGTAGCCGAACGAAAAGCGCTTGCCGTGATAATGGGCCTGGAAGAGATCCTTCATCGTAAGCCCGGGCGGATCGCCGGTTCCCCACATCTGCCGAATCTTGAGATGCAACAGTTCGGCAAACGCCTCGGCGCCTTCGAGCGCCAGCACCTGCAGGATGTGCGAACGCAGGTACTCGCCTTCCTGCTTCCATTGCTCGGCCAGCGCGCGCACGCCTTCGCTGACCGTCGTCACGAACATGCAGATATAGTCGGTGCGTCCGGACGAGTCGAGCGTCGCATAGTCGGCGAGGCAGAGGCCAGGTTCGTCCGACTGGCGGCCAAAGCGGAAGGTTTCGAGCACACGCGCTCCGTCCACCGAGTAAATCTTAAGCGTGCGGTCGCCGTCCGAATGGGCGCGGAAGAAGCGGTAAGCCGCGCGTGCGTTGATATCGTGGCGCGCGAGCATTTCGTCTTCGACCGCCGAGACTTCCGCGTGCAACTCCATCGCCTTGGGGTCGCCGGACTCGAATGCGTGGTCGAAGTTCCGAAATCCGAGGTGACGCGTGTAGAGCATCACCGGATTGATGTAACGAAAGACCTCGTCAAGATCGTAGCTGCGCACGATATGAAGACTCAGGTCGGGAGGCTCCGGGATCGGGCCGTCGTAATGCAACGCGGGCCCGCGCCTCATCGTTGGCGCTTTCCCATCGACGGCCTTCGCCGCCGCGCCAAGCAGCTTCCGCGTCTGCACTTCAAGGCTGACGCTCAGCGCTTCGCGCCGCTGCGGATCCATTAACTGGTTGGCGAGATCAAGCCCTTCCATCGCGTCGTTTGCGTAAGCGACGAGGCCGTCGTACTCGGGCGCGATCTTCATCCGGGTAAAGCGCGCCGAGAGCGCCGCCCCTCCGACCAGCATCGGGCATCGAATCGCGGCGGTTTTGAGATCCTGCGCTGTCGCGACCATCATCTGCGCCGATTTGACCAGCAGGCCCGACAGCCCAATCGCGTCCGGCTGATGTTTCTGGTACGCCTTGATCAGTTCCTCGGGTGGCACCTTGATGCCGAGGTTGACGACGCGGTAACCGTTATTGCTGAGAATGATATCGACGAGATTTTTGCCGATATCGTGGACGTCGCCCTTGACCGTGGCGAGGATGATAGTGCCTTTATTGAGCGCGTCGGCCTTCTCCATGTGTGGTTCGAGATGGGCGACCGCGGCCTTCATCGCCTCGGCCGACTGAAGCACCTCTGCCACGATCATCTGGTTCTGGTTGAATAGCCGGCCGACCTCGCCCATCCCCTTCATCAGCGGGCCGTTGATTATTTCGAGCGGCTTGCGCGTCTTGAGCGCCCCATCGAGGTCCGCGGTAAGGCCCTCCTTCGAGCCTTCGAGGATGCACAGCGCAAGGCGCTCATCGAGCGGCAGCTTGCTGCGTTCCTCGGCTTGGGGTTTGCTTTTCTTTTCACGGAAATGTGCGGCGAACGCAGCAATCGGATCTTCGCCGCGCCACCATATAAGGTCCTCCGCGAGCCGCCGCTCGTCCTCGGGAATCGACGGATAGCGCACGAGCTTTTCCGAGTTGACGATCGCGAGGTCGAGCCCGGCCTGCACGCAATGGTAGAGCATCACCGAGTTCAGCACTTCGCGCCCGGTCTCGGGCAGGCCGAAGGACACGTTCGAGATGCCGAGAATAGTTTTACATCGGGGCAGCGCGGCCTTGATGATGCGGATGCCCTCGATCGTCTCGACCGCGGAACCGATATAGTTGCGATCGCCGGTGCCGACCGGGAATACGAGAGGATCGAAGATTATGTCCTCCGGCTCGACGCCGTATTTCTCTGTCAGCAGCTTGCACGAGCGCTCCGCGATCTGGAGTTTGCGTTCGCGCGTGATCGCCTGCGCCTGCTGCTTGTCCTCGTCGATACATCCGACGACGAGCGCCGCGCCGTAGCGCCGCGCGAGTGGTACGACCAACTGAAAGCGCTCCTCTCCATCTTCGAGGTTGATCGAGTTGATAATCGATTTGCCGGGCGTGCGCTTGAGCGCCTCCTCGATCACGCGCGCATCGGTCGAATCGATCATCAGCGGCACTTTGACCTTGCGCACGAGGTTTTCGAGGAAGGCCGTCACGTCGGCAGTTTCGTTGCGGTCGGGATCTTGAAGGCATACGTCAAGCACGTGCCCGCCGCGCCGCACCTGGTGCCGTCCGACTTCCGCGGCCTCTTCGATCTTGCCGTCGGTGACGAGCCGTTTGAACTTGCGGCTGCCGAGCACGTTGGTGCGCTCGCCAACCACGACCGGGCGCGTGCTCTCGTCGATTACTAACGACTCAATTCCGGAGACGATCGAGCGGCGCAGCACCGGAATTTCGCGCCGCCGCTTGCTCTCGAGCATTTGCGCCAGGATGCGAATGTGCTCGGGCGTCGTCCCGCAGCATCCGCCAACCACGTTGATCCAGCCGGCGTCGACGAAGCGCTCGAGCTTGCGCGCGAGCATCTCGGGCGTTTCATTGTAACGTCCTTCTTCGTCGGGAAGTCCGGCGTTCGGCACGCATGCGACAGGAAAACGCGCGATTCCGGCCAGCGTGCGCAAATGGTCGGTCATGAAGTCGGGACCGGTTGCGCAATTGAGGCCCATCCACAGAAGGTCGCGATGCGCGATCGAGGTATAGAACGCCTCGATATCCTGGCCCGCGAGCAGCGTGCCCATCGTTTCGATCGTGCCCGAAACGGCGACCGCGGCCGCGACCCCGGTTTTTTCGATCGCGCATTCGATTCCAACCAGCCCGGCCTTGCAGTTGAGCGTGTCCTGCACCGTTTCGAGCAACAGGATATCGACGCCGCCCTCGATTAGCCCTTCGGCCTGTTCCTGGTAGGACGCGCATAACCCGTCGAAGGTGATACCGCCGGTGACCGAGATGCTTTTGGTCGTCGGCCCCATCGAACCAATAACGAAGCGCGGTCGCCCAGGCGTACTAGCGGCGTCGGCCTCCTCGCGGGCGAGCCGGGCGGCGATACGATTCAACTCGCATGCGTCACCCGCGAGCCCGTATTCGGCCAGCACGACCGAGGTCCCGCCGAAGCTGTTGGTCTCGATAACGTCGGCGCCGGCCTCGAGGAAGCTCCGATGCAGTTCGCGGATCTTCTCCGGGCGCGTACGCACGAGATTTTCGTTACATCCTTCGAGATTCGGCCCGCCGAAGTCGGCCGGACCGAGATGCATCCCCTGGATAGACGTGCCGCCGGCGCCGTCGAGGAGGACGATTCGCTCGGCCAGCAATTCGCGCAAAAGTTTGAGACGGTCGTTCAGGTTAGCCATTCAACGATAGCCGGTCGGAACCAGAGCCATAGATTCAGACTATATAAGCGGCGATCCAGTCGCAATTTAACCACTTCGGCTGGTGCCGTCTGATCTGACGGCAGTCGTCAGCAGGTCCCTGGCGGTTGCGACCGCTTTGTAATCGGCGTCAACTTCCTGTAACCAAAAACGGGAACGGCGCCCGATCATGGCAAATCTCTATTACAAGCAACATTGGATCAATATCGAACCTGAGCGCGTCGCGGCTTATGACCAGATTCTGGCGTACCGCCCGGCGCTGGAGCCGCTTATCGGGACGCTCAACCTGGGACCGGGATTGAAAGTGCTCGACGTCGGTTCCGGGCCGGGCTACACGACGATGGAGCTGGCGCGGCGCGTGGGAGCTTCAGGCCGTGTGACCGGCGTCGACATCAACGCGGATTTTGTCGCGGCGGCGACCAAGCGGGCGCGGGAAAACAACCTGGGTATCGAGTTCGTCAGGAGCGAATTTCCGCCGCTGCCCTTTCCGGATGGCGCCTTCGACCGCGTCCTCTGCAAGAACGTGCTCGAATATGTAGACTCGGCCGCGAGAACGGTTGCCGAAATGGCGCGCGTGGCCGTAAAAGGCGGCGTCGTGGTCGCGATCGATAGCGACTGGGACATGCTCGCGCTCGACCTGCCTGAGCCGGCGCGCGAAAGGAGCGAACGGGTAATCGCCGCGGCGAAGTCGGTCGCAGTCAAGGAGCCGAAAATTGGACGGCGTCTCTACGGGATTTTTCGGACGTCGGGTCTGCGCGAGGTAAAAGTCGACGTGTACGGCGGTGGCGACACGAGCGGCCGCGTCCTCTCGATGCTCAAGATTAGCCAGGCGCAATATGCGCGCGATTCGGGATTGCTCGCGCCGGGCGAAGTCGACCAATGGCTTCATGATATCGACAACGCGATCGCGGAAGGAACGTTTTTCTTTGCGATGCCGCAGTTCGTCGTGCGTGGAATCAAGCACTAGAGCCGGCCAACCTGCTGAAACTGAATAGAGGGAGACGGACGATGACACCAGCCTGGCTAGCCATCTTTGACGGCCTAATCGCGATTGCACTGGGAAGTGCCGGGATCGTCAGCGCGCACTTTGGCATGACCGCTTCAATCATCGGCTTCCAGATTTTCCTACTCGGCTTTTTCGTCTCGGCGGTCGGTTTGATAATCGGGATGATCGCGATTCTCGTGACGTGGCTATCGAAGAGCCGCAGAATCGCCCTTTCCCGCGCCGTCTTTGGCACGGTCCTTTCGGCGATCGTCTTTCTGCCGGTCGCCAATGTGATTGCACACACGCGCCGCTATCCGCCGATCAACGACATCGCGACCGACGTGAACAATCCGCCCGAGTTCTTGCATGCGCAGGAGCAACCTGCCAACCAGGGACACGACATGAAGTATAACCCGGGGAAATACGCGCCGATTCAGCAGGCGGCGCCAGCCTACAAGGATTTGGCTCCTTTCAAGTCGAACATGCCACCGGACGACCTTTTCAAGAAGGTCCAAATAATCGCAGGCGAGGTCCCTGGCTGGCAGATAACGTACGGCGAGTCCAAGACACGCACGCTCGAAGGCGTCGCTACTTCGCAACTCTTCCGCTTCAAAGACGACTTCGTTATCCGCGTCGAGGCGGCACCGGACGGCGCCGGCAGTATCGTCGAGATGCGCTCGAAGTCGCGCGACGGGAGGGGCGACCTCGGTGTCAACTATAATCGCATAAAGGGTTTCTTCAGCCTGCTCGCGGGGCCAGCTCAGGACGCGGGGCCGCCGCAGAGCGGCGGCCCCGCGTCCTGAGGGCCGGGAGGGCCCGCCGGACCGCGCTCGCGCGGTCCTCCCCCACCGGATTCACGAACACGATCGCCGTGCCGACTCCGGGCGACGTCAGCTCGGAGAGCCGCTCGCGCACGCGGCTCTCGGAGCCCACCAGCAGTATCGAATCGATCATGTGATCCGTCACGGCGCCCATCGCGGTCTTGGCGTCGCCGACGGCCGCGGCGGCGCGAATCGCCGCGATTTCGTGCTCGAACCCCGCATGCGCCATCATGTTGCCGTAGAAGCGCAGGTTGCCGTAACGCGAAAGCAGCGTGCGCGCGGGACGGCGCGCCTCCTCGAGGTCATTTGAGATAAAAGCCGTCGCGAACAGCACCGGCTCGATCTGCTTCGGATCGCGGCCCGCCTTGCGAGCGCCGTCAGCTATCTCGCCCACCGCCTCCTTGATCCGCGCAGGCGGAAAGAAGTTGAAAATCACACCGTCGGCGATTTCCCCCGCGAGCCGCACCATCGGACGCGACACGCCGGCGAGGTAAAGCGGCGTCTTGCCGGTAATTTTCGGGCTGGTGCGTCCGCCTTCCAGCATCGTACGCAGTACACCAACGGTGTCGCGCATCTTCTTCATCGGATCGGCGGGACCGCCCATATCGATCCCGATGAGCCCGTTGCTTTCGCGATGGCCCGTGCCGAGGCCAAGAGTAAAGCGTCCGTCCGTGAACTCATGCACCGCCGCGACTTCGTTTGCGAGCAGGTTCGGATGACGCAGGTAGATATTCGTGATCGCCGTGCCCAGCCGCATTTTTCGCGTGTTGAAACCGAGCGCAAGCGAGCATGCGCGCGAATCGTTGTTCGCCTCGGTCATGAAAACGCCGTCGAATCCCGCATCCTCCGCCGCCTTGGTCCATTCGACGATCGTCCGGATGGGGCTGTCGGGCATTATCGAAAACGCAAGCGCAGTCTTCGCCATCGTCACTTTCCTTCCATTCGCGCGAGTTCTATTCTCATTTCCCTCTGCCCGTTTCGGTAGTGGGTCAGTTTAATGAGCCGACAGTCTTCTTTAGGCTGTCATTCTACGCGTGCCTCGCGTAGGATCTCCGCTCTTTTTCCGGCCCTCCTTCACTCTTCGCTCAAATCCTGCCATTGCGGGTTCATCGATTCGATTAACGCAATCTTCTGTGGACGCAAGAAAAAGGATCGGGATTCTACGCGAGGCACGCGTAGAATGACAGACAAGACCTTGCGCGGGGTGTTACCCACTGTGCCAAGAGCGCGATTATTCAAAATGACTCACTACAGCGTTCCGAGGCGTCTGTCATGACGCCCGAAATGCCGCTATGATCCGCTTCCCAGGCCAACGCAAATGATTGCGATAGTCGATTACAAAGCCGGGAATCTCACGAGCGTCGCGCGAGCGCTCGAATACCTCGGCCATCGATGCGAAATCACCGATCGTCCCGAGCGCATCCGCGCCGCCGACCGCGTGATCCTGCCGGGGGTCGGCGCTGCCGGCGCCACCATGGAGAACCTCAACGCCCTCGGCCTTGCAGCCGTGCTGCGCGACGATGTCGCGCGTGCCGGTAAGCCCTTCCTGGGCATCTGTATCGGAATCCAGGTGCTCCTCGACCGCAGCGAAGAGGACCGCGCCGATTGTCTCGGGATAATCCCCGGACGCGTCACGCGCTTTCCCAACTCGGTCGACGGCCGTCCGCTCAAGGTGCCGCAAATCGGATGGAACCGCCTGCGTCAGACGCGCTCGCATCCGATCCTTGCCGGCGTCCCCGACAATACGCATTACTACTTCGTCAACTCCTACTATCCGATTCCCGGCGATCCACAGGTCACGATTGCGGCCAGCGACTACGGCGTCGCTTTCAGCGCTGCTATCGCCCGCGGCAACGTCTTCGCGACGCAGTTTCACCTCGAAAAGAGCGGCGCCGCCGGACTCAAGCTGTTGGATAATTTCTGCCGCCTCAGGATCTGAGCGATGCTCGCGAAGCGAATCATCCCATGCCTCGACGTGCGCGCGGGCAAGGTCACCAAGGGCGTCAAGTTTCTCGAAAATGTCGACGTCGGGGATCCGGTCGCGATGGCGCGCTATTACTACGAGCAGGGCGCCGACGAGATCGTTTTCTATGACATCACGGCTTCCAACGAGCGACGCGGAATAATGATCGACGTTGTGCGCGCGGTCGCCCGCGAGATTTTCATCCCATTCAGCGTCGGCGGTGGCCTGCGCACGGTCGACGATATGCGCGCCGTTCTGCTGGCCGGCGCCGAGAAGGTTTCGATCGACTCGGGCGCGGTGCGCAACCCCAACATAATCGCCGAGGGCGCGCGCGCCTTCGGCAGCCAATGTATTGTGCTGTCGATGCAGGTTCGGCGCACCGCTTCGCCCAGCGCGGCATTTCCGTCGGGATGCGAGGTCGTGATCGACGGGGGGCGTACGCCGACCGGGCGCGACGCGCTTTTGTGGTCGCAGGAGGGCGAGCGGCTCGGCGCGGGCGAGTTATGCATCAACTCGATCGACCGCGACGGCACCAAGCTTGGCTACGACCTCGAAGTCACACGCCTCGTTAGCGAATCCGTGTCGATCCCGGTAATCGCCTCGGGCGGCGCCGGCGAGCCGCGTCATCTGCTCGAGGCGTTCACCGGCGGCGCCGCCGACGCCGCGATCGTCGCCTCGATTGTTCATTACGGGGAGCATCCGATTCCCGACCTCAAGCGTTATCTGCGTGCTTATGGCGTCGAAGTGCGAGAAGCCGTTACGCTCGCGATTGGCGGCTGAGCTCATGAAGGTCGACCGAAAAACGTGCCCATGGCGTCGAAGTGCGAGAAGCCGTTACGCTGGCAGGCTGTTGAAGAGCCGCCAGTCTTTCACGATGTAGCTCAATGCCGCTTTCAACAGCCTGCCTGAAAAGGAGCGTCAAGTGAAAATCGCCTTGGTCGTTTCGGATTTCAACTTTGACGTGACCTCGCTGATGCTCGAGCGGGCACGCGGTCACGCCGAATTTCTCGGCGCCGAAGTAACCCATGTCGTGCACGTGCCCGGCGTCTTCGACATGCCGCTTGCGGCCAAACGTCTGCTCAAACGCAAAGACGTCGACGGCGTCGTGCTGATCGGCGCGGTGATAAAAGGCGATACCAAGCACGACGAACTAATCGCCGGCGCGGCCGCCAAAGCGGCGGTCGACCTCGCGATTCAATCCGACAAACCGGTCGCACTCGGTATCACCGGCCCCGGAATGGATCGGATGCAGGCGATCGATCGGATCGAGAATGCGAAAAACGCGGTCGAATCCGCCGTCCGCATGATCAAGACACTCAAGGAAATCAGCGAGTAGTGCACACGCTGTGCAAAAATTGCGTCGCGATCATTGAGGCGTCTTCGCCGTCTCCCTATACTCACATTCGTGGTGGGGACGACGGTGGAAGGTGGCGTCGGCCGGGCGCAGACGTTTTCAACGCGTGCTGCGGCCCGTATCCTTGCGGTTTCCCCCGATAGAATTCGTTACTGGGTCAAGCAACGGCTCGTGATGCCGTCGGCGACGCGCGGGCGCCGCTACCGCTTCGCCTTCAACGACCTGCTCGTGATGCGAATGGCGAAGGAGTTACTGCCGCGCCGCCGTCATCTCGAACCGATCCGGCGATGCTTCGTGCGGGTGCGGGATTTCTTTGACCCCAAGCGGCCCGTCACCTCGCTCAAGCTCGAGAACGAAGACGGATGCATCATCGTACGCGACGGCGAAATGATGTTCGAGGCGGAAAGCGGCCAGTTGCTGCTATGCTTCGACGGCCCCCCGCCGGCAGGGCAAATCGAAGACCGTTTCGGGCCGGCGCGAGTGCGCGAGCGCTTCGAGGAAGCTAAGCGGTTGGCCGAAAGCGACCCGCTGCGGGCGCTCACGCTTTACAGCGATCTTCTGGGCCGCGAGCCGCGCAACTTCGAGGCTCACATGCGGATGGCGGCGCTGCTCGAAAGGGAGGGCAATCTCCCGGACGCGCTGCGCCATCTGCTCGGCGCCGCGGCGATCATTCCCGCGCAAGCCGAAGTTCACTTGAAACTCGGACTCCTCTACCGCAAGCGTGAGGAATACGAGAACGCAGTGCAAAGTTTCAATCGGGCGGTCGAATGCGACCCGCTCGCAGTTGAAGCCCATCGCAACCTCGCCGAATTATACGAGCGGATAGGGCGCAAGCGCGACGCGCTGCGCCACTTGAGCACCCTCCACCGCCTCAGCCGCGACAACTGACCTTATTCGTTTCTCCGTGTGATTCCTCCCCCCGGCGGAGATTCTTTCTCTCTACGAAGGAGACCGTCAATGCGATTGAATCCATGCAACCGGCGGCGATAAGCTCTATCCACGATGGATTCCCGCCCGCTCAAACGAGTCGATATACTGCGCCA
>WNFT01004631.1_pt1 | contig 12008 bp, 12 predicted proteins | sample 5400191 | NCBI WGS metagenome assembly WNFT01 (sample SAMN13153359, study PRJNA577476) | soil metagenome | isolation source: 80 cm saprolite under Madrone tree | place: USA:California | collected 2016-06-14
TACCATCAGCACGAAAATTGCGCAAAGGATGGCGGCGGCCACTTTCTGAAGAAGTGTCATGACGTGCTCACCGCAAAAGTGCGCCCGGCAATATCGGCAAGCGAATTCGCCGCGAGCATTGCGAGGGAAACAATCAGAGTGACGTTCACGATGAGCGGCAGATCGCGGCTGAGCGCCGCATGCCATGCGAGCTGCCCCAAACCAGGTGAATCACAAAGCGCTTCGATGGGAATGGCGGCGCCGAAGGAAATGGCGAACGACACACCGAGGAGCGCAAGAAGCGGCGGCGCCGCCAACGGCAGCACATGGCGGAACAAGATGGCGCTGCTCCCCAAGCCTCTGGCGCGAACTGCGAGAACGTGGGGCTGGTCGTACGCGCGAACCAAAAGATTCCGGATGTAACTGTAGAGCCGCGGAAAGACGACTATGGCAATCGCAAAAAACACTGGCGTTCGCAGATGAACGGCGAGCATGGCAACTACGGCCGAGGGTAGAGACAGCAGCAAACTGTTGAAGGCGGTAGCCGAAGCTTCGAAAAGCCAACCGCGAAAGGAGAGTCCTATTGAGGCCAAGAGCGCCGCTGCCAGCCATGCCACTCCCAGTCCTCGAATGACCGAGTTGCCGGTTACCGGGAACCTTTGGCGAAGGAGTTCGCGAACCGGCCGCTTCAGTGAATCGGACTCACCCAAATCGCCGTGGGCAATCGCAGTGAGATAGTGGAAGTAGAACGAAGGCAGACCCTCGTGGAGGGCCTGCTTCTGACGCAAGGCTTCGACACTGTTGGCGCTCCATCTTGGATCGAGTTCCCGTTCAGCAACGCCGTACCCCGGCGCAAAACGCACCAGGGTGGCGCTAGAGAGAGCGCCGACGAGGCCGAGACAGAGAAGGACGAGCAATCGCCGGAGCGCGAGTCGAAACAAATTCGTTGATTTTCTGTTCTCGATCACTTTTAGGCCACGCAAATGGGTTTGCCAAGCCTGCATCCGATCAAGAGGCCGGCTGAAGCCTCGAATAGTGCTTTTCTTTGACCTGATACATGCTGCGGTCGGCTTCCGAAAGAAGCTCCTCCGCCGAAACGCCGTCGTCGGGATGAAACGCGCTGCCTACGCTGACGGAGACGATCGTGTCACCGCAAACACTGTGGCTCGCTTCGCGCACGGCGCGGGTGAGCCGTTGTTCCATCTCCGTCACGAGATCCCTGGTCACCTCGGGAAGGACAAAGACAAATTCATCCCCGCCCAGCCGGCCGACCTGATCGTATTCACGGCAAGAAGATTTGAACTTCGTGGCCACTTCCTGGAGTAACTTGTTTCCTGTCAAATGGCCGAGTTTGTCGTTGACCTTTTTGAACCCATCCAGGTCGCACAACAACACCGCAAGAGGCCCCTTGGAGCGCCGGACGCGGGTGAGTTCTTTGTCGAGATGCAGACAGATCGATCTGGCGTTGGGCAGGCCGGTTAGATAATCGGTGCTGGCAGTGCTTTGCGCTTGTTCGAATTGGAGAGCATTTTCGACGGAGAGCCCGAGTTTGGAACTGGCCGCCAAGAGCAAGCGCAGATGATCCTTGGTAAAGCCATTCTTCTCGCGATGGTAAAGCGTAAGCACGCCGGCGACACCCGCGCGGCCACGAAGAGGGACGCACACGGCGGATTGCAAGTCTGTGATGCGCGAGGAAGCGCCGAGATGCAGCGTTTCGGCGGCGGGATTGCCATTAGTTATCGGCTTTTCGTTGCGCGCGACCCAGCCGGAAAGGCCTTGCCCCATGGGGATGCGCAATGAGCTGAATAGATCGTAATCCACGCCATGAACATATTCCGGAATCAGCATCCCGTCCTGGCAAACAAAGAAAACGATGGAGTCGTGCGGAATCATTTCCTTTAATCGGACCGCGACAACGGAAAGTGTTTCCTTCAGGCTCAAGGAATTCCCGAGGGTCTGAGCCAGCTCGAACAGAAGCTGGGCTTCCTGGCGGGCCGAAATGATCGAAGACAGGAAGGAGGTAGCACGGATTTCGGCCTCATCCGGCACTTCCGCAAAACCGGACGAAGGAGCAACCTGACGGTTCACTTTTGGAGCGATGTCCAGGCGCAGTCGTTCGGTTTCCATGGAACTCACCATCATCTCCAGCTCCTGATAGCGGCGTTCCATGACTTCCACAACGCGAGGATCAAAGCTGCGTCCTTTTTCGGCGCTGAGGTTGTTCATGGCTTCCGCCGGCGTCATGGCCCGGCGGTAGGGGCGCTCGGAAGCGAGAGCATCAAAGCAGTCCACGGCGGAGAGAATACGAGCTCCGATGGGGATCGCTTCGCGTTTCAGGCCATCGGGATAACCTGTGCCGTCCCATTTTTCGTGATGGGAGCGCACGATGGGAACCACGGGATACGGGAATTGGACGCGATCGAGTATCTCCGATCCGACGATCGGATGGATTTTCATTTTCTCGAACTCTTCGGGTGTAAGCCGTCCCGGCTTGGACAGAATATTCTCGGGAACCGCGAGCTTGCCAATATCGTGCAGCATGGAAGCCGCGCGAATGGCATTCAACTGAGCGTCGTCCACGCCGAGCTCCTTGGCAATCTCGACCGCATAAACCTGCACGCGACGCAAATGATCGTGGGTGGTGTGATCCTTCGCTTCGATCGCCAGAGAAAGGGCCTCGATGGTGCGCAAATGAAGCGCAGCAATTTCCTCGGCGTGTTTTTTTTGCGCCTCGAGGCGGCCCAGGTAGGTTTGATAGGACCGGTAGATCCAATAAACAATTGGGAAGGCCAGAAGGCCGAACTGCCAGCCGATCAGGCGGTTGACGGCGCTCACTCCACAAGCAATCAGCGCACCGAGCAAGTAATACGGGAAGGCCCACAAATAGCATTCCTTCCAAACATGGACGGGATTGCGTCCTTCAGTCATGGCGATAATGCCGGAAACAGAAATGGTGTTGAAGGCGAAGTAAGTCGTGGCCGACGCGGCCATTAACATTGGCCAGCGAAATCCAACGTCCGCGGCGACCTTGCTATGAAAGACCAGTTCTGCGGCGCTAATGGAGAGGGCCAGATTCGCCAGGTTAAAGAGCCATTGAATGGGGCGCGGACGCCGTTGGGCGTGCCACAGAGTCTGGACAAGTCCCCCGAGACAGCCCATTAGCAGGGTTTCAGAATAAGAGAGGTCAAGGATGCCGACGAGAATAAAGAGGAAATTCGCGGACATCGTAGCCTTAATGCCGGGCAACTGCACTTTGAGAACGGAGGCGCACAGAGCGACGGTTAGAAAGCAACCATATCGGAAAATATCATCGGAGTGCCATTTGAGGAGGGCATAAGGCAAAAGAGGCAGCCCTCCGACAAGCTGAGTGAGGATAAAAGTAAGCGCAGGAATCCCGAGCGACTTGACGTCACCCCACGCGTTGCTCCAGTAGTTTTTCGCAGCGCTTGCTACCACACGCGTTCCTGCTCTCCGCCGATCGGCTCCTTCAGCGCTCCTACCTGATAGATGACTTTACGAGTCGACAGCTCAACAAACACTCCGTTTGCTGGCTAGAGTGAACACCCGCGGCAATTTTCACCGCTCCAGCGCCACAATGCGCAGAACGCGGCCCTTGGCAATAAGGAAATTCTGATTGGGGAACTATGGATTGGGAATAGTACGCGAGAGCTTTGTATTGAAAGGGATACTGGCATTCAAGGGGAAACCGAATGGGATTCCCATAAACCCCCAATCCAGAAAACCCCCGTCGCGGGGTTTTCGCCGGCCAGGCGAAACCGCCTGTACTCTCGTACTAAACCCGGGAACCCTCTGTACTATCGACGCGGATCGACCCTGGCCGACATACTCCCTGTACCAAAATCGGCACGTTATCTCGGGGCTGTGTTCCAAATCGGAGACCCTACGTCAAGCGAGTCAGGAGTGAACCTAATGTCTGCCATCCGGGAATCAATGCGATCCCCTCACGACGGCTTTCTAAAGACAACGACTTGGGGCAGACGGCTTGCACTCTTGGCGCTAATTGCCCTGCTCGCTCCCGGATTGTCCCTTGCCGATGGTAAGAAGCGCGGGATGTCCGATGACCTCGATGCTCTCAAAGGCAGCAAGCATGGCGGCACGGTAGACGTGATTATCCAATTCAAGCAAACACCGACCAATGCCCACCATCAGAAGGTGCACAACAAGGGCGGCGCGCTCAAGACCAACCTGGACTTCATCAAAGGCGCCCACTATTCCGTTCCCGTCGAGGCTCTGGACGCCCTGGCAAATGACCCGGATGTGGCCTACATCTCCCCGAATCGCGAGGTGAGGCGCTCGCTCGATCACGCGGTCAGTGCTGTAAACGCAGATCTTGCCTACGCCAGCGGCTGGGACGGCACGGGCATCGGGATCGCGGTCGTGGACAGCGGTGTAACCAGTAACTACGACATGAATTCCGATGGGAACGGCTCTTCCCGCATCGTGTACAGCCAGAGTTTTGTCACGACGGAGACAACGAGCCCTGACCCTTTCGGCCACGGGACCCACGTCGCCGGAATCATCGCAGGTAACGGCTACGATGCTTCCTATCTTTACCATTTTCCTGGCGTTTATCGCGGTGTCGCGCCGAAAGCAAAGATTGTCAGTCTCCGCGCCCTGGATTCTACCGGTGCCGGAACAGACAGTTCGGTGATCGCCGCCATCCAGCAGGCTATCGCTCTCAAGAACACTTATAACATCCGGGTCATCAATCTTTCGCTGGCCCGCGGTGTGTACGAGAGCTATGCCCTCGACCCTTTGTGCCAGGCCGTGGAATCCGCTTGGAGAGCAGGAATCGTTGTCGTGGTCGCCGCCGGCAATATGGGGCAATACAATGGGGCCGGCACGAATGGATATGCCACCATCGGCGCGCCGGGGAATGATCCTTATGTGATAACCGTTGGCGCAACGAATACTCATGGGACAAGTTCGCAAACATCGCAGACGATGACCAGCTACAGCTCAAAGGGTCCGACGGCATTCGATCACATCGTCAAGCCAGACCTCGTTGCTCCTGGCAATAAAGTGGTTTCACGCATGGCCCCTGGCGGCAATGCGCTGGCCACTTCATACCCGGCGCTCGCTGTCTATCCCTGCAACTCTTCGGTAACCAGCTGTGGCTCGCAATTCGGCGGCGCCAAATACATGCGCCTCAGCGGCACCAGCATGGCGACGCCAGTAGTTAGCGGCGTCGTAGCTCTCCTGCTGCAGAAAACGCCTTCACTGACACCCGATCAGGTAAAGGCTCGTTTAATGAAAACGGCGTGGAAAGGATTCTCCCCTTACACCACCGCGACGGACGCGGGCGGCGCGGTTTACCAAATCGAACAGGACCTCTTTGCCGTGGGAGCAGGCGCTGTGGACGCTTCCGCCGCACTTGCCAATACCGATCTCGCTCCTTCAACTGTGGGAGCGGCAAAATCACCTACGGCGATTTATAATTCGTCCACAAACACAGTCTCTGTTGTGGGCGATCCCACGACGATCTGGAATAACTCCGTAGTCTGGGGTACTTCCGTAGTTTGGGGCACCTCCGTTGTTTGGGGTGACTCCGTAGTTTGGGGCGATTCCCTTGTTTGGGGCAATTCGGTGGTTTGGGGCGACTCCGTCCTTTGGGGCAATAGCCAAGGAGATGGCGGAGACCAATAGGCAGGCAAGAGCAGGGAATGAGAGGAGGAACACAGAAAGTGCCAAGCCTAGCCAAAGCCTATATCGCAGCGATCGCCGCAGTTGCCGCAGCGTTATTGACTGTCGTAGCGTATCGATGGAATCCCGAAAACTTTAGCCGCTTCGTCTTGTTTCTTGCGCTGGCGATGGTGGCCTCCGCGATGAAAATTCGCTTGCCGGGCTTTAAGACCACGATCTCCATAAATTTTGTGTTCATTCTGACCGGGTTTGCTTTGTTCAGCTTTAGCGAAACCGTTTTGATGGGTCTCGGCGGAGCGCTCGTCCAATCCCTTTGGAAAACGCAGACGCGGCCCAAGCCGGTGCAGGTGCTCTTCAATGCAGCTTGTCTGACGGTTTGTACAGCCGCCGCATTTTGGACTTCGCACGCTATTCCCACGATGCTGGGATTGAATTCCATGGCAGCGATGATGATCCTGGGAGCCTGTGTGTATGTGGTGCTGAACACCGGGCTGGTCTCGCTGGTTATTTCCCTAGCGGAGGGACGCTCCCTCAGAGAGCTTTGGTCCTCTTGCTATGAATGGACTTTCCCGTACTTTCTGGTGGGCTCGGCTGTAGCTGGCCTGGCCAGCGTAGCGAGCCATGGCACCAATGGCGCCAATTTGGGAGTAGCCTTGCTTGTTATCCTGGCAATGTATTTCGTCTACGTCTACTACCGAATGCACATTGTCCGCACCGTACTCGACAACCTTTCCACCGTAAGCCAGGAACACGAGACCGTACTTGCGGGGGCATCGCGAGGACGTTGAATTCGCGGTTCTCCGTTCTGGTAGTCGCCAACATCCCCGAAGTAGTTGCACAAAACAGAAGCCATTCCGTTACCAATACCTAAGCATGAGCGCCTTCCGGAACCTTGGCGTGTTGACCACGGATTCTACCGCCGCCCTCCGGCTTGGTGCGTAGGTGGGCGTCCTCCTGCTGCCACTTTCGCGCCAGTGCGTCCAAGTCGCCCATTACCTTGCTGATGTCCTTCATGCGCGTAGTGATGCCGTAGGTCACCGAAGGTGGGATGGTCGGCTCATAGTCGCGGAAGACGAAGCCCTTTTGCTCCAGAACGCGGAGGCGCTCCGTCAGCACCCGCGAAGAAATCCCTTCCACCTGCCGGCGTAACGCTCCGAAGCGTGTCGGGCCTTTCGCGCTCAGAACCCACAGAATGTGCATGGTCCAGGGCCGGGCCAGGACTTCCAGCAACTCACCAAAGGGGCAGGAGGGTGGTTTTTTCGCCGTCTCTCGCATGGGAATTCCTCACTTGGTTACTTTAGAATGCCTACTTTACAAATGCAAGTAGTTATTCATAGTAACCGCCAAGCGTCTCGGGCCATCCAACGGGCATAAGGAGGAAGTACATGGCAACGAATTCAGTGGCAATTTCCAGCGGTGTGGAGGCAAGAAGCTTTTCCCAGGCCGCAGTGGTCGTTTTGGGGCGATTTTTCTTCGCGTCGATTTTCCTGGTGGCCGCCCCCAATCACTTTACCAGGCAAACCATCGCCTTTTCGGCTTCTCAAGGCGTGCCTTTGGCTTCGATCGCGGTGCCGCTTTCTGGTGTGCTGGCCATCGCTGGCGGCCTCAGCATTTTGCTGGGCTACCGCGCAAAACTTGGCGCCTGGCTCATTGTGCTGTTCCTGATTCCTGTCACCTTGATGTTGCATAAATTCTGGACGGTAGCCGATCCCATGATGGCGCAGATACAAATGATCCTGTTCATGAAAAACGTCTCCATGCTCGGCGGCGCCTTGCTCATTTCTCAGTTCGGAGCTGGACCGTTCAGCCTTGATGCCCGGCACTCGCGCTGATCGAAGATCCCGATCCGATCGAAAACGCGTTTGATCCAGCTCTCTTCTGACGGTTGCCCTTGAACAGGGCCTCGATTCCGAGAACCCTATTCGTATATTGAGTGGCGGCCCCAAACATGTCACCGTAATGAAGAGAAAGCGAAGCCCGTGTGCGCTGATACTGCTGGCGATCGAAGGAGCGACCAAAGCGGCGATGGAGACAAAGCAGCAGGGCTTCGATGTGTTTGCAAGTGCCAAGGGTGTTCATTGCAAAATCGGCGCACGAGCAGAAGTTTTCAAACAGGCTCGGCCCACGCATTGCCACCCGATACTTCCTGGCGCTTGCCGATTTCACCACATAGTCGCCATAAGCTTGTCCGACCGGACCCGTAAGAATTTTCTGGATCGCTTTCCGGGCGCGCTGCTGTCTTGCGGAGATCTGCTCCTCCACAATGGAGATCTGTTCCTCGACGATCATAATTGAGCCTCCCGGGAGAGTGTGAATCGCCAAGATAGCAGGAACGAGGAAGCGCGTGAATGGGTGCGTTGTGGAAAAGCAGATTCCACAGCCAAATTTCTAAACAAAATTCATCGACTCTCAGCAATTTGAACCAGTCTTGCGTCCTGTTTCCAAATCAGGACTTCGCAGAAGTATCTACGACGGAGACACGAGCGCGGCGAGGATCCGAGTGACGAGGTGGTCCAGGAATCGTCGACTTGAACAGTCCAACTATCCAACGCTGAACTACCCGCTGAATGGGATTGATCATCCAGAACGGACGTGGCGCCCTCCGCTTTTCAGACTTCTCCCTACTTCTCCCTGGCGAACACTTGCTATGATACATGAGGGCATGATAGCATGACAGCATGAACGTAAAGGTCGATTCTCACGGCACCGAGGTCAAAACAGTAGGCAGAAGCGGCCAGATATCCCTAGGCAAGCGTTATGCGGGGAAAACGCTGCGCCTGGAGCGATTCAAGGATGGACGCATCGTGCTCACCGCTGTGGCGATGGTACCCGAAAGCCAGCTCTGGACCCTGGCAGAGCCAGATCGCTCCAGGATTGAACGCGGCCTTGATTGGGCCGCAAAGACAAGCCCCGCCGAGACGGATATTGATGCGCTCTTGAAGCGACAGGCAAGAAAGGTGCCCCGCCAGCGTGCCCGCCGCCGATAGCCGGATTCGTCTGGACCTGAACAATCCTGAGTTCCAGGCGGTGCTCTTTCGCCTCGAGGCTACCGAACTAAAACAAGTGATCGCATCACTGCGACGACTGCGTGAGTTGGCATGGAGCGCGTTCTATCGCCATAAGGGATTCCATTGGGAGGCCATCGAACATCTGAAAGCGCCGAATGATGCAAAGGTGCACTCGCTTCGTTTAAGTCAGAAAATTCGCGCCCTCGCTTTTCGAGATGGGGAGTTTCTACGCTTCGTTTCGCTCCACCCCGACCACGATTCCGCCTATGACTGGTAAGTCTTTCGTGTGAACTGCCGTCGCGAACCACTCGCTCGCTCCGCGTGGAGTTGATCTTCGCCACAGTCGCCAGCTCATTGGTGAACGACCAGATCGCCTCGGCGGGTGTTATCGTAGACGCAAAGGATGAGTTCGCGGCTGGATTCTACAGGAGATACGCCGTGGCGGATTACGTGTCGAGACACGCGATGCGTGCGCGCGGCGACGACCGACACGATGAGGAAGATTAGACTCAGACGGCTCGGGTATTCGCGCATGCCGGACGCAGCAGCCCACCCCGGCTCATCCATGAAGAATCGTCGTTCCTCTATGCAATCAACGTTTGCATGCCCTTCCTGCGGCACTGAAAAACAAAAGGCGAGGCCCTTGACTGGGAACCTTGCCAAAGAGCGCGCCGAATCGAAGCAGAGAGTTAGAAAAACAGGGCTGGAGAAACATTAAATCGTTTGCTCAATTTCTCGACGTGGGTTTTGTTGAGATCACGTTTCTTATGCAAAACTTCGGATACGATGCTTTCAGAGCCAAAGATTGGAACCAGATCTTTCTGACGCAGATCATTCGCATCCATCAACGTGCGGAGGACTTCGACCGGAGAAGCATCAGGAATGGAGTGATGCTCTTCTTCGTATGCTTCGATTAGGGTCATCAAGACTTCGGCATACTTCTCTTCTTCAGTTGTTGGCTTTTCTTTGCTTGCCAACTTGTCCAAGACGCTTAGGTACTGTTCATGTTGACGCTCGGATGTGATCGGTGTTGGCGAGGCAACTTCGAGTGCGTATTTTTCGGGTACTGCGACTATCATTTCTGCCACTCCTTCTCGCCGTATTCCGCGTGACTCAGAATGCGTCGGATGTAAACCATTCTCCATTTGTATTTGATAGTAGCAATCAGCCTGCATCTATTATGGCTTATATCGAAAACAACGAATCGCCCGACAACATCTGAATTTCTCCAACTGTTCCGAACCTCAGCAAAGTTTTTCCAATCCGCGTTCTTCGCGATCTTGTACCACGCGTTTAGAGATGCGCCCCATTCGCCGTGCTTGGCGGTCGCTTCTCTAATCGCCCTCCGGCTGACGATCCGCATCAAGAAAATCTTCGCATTTTGAGAAGTTTAAGTCAAGCCGAAAATGATGTTTCATTTGGCAGATTGTAATCAATGATGAGAAGCAAGCGCGTTCAGCAAGGCATCAGCAGCTTCTGGATGGGGCAAGCGCCCGAGACGATGTTGGTGACGTACGCGGAAGCTGAGTCAATGGGCGTCTGATTCTCTGTTCCGCCCGTTCCAATTGCTCCAAGTTGCTCCAAGGTTTCGGAAGAATCGGCTGCCGAATCGGTTTTGCAACTTTAGTAGAATCAAATAAGTAGCCAAGGATGGGCGCGTGGCTCAGTTGAATAGAGCGTCTGCCCTTTTGGCAGAGGCTAAAGGCCTCCAAAACGGTATCGTCACTCGCTATAAATGATTTAGAATCAACATAGCTAATGCGCCCGTAGCTCAGTTGGATAGAGCGTCTGCCTTCTAAGTGGACGCAAGTCAAATCTAAGTCGTTGCTTCGGTTGCGCTTACGAGTTCCGCGCCATCCTTGTGCTGCTCCAAAGTTGCTCCAAAAGTCTAAGACCCGCGCCAGTTTCGGAATAAAACCCAACTTCCCAACGTCAGCTGAAACGACCGTGGAGCCCCGGTTCCCAATCTAAGAAGGTAACGCGCCCACGCCGCCGATCAACAAGGCACAGAATGCACTCGCCTCAAGAGCCGTCAGCCAAGTCCATTGCGCTGACTTCCTAGATCGGGGCTTTTGGACAGCATGGTGTGCGGCACCTGGGAGTCGGGGGAGCGCGTGTTAATGCTCGGCCGGAACAGGTGGTTTCCCGATGCCCCGTGATCCGGACTGAATCATCTGGGCTCCTCGGTTCGACCATCTTCGCTATGACGACTTTGCAGCCAACTGGTTTGCTCCCGGCGGCTTAGGAATGTCCACCGAGTCGGCACTAAATCAATTGAACAGATCACGCAGTGGCGAAAAGAGATCGGGCTGCTCGAGCGATTGCCTTGAGAACTCCAAAGCCATCCTCCTGTGAGCCGGTATCGAACTGCGCTCCCGCATGATCGACGGCATTGCTCACCATGGCAACCGAGCCTACGGAAGCTTGTCTGGCGATACCAAAAGCAAAAAGCGATGCGGCCTGCATCTCGACCGCGAGTACGCCATCCCGGGCCCATTTATTGAGTTGCGTTTTGGTCTCTCGGTAAGGGGCATCCGTCGTCCACACCTTCCCCGAGCGGACGGCCCATCCCGTGGCGATCAACTCCCGCTCGAGAAACGGAACCACCGGCGACTTGCACGCGACCACAGTGTCTGGCGGCAGGTAGTGATAAGAGGTTCCCTCGTCACGAATCGCGCTGGTTGCCACCACAAGGCACGGGAGCGGCAAATCGGGAGACACACGGCCGGCGGAAGTCAGCCCGATGATGAGTTTGGCCCCCGCAGCTTGCAGCTGCTCGGCAATCAGTACCGCGTAGGGTCCGCCGATGGTTCGCGCGATGACTCCGCAGGTAACACCTTCAAGATCCATCGTGAACATCGAGGTGTGAAAACATGCCCAGGGCACGAAGGGCTTGGCTATGCCATCTCGAACCAGCCAGTCGGTGATATCTCCATCGAACTCAAGGATGCACACGGGAGGAACGATTCCGGCCGGTATCTGCCGGCTTCGTCGCACATCGTCGATCAAGTTCTTGGCGGTGAATGCGGACGGTAGATCCAGCGCATGGCCTAGGATCGGAGGAGCCGAATCTTCCGTCATACTCTGGATCCCTCAGATCGCCGGGTTCGGTTTGAGATAATCTTTATTCCACGATGAAGCAGTATAAACGACGTCGATGGAGGGAACGAGTCGCGCGTTTCCTACTGCGCGTCCACCCACTTGTCCGAGCCCGCCAGCTTGACGGCCACATTTGTAAAAAAGATTCGCGCCGGCTTGCCATCCGCCGTCCCGCGATGGTCCGTTGAGACAAGCAGGGGGCCAGCTTTCTTGTAGCCCGCCCAAGTTGCTGGGAGGAGACTCGGCTTCTTGGGTCCA
>WNFT01004632.1_pt1 | contig 12007 bp, 8 predicted proteins | sample 5400191 | NCBI WGS metagenome assembly WNFT01 (sample SAMN13153359, study PRJNA577476) | soil metagenome | isolation source: 80 cm saprolite under Madrone tree | place: USA:California | collected 2016-06-14
ATGATTCACATTGAGGAAGTCTCTTCTGACGGCAAACCCGTCGTCCTTCAAGACCATCTCCAGCTTTCTGGCGGGCACCAGAGGGTGAGTTTCGCCTACTCAGCGCTGAGTCTCTCCATTCCCGAACGCATCCGCTTCAAGTACAAGCTGGAAGGAATTGACGAGGATTGGAGCCGTCCCGTAGCCGAACGCCAGGTTACCTACAACAATATAGGTTCCGGCGCTTACCGCTTCCGTGTGATCGCCAGCAATAGCGAGGGGTTATGGAACAGCGCCGAATCCGATGTTTCCTTCAAAATCGCCCCGGCCTACTGGCAAACCTGGTGGTTCCGGCTTTCTGGTCTGCTCGCCTGCGTTCTGGCAATATTGTTGTTCGTCCGCCTTCGGATGAGCGCGTTGGCGGCCCGAATGAATATGCGGTTCGAAGAACGCCTGGCCGAGCGTACCCGGATTGCACAGGAGCTCCATGACACGCTTTTGCAGGGATTCATGAGCGCTTCCATGCAACTCCATGTCGCCGATGACCGCCTGCCGGAGGATTCACCCGCGAAACCCCTCCTCGGCCGGGTCTTGCAATTGATGGGGCGCGTCATGGACGAAGGCCGCAACACGGTTCGGGGGCTTCGAACATCTGACGTCGTTCGCCAAAGTCTTGAAGAGGAGTTTTCCCGGATTCAAAAAGATCTCGCCATTTCCACGCAAAGCGAATTTCGCGTCATCGTCGAAGGTGCGCCCCGTCGATTGCGGCCCGCCATTCGTGACGAAATATATTTCATTGGCAGGGAAGCGCTGGCCAACGCGTTTCGGCATTCGGGCGCCATGGAGGTTGTGGTGGAAATTGAATACACCGCAAGCCACCTCCGCGTCCTTGTCCGCGACAACGGTTGCGGCATGGATCCGCAACTCCTGACCACCGGCCGCGACGGGCATTGGGGTTTGTCGGGAATGCGCGAGCGGGCGGAACGTATTGGCGGAAAACTCAGGGTCCTGAGCATGGCTTCCGCCGGCACGGAAATTCATCTCTCCGTCCCCGGCCGTCTTGCGTTTGAGCCAGAGTTTTCCACCCGGAAGAATTTGTGGTTCTCCAAACTCTATTCGCGAAAAGCGGCGGAAGACAGGGCGCAAACTGTGCGGAAGCAAACTCGATGACTGAAAAGAGCAAAATCCGGGTTCTTAGCGTGGATGACCATCCCCTGTTGCGGGAAGGCATCTCCGCCGTCATCAACAGTCAGCCGGATATGTTGATGATCGCGGACGCGGCCAGCGCGCACGACGGCATTCTGCAATTTCGCAAGCACCGCCCGGACGTAACGCTGATGGATCTCCGCCTTCCCGACATGAGCGGCGTGGACACCATCGTCGCGATCCGCTCAGAATTCCCCGATGCGCGCATTATCATGCTGACGACGTTTGAAGGTGACGTGGAAATCCAGCGCGCCCTGGAAGCCGGTGCCCGCGGCTACATGCTAAAAAGCATGCCCCCCAAGGACCTGGTTGAGGGAATCCGCCAGGTTCATGCCGGGAAAAAGCGAATACCGCCGCAACTCGCCGCGCAGCTTGCCGAGCACATGAGCGACGAAGCTCTAACTACGCGCGAAATCGAAGTTCTCCGCCAGATCGCCGAGGGGAATCGTAACCGCGACATCGGTGAAAAACTTTTCATCACCGAAGAGACCGTCAAAGTTCACATCAAGCACATCATGGAAAAGTTGGGCGCCAGCGACCGCACCCAGGCCATCGCCATCGCCATCCGCCGCGGCATTATTCACCTCTAGCCGCATAAAATTCGTTCCGGCCTCATACCACTAAGGCGTTATTTAAAGATACCGGAAAGTGGGGTAGCGTCCCCCTGCACGCTAGCGTACTTTCACTCAACAGGTGCCTCATCATCATCATCGTCGGAGGACGATGCAACTGCACAGGTTATTTTCGGCATTTCCGTCTGGCCTTCCCGGTGTCGGACTATTGCTCTTGCGAGTGGTCGTTGGTGCTGCTCTGGTCGCTCACGGGGTTCTCTGCCTGGCGTCTTCGGATCGCATTACGCTCGTTGTGTCGGTGTCCACCGCGCTCCTCTTGTTAAGCGGCGGTTGCCTGCTGATCGGTTTCCTCACCCCGATACTCAGCCTGCTCGCCGGTTTGGAGTGTCTGGGAATCGTATGGTCCTGGTTTCCTTTTCAGTTGCTGAGTCCTTTCGAATCGAAGCTGGCGCTTGCTCCCGTCATCGCCATGTCGGCGGCCATCGCTCTTCTTGGCCCCGGCGCTTTTTCTCTCGATGCCCGCCTGTTCGGCTGGAAAGAAATCGTGATTCCGCCCGCTTCGCGCCCCCCGCAAGACTAAGCGCTTTCCTTTTCAGCGCCGGCATCCCAGTTTCGTTCACGTAATTGTTACATAACGATTTGTCAATCCACCTATCGTGGTATTTCGAACCACCCCTGTAGGCGTAGCAATAAATTATTCCATCTCGTGATGCTTTTCCTTCCGGGACCCGGCAAAGTCACCATGCTTTAGCGTAGCTTTCGAATTCGCGAGGAGGATACGGCCTTGGCAACACGACATTCTATCTTGGCAACCACCGGCGACTTCTCCGGGGTTGGCCATCAACAATTGTGCGACACTCAACTTCTTTCGGCCGCCAGGAGAGGCGACCAGGCGGCCTTTGGGCGGCTCTTTGAGCGGCACTCAAAGAAAATCCTCCACTCCACTCTGCGCATAACCAGAAATCGCGAGGACGCCGAAGACGCCCTCCAGGAATGTTTCCTGAGCGGCATGGTGCACCTGAAGGATTTTGATGGCAGGTCGCAGTTGTCCACCTGGCTCACGCGAATCGCCATCAATGCCGCGCTCATGAAGCTCCGCCGCAATCGTTATTCGCGGGAAGTGCCGATGGAATTCGTGGATGAGGAAGGGATGGAGCGTCCCCGCTTCCAACTCATGGACGGCTCGCTCAACCCAGAGGAAAGTTACGCCGAGCGGGAACGGGCGCGCCTGCTGAGAGACGCACTCGGCGGACTTCGGCCGCGAGTTCGCGCGGCGATCGAGATTTGCCAGTTGCAGGAATGTTCTGTCCGCGAAACCGCCCGCAAGCTGGGCATCTCCACTGCTGCGGCCAAAGGCCGCCTCTTTCACGCCAGGGTCGCCTTGCGCAAAGCCTGCCTCCAGAAAGCAAATCAAGCCAACCGTCGGCTCCGGCGCGCTGCGTAACTAAAGGGCATCGCAAACGCGGAATATCCAGTTCGCTTGCAGTTTGCGTTGGCGATTCCTATTGGCCTCTTAATGCGCCCGGCTCGATATCGTTGCCCGTCGCCAGGTCCTGCAATGCGTCAAGCTGCGTTTGCGCATGATTCACGCGCTCACCGAGCATTTCGATTTCGGATTCGGGCGTCAGTCCGATGTGGCCCTCTTCCAAATTGATGCCTCCCGTTGTTTCTCTTAAGCCTCGGGCATCTTCCAGGGCCTGCTCGTAAGATTGAAGCTCTGCGCGCCGCCGCTCAAGCTCGTCTTGCAATCTGGCAGCCTGCGCCGCGTACCACTCCGGATCCTGAATGTCGGTGTAGGCTCGAGGCAGGAGAATCCGCGTCGAGCCTGTGTCGTCAGGCGTTCCCACTACCGATAGCTGGCCAAGACTCCGGATTCTTTCGAGGTCGTCATTGGTCCAGACTTTCGCGTTCTGGCCGTCTGTTCCAGAGTGCGGCTTGTTGGCGGCATTAAGAGGGATCGCCGTCAGGAAAACGGCGATCCCTACGATGAAGTTCGGGCGTCGAGCCATGTTGGTCTGCCTACTTCTTTGAGGCTTCTGGAGGGAATTTCTGGAACATCTTCTCCACGCCCTTGTCCAGGTTCTTTATGTTTTTGTCGGAGTTATTGGAGAGCGTGTCGCTTGACGAGCCTCTCCAGAGCAGCTTCTTTGTCTTCGCGTCGAACAGGTCGACGACCACCGTGCCCACCTTATACGTTTCCGTCGTGGTCGTGGCTTCGCCGATTCCCCCGCCGCCAAATCGCCTCCAGCCCCAGCCTCCGCCGAACCCGTTATAAAAGGTATTCAGGGTCTCCTGATTGGTCGTCAATTGCACCGCCACGATCGAAACATCTCCGCCGGATTCCACCTTCGTCAAGCCCCTCGCCGCCAGCGCGCCATCAATGGCGTTCTTGATGCGATCCTCGAACAACGGATCTTTGGATTTCACGTGTTCCCACGAGTAGGTCTTGTATTGAGCGAAATTCGCAGCGCGGTCGTAATCGGTCTTCACTTGCTGCGCCGCGGAAATGCCCGCGAACAAAAACATCATGCCCATTAAAGTGAGTGCCATTCTCTTCAATCTCATCGTTTCTCCTTTTCAAACTTCAAGACAACTCTTCCCCCGGCGGGGGAGAGTTTGATTTGCCATTTAGCTTGTCGTTCAGAGGCCCCTACTTGCCTTCCTGCTGTGGGTGGTTTGCTACGATGTGCGCCACGGCGGCCCCGCCTTCTTTGCTGGCTTGCTTTTCGTCGCGAGACTCAAACAACTTGTTCCCGTCCAAGTTTCCTTCGTCAAAGAGCTCTGACAGGAAATACTGGTCGCCGTATTTGTTGAAGATCAATTCGGTCTTTTCCGGCGTGGTCTTGGCTTCGGCAGGTTCGACGCTGAAGAGGGCAGACTGCCTGCCGTCCGCGGTGCTGATCTGCATCATCGTCAAATCGCTGCCGTCCAGTTGATGAATGACGTATTTCCCCGCGGGCAGCGTGGTGTTCCCCACGTGGAACTGGAATGGGACATCAGCCGCAACGTTCCCAATAATCTGGGCTTGTGTTCTGGCCGGACAAATTGACGCCGCAAAAATCAAACCAAAGAACAAAGGCAACAACATGATCCTGCCCGTCCTTGCCATCTTGACTCGAGTATTTTCGGAATTTTTGATGATCATAGCTATTTCTCCTCTTTGTGCTCTGTGAAGCGCATTAACACTCATTTGCACGCCCGATTGTTAGGCAATGCGCGTTCCAAACAGAGGGGGAGGGTAAGTGACAGAAACTACAGGCTTGCAGATTTAACGACCAATGTGCCACGTCGACGCGTCAAACACTATGCCCCTATATCGACAGTGTCATAAGGATTTGTCTTCAAACGCCCGGCGCCCTCGCTGGCCAGAGCCGATTGTGCTGGACTCCGCGCGGACGGCTGTGGCGGCGCTTGTATCCGTAGCGGCAGCGCGGCTCGTACGTTTGCCGGAAGCATATTGGGCGCCCGTGACGACCGTGGCGATCACTCAGTCCACGCTGGGCGCCGCGCTCGCCGTTTCTCGCGGTACGGATTCCCAGTCGAAAGGTATTGGAGTATCTATTCTCGATTAATTCGGGAAGTTGAGCCGGTTTTGCAGCGTGACAAATCGCGGATTGGTGCGCAGGGGATCCAATTCCGGTTCAACCTTCAGAAACACCAGGCCATTCGAACGGTCTGTATACGCCTTCTCCAGCCAATTCATCGCCACGTCGTTTTTTCCCAATCCCAAATAAACGATAGCGATGTAGTACGGCGAAACATATTGCTTCTTGGAGAGCGCCTCCAGTTGCGTTAGCAGCTTGTTTGCCCCTGCATGATTTCCGGAAAGTGCCTCCGCATGCGCCAGCGCAGAAATCGTCAACGGGCTGGAGTGCGATAATTCCACGGCCTTCTGCAACTCCTCGATTGCCAGGCTGAATTGCCCTTTTTGCTCATAGGCCTGGCCGAGATTAAGGTGCGCCCACTCAGACGCCGGATCCATCTCCAACGTGTCTCGAAGCTGCGCGATCGAACGGTCATACTCCCTGGCCAGATACAGCCGCCACCCCAGACTCGTGTTGATACTGATGGAGAGCGGTTCCAGTTCCCGCGCCTTCTTAATCTGCTCGAAGCTCTCGTCAAATTTTCCCATTGCGCTCAAATACAGCGAATATCGCTGGTATGCCGTGGCATAGCTTGGGTCGAGCTGCATCGCCTTCTTGAACCCTTCCGCTGCCTCGGCCCAGTCCCAGTCGTAATTAAATTCTGCCGTGGCCAGCGATGTTTCCGCCTCCGCAAGGGAAGGATCAATCTCCAGCGCTCGCGTCGCCGCGGACTTCGCCTTTGGCGCCGCGTCTGATGCTGGCAATCTCCCGTAAATCGTTGCGCCGATTATTCCGTAACAATCGGCGAGCCCGGCATACGCCAGCGCATATTGGGGATCTTTCCGTGTCGCTTCCTCAAAATATCCAATCGCTTTTTCAAATCCCTCGCCCGACCTCTTGTTCCAGTAATACCGCCCCTTCAGGTAATCCTCGTAAGCCTCCGGGCTCACCGACGGCTTCTGCGCCAAACGCTCTTTGTCTTCTTTGGTGAGATTAATCCGGATCTGATCCACGATCGCCGAAGAAACTCGATTTTGCAGCGCCAGAACATCGCCAATCGGGCTCACATAGGTATCCGCCCACAAATGCTGGTCCGTCGAAACCTGCACAAGTTCCGCCGTGATTCTCACGCGATTTCCCACGCGCATCACGGTTCCTTCGACCACCGCATCCACATTCAACTCCGCCGCAATCTGCGGCAGCGGCTTGTGAGTTCCCTTATAAGCCATCGCTGTCGATCTCGAAATCACTCTCAGCGAGCGGATTTTCGCCAGATTCGCGATCAAATCGTCCGTCATTCCGTCAGCGAAATAATCCTGCTCTCTGTCGCCAGAAAGATTTTCCAGCGGCAGCACCACCAGTGAACTGCTCCGGTTCGCCTTTCCCTTGCTGGCGTTCACATAATGCACGGTGATCCCGGAAATCAGCGCGCTCCCCGCAAGCACCGCGGCAGCCAGCATCGCAATCCGGGAAAGAGAAAATCTGCGGCTAGCCTGTCCCTGCCCAGCGTTCAGCAGCGCCTCTGAATTTCCCGAACCATTTTTCGCTAAGATTTCAGGAACTCCAGCCGACTTGTCGCTCGCAGCGGCTTCCAGCGCAGCGTTATCCAGCGCCGGGCTCTTCAACTCGACCGGCGCAATGAACCGATACCCCCTCCGCGGCAGCGTCTCAATGAATCGCGGGTGGTCCGAAGAATCGCCCAGCACTTCGCGCAGCCTCATCACCGCGTTGTTCAATCCGTGGTCGAAATCCACAAATGTGTCGCTCGGCCAAAGCCGCTCGCGCAGCACTTCGCGAGACACCACTTCGCCCGGCCTCGCCACCAGCATCGCCAGAATTTGGAAGGGTTGTTCGGATAGTTTCAATCGCAGGCCGTGCTTGCGCAGTTCTCCCGCTTCCATGTCGGCTTCAAACACGCCGAAGCGCACGTTCCTCGGAGAGCGATGAGTTTGTTCCATTCAAGTTCCGGGAATGCTGGAAAGTATAGCCTCCGCCGTGGGACGGGTCAAAGTCTACTTTCCATCTCTCAAGCTAACTCTCGTCTTTTCATTCATGAAGCCGAGGATGTAGAAAGGTTTTCGATTGGATGCATCGTGTATTGCACTCGATTGCGATTCCGCTCACATTCGCCCAACACCATTCGGCCGGCCCGTTCATTGCGAAGCGCTTCCGCGCGCAAGCGCTCGCCACGGCAAGGCCGGCTCGACGCTCGGGGGAAGCGCGCTAGGGGGATGATAATGTTCAATAGTGGTTGCAACTCTTCTTTCGCAAAATGGATTTGTCTGTCGCTCGCACTCGCCTTGGCTTTCTTCTCGGCCACTCCGACCCGCGCCCAAGTCTCCGGCGCCACGCTCTCCGGCCTCATCACGGATGAAAACGGCGGTCCGGTTCCCGATGCTGCCGTCACCATTAAGAACGTGGGCACCGGGGTCACCCGCGGTGTCGTCACCAACGCGGACGGTTTCTACTCCGCGCCAAACCTTCTCCCCGCTAGCTATGAAGTGAGGGTGACCGCCAAGGGATTCCAAACTCTTGTCCAAAAAGAGATTACTCTCACCGTCGGCGCCCAGCAGGCCCTCAACCTCACCCTGAAGGTCGGCCAGTTGTCCCAGACGGTTGAAGTCAATGCGGCTCCGCCTGACATTCAAACCACCTCTTCGACGATCAGCGCGACAGTAGACTCTACGACCGTTCGCCAACTTCCTCTCAACGGTCGTGACTGGACTTCCCTCGCTACTCTCGAGCCTGGTGTGGTCAGCATCCCCAACCAGGCTACCACTTCATTCAGCGCCAACAAGGGTAACCGCGGATTTGGAAACCAGCTCAGCAACGGCGGCCACCGCGCCAACGAGAACAGTTACCGCGTGAACGGCATCAGCATCAATGATTACTCGAACTCCGCTCCGGGCGGCGCGACCGGAGTTAACCTCGGCGTCGATGGAGTCCAAGAGTTTTCGGTCCTCACCAGCAATTACACCGCGGATTATGGACGGACTTCAGGGGCGGTGATCAACGCCATCACCAAATCCGGCACCGATCAACTTCACGGCACTGCCTACTTGTTCGATCGCGACAGCATCTTCGATGCGCGTAACTTTTTCGATGGCCCAAAGATCCCTACCTTCCATCGCACTCAGTTCGGCGCTTCCGGCGGCACCGCAATCATCAAGAATAAGACCTTCATCTTTGGCAACTACGAGGGTATCCGCCAAAGCTCTTCTTCTTCGGGTACGATTCATGTGCCGTCGCAGGAGGCCCGCGGCGGCATGCTGTGCGTCCCATCGGCAGATGGCAGCAACCCCTGTGCATCGTTAACTCCGGTCACCGTAAATCCACAGATAGTCCCGTACCTCGCGCTTTGGCCTTGCCCCGCCTCCTGCCAGAACGCAACATTCACCGACACCGTAGCCCTCAATTCGACCACCCCCAATCACGCCAGCGAAAACTACGTCATTACCAGAATCGACCATAGACTCACCAGCAAAGACAATCTTTCCGGCAGCTACTTTTTTGATTCCGGCCCACAGACTCAGACCGATCCGCTCGGCAACACCGTTCACCAGGTGTTTTCGCGACGTCAAATGGTCAGCGCCGAAGACACTCATATCTTCAACCCTGCGTTCGTAAATACCATCCGCGCAGGATTCAGCCGCGTGATTGGCAACATCAACACCCCCGTTTCCGGCGATGCTGTTGCCACGAATAACGCCCTCGCAATTGCGCCGGGTGCCATCGGCCCGCCCCAGATCCCCATTTCGGGCATCACCACAGCGTTTGGTCTCGGCGGCTTTAACAAATTCAACCACGCCTGGAATTCCATCCAACTCTACGACGACGCCTTCTTCACCCGCGGGACGCACTCCATCAAATTCGGCTTTGCTTTCGAGCGCATGCAATACAACATTCTCGAGCAATTGAGCCCCAATGGCCGCATGAACGGCTATTCATTGGCTGCCTTTCTGACCAATGCGCCGCACCAGTTGAACGCCCTCGCCCCAGGCGGCTCGTTTGAAGTTGGATTACGGGAAAGCCTTTTTGCCGGATACATTCAGGACGACTGGCGTTTCAGGCCAAACCTGACTTTCAATATCGGCTTGCGCTACGAGGCAACCACTCGGCCAACCGATTCCCATAACATCCCAGGCTACACTGTCAACGGCTACACAGTAGCCACCGCTGGATTCCAGCAAATTCAGACCCTTCTCAATTGCACTCCGGGCACCACTGCTTGCGGCCCTGTCGGAACCAGCAGTCCGATCTCCAACAACCCCACAACGTTGAACTATGAACCGCGCATTGGCCTTTCCTGGGATCCGCGCAAAGACGGCAAGACCGCCGTTCGCGCCGGTTTCGGCATCTTCGATGTACTTCCTCTTCCGTACGAGTTCGGCCTCAATACCGCTGCGACCGCGCCATTTCAAATCATCGGCTCCGACAAGAATGCCACGCTGGGCACCGGCACCCCGGACACCAATCTGAATTTCAACCGGCAGAGTATTCGTAATCGCATGATTGATCCGAATCCGCATCGCGCGGACGTGCTGAACTGGAACCTGAATATCCAGCATGAAATTGCCAATGGCTGGACGGCTCTCGTTGGTTATGTGGGTTCCCGCTCGGTTCACCTCTCGGTAGCTTCTGACGATATCAACTTGGTTCAACCCACCTTTGTCAATGGCGTAGGCTTTGTATTTCCCTGTAATCCATCCCTGATTGCAAATTACGGAAACCCGCATACCTGTGCGGACACGCAAACCGGCACGCGCATCAATTCCAACTGGGGCGGCGGCGCGGGCATTCGCCCGGTTCTCTTTGACGGGGCCGCGGCATACAGCGCCTTCCAATCTCAGCTTAAGAAGTCTTTTTCCCACGGAGTGCAAGGCCAGGCTTCTTACACGTTCGGCAAGTGCCGTGATACCAGTTCCGCTCCGGTCACCGGCGACACCTATCTCAACTCAATCGCCGTGCCGCTTCTCCTCCTAAAGAGCTACAGAGTCGGGGCTTGCGACTTCGATATCCGCCAGACGTTTACGGGCACTGTCATTTGGGATGTCCCCGGACCAAAGAACGGTTGGCAAGGATATGTCGCGGGTGGCTGGCAGGTCGGCACCATCATCACGGCAACCACCGGTGCTCCCTTCACGGTCACGGCTGGCGACGGTAACGACCCGCTCGGCACCGGGTTCAACGGTGACTTCTCCATGGACTACGCGAGTGTCATTCCCGGCTGCAAGGCAATTAACGGCGGCGTCAACTATCTCAACACCGCTTGCTTCACGCCACCGACTGCTCCCGCTTCGCTTCCACTGGCCACTGCGGCAAACCCCTTTGGCTGCGCCCCGCTGTCCTTTACAAAAGCGCCGGTCGCGGCGCCTGCTGGCCAGCAGTATTGTTCCAACGTTCTGGGTAACACCGGTCGCAACAAATTCTACGGGCCGGGTCTTACCACCGTTGATTTCTCCATATTCAAGAACTTCCCGGTTCCCAAAATCTCCGAAACCTTTAACGCCCAATTCCGAGCGGAGTTCTTCAACATTCTCAATCATACCAACTTCCTTTCGCCGGGATTCCTGAATACCTTCGGTCAAAACAACTCCGCCTTTGACTTCAACGGCAGCTCGCTTCCGACTGCGTTGAACCAAACCTCGACGACTTCCCGCCAGATCCAGCTCGGTCTTAAGCTGGTCTGGTGATTCTGATATTTCTCTCCGGGCGAGGCTGGCTCTTCACGAGCCAGCCTCTCTCGCCTGTCTCTCCCCGTTCCTCGAACGGGCCGAAGGGGAATCTGCGTGCACCAACACGCTCCTTCGGTGAGCAGCTTTTTCGGGTTCGGGCGTGAAACTCAAAGGTGAAGGATCACTTCAAACAGGCCCAAATGATCACTCCCGCGGAACGTAAATCCAAGATCTGGTCCGTTGTCCGCGTCTCCAGCGGTAATTTCCTGGAGATGTACGACTTCATGGTGTTCGGCTATTACGCCGCCACTATCGGGAAAGCTTTCTTCCCCAGCAATAGCGCGTTCGGCTCGCTCATGCTTTCACTCATGACGTTCGGCGCAGGCTTTCTCATGCGTCCGCTTGGCGCCCTCGTCCTCGGCGCTTACACCGACCGACACGGTCGCCGCGCTGGTCTGCTTCTCACTCTCAGCCTGATGTCCATCGGTATCTTTTCCATCGCCTTCATGCCCGGCTACGCCACCATCGGCATTCTGGCCCCGCTGCTCGTCGTCTTCGGCCGCCTGCTCCAGGGTTTTTCCGCCGGCATGGAACTCGGCGGCGTCTCCGTGTATCTTTCCGAAATCGCCACTCCGGGCCACAAAGGTTTCTACGTAAGCTGGCAATCCGGCAGCCAGCAAATCGCCGTCATGTTTGCCGCTTCCGTCGGCGTCGTTCTGAACTCCATTCTTCCTCCCGAAAAAATGGAGCAGTGGGGATGGCGCGTTCCGCTTCTTCTCGGCTGCGTAATCGTCCCATTCCTCTTCAGGCTCAGGAGGTCTCTCCAGGAAACAGATGAATTCGTGGCTCGCCAACACCACCCGGGCACTTCGGAGATCCTCCGTTCCTTGGCGAACAATTGGGCAATCGTCCTGGTCGGCACGCTGATGGTGACCATGACCACCGTCTCGTTCTATATGATCACCGCCTACACGCCCACGTTCGGCAACTC
>WNFT01009031.1_pt1 | contig 12006 bp, 9 predicted proteins | sample 5400191 | NCBI WGS metagenome assembly WNFT01 (sample SAMN13153359, study PRJNA577476) | soil metagenome | isolation source: 80 cm saprolite under Madrone tree | place: USA:California | collected 2016-06-14
GTCCGCGGGGCTGCCTTGCTGATGGCCCTGGTCGTCGCGGCGATCGCCACGCTGATCGTCAGCGGCCTGTTCTGGCGCCAGTTCGTGCTGGTGCGAACGATCGAGAACCAGCAGTTGATGTCGCAAAGCCGCCTGCTGCTACGCGGCGCGCTCGACTGGGCCGGAGCGATCCTGCGCGAAGACGCGGCCCGCAAGCCTTACACCGCACTGACCGAGCCGTGGGCGCAGCCGTTGGCCGAAACGCGCCTGGATGACCTCGGCGAAAGCTCGGCGCTCGCCTCGCAGGCGTCGATGTCGGGCGCGATCGAGGACGCGCAGTCGAGGCTGAACCTGCGCAACCTGGTGGGTGTCGACGGTGCACTCGATGACGCGCAGCGCGCCGTGCTGGCACGCCTGGCCTCCGAGCTGTCGCTGCCGCAGCCAACTGCGGACCTGATTTCAGCGTATGCCGTCCAGGCGTTCGGTCCGGTCGCTTCTGTGCAGTCCGCCAGTGCACAGCCTGGCAGCCCAGCGACCCCCTTACCGCTGGTTTTCCCCGAGGACATAGCCCGGATTCCGGGGCTGGATCCGTCCGTGGCCCCGCGTTTGGCGCCGTACGTGGTGGTGCTGGACGGGCGCACGCCGGTGAACTTCAACACGGCCTCGGCCGAGCTGATCGCGGCCGAAATGGAAGGCCTGTCGCTGGCGAACGCGCGCGCCCTCGTGGCCGATCGGGATCGGATTCCCTTTGTGAACACCGGGGACTCGCGCCTGCAGCGACGGGACGCAAGCTTCCGGGCCGGTGACGTGTCGGTCATCTCGAACTACTTTTTCATCCGCGGGCAGATCAAGCTGCTGCGCGCCGACACGCGGATGGAAGCGCTGGTAAAGCGCACGGCCCCTGGCCAGCCCGGTAAGGGCGATGTCTTATGGGAGCGCGAACTATGAGACGGGGAGCCGCGCAGCGCCTGCTCGCCTTCCTGCCGCCGCGGCGCGCGTTGCTGGAGGGCGGCGGGCGCGGGTCGTTGAGCGCGGCCACCGTGGTCGGCTACGGGGGCATCGACGCTTCGCTGCAGCCCTGCAGCGCGGGCGATGCGCCGCTGTCGCTGCTGCCCAGGGCCCAATCGGTCGACCTGGTGTTCGACGCCGCGGACGTGTTCACCGCGCTGCTCGATGCGCCCCGGATGTCGGAGGCACGGCTGCGGCAGGCGTTGCCGAGCCTGGTCGAGGAACGGCTGCTGTCGGACGCTGCCGACTGTCATCTGGCCTACGCGATCGGGGTCACGGCCGGAACCTCCACGCAAGTCACAGCGGCCGCGATCGATCGGGTCACGCTGACGCGTGCGCTGGAGGCCGCCTCCGAGGCTGAGCTGCGGCCGCGCAGCGCCTACAGCACCCTGTATGCGATCCCGCCGCCTGCGGGCGCCACCTTATCGGTCCGGATCGACAGGGGTCGCGGCACCGTGCGCACGGGCGAGCACTCCGGATTCGCCTTCGATCTGGACGACGAGCCGCCGGCAGCGTTGTCGATCGCGATTCAACAACTCGGAATCCTCCGGATTCACGCCTACGGGCGCGAGGCGGCACGCCTGGTGCCGTTCGCTTCCCGGCTGGGCGTCGAGGTGGTCGACTTTAGGCGGGATTTCGACCCGGCCTCGATCTCGAGCGCGGTCAACCTGCTGCAGGGCCGCTTCGCTCCGGCAGGTCGCCTCGGAATGCCGACCGTCACCGCGCTGGTGCGCAGCGGCCACCTGAAACCGTTGCTGCCCTGGGCCGCGGTCTGGCTGGTAATTTTCCTGATCGGGTTGAACGCGTACCGCTGGAAACTGGAGTCGGAGGCCAGTGCGGTCAAATCCTCGATGCGCACCGCCTTTCGCAGCGCCTTTCCGAACGAGCCTTTTTCGGATCCGGTGGCGCAGACGAAAATCCACCTGCGCGAGTTGCGCGCACGCGCGGGCCAATCCTCGCCGGACGACTTCTCGGTACTTAATGCACAGGCCGGGCAGCTCCTCTCGAGCGCGCCGGTCGGAGCGCTGGCGGGCGTCGAGTACCGCGACGCGGCGTTGACGCTGAAGTTCAAGCCCGGCACCGCCAGCACGGCCGGATTTCAGAATGCGCTGCGAGCCCAGGCCGTGCAGCAGGGTCTCGATCTGCGCTTCAACGCCGACGGCTCGGCGCACATCGTTCCGATTGCCCCATGAAGCTGGCAGCGTTGCGTCAGTTCTGGTCCGAACGCGAGTCGCGCGAGCAGGCCGTGCTGGCGACGGGAGCGTTTCTGGTCGGCGCCGTGCTGCTCTACCTGATGATCGAGCCGGCGTTTTCTGCGATCGGCAAGCTGCAGCGCTCGCTGCCCAATACGCGCGATCAGTCGGCGCAGTTGGAGGCCTTGCTATCCGAGGTGCGCGCGCTGAAATCCAGGCCTGCGGTGGCCGGTGCCAGTGGCGCTGATGCGCCGGCCGCAATCGAGCAATCGCTGGCCGCTGCCGGGCTGAAAGCCGCGCGCGTCGTTCCGCTGGCCGATGGTGCGCTGCAGCTGACCTTTGCCAACGTCCCATATGCCACGTGGTCGGTCTGGCTCGCCAGCGCCGAGCGAGAGCTCGGTATGCACGCGATCGCGGTCACGGTGAAGGCCACCGCGACCGCCGGCAATGTCGATGTGAACCTGGCGCTTCGATCGGGGCGAGGCTGATGGCCCGCCCGACGACGGCGGGTTCCCGCGGCTGGGCGGTGGCCGCGGCGGGCGGCGTTCTGGCGGTGCTCGTCACCGTGGCCGTGCTCGCGCCGGCACAATGGGCCGACCACGCGGTCCAGACATTCACCGGCGGGCGCGTCGAACTGGCCGGGGCCACGGGGACGATATGGAACGGATCGGCCACGCTGGTACTGGCCACCGGACAGGACCGCGGTGATGCGCGCGCCGGCCTGCCGGATCCGCTTTCGTGGAGCTTGAGCCCTTGGCCGCTCTTGTCCGGAACCTTGCAGCTGACGCTGCGTCATCCTTCGGCGTTGGCGGCGCCGGTGCGCGTCAATGCCTACGCAGATGGCAGGCTGCAGGTGGGGCCCGCGACCCTAAGGTTGCCGGCCGCGATGCTGGCTGGCTTGGGCGCACCGTGGAACACCGTGCGCCCCGGCGGCATTGTCAGCCTGCACACCGATGGGCTCGAGGTTGCGCGGGGACACGGTCGAGGTAATCTGAATGTCGAATGGGAATATGCCTCCAGCGCGCTGACGCCGGTGGCCCCGATTGGACATTACCGGCTGGAGGCATCGGGCGAATACCCGGGAACGCGCCTCGAACTTCAGACGATTGCCGGACCCCTCGAGCTGACCGGCAGTGGCACAATCATCGAGGGTGGGCACCTACGCTTTCATGGGATAGCCCGACCCCTGGCAGACGCCGACCCGGCGACCAAGACCCAGCTGACCGGCCTGATCTCGCTGCTGGGACGCCGCGAGGGCGACGCGGCTATTTTGAGCTTCGGATCGTGACATGAAGCCTCGGCGCGCACATTTGCAAGTCCAGGCCGGCGCGGCGGCTCGCGCGGCGGTGCGCGCGCTTGCGCTGGCGCTGCTGGTCGGCGTGCCGATCGCGCGCGCCGCCGACCCGGCCCGTGGTCCGACTCCCCGCGCCGCAGCGCGCGCCAGCGAGGGCGAATCCGTCGTTCTGAATTTCGTCAACGCCGATCTGGAGGCCGTGGTGCGGGCGGTCGGCCAGTTCACGGGCCGCACGTTCGTGATCGACCCGCGTGTGAAAGGAACGCTGACGCTGGTAACGGAGCGGCCGGTTACGCGCCAGCAGGCGTTCGAGCAACTGCTGTCGGCGCTTCGGCTGCAGGGCTTCACGCTGGTCGAGTCGAACGAGGGCGGCGGCGTAGCGCGGATCCTGCCGGAGGCCGACGCCAAGCTTCAGGGCGGGCGCGTGGTCACGCCGGCAGGGTATGCCCCGCGCGGCGACCAGGTGCTTACGCAGGTGTTTCGCCTGCAGTACGAGTCGGCCACCAACCTGGTGCCGGTGCTTCGACCGCTGATCGCTCCGAACAACACGATTTCGGCCTACCCGGCCAATAACACGCTCGTGATCACCGACTACGCGGAGAACCTTCGCCGCCTGGCGCGGATCATCGAGGCGATCGATTCGCCGGCCACCTCGGAAGTCGAGGTCGTTGCGTTGAAATATGGCCTTGCGACCGACGTGGCGACGATCCTGAACAAGATACTGGACGAAGGCGCGCGCAGCTCCGGGCAGGCCGCGGACCCCGGCCAGCGCGTCGCGGTCCTGGCCGAACCGCGCACCAACATGCTGATCCTGCGCGCTGCCAGCCGGGCGCGGCTGGATCAGGCCAAGGAGCTGATCGCCCGCTTCGACCAACCCAACCTGACGCCCGGCAATATCAACGTCGTTTACCTGCGCAACGCGCAGGCGGTCAAGCTGGCGCCGCTGCTGCGCGCGGTCCTCTCGAGCGATCCGTCGTTCATGCAGCAGGCCGGCGGCAGCGGGCTGACGGTGACCCCGATGAGTTCGTCGCTCGGCGCCCAGTCCGGAACGAGCCCCCAGGGTGGGTCGACCCAGGGTACGCAGCAGCAAAGCAGCTCGTCCGGTGCCAGTTACTCGTCGGGCGGAGGCGGCGGCTCCGCAGGCGGGGTCGCTGGGATGATCCAGGCCGATCCCGCCACCAATTCGCTGATCATCTCGGCGCCCGAACCTCTGTACCGGAATATCCGCTCGATCATCGATCGGTTGGACGTTCGGCCGGCCCAGGTGATGATCGAATCGCTCGTAGTCGAACTGACCGGGCAGAAGGCCGCCGAATTCGGCATTCAGTGGCAGGCACTGAATGGGCTGACCAACGTCAGCAACGGAAACACGACCCAATTCGTCGGCGGCACCAACTTCTCAAACGGTACGGGAGCCGGTTCGAATATCGTTGGGCTGTCCGGGAGCATCTTGACCCCGGCCCCAGGACTGAACCTCGGCATCATCAAGGGCCAGATCGACATCGGCGGCACCAAGATCACCAACGTCGGCCTGCTGGCGCGGGCGCTCGAGACGCTGGGCAACACCAACATCCTGTCGCGCCCCAACATCCAGACGCTGGACAATGAGGAGGGCAAGTTCCTGGTCGGGCAAAACGTCGGCTTGTTGACCGGTGCCTACGCGGCCACGGGTACGACCAACACGAGCACGGTCAATCCGTTCCAGACATTTGAGCGGCACGACGTCGGCCTGCAGCTGTCGATCAAGCCCCAGATCACCGAAGGCGGCGCGGTGCGGCTGGCCATCTATATAGAAGATTCCTCGGTGGTCTCGGGCACTTCGGCCAACAACCCGGTGCTGAACAAGCGCAGCTTCCAGACCAACGTGATCGTCGAGGACGGCAGCTTCGTCGTGATCAGCGGGCTGATCCAGGACCAGGCCGACGAGAGCCAGAGCAAGGTGCCCGTGCTGGGGAACCTGCCGCTGATCGGCCGGCTGTTCCGCTACGACACGCGCGACCGCATCAAGACGCAGACGATGGTGTTCCTGCGGCCCACGATCATCCGCGACGAGTCGGCAGCGAGCGAGATTGCACTGAGCCGCTACGACTACATGCGCGGCCAGGTCGCGCAATCGCACCAGGGCAGTCTGGCGCCGCTGCCCGACCTGTCGGTCGAGGACCTGCCGCCGGCTCCGCCGCCTGGGCGTCCGAAGGCGGCGCCGTCCCCGCCCGCTGCGCCCGGCAGGCCGTCCGGGGCTGAATCGGCGCCGACTGCGCCGCAACCTGCGCCGCACACCGCGACGCCGCAATCAAGGGCGCCCGGCCCGCAGGACCCGACCGCTGCGCCGGTCGCCGCGGCTGCCCCCACGCTGACGCTGCCGGCGCTCGCCGCCGTCACAGCGCAGCCGGCCCTCACGGCGCCCGCGCTTGCCAGCCCGGTCAAGACAGCCCCCTACCAGCTGATCCAGGTCTCGGCCGTGCCGGACATCGGCCGCGGCCGGCAGCTGCAGCAGCGGCTCAGGCAGGCGGGATTCGACTCGTACTGGGAAAGCGTGCGCACCGCCGAGGGTGACGTGGTGCGGATACGCGTCTCGGTGGAGCGACGGGCCAGCAAGATCACCGACGCGCTCTCGATGCTGCGCCGGCTCGGATACGAGCCGGTGCTGGTCGGCCAGTAGCGCCAGGAACACCGGATGACTGTCGCCCAGCGTTTCGTTCCATACGCATTCGCCCGGGACAACCTGATCCTGCTGCGGCCGCTGTCGGAGCGCGACGCGGAGGTCTGGATCGGCGATTCGACCTCGATGACGGCGCTCAATGAAGTGATGAGGGTATTCCCGGGCCGCGTGCGGACCGTGGTGGTCGCCGTCGACAAGCTGTCGCAGGCGATCTCGCAGGCGTACGCGCACCATGAGGGATCGGCCCAACAGGTGGTGGGCGATATCGAAGGCGAATTCGACATCTCCCGGATGATGCAGGAGGTGCCGGACATCGAGGACCTGCTGGAGACGGCCGACGACGCGCCGATCATCCGGATGATCAACGCGCTGCTGACGCAGGCCACGCGCGACGGCGCTTCGGACATCCACATCGAGGCATTCGAGAACACCTCGCTGGTGCGCTTCCGGGTCGACGGCACGCTGCGCGACGTGGTGCGGCCCAAACGCGCGCTGCACGCCGCGCTGGTGTCGCGGATCAAGATCATGGCGCAGCTCGATATCGCGGAGAAGCGCCTGCCGCAGGATGGCCGGATCGCGCTGCGGGTGGGTGGACGCGCACTGGATGTGCGCGTCTCGACCCTTCCGACCGGGCATGGTGAGCGCGTGGTGCTGCGGCTGCTTGAAAAGGACCTGGCGCGCTTGGACCTGACCAACCTGGGGATGTCCGACCGCACGCTGGTCGCCTTCGACCGGCTGGCGCACCAGCCGCATGGCATCGTGCTGGTGACCGGACCGACCGGTTCTGGCAAGTCCACGTCGCTGTACGCGGCGATCCGGCGCCTGGATTCGACCACGACCAACATCATGACGGTCGAGGACCCGATCGAGTACGACATCGAAGGGATCGGGCAGACCCAGGTCAATCCGAAGATCGAGATGACGTTTGCGCGGGCGCTGCGCTCGATCCTGCGGCAAGATCCGGATGTCGTGATGATCGGCGAGATCCGGGACCTGGAGACCGCCCAGATCGCGGTGCAGGCGTCGCTCACCGGTCACCTGGTGCTCGCCACCCTGCATACGAACGATGCGTCCTCGGCCGTCACGCGGCTGATCGACATGGGGGTCGAGCCGTTCCTGCTCGCCTCCTCGTTGCTGGGAGTGCTGGCGCAGAGGCTGATCCGCAAGCTGTGCCCGAACTGCAAGCAGCCCGATCCGTCGGGGCGGGGCTTTGTTCCGGCCGGCTGCGCGCAGTGCGGCCAGACCGGCTATCAGGGTCGCACCGGAATCTACGAGCTGCTGGTCCTCGACAACGCGTTGCGCGCGCTGGTGCATCGCGGCGCCGCCGACGCCGAGATCCGCGCGGCCGGCGAGGCGGGCGGGATGGTGCCGCTGCGCTCGGACGCGATGCGCTGGATCGCAGCCGGGCTGACCTCGCAGGAGGAAGTCCTGCGCGTCACGCGCGATTAGTTTCCGCGGCGGGAATGGTTCGGCGCACCTCCGACTCGGAACACTAGCCTTGGCTGCTTTTCGATACAGCGCGGTCGATCCGAACGGCCGTGAGCAATCCGGCGTGCTGGAGGCCGACAGCGCGCGCGCAGCGCGCCAGCTGCTGCGCGCGCGCGGACTGGTCGCGCTGAACGTGCAGGCGGTGCTATCGGGCCGAGCCCGCCCGGGCGCCGGCTCGGTGTTCGGGCGCCGGCTGTCGCAAACCGAGCTGTCGGTGCTGACGCGGCAACTGTCCAGCCTGCTGAACGCCGCATTGCCGGTGGCCGACGCGCTGAACGTGCTGGTGGAGCAAAGCGAGCGGCAGTCGCTGCGCGAACTGATGGCGGCCATTCGCACCGACGTGCTGGGCGGCTCCTCGCTGTCGGCCGCGCTGGCGCGCCACCCGCGCCAGTTTCCCGACCTGTACCGGGCGCTGATCGCGGCCGGCGAGGAGTCGGGCCAGCTCGGCGCCGTGCTGTCGAGCCTGGCCGACTTCATCGAGGAGCGGGCCCGGCTGCAGCAGAAGATCTCGCTGGCGTTCGTCTATCCGACCATCGTCACCGCGGTTGCGCTGCTGGTCGTCATCGGGCTGCTGACCTATGTGGTTCCGCAGGTGGTGCAGGTGTTCACGCAGACGCGCCAGAGCCTGCCGCTGCTGACCCGGATCATGATCGCGCTGTCGGATTTCGTCCGCAACGAGGGATGGATCGTGCTGCTGCTCGTGGTCGGCAGCGGCGTGGTCGCCCACCGGGCGCTGCAAGTGCCGGCGCTGCGGCTGCGCTGGCACCGCACGATCCTGCAACTGCCGGTGCTGGGCGTTCTGTCACGCTCGATCAACACGGCCCGCTTTGCCGGAACGCTGTCGATCCTGGTGGGCTCGGGCGTTCCGATCCTGCGTTCGTTGCAGGCCGCGGGCGAGACGCTGGGCAACGAGGCGCTGCGCACGCGCGTGACCGAAGCCTCGGTGCGGGTGCGCGAAGGTTTCTCGCTGGCCAGCGCGCTTCGCAAGGACGATCGGGGCGAGCGCGGCGCCGCGCAGTCACGGCTGTTTCCGCCGGTACTGATCCACCTGATCGCATCCGGCGAAGCGACCGGTCAGCTGCCACAGATGCTGGCGCGCGCCGCCGACATGCACGCGCGCGAGGCCGAGCGAAGGACGCTGTTTTTCACGTCTCTGCTGGAGCCTGCGCTGATCCTTCTGATGGGGCTCGTAGTCACGTTGATCGTGCTGTCGGTGCTGATGCCGATCATCGAGATCAATCAGCTGGTGCATTGATCGACAATCAGCTGGTGCATTGATCGACCGGCGCAGGTACGTGAACCGGCTGTAAACAAGTCGGTGTCCCCCGTAAGTCAATCTCGACTATTACCGCCATACAGGTAGTAAGCATGCCAGAAGGCTGATACGCGCTCATCAGTGCCGGCTAAATACGCTTTCCGTTTCATTGCAACGGGGTCTTTTTGCGAGAACAATCGTGCGGTCTGATAAGAACAAGAAGAAGACCGACCGAACGGCAACGGGCGAATCCGCAACGCGTCGCGTGGCCTGCAGGGAAGAAAGGCGGGAGACAGGAAAATGGCGAATCCGTCGGGCCTGTCGGTTGCCGTGGTGATCGCGTGTCTGTACGCAGCGCCGGCGCATGGGGACACGATTTACACCTGCGCCGGCCGGAACGGCGGCGCCGAGGTTCTCCAGAACATGCCATGCGAAACCGATTCCGAGGTCTCGGTGCAGAGGGATATGCGCGCAGCGACCGGCGTGCCGCTCGCGCCAGGCACAGCACAGGACGCGGCTCGCGCCGCGACCGCCGCCGATGTGTCGCCAAACGACGCAGCCGCCCCGGATCGGCAGCAAGCCCAGAACGCGGCGTCCGATGCGTCTGGCGCCGCGACTGATGCGGCCGCGGCAGCCGGCGACAACCTCGCCAATTTGCCGACCGAACCGGCAGTGGGCATGACTCAAAAGCAGGTGAGGGCGATACTGGGCTCGCCGACCGCAATCGTGCAGGAAGAGGCGGTTCAAGGTATTGAAGTGACCTGGATCTACGGCGATTCCCGCGTCCTGCAGTTTGACTCTGCCGGTCGGCTGTCGAAGAAGTAGTCGTGGGCGCGGCGAGCGTGGCCAGGATTTGAAACGTTCTAGCAAGAATACGGAGGACAACGTCGGCTCCTGTATTTGACATCCGATGAGATTGAATCCCTTACAAGGAGGAGAAAATGCAATCGTCACTGCGCAAGAGCGGCAAGAGGATGGAAGGACGATCGCGTTCGCGGGCACGCACAACACGCAAACCGTTGCAGGCCCCCTGCCCAATCCGCTGAACGGCGGCAAATTGGAAGACAACGGAACGATGATCATTGATGTAACGGATCCGACGCACCCGGTCGAGACATTTCATATTCCGGTCCCAGTCAAAGGAGGCCAGGCGCAAATGGCGCGCATGTGTCTGGGTTCCGATCTGCCGGGCGGGACGCCGGGCAAGGTCTATCTGTTACGCAACATTCAGGGCAGTAGCGCCTCCGGGTATGAAGTCTGGGACGTGACCGACATCCACGCGCCGGTGCTTCTGTCAGCCCTGCGGAACCTTCGCTCCACGCATAAGGACTGGTGGGAGTGCAAAACCGGCATCGCGTATATGCCCGGCAGCAAAGACGCCACATGGGGCAAGCCCCTCTGGCGCGAAAGCCAGTCCATGCTGATCGTGGACTGGTCGAATCCGTATGCCGCCCCGCAGTACATCCGCACTTACGGACCGCCGGGTACACAACCGGGTGCGACCGGACCTGTGCCCCCCTCGCTTCACGGTGCGATCTCTGCACATGAGCATCCCAATGCCGCCGGCAAGCTCGTGAACGGCGCCACGGCGGACGACGTTATTGGGAACCGGATCTACGCGGCATGGGGCGTCGGTTCCGACGGCGTGCTGCAGATTTTGGACCGGAAAAAATTGCTGCCCCCGGCCTATGGCGGCACCTATACGGGCGACCCCGACACCCCGACGGAGGCGGACCTGCTGTCAGCGCAAGTCGGCCGCATGGACATGTCGCCGGATCAGGGCGGTCACACCTCCATGCCAGTGTTCGGGATAAGGGCGAAGAGCTTACAGACCGTTCCTGATGTGCGGGACATCGTGCTGCTTGCGTCCGAAGCGGGCGACTGTACTTCGCAACATTGGAGCTTCATCGTCGACGTGTCGACGGAAAACTCGATCGGCGTCCGGCAGAACCCGTGGCAGGGACCGATGGTGCTCTCGACGCTGTGGGTCAATCCGCACTCGGGTGAGAATTTCCCGCGTGGCAACTACTGCTCGCGTGGCCAGCGCTTCGGCGTGCATTCGAGCGAGGAGAACTTCCGCAATCCCTATTACGGCAAGGTGACCTTCACCTCATACTTCAACGCCGGTGTGCGCGCGTGGGACATCCGCGACCCGCAGGCACCGGTGGAGGTGGCGTTCTATGTACCGGCCGCTCCCAACAACACCTACATGACCAACAATGTCGAAGTCGACAACCGAGGCTACATCTACATCGTGGACCGCATCGGCAATGGGATGGATATCCTGAAACTGACCGGGGATGCGAGGGAAATCGCGTCCCCAGGTAGCGGTGACGGTGACTGAACGAAGCTGATGCGACAAGCCGAAAGTCAACGCCCAATGCGCTAGTGCGAACAGACAGTCGCATAAACAGGGCACGCCATTACGGCGTGCCCTGTTTTTTCGCTGCACCTACATAGGCCAAGCGACGCATGTGCGGTTCGGTTACTTATCCGGAGAATAGCGATGAAAGCGGTGGTAGCGAGGCTAACGGTTTACGCGGCGTTGCTTGCGCTGGCTGGACCAGCGATGTCCGATGGCTGCGACGAACACCTTCCCCTATACCTTCGAGGCTATTACGAGGGCGGCTGCGATGAATCCACGGAATTGGCTCAGGGGCACGGCGAAGCGCGAGGAGCGGACAGTTATGCGGGCGAATGGGTGAAGGGCAAACCAAGCGGAAAGGGCGTCTACACTTGGGAGAATGGCGCCCGCTATGAAGGCGAGTTCAAGAACGGCAAGGTCGACGGCAAGGGGCTGTATACGTCGCCCAAGGGTGTGCGCTATGAAGGCGGATTCGTAGACGGAAAGCTAAAGGGATTGGCGCCGCCTGACTGCCCTTTGACCCCCGGGCCGCTAAATTGCTGAAAGACTGATTTTGGGATTGTCCGGAACAGTAATTCAAGAGACACGGGATACCGTCATTCGATGAATGCACCTCTGGATAAGAGTCTGCGCGAGGCGCTGGAGCAGGCGAGCCTCGAGGACCGATGGACGCGCGATCGCGGGCCCATCTACCTGAGCGGAACGCAGGCGCTGGTGCGCCTTCTGATGCTGCAGCGCCAGCGCGACCTGGCCAGCGGCCTGAAC